>Ga0208497_1000114_pt1 | contig 43655 bp, 61 predicted proteins | sample CryBogCBE25Aug07_FD_184555 | JGI IMG/M metagenome (GOLD analysis project Ga0208497, IMG submission 184555) | Freshwater microbial communities from Crystal Bog, Wisconsin, USA - CBE25Aug07 (SPAdes) | ecosystem: Environmental > Aquatic > Freshwater > Lake | place: Crystal Bog, Wisconsin, USA...
ACCGAGAGGGGGCCGAAGGACTCGTCCCAACTGCCTACTGATTAAAATCTAGTAGTGCCGACTGACAAATTGTGCATAAGTCTGTGCATAAGCTGTGTATAACTTGTGCATAACTTGTGCATAACTTGTGTATAAAATAGCACCTTTGGAAAGAGCGCAGGATATAGCGGGGACCGATACTCGGATCTAGTCTTAATCCGTGGCTCTGACGAAGCCGTCCAAATTTTCCGTCCGAAGCCCATCCAGAGGACCGTTCGGTAGTCTACTCCATGCTATCTGGATCCCACTGATTGGTACCTTCGGGCACTAATTGCCGCAATACGTCCACACGTCCTAGGGATTCCACTAGGCTATCGTCCTCGTATTCTGAGGTATCATTCAGTAAGTCATCCATTAAAATATCAATATCATTCATAGGATACATTCTAACAGGACCTTTCGATCCTGTCAAGTGCCTTTCGCACTTTATTCAACCTTTTTATATTGCTTTAATATCAATAATTCGCTTGACAAATCCTGTGGTATCGTTTTTAGCTTTACCCTTTGCATATAGACCGACAATGCTATTCGGTGCATCCAAAAATCGTAGGTCGGATTCATCGCCATTAATCACTGGGACATTAAGATATTCACTCGGTAAAGTCTTACTCTCAAACACTACAGCAATATTATACCCATTTTTAATTGCTTTCAATACGTCCGCATCGTTACTATCGGCCGCACTAAATGTCAAGTGATAATTATAGGGCACTTTTCTGTTAGCAATTTTCGTATAATCATAGAATTGAATATCTGGAAACGCTTCCATAATATTCCGATAGGATCCTACTCTTATCTTTTCCCATGCGATATCCGAAGTACCGTTCAATCGTATGACAGGAATTAATCCGAGTTTTTTACTTTGCTTAATCGCTAGATTGATATCCGAAACTAGGTCCGACATGAAACCGTCACGATCCTCAAAGAATTCTACCGTTTTGCGGACTCTCGCTTTTTGTATCACGTTAGTATTTTCGCCACGCTTAAACATACCACCGCGCCCAGCCGTATTAAGGCAAGCGGTTTTGCATCCGATAGTAGCTTTCGGGCATGTTTGATACCCACTCAAGTCGGCTGGCGCTAAGTGTAGAATATAGGAATTGTACCCATACTTCATACCCTTAAGCACCTTAGGATTGCCTGTAGATAATAGCTTCATAGTAAAACCTCATAATGTAAGACAATTGCAAGTATAAAAGCAATTTTTGAGAATGTCAAGCGATTTTTTGAAAATTAATCGAAACTTTCAATCGAACTAAACAGAATAGCATAAACAAAAGAGAATGTCAAGCGATTTTTGCGATACGTTGGCGGTGCCCAGGAGCCGGGCTTCTAGTTTTCTTGATTTTCTCATTGTTTGCTAGTGTAAGTACATTATAGACTAGACTTTTGAGATTGTCAAGTTTTTTATTTAAAAAATATTTAAAAAAAAAGTGTTGACAATTCTAAAAACCAGTGTAGAATGAACTCATCAATTAAACGAAAGGCACAAAATGTTTTCATATCACGAATTAAAAATTATTGCTTGCATTATGTTATTAGCTTGTTTTATCATATGTCTTTTTATAGGGGAATAATCATGTCAGAAAATACTAATTTTACAAAAGCGGAATTAATTGATATCATACGCTTAAAGAATAAAGAGATTGAGCAATTAAACGAGAAGTGTACAGACCTCGAAAATGAGAACCAGCAATATCATACTTCGAATTTTTATCTCGAGGAAGAAAATAACTCTTTATACACTCGCATTGAAAAACTAGTAAAACATAATAACACGCTTGAGGATCAATTGTACAGTATTAAGTTTAACATACAGAAAGCAATATTATAAAAAAACGCTTGACATATAACTAATGTCCCGTTATAGTAGTACCTGTAGTAAACGTTTATTAAATTATATTATGAAAGTGAGATTAAAAATGTTTGAAAATACTAATCCTATCAAAACTAATAACATTAGCTGGGTCCGTCGGTCAGTGCAAAACGCTATCCCGATGTCCCACTTTGAAACTGTACGAAAACACTTAAAAGCGAATGATATTAAATTCCGCATTCGCTTTCGTGGTAAAACTCGCCCGGGCAAACGTGATACATTGAAAGCACATGCCAACGCTTTTGCAGTATATCTAAAATAACATAGCATAGAATGGGGTGCCTGTCAAGTGCGGGCTCCCCTTTATTTTTTGTGTTGTGTTGAATAAAACACTTGACAAGTGTAGAAAATCCATGTATTGAAAAAAGTTCGGTTTGGCCGAAACCGGGTCTCTCGTAACTAGGAATCCCGCACCAAAACCGATATTTTTCGAAATTTTCCCGCCAGGATTTTTTTCCGGTAGAACTCCATGGATCAGGAAATTTTCCCGGCCAGGTTTTTCTTGGCCACCTTTTTTGCCTTACGTTTCATGTCTCTCTTCTCTGCTTCTTTATCTGCTCTAAGTTTCTCCCGAAGGTCCTCTACACGGTTCGCTTTGTCTTCAAGCACCGCTTTGCTGTATAGTTTATTATAGCACACATCACAGATAAATGGTGGCTCATAATCTGAACCACACTTAGGACATACTTGATATTGACGAATTGCCATGATTGTTTCCTAATAAAGATTGAAGCGTTTATGCATTCCACACTTAGTACATTTACACATGACTGCATAACCTACCATGATTTTATCTGAGTCTTGTACACCAACTTCTTTGTAATCTTCCCAATGATGCCAACATCCAGATGTGAGGAATTCAAATAGCTTTTTCACTATACTTCTCCTAATACTTTCCATGCTTTAGCAAGTGCGGCTCTCTGTGCATCGTAGATGTCATCTTCTGGTACTCTGATACCATCAAAGGCATATGAAAGACTCTTCTGTGATTTATTCCAACCTTTAAGTGTTTGAATGATTTCTCTTGCTTCGTCTTTTGTCATGATTTCTCCAATTCTTTCAGTACTTCTTTGCATCCAGTACAGTTGACATCCTCTTGTTTTTTGTCATATTGACAATCTCGGGTGAAGCGATACTCCCAAGCTAATAGTCCATACTTGGGAAGCTGAACTAACTCTCTCTGCCGATTGTGTGGCACGATTGTCGAGTGACATCCATTGAGATGACTCGTACTATGATACTGAGTGTTTTCCATCTTCAAGTCCTTTTTTCTGCTTCATAATACTCATACCATCCAGTGGCGATATATTTGTCTTCTGATTTTGAAACAATACCTCTATGCACATGTGTCCAATCGGCTGGCCAAATCAGCGTTAATCCTTTTCTTGGCTGAACTTTAACATCTTGATGATAAAACTCAGTATATCCTTCATCAGTCACATCATTCAGATATGTCATGAATACTAGATGTCTATTTCTTACTAAATCTTTTGTACTATATCTCTCACAATGCATTGCATGATATCCTTGTCCGGGTGCATAGTGCTGAATATTAAATGGTTGCATAATTCCCCATGGACTTGCTCGATTGCACCAAGGGTACATCTCAATGTATTGGTCACATACTTTCTGCAATTCATTCAGATAATCTGTGATAACAGGTACAGTCCAAAATGAGTTTACTGCGACAGGAACATCAGTCGAATCTTTGGCTTCTTTGAAAACTCCACTGCCAATTCTTCCTGTAAACTTATTGGGACTTTGATTATAATACTCAATCAATCTGTCACATACTGACAAATCATTAAGAAAAAATCTTCCTATGAAATCAGAGGTTTTCATCATTACCTTTTCTGAGAATTGTCTGCTCTTCCATCTTCGAGTCCTTTTTGATACATCATGATTAATTGTTTCTCCGTATACAGCTTAGTGCCTGTTTCTGGCATACTGAAAAATCTAGGAGATTTCAATCCTTTAGTATTTCTAATGGGACTCTCTGACTCTTCGATTATTGCGACTGGTGGCGTATTAATATCAATCATACTTTGAATTTACCATTGAGTGTCCTTTATAGTTCCTCTGGAGGAGCGGCTAACGCCACTGAGTTATTCGTTGAGTAAGTTTGGACCATCATCATTATTCTGAACAAAATCTTCTGCTAATGATTCTGCTTCTGTTAGAGTAATTGTGTTAGTCGTTTTTTTCTTCTTGTCGTTTTCGTAATACTCTACTACGTAACCACGTGATGTTGATTTTAGTACGGTTGCTTGTTTATTACCGTTATACCATTTTGATACAATTGCTTGATCCATTTTAACTTCCTTTCTTAGTACGTTTACGTTTAGCTACTCGTTTTTGTTTAACTTCCCAATTATACGCTGTTTTGATGATTGTGTCAAGCGTGTGTTCTGGTGTATACATCAAAATACATTCTGCTCGTGTGTTGTCAGCTTTCAATACTGCTGGATCACCTGGTCTGCGTGGACCAATCGTTGTTTTAATCTTCTTGTTCAATACTCGTTCTGCTTCTGTGACAATCTGTTTAATCGTCACGCTATTACCTGATCCAATATCAAAGAAGTTAGTAGAATTGCCTTTGAATAGATAATCTGCGGCAAGCACATGTGCATATGCTAAATCTTCCACATGAACATAATCTCTAGCACAAGTACCATCATAGGTATTGTAATCATCACCATTGATTGTGAGTCCATCTTTTAAAAATAGATTAGGAATCAGATGTGTTTCTGGATAATGATTCTCACCAAACTCACCATTTGAATCTGCACCAGCTACATTGAAGTATCGAAGACATACACCATGAATCTTTTCTTTATGTGCATCTTTGATAATATCTTCACTCATTATTTTAGTCTTACCATAGACTGATATTTCATCTTCACCATAAACTGCGGCAGTAGATGAAAATACAATCTTATCACATCCAATGCGTTTCATTAGAGATAATGTGTTGATTGTTGAAACTACATTATTCTCATAGTATTCTAATGGATGCTGTTCGCTTTCACCAACTTCAATATATCCAGCTAGATGAAATACAATATCAATTTCAATTGCAGGAAATATCTCAAACAATTTATATTTGTCTGTCAAGTCTGCTTGAATATACAAGTCACAATAATTGTTAGACATCAATAGTGCTGGATCTTTTTTATCAATTACGATGACTGAATAACCAGATAGCTTAAGTTCTTTCTGTAACTGATGTCCAATGTAACCATTGCCACCAGTAATTAACGCTCGTTTACTCATGAAATCATTCCTATGAATTTACTTAAAATTACTCGATTAATAACTTTACCTGTATGATACTTACTTAGTGCATTTACCAGACCTCGTGTTGTTTTAGACTTAACAACCATTTCATCATCTTCATCAATCTTAGCATCATTTTTCATAATATAGAATTGGTCATAACCAGATGATTCACATACAATACTTTTATTCTTCTTAAACTCTTTACGAAGTTCATCATAATTTGATGATTTAGGAAATAATGAATGTACTTTCCAATTGAATGTATATTGTGATGTCAGAAAGAATCCTACAACATTACAATCAGTTACTAGTTTTAATAGTTTCAATAATGATGCGGTCATTTCAATAGCACCCCATTTAACACGAACTTGATGCTTAGTTGAATTGTGACGAAAAACTACTCTACCATCAGTTTCTGAAAAAAGACGTTCACCATCTTTTCGTACATTTAAAACATGTCCATCACCATCAGTCAAGAATACAGTATTCACAATCTGAAGTTTATTATCTTGTTTGAATTTAGGAATCATTTGCATAGCACAAATAATTGTTTCATTCAATGGAGTATAACCTAATGAACCCCAACGTGGCCAATAATTCATTCTTCCAGTTTCTTTATTGCGATAATCATAATTCAATAAAGCATTTGCCATGTAACTAAAGTCTTGACTATTCATTTTACTAGATAACAATTGCATCAAATTGAATTTATTTCCCATCATCAAATTATCACCTTTTAAATTGCAATTTGGTGGTAGAAAATCATTATTAGAATCATGATGATAATTTGTTGTAAATGCATAGACTTCAAATGGAATACTCAATTTCTTACAGAACAATACTAGATTCAATAATTGTTTGATTGTTTCGTTAATGTATTGTGACATTGAACCTGACCAATCAACATACATCACTAGTCCATGAGATTTACCATCAGGTACACTAGAAATACGTTTAAAGATATCTTCTGAGAATTGATATGCATAAATCTTGTTCATATTCAATTCACCAGTTTTAGATTCTGATACACGTTTCAATTGTTCAGCATTTTTGCGAAGTTCAAATTCTTTTACAAGATATGATACAACTTTATTAGATTTTTTCTTAAATTGACTATACAAAGTAGGATCAATATGTTCCATTTCAGTTTTTAATCGTGAAACGATAGTTTTATATGAAATAATCACATTATTGAAGTTAATATCTTCTGGAATAGTAGCATACATTGTATTTCCTACTAAAGGATCAATTAAACTACTCTCATTTCTACGAAATGCATCATCTGTATGTGATTTAATCTCAGTACTTGATGATTCGTTATCAAAATTTTCATCAGGACCTTCACTATATGAGTCATCTTGACCAAAATTTCCATCTTTTTCATCAAATTCATCTGAAAAGTCATCAGAAAATTCATCTTCATCTGATTGTCCATCAAAATCATCTTCATTGATGTCACCTTGACTACCAGATTCGTCAGATTCTTCGTCATCTTCATCAAAATCTGAGTATTCATCAGTAGGAGATGACTGACCATCTTCATCTTCTTCGTCAATTTCACCTTTTTCACCAGGTTTTTTGTTAGATTTATTCTCTTCTTGTTGTTTTTGTTGTTCTTCTTGCATGAATTTTGTAATTTTCTTACAAATTTCAATAACATCTTCAAAAGTTTCAGAATTTTCAATTTCTTTGACTAGTTCACGTTCAGTTTCATTGAATCTAATGCCCAAAGTCCCACCAACCTTGAAATAAAGATTGATTCTGTCTAAGAAATTTATTGTATTTAAGTTTACACCCTTAACTTCGAAGAAATCTTGTTCCATCAAGTTGGCATATGCACGTAGAAACGGAACTTTTAGTCCTGGAAATCTACGTTTGATTAGTTTTTCGATACGAGCATCTTCAACGACATTCAATACTGGCTTAGGAATGCCAGTTATTGAGATGGAGTCTTGATATTGCTGTGGTGGAGTGAATAATGCATGTCCAACTTCATGACCTATGAATAAGTCATAGATAGATGGATGCAAATCGTCTGCTAGAATAGGAATTATTAGAGTTCTATCTTTAAGATTGAACGATGCAGTTGTTACATTTCGTTGTTCAACTGTAAGATTTTCAGTTGCTAGTAGTTTTGCGAGTTGTGATTTTGAATCAATAAGCATAATAGTCTCAATCAGTAGTTGATGATGCTATTATCTCATACTATACACATTGAGTCAAGAAATTTTCTTCAGGTTTAATTTTTTTGTTGTATTTACGCAACACTTTTCTGATTTTCTTGATATATTGATATTCTTCTTTTGTGTCTAATTGAAATTCTTTAATCAATTCTTTATATTTACTTGTAGAAAGCCATGCTTGCATTTCATCAATAAGAACATCTGATGCATATCCCATTTCATCTAGTGCTTTTTCCACTTTTCGCTCAAGACTAAATGGCATTTGTGATATAATGTCCAACATATCATTACGATATTCAGAATCTAGATAAAAAAGTGCATGAGCAATTTCATGTTTATATGTTGGCTTATCACCAGCTAATGTTCCAATAACATAAAATGGTCTAGTCATATCAATGAAACTACGAATTTCATTAATCATAATTCTTTCAGATTGTGTATATGGATGTCCATCTTGTTCTTGTAGTTTCATCCAATCTTTCAACACATATCCAGGATAATTGAATCCTTCCCAAAATGAGAAGTATTCAATATTTCCTTTGTCGTCCATATGTTCATTGATGAAATCCCACACAGAGAATGAGTGGCTTTTGATTCTTTCATATTGAGACTCATAATATTCTTGAATTCTGAAAAACATTAAAGAGAGGTCTTTTTGTTTTTCAAACTCAAAATGCATTATATTATTACTGACTAAATTCACTCTCATTAAGTTTCTCATTTTCCCATTCTTTGAACTGTTTTTTTATTTCTGAATGCTCACGAAATTTGTGTTTTCGTTTGGTTTTTGTAGTATGACCAATTACATCTTCTTTATAGTCTAAGTTCTTGCGAAACTTACCTAGAAATTTACTCATATATCCTCTTATGGAAGTAGATTTGGAAAACATTCTTTCACAAATTCATAATTTAAGTGTTTGACACCTAAATCTTTATTAAAAATTCCCATAATAACTTCTGCTTCACGTGGTTCTAAAGATTCGAGCAATTGTGTCAAGATTTCTGTTTGTTTTCTTGGAGTCAATGCTTCTGCTGTAGGATGTCCTTGTTGGAACATATAGATTCTGCGAAGTTCTGTGCCAAGATGTCCATAAGATACACCTGGTAAAGTGTCTGGCACTTTATAGTTCTCTGGCATTTCTTTGACTTTCCATTGATACGTTGGGTGAAATGCATATTCAAACACTTTCACTAACGTAGGAGATAAATTCTTCTCAATGACTGATTTACGTTCTTTCTTATTTTTTGCTAATTCAAATTCATCAAATACTTCATACATGTTTTTCATTTTAAAAGTCCTCTATTACATCCATTAAATTTTTAAGACGCTTCTCAATAAAATAAGTTAATATCTTCTTTCTTGAAGCTGGTACTGTTTCCTCATAAGTATTTATGATTTTCTCTGCAATATCATTTGGAATGAATGTCAAGTCAATCAATGTTTGATTACGAGAAAAATTTACTTTATCTTCTTCATTCCATTCATCGACAGATTCATACAAATACTTTTCTAATACTTTTTGTGTAACAGGTTTTTGACGAATATCCCTAACAAAACAATCAGATGGCGAAAACATATTAGGAATACCATCACCTTTATCTCCACGAATAATCTTCTCTTTAAGTTCTTGAGCAGGATTAGCAGATTTTACATATTTCTTTAATGCTGGATTGTATTGTTTAACGCTAGGATATTTTTGTAACTGTAAGAAGTCACCATCACTAGAAAGAATCAATATCTTTTCATGTGGTGCTTTTCTAGGAGTAAGAACACCGATGATATCATCTGCTTCTGCACCATCAATATCAATAACTTTATATGGAAAGTTTTCTTTTAATTCAATTTTTAATTTATTGATGATTTCATAGATAAGTTGCCAGTCTAAATCTGACTTCTCACGCATCTTCTTACGATTTGCTTTGTAGAATGGGAAAATGTCTCTGCGCCAGTATTTTCTACTGTCACAACATAATACAACTTCACCATATTCGGCTTTAAATGCTTTAAGATTCAATCGAATAGTATTCAATACCATATGACGAATTAAATCTTCTTCAATCTTGACTTTCTTATCGCCAGTAATCTGAGCCATGATACCGCCCAACAATACTTGACTTAAATCAACTAATATCATAATGTTTCCAAATTTTAAATGTCATTCATTATACTTCATATATTAGAAATTGTCAAGAATTGATTTGACGTAATCATCTGATGTAGATGTTTTCTTAGTGAATAATCCAAACAAATTGGCATTAATCATTTCAGACATATATTCTAATGGATCAAGAAGAACCGCTTCAAATGATTCTTCATCATACAACTCACCATTCTCATCCTCTCGGAATAGAATGATATGATATATGTGACCAAGATTGCCCATGATATACTCTCCAGGCTCTTTATATCTTAGTCCTTGAACAGTTATTGAACCTTCTTCATCTCCAGAAGTAAAAAAGTATGTGTCATATACTTCATTCTTTAGGTCCCTCAGATAATCTAGCATTATATCCTTTAATATGAGATTTTCTCACTCGCACCATAATCCAAGTGTTGTAGTACTCATCACTTTCCATTACGTTACGATGAAATTGTTCTTTTGCTTCTAAGTAACTACATTCACCTCTAGATTTACATAAATGCAAAATTTCTCGCTTGAAATTATCTTCACCTGAAGTTTCTACATCTTTTTGTAATTCAGCATTGGAACCATAATACTTGTCCCAATCACTTAATACTTTAGTCTTTTTCTTTTTACCTTTTACTTGTTTGGTTCTTGAGAAGTGAAATAACTTCTTTCCAATATATTTTCTATCATTAGTTAAATTAGTAATCTGATAAACAAATCCTATATTATCACCAATCAAGTCTTCAGTAAAATCAACATTATTATAAGTCCAGTTTAGTCCCATTCTTGCTCATCTTCATTTCCGTCTTCTTCATCTATATATTCTTCGGAAATTTCTTCGATGAGTTCACCGCAGAATGGACAATGTTCTGGTAATTCACTTGATACTAATTGTTCTGTATATGCTATTTGATATGAAGATTCACAGTTTTCGCAATCTCCACTGACGAGTTTATCGTTCATTTTTATTATCCTTATCTATGCCCATACATCCCCCCAATTTCCAGATAAAGCACCTTTTGCATAGTCTGTTGCTCTATTCTCAAAGAAATTAGTATGTGTCGGAGCGTTAATCATTTCTTCTACCCACGGTAATGGGTTACGTTTAACTTTGAATACACCTTTTAGTCCTAATGAAATTAATCTACGGTCAGCGATGTATCGAATATACTTCTTAACATCTTCTGGTGTTAGACCTTCCATTTGACCCATAGAGAATGATAGGTCGATAAACTTATCTTCAAGTTCTACCATTTTCTCAGCTATTGTATATATTCTGCCTTTTAATTCATCATTCCAGATTTCATTGTTTTCTTCAATGAATGTTCTGAATAGTTTAATCATGTTCTCGCAATGTTGAGTTTCATCAACAATAGACCAAGTAACGATTTGACCCATGCCTTTCATTTTCCCGTGACGAGGGAAATTAAGTAACATGATAAACGAACTGAATAATTGCATACCTTCCGTAAAGGCAGAAAATACAGCGATATGAGTTGCGGTATTCTCTTTTGTTGTGTTTTTAGCACTAATGTCCATGACATATTCATGCTTCTCCTTCATTTCTGCGTATGCTAAGAATTCGTTATATGTAGTCTCTGGCAATCCAAGAGTTTCAATTAGATGTGAGTATGCCGCAATATGTAATGCTTCACGAGCCGCAAAGCCCAATAGCATCATTCGAATCTCTGGTTGTTGGAAGTATGGTAGATAGTTTTTAACATATCCACCAGCAACGTCAATGTCACCTTGAGTAAAGAATCTAAAGATGTTGGTCAAGAAATGTTTCTCACCAGGTGTCAGCTTCTTCTTCCAGTCTTTCACATCTTCAAGCATCGGAACTTCTGTATGAAGCCAATGTGATTGTTCATGTTTCAGCCATGCATCATATGCCCAAGGATAATTGAATGGCTTAAAATAACTTCTTTCTTCTGTGAGTTTTTGTTTTTGTTCTTTAATCATTATTTGTGATTACCTCTTTCTTATGGTGATGGCATGTAATTTAAATTGATATTGCATCTAACTTGCTCATCGGTACAGGTTGTACTTGCATGATATAAATCAGTATCAAATACAATTAATCTATTCTTAATTGAATCTACGACTAATCCGTCTTTAAATATTGTTTTTCCATTATTATCATTAATATAATAAATTGCAGTTTTTTGTTTTATTCTTTCAAAATCAATATGCCAATTATGCTGAATTATATTTTCAGTTCTAGGATATAAATTAGCTTTGATTCTAAAAATACTAAATGGATTTATTCTATTTAATAATGGTGTTAATAAATTAAATTTGTCTGAATTTTGATGCCCATTAGTATAAAACATATGCCAGAAAAGGAAATTATTTAAATAATCTTCTTTTACCAGTGATTCATCTTTATGAGTGATTGTTTTGTTATAATACCAAGGAAATCTTGTAGATAGCATCTCACTTTGTATTTTATCATAATCATCATTATGTAAAAAATTATCATATATTTGATAATTAATGCCTTCAATTAATTTGGGCATACTATTTTATTAACCATATGTATGTTGCGATAATGTTGACTATCAAAAAGTATCCATTTTGAAATATCAACGGTTTATTTTTGTGAGATTTACTAAAATCATAAAGTAAAATTGCGTGGGCAATTACAAAGCACGGAAAGGAAAATTTCAACCAAGGTGCTTGTAATGCCACAGAAGTTCCACCAAATATGAATAATGCAGTTGCTACCCACTTGATATCAAATTTCATATTATCCTTCACAAGCCAAGCAGTCATTACCTTGAGCCACTTGAGTCATATCTAATTCTTTAATTACTTGACGTTCAATACGTTTAGACACTTTATCTGCTTTACCAATCTTTTCTGAACGGCAGTAGTACAATGTCTTAACACCTTTTTTCCATGCTGTGAAATGAATTGCATGAATGTATTTAATATGAGCATCTGGACGGAAGAATAGATTTAATGATTGTGACTGGTCAATAAATTCTTGTCTATCTGCGGCATGTTCAATAACCCAACGTTGGTCGATTTCCATTGAAGTCTTAAATACTTCTTTAGTGTAATCATCCATCCATGTTAGATGTTGAACAGAGCCATCATTAGCAATAATGCTAGACCAAATATCATTATACTTATCCCAATCAAATGGCTTAATTGGATTTCCATCAATCACATGTTCAGAAACAACTTTATCTAACCATCTGTTCTTATTAAGGAATGAACCAGATAAGGTATCTTGGCGATATGCGTTTGCACGATAAGGTTCAATACTAGGACTAGTATTACCCATGATAATGGACGATGAAGCATTAGGAGCAACAGCCATGCAATGAGAGAAGCGTCTTCCAGTACCAACAGCATCTGGAGCCTCACCACGCTCTTTTCCAAGTCCAAAGTTTGCATCATCTAATCCTTGTTTAATGTGTTTGAATATTCTAATGTTTGCCGCTTTTGCCATGACTCCTTCAAAGGCAATATTGTTGCGTTGTAGATAAGCATGAAAACCGAGAGCCCCCACACCAATGCTACGCTCTTGACTAGCAGACCATTTGGCTCTAGCGATAGTGTCAGGAGCATTGTCAATAAAGTACTGTAATACGTTATCCAACATCTCTGCCACGTCCCGAAGAAATAGTTTATTATTCTTCCATTCATCATAAGTCTCCAAATTCAATGAAGATAGACAACATACTGCTGTTCTTTCTTCGTTAGTTGGTAAAATAATTTCAGAACATAAGTTTGATTGATATACTTTCAAACCTTTATCTTTCAACCATTTAGGTAGATGTCTATTGCTTGTATCGATGTAGTGAATATATGGTTCACCAGTATGCATACGAAGTTCTAAGATTTCTTGCCATAATGCTTTAGCAGAAACAACTTCACGCAATTCATGTGAATGTGGATCAACTAATTGCCAATCATCATTTGCTTCTGGATCCAACATACAACGTTCGATAATTTCCATGAAGTCATCTGTGATGTTGATACCATGATGTAGATTCTGACATCGTACATTAGGATCACCAGTTGGTTTTCTCATTTCCAAGAAAGCGATAATATCTGGATGGGATATATCCAAATATGCCGCATAGCTACCTCGTCTAGTACGACCTTGACGATATGCAAGAGAACTCGCATCATAAATCTTAAGATGAGGCATAACGCCAGTAGATTTATCATCAGCAGAGCGAATACCAAACCCAATACCAACTCCACCACCATACATGCTGAGCCAATTCGTTTCCGATAAGTTATCAACTAATCCCTCCGCTGTGTCTTCAATATAATTTAGAAAGCATGAGATTGGCATACCTCTCTTAGAACGACCAAACGACAGAATAGGCGTTGCGTAAGATAACCAATGCTGTGATGCATAATCATACAAACGCTGTGCATGTTCAGGATTTGAACTAAATGACTTTGATACAAATGCGAAACGTTGTTGTGGAGAAGTTTCATCTTCACGCATATATGATTCTTTAAGTCGTTTAAGACCAAGTTCATCAAATAATTTATCTCTTTCTAAATCTATCTCAATACCAAGATAATCCATATTTCTACCTTATTATTATTTTTTTGTGAATTGTTCTAATGATGGTGATGTCCAACCTTCTGGCTTCAATACTTTCCCATCACCTCTTTTGATTACTTTTCCTGTTTCAGGATCTATCTTTTCTAAATTTGACCTTGCTACTTCATGCCATGCACCAGCAACATCAAATCCTTTCATGTAACAATAACCTAGAATTACCCAAATCATGTCCATGCAAGCATCTAATTGTTCTACATCATTTCTATGGAATCTACCATCAATGTATTCATTATATTCTTCACGAATAAGATGATGATATAAATCAACATTTACGTCATTTCGTTCTTGGTCACATGCTTCGATGAACTTAACTACGTCACCATACATATTTGGAATTTCTTTGAGTTTGAATATTGTGTGAACTAATTTGTCAATTGTTTCAAAATCTCTCTTTTCACGCTCATTTGCTGTCTCCAAACGTCTTAATAAAAACTGTTTAACTTGTTCATCAGTCGCTGGTTGCATTACATTGTCATTATCACTCACTTAAGAACTCCTCAATCATAGGGAAAATTGATTTGATTGCTTCTGCACATGCAAGTGCAACATCACGATGTTCTTTTTGTGTTCCATTTGCACTTCTTAATTGTATATAGTGTACCCAGGAACGAAGAGTTCCGTTCATATAAAGACGAGAAACTGTGATGCCTTCTGGTAATACTGCTCGTGCTTGTTCTTTAGCAATACCATTTGCAATTGCCCAATCATATGCTGTTTTAGCAGAATCAATTACATTATTTTGTACTGTGTCCCATGCATATTGAATATCTGCATCTACACCTGAGATTGAATTTTGACGATTTTTTGTATCTTGTAAACGTGCTTCTTTCTTTTCCCAACCTAAATCAGCTACAGCATATCGTTGAGAGAATTCTTGGAATGAAAATGAACGATGTCGTAGAATTTGTCGTGCAATATCTCGTGTGGTTTCAATTTCTAGACATACATTGACCATCTCTAATGGTGACCAATGTTGATGTTTGATTAGATAACGTACCAACTTCTCGGCAGTATCTGTATTATTTTGATTTGCTGGATTTGAAACACGTGCCGCAAAAGCAACTTGTTCCAATAGATTCTTACCATCCGCACCTTGTGAGTACGATACCAAATTCACTTTCATATTTTTCTCCAATTACTTAATTCCAATGTTAATCTCAATCCACTAAATGTATACTTATCTATCATTTCCATCAATTCGGTAGATGTTTTACCATTTAATATTTGGTCATTTATATCTTTACTATCTGTAGATTCTGGTAACACACAAATACTGAAACCATCATTTGCAGATTTATTCATTTGTCTAACAATTTCTTTATTTCTAGGCTCATTGTCATACACTAAAACAACATCTTCAAGATTCAATTGTTTAACTCGTGCTAAGTCTGAATCTGCTGTTGCAATTGCATTAGGAATAAACATAGAATCTATTGGTCCTTCTACAACATAAACTCGTTTACTTCTATCTATTCTATCTAATCCAAAGAATTTTGTAACATCTCTGTTGACTGATATTGTTATATATCTAATCTTGGAATCCGTTAATGCTCTACCTTGAAATGCAATAAGTTCTTTATTTTCATCATAGAATGGAATAATGAGTCTTGGGTCGTTTTCTTTTAGCCCATCCTTATCAATTTCCAGCGATTCCACGAACTTTTTAAAGTCCTCTGCATAATATAACTCCGAATGAAAATTAATAGGGATTTGACGGGTTAAAACGTATTTCTTAGCATAATGTTCATCTGGCAATTCTGCTATAGATGGTAAACTAATTTTTTTCTTAAATATAGGTTTTGCTTTGAATTCATCGAATGTTGGTTTTGGATAATTATTATTACCTGTTTCACCATTCTTATATCGTTCTAATGAATATTCCTTGACAAGTGATGAATCAACATGTCGTAAGAAATTATAAAACGTATGACTTGCGCCACAATTGTGACAGCGATAGAAGTAGTCGTTACCTTTACGATAAACGAATCCTCTTGTTTTTGTTTTGTTTTTTTGTGAATCACCGCATAGTGGACATCTAAAATTGTATAGGTCATCGTTCTTTCGAGTGAATCTATCCAACTTTGGAGATACTAAGTGTAAAAATTTTCTATCAATGTATATGCTCATAATGTAAAATATTATCACAATTCAACATAAATGTAAAGTGACTAATTAAACATTACCTATTTTTTTAGGAACATATCAATAATATTAATGTGAGATACTAACCATGATATAACTACAATACCACCAGCAACCATCCATTTCCATTGAAGTAACTTATCAAGAGATTCTTTTTCTTTGTTGTTGTGGTCTTGCATTTCTTTTCTGAGTGATTTTAATTCTTCCATCAAACGCAATTCAGATGCTTGTACTTTATCTAATACTGTGTCAATTCGTTCATGAAGTTCTTTGATATCAGATTCTGTTTCTTTTCTTCTAGATTCCATGTCAGTATAGACCTTTGCAATGTGTCTGTCGTGTTGATCCACAAGTTTCTCAATAACCTTATCCATCTTGTCACATAGTAGTGTCAAGGTTGTTATTTGTTGTTTCAATACACCCACATCGATTTTAGTATCGATACAATCTGGTGATACATATTGTTGTTGATCCCCAACTGACATATTATTTCTTTACTGGCACTTTAGTTGCATCATCAAGTTTTTTGTGAACTTTAATCACTTTACAAACTTGAGTAGTTTTACCTTTAACAACTTTTGCATGACAAACTTTAGAAGTATCTGCCATAGCTGTAGTTGAAAAGGAAACGATTGTAGCTAATAATGCAACATATAAAAATTTCATGCTAATCCTTATAATTCTGGTTGAGATACTGTTGGTATTGCCGCTTTACTATTTAGTTTAGTAGCAGGTGCAGGAGTCGCAACAGGAGTTGTTGTTGATGTTGAACTTGTGACATCAACTGTTATTGATTGTGCTGGTGCAGGAGGTGGTGGAACATATGCACCACCAGCATTTGCGCCAGCTAATTTCTCTTGAGTTCTACCAAATGCGGCAATACCCAATACTGCACCCATAGCCATATGAAATAGTCCAGCACCTTGAAGTGTCAATGGTTGCCATTGAGTTTGAACACTACCATGGTCTGATGCTTGAATTAAACTCCATAGAATTGGTGCAATCACAAAATCGAATGTACAAATACCCATGTACATCCAACCCATCATTGGGCGCCACTTACTATTCATCCAATCTTCTTTTTTCTTTTCACTTTCACTCATAGTTACAGGAGTTGAGTCTGGCATTTTTATCCTAATAGACTTGCTGTTGTGATAACTGCTTGCAAGATTGCATAGTCAGTTTCATTTTGTTGCTGGTCATCTACTAATTGAGCAACACTTTGTTGAATTTGAATATCATCAACTAATTCTTTGAACTCGTCAGCAGAAAGTTGACCAGCATCATATTGTTGTTTGTATGTATCAGCTTGTTGTGCTAATTCTTGTAATGTCATCTTGGTTTCTTTCCTATAATAGTTTGAACTTGTTTTGCAATACTATTTATTGTAGTAATTTTTGCTTTACAGTATGCTGGAGAAACAGATTTTTCAGAATTCACTTTTGTATAAAATTCAGTAACTAATGTATTCATATTCTTAGAAATTGTTGCAACATTATCATTATGTGGTGTTAATTCTGCATAGTTAGCAAATAATGCAACATCATGTTTTAATGTTGAAATTTGAGAAGTTGAACAGAATTCATCAGCATTATCAGTTTCAGTTCTAATTGTATTAATTAATGCATATTCGTTTGCATCATATTTTGCTTGTACATAAGTTTCATACAAAGCACATCCACTTAATTGACTTAATAGAATGCCACATAAAATTAGTTTTTTCATATTATCCACCTAGAATTTGTAATGCTTCTTGAGTATATTGTCTACGTTCTTCTAGTCCAATAGTACCACCATTAATAATTTTAGAAATTTTATCCCAATCACCTGCATCTGCATGAGCATTTAGATTGTGTGATTCCCAAAAGAAACAAGCTGATTGAACACAGCCTTCGAAAGTTTCTAGATAAGCTGGAACATCATCAATATTCATTTGAAGTGAATCTGCAAATGCTTGATAGTTGTCACGACCAGTCAATTGAATTAATCCTCTACCACAGAATTTAGCACCATCACCAGATGCTTCATCACCATTACCCATACGATTAGCATATGCACGATTAGCAATCATGTCTGGCTGATGGGCATATTGTTCTGCGATTTCATGTGTAGGAAAATGACTTGGCCATTGATGCAACAATGACTCAGCTTTATAATTCAAATTCTCTTTGATTGCAGTATACTTACCCGATTCTACTTTAGTTTCACCCATGAATGCCGCGATTCTATTAGGTGTAGTAATATCATAATCTGGTAAGCAATTGTTCAATGCTTCTACCCAATGTTCTGCATATTGATTATTTCCAATAATTGCTTGGAATTGTTCTATTGAAATTGTCATTATTTTACTCCATCAAAAACTTTTTTGTTGTCTGAATACCATTCAATGAAGCCATCTAGTTTGGCTTGACATTCGTAATATGTACCATAATTAGTATTTACTGTTAAAAGTAAATTACTTAGTGTCGCTTGATCCATTTCCTGTAGATCCGGACAAGGTATCATCAATGTCTGAGGCGCTTCTGGAAATTTGATTATGAGCGGCTCTGTTGTGCAACTCGATAGCAATAGGAGGAAACTTACACTCAGCATCAATAACTTGAGCGTTTTGTTGAATACTGTTAGCATTATTTTTCACCTTTTCTTTAATACGTTGAATCTTTGTTACAGTTTTTGTTTCAATTTTAGTTTGAATTTGTTGAGATTTATTTTCAGCATCAGAAATCTCTTGTTTTAATTTAGCAACTTCATTACGATGCATCATCTCATTACCATAACTACCTTCAAGATATACACCAATAATAAGAATTATATATCCTAAAATCTTTGGTAATTTACTATATGGTGATGTGATTGGAAAATATTTAAATAATATTCCCATCACTAATGATACTGCTCCTAATAATACAATTGCATGAACAGCTAATTGATACCATGTGTCTGGTATTAGACTTAATAAAAACATCATTTATTCCTCACTTCATTGGTGGTGTTCTTCTACCCATTGATATTAAGATTGGTCTACGCTTTTTCTTTTTCATATTAACAGCAGTAGCACTTACTGGATCAGTAGAAGTATTTGTACCTGTAACATTAGTTGGTCCAGCAGAACCGCCTCCAACTGCACCACCACTCATTTCATTGATGAACATTTTAAATGATTTCATCTGCAATTCCATTTACGTAGAGATTTATTGATTCTTGAATCTGGATCTCGTGCAGTTTCTGCCGATGTTAATCTAGATTTCATTCCCTTCATTCTTGCACAGAATGATTTTCTTCTTTTGGCAGATTTACTTCCAGCTTTTAATTTTGATGGTGGTGTTGTAACTGCTGTTGACAATTTTGAACCAGGATGTTCTTTTCGATATGATGCTACACCTTTACGATTCAGTCCACCTTCTGGATTTTTACCTTCTTTTCTTTTCCATGCGGCAGATTCTTCAATTGCTTGTTCATTAACATCAATTTCTTCTTTTGTGCATGAGCCTTTAGAATATGGTTTCTTACCTGGAACAGGTTTATATCCAGTCCAACATCTTTCACCAATATATTGTTTAAATGTTTTCATTATAGATTCCGTAATATATTTGCGACATTCATATCAACAGGAATTTTATCAACAACGATTACTTTTCCGTTAATACTTTTTAATGACTCAGGCAATAAGTTGAGATATAATAAAAATGTCTTTAAGACATCATAATCTTTCTCGTCCACTTTGTAGAACAATATTCTCGAAGTAGCTTCTGCACCAAAGACATTATTCAATAAAATGATATGATTTAAAATGAGACGTTCTTTAAGAGTTTTTGTTACTTTATATCTTCTGAGTAATCTCTTTAGATATTTTGTTCTCTTTAAGTCACCTTCAAACTCTGACATAATACAGTTAGGCGATTCATACGCCTTAACTGCATATATCATAAACGTCTCATCATTCAAATCATCAATCATAATATTAATAAACTACTATAGACCAGAGAAGTATGTTTGTGAGTTACTTGTATTACCTGACAATGTATTAGCCGCAACTGGATTAGATAATGCAACAAGCACTTCAGTTTGTACACGACCTGCACGACCACCAGTACCTGTGATAACTTCTACCCAACCAGCATGTGCTACTGCACCTTGTGCTAAGTTTGCTGATGAATATCCATTAGGGAATACTGCATTAGCTAAACGAGTATCTGTTACTAAAACAGTATTTTTGTTATAGTTAACTTCAGATGTTTTGTTTGTATTGTATGTAATTCCAGTATCAAACTCAATAATTGTACCACCTGCTGTAGTATTGAATGTTGGATTTGCAAGAGTGATATTATTACCACTAATATACTGAACTGAGTTGTTAGATGCGTAAAATCCTGGAACACCATTGCCCGCAAGACCTGTACCAAAATATACATACTGTCCTACTGATACACCAATGTTGGCAACGTTATTGCCAAAACCATCATTGTATACCAATGTTACAATTGTATTACCTGATGTTGTAGTATTTGCAGTTGCTAAACGAATAACTTCTCTAGTCTGTCTTTCTTGACTGAATCTTGGTTTAGCTACCGCTGAATCTGTATTTCCCCATGTTGGCATTTCTATCTCCTTTAATTGCCTATACTGCTATTTATTGTTATTTTTTATCTGACTTCTTATCGTCTTTTTTGTCTTTATCTTTGTCTTTGTCTTTACCTTTAGTGATATCAGGTTGACCAGGACGATTACGCATCATTGGGTCTAATTCAACAACATCTCTGTCTTGACCCGTTAATGTTCTCCCACCAGATAAAGTTGCGGCAGCCTGAGGTTTATTCTCACTTTTAGATTTCTCTTTATCGTCAGGTTTTTCCAACTTTGGTGCTTTACCATAAACTCTTGCTGGATCTTTCTCTTCTTTATCTTTATCATACATTTCTTCAGACATACTTTTCTTATGTCCTTTGACAATGCTTTTAATCAATTTGAATGCTCTGCTTCTTTCAGATACACGAGTTAATGTGCCTTCTGGTTCATCATGTAATACTGACTCTTTTTGAGTTTGTAATGCATGTTCTTTCCATTTACGGAAAGCATCAGTTCTTGCTTCTGCGGCTTTCTTTTGTTGGTCAACATACTTAGGATTGATACCTTTAGACATAAGATACTTATCAATCAATGAGTAATGTTGTTTTACTGCATCAGTCTCATACATTCCACCAGCACCAGACCACTCATAATTACTTTCTTTTTGCATTTTTTGAATATGTTTTTCATGATGCTTTTTGATTGCATTTATGATTTCTGATTTTGTTGCTTCTGGATGATGGAAGTATTTGTATCTAACTCCAACCGCATCATCATCACCATGATGCACGCCTTCCCAACCACCTTCATCATGTTTACTTACATAACCGATAATTTTTCCATTATGTTTAACATCCGATTCATCAATAGATTCAATTTCTTCTTTAGCTAACTTAGATACTGCTTTTTCTATTCCTTGTTGTCTTTTGTTGAGCGTTGTTGCCATTCTATGTACAGATTTTTTTTGTAAATCCCTCATAATATCGCTATTTTTTCCTGTATATTTTCTAGCAGAAACATGTGCTATACCATGTGCAGTATCTGCCGCACTTCTACTTGCACTTGTAACATATGAACCTAAAGTTTTCTTTGATAATTCATCAAGTTCTTCAACTTCTTCCTTTTTAAGTTTAGTATTCAACTTTTTATCAGATGGACTATTTGTTGTATTTGCATTAGAAACGAAAACAGATTGTGAACCACAACCAGCATCCATGTTAGGATCTTTGCCTTCGTTAGTTTTCTTGCGGTCATTAACATTTCTAGCTGTTGTGATATATCCACCATATGCATTATCGTGTCTATCTTGGGCACGAGATGCCGCGGCACGAGTTTTATATCTACCAACTACACGTTGTTGTTGACGATGATAAACTTCCCAAGGATGAGTTTCATCTGTAACTTCTTCATCTAAATCTCTAATCTCAACTTCTTCTTGTTTAGTACGAGTTGATGCCCAATTTTGATACTCATGACTTCTAGCTAAAGCCGCTTTCTTTTGTTGGTCAACATACTTAGGATTCTGTCCTTTAGCTAACAAATAGTTGTCGATAGAAGACTCTTGAATGCCAGCCTTTGCTGACCAAGGATCTTTAGGATCAGTACCAAATGTCTCTTTGACCTTTCTTGCGGCCTTAAGAAGTTTTTCAGATGTCATTCCAGCTTTACCCAACATATTAATTTCCTTTAGTCAATGCTTTGTATAAAGTTTCTTTTGCTAATTGTTCAGCTAAAGTTGGTTGTTTAACTTCAGTTTCTTCTTTATGCATTTTATTTAAACGTTCAACTTCCCACTTAGCTGTATCATGAGCATCTTCTTTATCATCATAGTGATGTGATACTTGGTCTTCACCATTGTGTTTACCATCTGTATAATGATGAACTTGATAATCATTCCATTGAGAATCATGTCTTACTTCAGCGTGATGTTTTTGTCCTTCACCATAAGTTTTAATTTTACGAGTGCCAGCAGTTGGACTTACACGACCCTCTTCAATTGTTTGAACGAACTCATTGAATGACCATGTAGATGATTCTTCTTTTGTATATTTCTTAGCGGCTTTAATTACACCAGTATTACGTTTAGATAATTGTGCTTTCAATTTAGCACGTTCTTTTGGATCAGTTGTTGCACTAATCTTTTTGTGTAATTCGTTACCTTGAGCAAAAGATTTGTGTACATATGATTGTAATGTGTCTTTTGACAATTCATCCAATTGATTGAACTCTTCTGATTCCATGAATGCTTGTAAATCATCTAAGTCATATTGGTCTAAATCAATTTCAACTTCTTCTTTCATAAGACCATGCATTTTTTTCAAATGCATTAATCCTTTTTTAGTGGTAATTGTATGCATGGCATTATGTTCTGCATCACCGAATGTTGGATGTACAGATGAATGTACTTTTTTATTATTATAGAAAAAATGCACATGATGAGGACCTGATAATCCTTTATCATCTGTATGATGTACAACAGCAGAAATGACATTATCTTTGGTGTTGTGCATAATCGCTTCAATTTTTCCCTTATGTTTTTTTAATTCAGCATTGACATTAGGATGAAATTGTGAAAACTCAGAATCTTCAAAAATTTCAACTTCTTCAGATTTCATGCAATCTTTTTTAACCATTTTCTTAACTAGTTTTTTATCTTGTGCTTCATCTGGATGAACTTCTTCAGAACCAGCCGCTTCTGCTTTCAATTTAATTTTGAAACTAGAATGTTGATTCTCTTTACCACCTTTGATACGACCAGCTAATGTGTCGGTTGTTTTCTTTTCTGCGTCAATAGCTTCTTCTAATGCTGATTCATCAACAACATAATCCTCTTGCATTGCTAATTTAGTAGCAGTAGCATACATTACGTTTTTCCAACGAGCACCATATTTTTTCTTGAATTCAGCAGTTTTGCCTTTCATAGACTTAACGATTTTTTCACGTTTAGTTTTTTGTGAATCAGACATATCTTTTTCTTCGTCCATGATTTCATCTAGGACTTCTGATTTCTTGTCACCCATTGATTCAATTAATTTATTTCTGAAATTTGCATAGAAGTCATTTTCTTCACCATAAACTTCGTGAGTTACTCCACATGCTTTCATGAATTTGTGATGGTCAAATCTTGGATTTTGTTGTGCAAAAATTGCGGCATGGTGACCAGCTAATTCTTTACGTTTGTCATGACTATCATGGGCACGAATTAAATCTGCAACCATTTGGAAGTCTTTGCGTGTTGCGGCTTCTTCGATTTGCTCTAAGTCAACTTCTTCATATGTTTTTTTATAATGAGCATGAATATCATTTTTTGATACATTATGTTTACCAATCTCTCCAGCTTTTTTAGCGGCCTTTACTACTCCATGAGAGCCGTATCGATTGGCAATATATTGAGATGTTTTTTGGACTTGACCTGGTTTATCAGTAGGTGCTCTTGACATTCTAGCCGCATATGCATCTGAAGATTTTTTCAATGAAATTTCGTCTAATTCCTCAACTTCTTCTTTATATTCAGTACCATAAGTACCTTTATGTGTACGAACTGAGTCTTGTCCTTTGATGCCAGTACCTTTTTCAGCACGTTCATCTTCTTGCTTATCTTTGATTGCTTGTAATTTTTTGCGTCTAGCAATCGCTTCTGCATCAGGAGCCGCAGGTTCAACCTTAGCTTCCAATACAGAATAAACTGCATTAATCATTGATTGAGACACTTTATCTTTCACCCACATATTAATTCTCCTGTTTCTTTTTCTTTTTGTTAACTATTGTTTTAATGTTATATACTGGATCTTTGTAAGTCACAAGTGCTTGATTGTTGCCACCACCACCTAATACGCCACCTAGTCCAACATCTATTGCACCTGGATCGTCAATTGCTTCTTTTACTTTTGATTTTCTTATGTCTTTGAAGTTTTTGCGAAGTCCATCTGCGGTATCTTCTAAAATGTATTTATCATTTGATTTCTCTACATTTTCACTATATCCTGGATTACCTAAACCAGCACCTGCGGCCGCACCTTGAGCACCTGCTCTACTATCAAATTCAGGTCCCATTCCTGGTGTTCTAATACGTTGATTTGGTGAAGAAATCCATTTAGATTTCTTAATTTTTTCTTTTTCTTTATCTTTAGTAAAGTTGGGCTCTTTTGGTGGTGGATTAATCTTCAATGTAGGTTGTGATGATTCATATGTTCTGAATGCAAATCCAGAATTACTTTTAACATCACCATCTTTAACCGAATCTACTTTACCAGCTTTTCTCAACATTTGCATTGTAGGAGAATTGTTTTCAGCATGGACTTTTCCTAACTTAGGACCAACTTTCTTAGGTTTAAACTCTAAGTATGGTTTATTTGATTTTGTTGCGTTGATATCACTTTTCAATTTATCAATGGAGTTCTTGACTTTATCGTCATTAGCTTTCTTCTGGTCTTTTAGTTTTTGAATGTTCATTTTAACTGAATTGATATTACCAGGAGTAATTAGTTTTTTTCTTTTCACAATACCTTTTTGTGAAATATTATCAACATTACCTTTAACTAATGTTCTATCTGCTTCTTTTAGGAAATCTCTTTCCCAAAGAATTGTGATTTGTTCATCTAAACTAATTCTGCCATTATTCATCATCCAATTAATTGCATTTTCAGACAATGATTTTGAATCTAAGAATTCATTGATGTGTTCATATGCATCAGTCAAGCATTCTTCTAATACCAAATCATCTCCATCATTAATGAATAGATTGAAGTCTTCAAATGTATTATAGAATTTAACTTTATTTTCTTGTGCTTTTGCCCATTTCTCATATCGAATAGACTCTGCAAACATACGTTTTAATGTTTGATTACGTGCTTTGCTTACATCATTTGATGTTTCAACGTAAACCATCATCGTAGAATATCCTAGTTCTTCTAGTTCTTCTTTGATTGATTCAACACGTTCAAAGTTATCTGCTGTACATGAAATAACTAATGGTGAGCGATTACGAATTGCTTCTCTACGGAAGTCATTGCTTTGTTCTGATAGTTTTTGTTTGTCCATCAAGTAATCGTGTGCTTGAACAGAATTTAATTCCACTGCACGTTTTTCTGCAATACCTTGACGAACAACAATATCTTTGCCTGAGCCTGGTCCACCTGCAACAAAAATTGCTTTGAATAATCCTCTATCAACATTTTCGTTGATGCCCATACCTCTACGAGTGTCATCATACATTCTTTTTGATTGAACATGTGACATTGTGCTTGGAACTAACTTTCTGAATTCAGAATAGTTTCCATCTTCTGCATGTTGTCTCATCTTAGTAGCAGAAACACCTTCAACACCATTTGACTTTGGATCACGAGTACCAGCAGATTTTACTTCAATTTTATCGAAGTTATGATATCCAGCCTTACCATTATTCTTTTGTAAAATATCATTGTAGTATTTTACTCTATCTGCGCCAGCAACCATAATTAAATGTTTATGTCCAGCATCATTTAATTTCTTAGCATATTTAAGAAATGTTCTGCATTCTTTTGATGATGTTTGAATGTTTGCATCTGGAAAACAATGTTTTGCATGTTTAACTTTAGCATCTAATGCAACTGGATTGTTTTTAGAATCTTGAGAGTGTGACAATACGATATGATGGTCTACATCTTTTTCGTCAGCCAATTCTTTAACTTTGTTTACTAGTTTCTCATGTCCAGCAGAAATAGGATTCATGCGACCAAATGCCATAACAACTGGATTCAGTTCTTTTTCTTTTTCTTCTGCTATTTGTAAAAATGATTTCATTTACTTCTGCCTAAAAAATTTCTCTTGCTAAATTCGTGTCTATGAATTAATTTATTTGTTTTACCATTATAATGAAATACATATCCTTCTGGATTTGCTGGTTCACCATTATGCATATGGTCATAATCTTGATGCTGATTTAATGTTGATACTAATACATTTTTTGCATTTTGTAAATGCTTATGCATCTTTAATAAATTATCATAATGTTGTTTATTTGCTTTGATATGAGAAATATGTCCATCTAATTCTTCTCTTTTAGCATTTTTAGCTTTATCAGTTTTTAATTTTTCAGTCATACTATCATATTTTTTAGAGATATGATTGATTAGTCCTTTATGTGAAGGCTCTTCATCACTCTTAACTGTATGATTTATATATGTCTCTAGATGTCCACCATTTCCTTGATGGCGTTTAGTTCCAGCATACATTTCTGGTCCAAATTCATCATGAATATCTATGGCAGATTGAAGATGGTCATCAAATTCTTTCTGTGATTTTTTTCCATATGAAACTTTAGATGTATCATATGATGGATTGATATGATGAACATCATCATGGGCTTTGAAATTATTGAAATCGACATCATGATTGGATTCCATTTTAGAAATAGTATCACCTTGATATCTTGAATGTGTAACAAGTCCTAATTTTGATTTCTTTACTTTTTCTACATCTTGACCTTTCGGAACATAAGTTAGTCCCGAAAAGTTTGGTGCCATAGTAACATCTTCTTTGAGAGTTTCATCTTTACCATACATGAAATCGCCTTGATATACACCACTCTTTGGTGCAATTTTATGTAAATGTCTTAATGCATATTTTAATTTACTAGCAAGATTTGGTGTATTACCATGATTTCTATCAACATCATGTTCAGTATAGTTTATTTTTGGATTCTTATTGAATGCTGATTTAGTAGCAACAAAGAATTGTTTAGTCTCTGGATGACGACCATAGATGATAGATGGTGATCCATCAAACTTTGTAGAAAGTTCTGATGTGTGTTTTTTTGCTTTGATGTGTTTGTGTGCGCCAAGTAGTGAATCCACTGCTTGATGAAAGCCTACTTCACCAGATTGGAGAGGTCTATCTTCAACATGAGTGATGTGTTTATTCTGTTTAGCTTCTTCAATTAAGAATGATTTAAAAGATAACATAAATTCCTCGAAAATACAATACGCTGTGATTGTTTAATTATTTAGTATTGAATTAATTTATCTATGATATCTGCTATTGAATAATTGGGTTCAAATCCTAATTGTTTAAGTTTTGTGACATCTAATACCATATTCGTTGCTTGCACAACTTTATGGAAATCAGCAGTTTCTATTGACAACATTTTTGATTTTGAGTTAGATTTCTCGATTGCGTATTTGATTAAAGAAACAATTGTCCAAGAAAATCCATTACCTATGTTATAGATTTCATTAGTGTTTCCTTTTTCCATCACCAATTTAATTGCATCAACAGCATCATCAACATAGATATAGTCTCTAAATGCTTGTCCACCATCATATAATGACACATCTTCATTATTCTTAACGAGATTAATCATGTATTGAAGTGCGTTTTTCTTCTTAGATACTTTTGTATCAGTCTCTCCTAATACATTAGCAAGTCTAAGAATGCGATATTTAATTCCAAATGTTTCGCAATATGAGATTAGTAATTGTTCTGCGGCTCGTTTTGTGATGCTATAGAATCCCTTTGGATCACAGTATGAATCCTCTTTGGCTGGAAGAGGAACATTACCATACACAAACCAAGAACTAACAAAATTGAACGTGACATCTTTTCCCTTACAACTTTCAAGAGTTTTAATTAATGTGGTTAAATTTGTATCAATGTCCAAGTATGGATTTGTATGCACATTATAGTTGTCGATAGTTGATATGAAATAAAGCACATTATTAGACTTTACTTCATAATCATTTCTATCATTAACTATAACATTGGGTGTCATTTCACAGAAACGACCACCCACAAATCCAGCACCTAATACATTTACTTGTTCCATGCAATACAAACTTTCTCAATGTAATTCAAAATGTTTTCATTATATAGTGGTGAACATCCTAAGAAGAACACATTACTTAATGCTAGATTAGAATTTGGATATTGTTGATAGTCATCAAGATGTCTATATCCAGGATGCATCAGAATATTACCAGCAAAGTAATTACGAGTTTGAATCTTATTATCTTCAAAATATTTAACTAATTTTTCTTTATCTGCTTGGGTTTCACAATAGATTGGCACACCAAACCATGATGGATCAGCATTAGGAGTAGCATTAATTACTCGTGCTTCTGGAATATTATCTTCAATGAACTTCTGAATTCTATTCTTATATGTTCTACGTGATTCTTCTAAGAAATCAAACTTCTTCAATTGCTCAATACCAATAGCACCTTGCAAATCAAGAGGTTTTAAGTTATAACCCATATTTGAGAATACATATTTGTGGTCAATGATTCCATCATATGAATTTAACCAGTTATCAAATCGTTTTCCACATTGTCCACATTGCAATAGATTATTTGATCCAACACAGTAACATGCTCTACCCCACCACGCAATACTCCGTGAGGTATCGATAAATTCTTCATAATTAGAGCATACCATCCCACCTTCACCAGTACTGATGTGGTGAGCAGGATAGAATGATGTTGTCCATGCATAGTAGTAATCAGTAATCAGATTACCATTCCATAATGTACCTAATGAATCACAATTATCACCCAATAAGATAATCTCATGTTTATCGCAAATATCAATAATTTTATCCATATCTGGTGGATTACCCAACACTGGTGATACAAAGATTGCTCGTGTTTTTGGTGTAATCTTTTCTTCAATCTTATTCACATCAAAGTTTAATGTATTCATTTCAATATCAATGAATACTGGAGTTAATCCATTCTGTGAAATTGGTGCAATTGTTGTTGGAAAGCCAACTGGAGATACAATGATTTCATCACCATCTTGCCAATTGAATTGCTTCTTCATTGCAGTAATCAACACAAGGTTTGCAGAACTACCTGAATTGACCATCAATGAATGTTTGACATTGAATCGTTTGCTGAATTTCTTTTCAAATTGAGCAACACGTTCACCAGAAACTACCCATTTACCATTTAGAATAGAGTCGATTGCGGCATAGATTTCATTATGGTCCCAAAGTTGTCCAGAATACTGAACAAAGTCACCTTCTTTATAGTCATCATAATTTTTGATGTATTTTGGATTAGCAGAGTTTGCTAATAGACTAATCATTTCTTGAGTCAAATTATTAGATGCATTATTTTCCATTATTTTTTCCTGACGTATACCATTTAATAGTTTCTTTTAGGCCTTCTTCTAAAGTGTATTTTGGTTCATAGCCTAATTCTTTTTTTATCTTTGAGCAATCGATAGAATATCTTCTATCATGTCCTGGTCTATCTTTTACATATTCTATCATAGTTCCAGAGATATTCATAGCTTTTAGTATCATCTTTACCAAATCAATATTGGCAACTTCTTCACCGCCACCAATATTATATTTCTCTCCAACAACACCTTTACGAATCACCAACTCTAATGCTCTACAATGATCCTCAACGTACAACCAATCACGAACATTTAATCCATCACCATAAACAGGAACGTTCTTTCCTGCTAATATACTCTTAATGATTGTTGGAATAAACTTTTCTGAATGTTGATTTGGACCATAATTGTTTGAACAATTGGTGATGATTGTAGGAAGTCCATATGTTTTTCCATATGCTTCTACAAAGTGGTCTGATGATGCTTTTGATGCTGAATATGGACTATTAGTTTGATACTGAGAATATTCAGTAAAACTATGTTGGTCATCTAATTCAAGACTACCATAGACTTCATCTGTTGATACATGAATGAATTTATCAAGAGAATCTAAATTCATCGCATGATTTAATAGATTAACTGTGCCTAAAACATTTGTCATGATGAATGGACTAGAATCTTTGATTGAATTATCAACATGAGTTTCTGCCGCAAAGTTCACAATAACATTTGGTTTATAATGTTTGAATACTTTTTGAATAGTTTCAAAATTTGTGATATCTACTGGTTCAAATGCAATACCAAATTCTTCAATTAGTGGTGCAATATAATTATAATTTGATGCATATGTTAAACTATCAACACAAACAACATCATCATTAAATTTTCTTTTTAGATGATATAGAAAATTACTTCCAATAAACCCAGCACCACCAGTAACTAAAATCATAAATCAACTCCATAATGTTTTGCCACTCCATGTTTTCCATGGAAACCTAAACTCTTACCTAACCAAGGTGAACCCATATTATGTTCAATACTAAATCTGTCAGCAATTTCATTTGTTGCAAATTTAATATCATAAACTTCTTGAAGTTCATCTCTATATATCTTGCAAATAATATTGTCTTCTGGAACTACTTTATCACCTTTTCCATCAATCACATAATATCTAGAATCACCTAAATCATAATTAATTGATTCATATCCAATGTCCATAGATAACATTGCATCATATAGTTTACGACTTCTTAAACAGAAACCACCATTACCAACTCCACCATTTGGCCATCTTGCGCCAATATAATCATAATTGAGAAATTCATCAGTCCATGCATCAGCATTAATTGCAAATCCATCAGCATGAATGATTAAATTAAAATCTTCTACTGCAATATGTGGAACCAATTTTAATGTGATGAAATTGTATTCATCAGTATATCTTTTAAATCTTTTGATTTTTGTCCATTGTACATCAATATTTAAAAATTGTAATCTTTGTGCCGCATTTTCTGGCATAGGAATATCAGAGAACCAATAAACTTTTGACACACGAATGCCAGCATGATGTAATGTCTCTTCAGTTTTTAATAATGCTTGAATTGTTGGTTCATATGTGTATGCATCAATACATGTTATACTAAGTGTTTTATTCAAAATCGTACCTATCAACAGATGTACCTGCACTATGAGAATATTGCAATACATCTTGTCCCATGAAATTATGATAATTTTCTAATAGACACACATCATCGTGTAATCCTAAATCGCCAATAGAATCGAACCAAACATATTCTAAGTCTTTGTCACAACGAGAAACTTCATTCAATGACAATGTCCTATTAAAGAAATCAATTTCAGTAAAGTACATTTGTGTGCCATATGTGACATTATTACCCCATTTCGCAGTTACTGCTTTCTTACCTGTTTGTTTACATTTAGTAATCACATCATGATAATCTAAGTCTGGTTTATTATCATAAGTCACTTTCATAAAGTATTTGAAATCACCTAAAAACTTTAATGCATTGTGAACAGAAGTCAATTCTGCAACGCCATGATTTGTTGTTCTATTTGGTAACCCATTGATTTGAAAGCTATTATTACTATCATAAACATAAGCATGAACATATTTTTGAGTTTCTTCATCAATTGTTGAGTGTGATGCAAGCACAACATGATGTCCTGCTTCGAATAATCTCTTACAGATTACTCGTGTCATTTTTCTTTTTTCTGCTTCAAAGTTACCGCCACAATAAGATGTGACAATTATTGCTGTATCATTCTGCATAAGTTTCCCTTGGTAAGTACCAACGATTGTCTTGTCCTGGATGCATATCGTACCATTTTGGATCTCCACTTCCAATCCAACATTCATAATCAAATCGATGATGTGGTTGTCCTGCAAATTGTGGTACATAATTATTTGATTCTGGAGTATCTAATCTTCTACACTTGCGTAGATATGATGATTTCGCCCAAAAGAAAGTTCCAGCATAAAATGGATATGGTGGATTATTAAGATATGCACATCCTACAGTATCATATCCTTCATCTAGTTTTGCAACACAATCTTTCCAACGTTCGATATTCCAGTATTGCATATATCTACGCCAATTTTGATGTGGTCCATCTGAATGTGAGATACCTTTACTTGTGATGTTTAACACATAGTAATCCCAATTTTGATTATGTGCATCTTCTTGTATACGATGAATAGTTGTTGCTTCATACCATTCTTTATAAGATTCATCAAAATGTTCATAATATACATTGGTTCTATCTTTCCATCGTTCTTTCAACCAATTATAACTATCAATATTATAATGACACATAACATTTACTTCATCAACATTATCAATTAATTGAGTTGATTCTAATAATTTAACTTGCTCGAATAGAATATCAAATCCTCTAGGAGTGATATCCATTGCGTGTATATAAACTTTAATCTTCATTTAGTGGATCCAAATTCCATTCATGATTGAACATAATAATTTTACCTTGTCCTTGCATTGCATAGAAAGGTGTTGTGTGTAGTAGTCCAACTGAACCATAAAAGTAATAACGTTTCTTATCATCATCAATTGCAGATGCATAATGAGATGTTCCAGTATCACCACCAATGTAATGACTACACTTAGCAATGTAATGTAGATTTTGAATTAAATCTGTTGAGATTGCAAACTTAGTTGGTTTGATGTTGAAGTTTAGTCCTGGTGCAACACATAGAATCTTACCATAATCATCATACTTTTCTTGCTCATAATGATTAATGATGTCTTGTAACATCTCATTTGACCAATTTCGATATGTATTGTATGGTGCATCCATGACTGGTGCAATACAAATCAACTTTTCTTTAAATACATTAATATTTAATTTGATGATATCACCAGTCTGTGACCTAATTTCCCATAAGTTTGCACCAGACATCATTGGATCTAGTATTGCTGTACCAGGTTCTTCTGATAGAAATCCACGCTTAACTAGAAAGTCTCTAAAGTCTTTACAATGTTGTCCTTGTCCTAAAGACCTATCTGGCACATAAAATTGAACATCACCATATAAAGGTGGATGCTTTCTCAGGTGCCACAAATAGTTTAATAGTGCAATCATGTCACCATTACGCAATGTACTAAAATTATATGGCTCAATATTAATAATCATATTTAAAATCTCGAATGTATTTTAACTTTGCTCCTCTATCTTTATAATAGTGCAAGTCAAAATCATGTTCAACTGGAAGTCCTTGCCATGTTCGCATATCTTCATCCCACAAGACATACAAATCTTTCTTCATTAAGTCAGCAAGAATACCAATTCCTGTGAATGTTGTAACGAATGGATTAGGATTATATTTAATCAAAGCACAATTATACAGTAAATCATTATTGTAGTCAAGATAGACTGCTTTATTTCTATCAATAATGCCAGAACTCTCAATGAGATTGGAATATCTACGAGTATCTACATCTGGCGCATCTTTAGGTGACCATCTATCACCAACAATCATCTTTTCTTCATGATAATCAATATCTAATTTAGGAATTTGCAATTTAAAGTCATCATCGTTATAAAGTGTAAACCCATATGTTTTATTGAAATAGTTGAGATATTGTCTATTTGCAATAGGTGCTTGTGCATTACCTTCAGTTGTTCCAGTATCATCGAGGATAGCACCATTCATGTAGTTAAACTTTTGTTCTCTCCAAAAGAAAACTTCTTCAATCATATCTTGTGCTAATAGTAACTCTTTGATTCCTTTGAATCTTTCAAGTCTATCACAAATTGAAAATGATAGTTTTTGACCAGTTGCTTTATATAAAGCCGATAGTGTAGGAAGACAATGTGCAAAGTCTCCTAAATTATGTATTCTAGGTGAGGCTACGCTAATCATGCTAACTCATTAAATTTTTTAAAGATTATAAACCAGTCTGAAGGATCAACATAATGCAATTCGCTATCCTGTGGACTACTTAAGAATGACATCAACAATAATGTTTGGTCATCATCAATCAATCTATGACTGAGTAATACTGCTAGGCAATTCGTCATACGACTCATTAAATCTACCCATTTGTGTGTACCTGCAACAATATGACATCCCATAATATAAACATCACCAGTGTAGATTATTTCATCAATTGGACGCTCTGGTTCAATTGTTCTGATATTGAAATAATGAATCTTTTCTTTATCAAAATCATATGACCATTCTTTGCTTGATGGGATAGTATTAGGATTTCTGCAATAACCAAAATCAATCCATGCAGTTAAATCTGTCTTGATATGACCATTTGTAATTGCATGTGATACATAATATGATTTAAAAATATTCACTAGAACATAATCTGTGTGCCAATATTCAATCAATTGTGGATTATCAACTTTGCCATAATAGTTTGGATCATTCATGATTTCTGTAACTTTATCACGAATTTCATCAAATCCATTTGGAAGATAACTAGGTAAAACAACGACTGTAGTTTGTTCTTCTAGTCCAGCATCTTTTCTGATATTGTAGATTCTTTCAGCAAAATCTTGTGATGTGTATATCACCATATCATTTTTTAGTTGGGCAAGATTTTTAAAATATTCAAAGTATGTGTCCACACTTCTATGTTGATAATGTGGTAATACTCTACCATGTTTCTCATTAGGTAGATTTCCTCTACCAATATCAAAGAATGCAGTTACTACTGTTATATTTTTATCCATATTTTCTCTCAATCAAATTTTTCCATGCTGGAACTCTATTATATTGATGAACCATAACATACTTATCACCACTTGGTGTATACACAAACTCACCATCAAATGTAGGTTCACCACATTTCAAATGTGGTCTAAACTTATCAATCTTAGTTGGATCAACTGTTGTGCCACATTCACATGCCCAGTTTATATCATGTGAAATGAAATGTGTCATATAAAAATATGGCTTTAGTCCCAACAACACATTGACTGCGGCTTGGTCTGGCGTTGGATTATTGATTCCTCGACATAATAATGCAACATTCAATGAGAACTCTTTGAATGATTCAAAATCACCAGCCATTGATCCTGCATTATAAATTTGATTGTCTTTCATTGTTTCATAAACATCTGGACCAAAACAATCAATTAAATTTTGTCTTCCCCAATCTTCATTTTTGTACTCTAATCCTTCTGATGCATAAAACAAACTTCCATCTAATCCATATACATCTAACCAATCAGATGGATTGCTTTGAAATACTACGTCAGCACAATCAGTCGAAATTACATATCGAATACCACTTTGTTGTTTTAGATATTGCCAATAAAAATAATGTCTGAGCATTGGAACTTGATATGTTAATCCCAATTCAAATTGATAACCAGTATCATTATAGTTTCTATTTGTTGATGTTAAAACAACTTCAATTCCATTGTCTTGAAGTTGTTTGATTGTATCATCTTTAATATTGAATGCGATGACAACTTTTCTACCAGTAAATCCACTTCGATTTAGTGAGTTTACCCAATATTTAAGTTTATCATATCCATATTCTGATACGGCTGTGATGACTAAATCTTGCATAGTTGCTTTCCTAAATCTTCAAATATCTGTTTATAATTAAATGGTCCAATTTTAACATTCAATTCATCACACAATTTTGTATTATCTAAAACAAATTGTCTATCTAGTTGCCAACCAGTTTTATTGATTTCTCCACCATAAGTATATCCTTTGACGAGTGATTCTGCAATAACACTAATTGGTAGTGCAATTCCTGAACTGAGATTGAATACTCCAAATGGCTTTACTTGACATATCTTTTCAATTAATGTCACAGCATTCTGTATTGGTAAAAAGTCTCGTCTTACTGCATCTGAAATGGTGAAGTCAATTATTCCTCTATTGACTAGATTTGTCATACAATATCCAACAAAAGAATCTCTACCATATTCAAATCCAAATATATTTGAACCTCTTAAGATAGTAATATTATTACCATAATTTGCAAGTAGTTTGAATTCTGTATTTAATTTATTTTCTGAGTGGAAGTCATATGGACGAACTTCTGAATTTTCAGAATAACTCATAAAATGTTTACTATTACCATACACTTTACTAGTAGAAAGCATCACATAATGACATCCAGCATCACAGGCCTTACGACCAACATACCAATCGACATCTATCTTCTCTCTGTATTTTTGAATCTTATAAAGAGGATTTAATGCACAATTCACAACAACATCATACTTTGTGAAATCTACATCATTAAGTTTTTTATATGAAACTCTATCATATTTTTTTAGATTACTTCCGATGAAACTATTTTCACCTACGACTAGGACTTTCTCCATGGTAATTTACCTTTATAATAATCATTTAATTTCATATTACCTTCAATAAAGAATTCTTTAGTGACTGATCCTTCATTTCCTGCAAGACGATAGTTGACTGTATATTTTCCAGTACAGTCAAATTTATTAAAATGTTGTGCAATAGTAGCAAAGAATACTCTATCTTGACCCCAACCACCATGCCAAACACTTGCAATCTTTGTCATTACATCACGTTTAACACAATAACAATTCGTATCTATGTGATAAGTATGTGTCCATGCTTGCCACTTGCCTAACGATTCGCAATCATCAGTACAGATGAATTTTCCATCTTTATCACAAATACTTCTTAATGAATAGCACCAATCTAAATTATTTTCTTCGATTGTTTCAACACATCGTTGAACATGGAATCTTTCTAAGAATACATCTTGGTCTAGAAACAGAACATAGTCTTCTTTGACAAGATGTGAGAATGCGGCATAGACTCTATGACCATAGAATCCATTTGCACCGACATTCTCGGGTAGATAGCAAACTTTTAGATTTGGATTGCCCATATAATCGCTTACAATTGTTTGGACTTTCCCAGAAAATTCTTCACCGTCACATACAACATAACAAGTTGTTGGATATGTTTGATTGAGAACACTTTCAATTGCGGTTCTGCACTCTGGAGAACCTGTCACTGGAATAATAACAACGGCAGACATATTAACCTCTAGTAAGTTTTAATACTTTCTCAATTTGTGCTTCAATGATTGGCTTACGATTTGGCCAATAGATATATTCTTTATCAGCAGTTGCGTATAGCTTCTGTAAGAATGGAATAATAATCTTTTCTACTTCATCCAATCTTGATTTGAAGTCATCAGCAGTTTCAGCAGTTTTGTTGATGACTGATTGATAATCTTCTTCTGATACGGCAGAAAATCCAAAGTCATCATCTGATTGATATTGCTTTAGAATTTCTGCACTATTTGTTGATAGTCCCATATTAATTTCTCTCAAAAAAAATATTTATCACACTTTAAAATCATCAAAAGACTTCTTAGTGTATGTGTTATTATTTTCTTTTGCTGGTGTACCAGAATCTGCAAGACCAGTTTGTGCTGATTGTTCAACATCAAATAATCGCATCTTCGCTCTATCAATACCCAACACAAATCTCTTATATGATGTTGGATCAGAATATCGATTCTTCAATTGTTTCACCATGATTTGACCAAGTGCTTCAAGTTCTTCTGATGTAACTAATGCAAACATCAAGTCAGCAGTTGCTGGCAAACCAAATGATTCAGAAGTATCTTCAAGACCAGGATCACTACTTGAGAATCCACTTCTTGTTGTTTGTGTTGCAGTTACAATCGGCACATTGAATTCTACTGCAAGTCCACGAAGTTCTTCTGCAATTGCTTTAACGTATGTGTATGAGTTCACATTAGCACCAGCTTTGATTCTAGCAGAACAACAGATATTCAAATAATCAATAAAAATGATATCTGGAATAAAATTCTTCTTTAGATTCAATTCGTTAAGAAGAGTTCTAAAGTGAATAGATGATGCAGATGCAGTTGGATATTCTTTGATAATCAATTTACCAGTTGTCATCTTACGAACTTTTTCTACTTTCTTTTCGTAAGTTTCTTTAGGCAATTCCATCAAATTATCAAGTGTGACATTCAATAGATTTGCATCAATACGTTCAGCAATTCTTTCTTCTGCCATTTCCATTGTGATATAGAGTACATTAAGACCCATCGTCATAGCACCAGCGGCAACATGACACATGAATAATGATTTACCTACACCAGTTCCTGCAAGAGCAACATTCAATGTTTTAGTTGGAAGACCACCTTTAGTAATCTTATTCAACATCTCTAAGTCAAATGGAATCTTAGATTCTTTTTTATGATAGAAATCATAACGAGAATCTGCATTCTCAAGATAATCATGACCAACATTAGAATCAAAACTGACGGCTAAAGCATCAGACAAAATCTTAGGAATTGCTCCTTTTTCATTTGCTTTATCTTTGCCATCAAGAATTGAAATTGAATTTAAGACTGCGTTATATACTGCCTTCTCTTGACAAAACTGCTCGGTTTTATCAATAAGCCAGCTAAGTTCAGTTTTTGATTCTTCACTAGATGCTGACGTAATTTCTGAAAGATAAGATCCACACTTCGATACTTCGTCATCTGTAAGATATTTCTTCTCTTGGATTTCCAAGGCAATTGATTCAATCGATGGTGAAGTGTTGTAATCATTAGTGAATTTCGTGATTTCATCAAAAATAACTTTTTCTGCTCTATCTGAAAAATATTCAGTTTTTATGAAAGGCAATACTTTTCGTAAATATTCATCATTAAAAATCAGATTCTTTAAAATCGTCTGTTCCAGTTTCATCCACAATATCCTGTTCTAAATTGCCTGACATGATTTCAACTAACAAATCACCAATGTAATTCTTGAAATCAATATCTTTTTCAAGTTTTTTCGCTTTATAATTCTCAGTACATTCTAACACATCATATGCGAAAAGTAAATACATCTCACCATTCTTTTCTTCAAACTTGACTTTACCATACTTAAAGATTGTATCTTTGTATTGACCATCAAGTAATCGAACATGAACTGTATCTTTATCTTCTTTTGGATAGATAAAACAGTAATCTAATCCTTCAATCATTTTACATTTCCTAAAGATGTTTTGACTTCATCTGAGAATTGCATTGAAAGTCCAGATGTGCTATATGCTACTGATGATGCGGCCAAGATTTCCATACCACGCATCATATTACCTTGAGCATAATTTAATGTCTTACTAGAAGCAACACCAATAGAACCAGAAACAGCTTCAACTGAATCGAAGTTAGCACCCAAGAAAATCACTTCCCATTTCTTATCTTCGAATGATTTTACTTTAGCTTTAATTGCTTCTTTGGTATATTCTTGTGAAGCATTTTCCCAACCATCAGTCATTACAACTAAAATTGTTTTCTTTGCATTATCCAATTCTGCTTGTGCCATAATTTTACCACAAGAATCATACAAAGGTGTACCTCCACGTGGTTGTACTTCTTGGTCACTGACAGGAATCCATTCAGATGCTTTAACATTACGGATAACATCATGTGATACGTTATCAAATACTGCAAGATGCACTTTATCTGATTTCTTTAATTTTCCAACATAAGCATTGATTGATCCAATTGCTTCATTCCACAATGTTTGCATTGAACCACTACGGTCTAATAAAATATATACATTCATTATTTGTCTCCATTTGTTGTGTCAATATCAAAAGTTTCATCGATATCAGTATCAGCAATCATATCACCAGTACCAATTCGATATTTGTTTTCGATAAAATCTAAGAATTTCTGGTCTCCTAAAATTGATGACCAGAATTGTTTTGTATTAGTATCGGCAAAGCGATGCTTTTCACCAATCTCACCTGTTTCTAAATCAACTTTAGAATACCAACCATTACTTGGTTTAACTACATGACCAGATTCTATAGCAAGATCCAAAAGACCAGACCAACGACTAATACCATTATCGAAAGTTACAGATACAGGTATCTTGGACTTTTCTTTAACATATCGAGATTTCTCTACATTGATAATAAAATTATAACCCACAACTTCAGTTCCATCTTTTTCTTGTTGACGACCTAAGATGAAAATATTATCTGCTGAATAGTATGAACCTGTACCACCACCAACAACATCTTTAGAATATAATTCCATTGTTTTGTATGTATGATTAACTACAATCATTGGAATATCTTTGATTGTTAGATGTGGTGTTACCATTCGGAATAATGATTTGATTTGTTTAGCACGAGTCATATCTGCAACAGTCTTACCTTCTAATGCATCATCAACTTCTTTCTTTGATGCAAGATTGCCAATAGAATCTACTACGATAATCAAATGGTCACCACGATTGATTTCTTTTAACTGTACCATAATATCAGATTTCAGTTGTTCGATATCTGTTAATGGTGAATGAACTACTCGGTCAGTATCAATGCCAAATGCGTCAAAATATGATTGTGGAGTACCAAACTCTGAGTCATAGAACAACATTGCGGCATCTGGATATTTGTCTAGATATGATTTTGCCATCAATAGACTGAATGCAGTCTTAAAGTGCTTTGATGGACCTGCCCACATAGTAAGTCCTGGTGTTAAACCACCATCAATCTTACCAGACAATGCAACATTGATAATTGGAATTGATGTTGGAATCATATCCTTATCATTGAATAATTTTGATTCTGATAAAATTGCAGTTTCTTTAATATTACTATTTTTCTTTAATTTATCTAATACACTCATAGTTTCTCTCTTTTACTAAATGAATAAGGTCTTTCTTCATCATACATTGTTACTATATTTTCTTTTTCGACATTAATTGCTGTTTGTTCTTGAATATTCCCCGAAACTTGATCCGTTTTAATCGATTCATCCTTCTGAACTGTTGAAGAGTTATCATCTTGTTGATTCTGCTCAGGATTATCCACTTCCGTATTGACATCATCTTTTTTCTCCAATGAGATATTGCCTGCTATTAATAATAACACAGCCAATGGGTCGAACACAAGCATAATTATCATTATTACCAATCTGACTGCTTTGTCTACTCCATTTTCATCATCACCATATAACATATCGGCAACATATTTTATTGGACCAATATCAGCAGTTAGCTTATTACTTTCTTTAAGTAATGGTAATCGTTGAGTATTGATTTGTGATAATTGTTTCTGTGTATCTTGAATTTGCTTATCTAATTTATTGCTTGCAGTAGATGGATCTTTTGCTCGTGCTAGAAGATAATCAAGTTTCTCTTTAACATTATTCTCTTGCTCATTCAAAGATTTTAATTCAACAGTATTTTCACCAGCATTTAATGTTGAATCAATATGAGATTTTGCTAAGAAACCAAAAATACCCATTGAAGTAATGAGCATTAAAAGTAACACAGCAATAGTGAGATATGTTTTTAATAAAATATGTGAACTCTTCCAATTACGATACAACCAAGATGCAGTCACAAGTTTGGCGAATTCTAATGATGAACCCATCATCACAACTGGCCAAAATGCACCCACAAATATTGATGTGAGACCAATAACTGAATAATATGCGGCAATACCTGATAACAAGAATGCCGCTAAGAAAGTTAAAAATATCATGAGAAAAATGCGTCCAATGTGCTTTGTTCTTCAATAGTCCAATCAATACAATCAAGAATCACTTTTATTGGATCAATAAATGATTTTTCATATTGAGTATCATAATCAATATATTTGTCTAGTCCAAACTCTTTAGGCAAGTTAGTCGGAAATGAAATAACTGTTTCTTTAGTTGGATTAGGCATCTTTAGATATGCGAACTTAATCTTTTCTCCATCTTGAATTTCAGGATACTTTTTAGTAAGTTTCATTTCTTTTAATAATTTATTATATATCAAAGCACCTTTAACATGAATTGGTGTTCCTTTTACATACAAAGAAATTGTTCCAGCATATTTGTCGATACCATTAACACCTCTCGGAAAAGAGATGTCTTCTGATTGTAATGTCTTGAACTCTTCTTTAAAATCTTTAATGAAATTATGTAAATCCGACTCTGTACCATTCATCATGATTTTGATTGCTTTTTTCATGTTCTCACGAACTGGTGCTGGAGTTGATGACTTCACAACTTCAATACCCATGATTTTCATGTCTGGTTCATTATAGACAACACCTTCATTGTCATAAACATTTAAAATATAACGTTTCTTTGCAGTCCAAATACCTTTATCTGCAAGTGCTTCACGTTTCATTTCCATTTTCTGACTATAAGCATGGACATAGTCAGCAAGTTCTTTATAACTAGCATCGATATACGGTTGAATCTTAGTTTCACAAACCTTGTCCATGAAGGAGATGACTTTAAGAGTTTCTTTCTTTTCACCGAATATTTTATGAACAAGCGGCCCAAGTTTAAGATAAATCGAGTCTGTATCGGATGCGATGACATAATCTTCCTCTGTCTTCAAAAGTTTGTTCATATATTCATTAAGTTTAGCTTCAATCCAACGAATGGAAAGCTGGCCAGCAAGCGTAATTGCTGAGGCTTGTCTGACATCAAAGAATCTAAAATATTCGTTACCAAGAGCACCATATGCTGAATTTAAACATACTTTCTTCGCAAGTTGTAGATTGTGATATCGAGCAACACGTTTTTTGATTTCATATTGTTTGCTTGGGTCAGATTCTTTTTGTAAATCTTGCTTTGCTAAAATAGATTTCTTTTTGTACGTTTTTCTGTCTTCATACATCGTTTCCATAATCTTTGGCAAGAATCCACGAATATCTGTTCTGAAGAATTCACCATTTGGAGTTACAGTAACATTTGATAATTGACTAGTATCTATTTGTTTATTAAGAAGTTTTTCAACATTAACTTCACCAACAATCTTACGCATCACATCAGTGTATTCATTTCTATTAACTAATGTTTCTGGACTGATATTGTATTGCATAATCAAATGTGGATATAGACTATTCAAATCGAATGATGCTACCCAATCATGCTTACCGACTAATGGAACTTTAACATATGCACCTTCAAATGCTTCAGATTTCTCTTTACGCTCTGTTGGTGGAATAATGATATTATCTTTAAGTAAAAAGTTATAGATAATGATATCCCACATTAGTACTTGTGTAAACACATCGTCAATATTAGTTTTACTATCATATGCAAGTGTCAAAGCTAATTCAATAAGTTTTAACTTATCATCAAGTTCTTGAATCAATTCAACGTCAACAATATTGTATTCGATATACTTTTGATGATTTTGAACATACAATTCATGCAAAGAATCATATTCGTCATATGACAATTTGTTCTTACCTAATTCTA
>Ga0208497_1000117_pt1 | contig 43355 bp, 42 predicted proteins | sample CryBogCBE25Aug07_FD_184555 | JGI IMG/M metagenome (GOLD analysis project Ga0208497, IMG submission 184555) | Freshwater microbial communities from Crystal Bog, Wisconsin, USA - CBE25Aug07 (SPAdes) | ecosystem: Environmental > Aquatic > Freshwater > Lake | place: Crystal Bog, Wisconsin, USA...
CGACTTAAGTTCGGTAGCTGGGTTGCATTCTCATCACTCTGGTTGGTTCTTGTTTATGCACCAGTTGCACACTGGGTATTCTCACCAGCCGGTTGGTTGGCTAAGAAGGGTGCGGAAGATTTCGCTGGCGGAACTGTTGTGCATGCCAACGCCGGTGCTGCTGCTCTTGCAGTAATTCTCGTTATCGGAAAGCGCAAGGGCTGGCCTAAGGAGCGCATGCGTCCACATAACGTTCCATACGTTCTACTCGGCGCAGGTCTCTTGTGGTTCGGTTGGTTCGGCTTCAACGCTGGATCCGCTCTCTCTGCAAATACCCTCTCTGCTTATGCCTTCGTCAACACCAACACCGCTACTGGTGCTGCTCTGATCGGTTGGATCTTGACCGAGAAGATTCGCGATGGTCACTCCACAACCCTCGGCGCTGCCTCTGGTGCTGTCGCTGGTCTTGTCGCAATCACACCTGCATGTGGTTTCGTAAGCCCAATGGGATCGATCGTTATCGGTATCGCAGCCGGCGTAGTTTGCTGCTTGGCAACAGGCCTCAAGAACATCTTCAAGTTTGACGATGCACTCGATGTAGTCGGGGTTCACCTCGTCGGCGGTATCTTGGGCGCACTCTTGATCGGTCTCTTCGGAACCGCAATGGTCAACGGTGCAAATGGCGTCTTCTACAAGGGTGGATGGACTCTCATGGGTCACCAAGCTCTCGCAGTTGTGGCTGTTGTCGTCTACTCCTTCGTCGTCACTTACATCCTGGCTCAAATCCTGGATAAGACGATTGGTCTGCGCGTCTCCGAAGAGGATGAGGCCACCGGCCTTGACCTCTCGCAACACGCAGAAACTGCCTACGAGTCCCCAACGTTCAGCGATGGATCTCGTTTCCTCTCTAACTTCACCTCAAGTAACTAATCCACTAAGGGGCCAAAATGAAACTCATTACAGCAATCATCAAGCCATTTAAGTTGGATGACGTTAAGAATGCACTCAACGCATTTGGTATCACCGGTATGACCGTCTCCGAAGCCATGGGCTTTGGACGTACACGTGGTCACACCGAGGTCTACCGCGGCGCTGAGTACACAATCGATCTCATCCCAAAGATTCGCCTCGAGGTCGTCGTTGACTCAGCAGATGCTGACAAGGTCATCGATGTAATCGTCAAGGCGGCATCCACCGGCGCAATCGGAGATGGAAAGGTCTGGTCAGTACCTGTTGACCATATCGTCCGTGTCCGTACTGGTGAGCGTGGAGTCGACGCAATTTAACTAATTGCTTAAGTAGGCTACCCGTATGGGTACCAGAGAGCGTCGTGAAAGATCTGATGCGAGTGATCGTGAACTCGTAGATCTCTTTCACGGCGCTCTTGCCGTTTCCGGGATCACTGAGCGGCAGATTGCTCTTGCCGCAGTTGGTGGCTTTGGGCGCGGGGAGTTAGCGCCCGGCTCTGATCTTGATCTCCTCTTCATCCACGTTGGATTAAACGAGAAGGTTCTCAGCGCCTTCGTTAAGGCGATGCTTAACCCACTGTGGAACGTGGGGCGGCAGATTGATTATTCGGTGCGGACCCGCGCCGAAACGAAAGCGGTCTCCCGTGGAGATATCAAGGTCATCTTTGGGCTCTTGGATATCAGACATCTTGCTGGCAACGAGAGCCTCACCACCTCGGTCGCCACAGATGGCGCTAGACAATGGCGGCGGAAGATTCGTACCTATCTACCCATGGTGCGTGCATCCATCGTGGAGCGAACTCGCTCCTTTGGGGAGCTCGCCTTCCTTTTAGAACCAGATATCAAGGAGTCTCGCGGAGGTCTGCGCGACATTACGACGATTCGGAATTTGGCGAAGAGCGAGTTCGTCCCGGTAGCTCTCGATCGTCTCGCTTCCGCAGAGGCTCTCTTTGCGCAAGTTCGGGATGTATTGCATGAAATTACACGCCGCTCACGCGATCAACTTCTTCTTACCGAGCAAGATGCTGTTGCTGCTGAGATGGGCTTTGTTGATGCCGATGCGCTAATGCTTGAGCTCTCAAAAGCGGCGCGCTCAGTCGACTATGTAATGCAGCTGACGTGGACTGAAATAGAGGAGCGTCTGCACCGCATCTCACTGCGACGGAGCAGGCGGGTGGCAATCGCTAAAGGATTAGAACGTTATCGCAACGAAATTAGCGTTATCGATGGCTACGACATCGCAGCCGACCCCGGAATTGGACTACGCGCTGCAGCCCTCGCCGCACAGCGTGGGGTGCGAATCTCTCTTGAGAGCGTCGTGCGGTTGTCAAAGGAGTACAGCCCGCTTCCCGTGCCCTGGCCACGACAGAGTCGCGAAGATCTCGTTGCTTTCATTGGCGCTGGAAGTTCAATGATCGATGTCTTTGAATCCTTAGATCAAGAGAATTTGATTGCGCGGTGGATCCCAGAGTGGAGTCATGTGCGCTTCCTGCCGCAACGCAATGTCTTGCACCATCACACGGTAGATCGTCACATGCTCGAAGTTGCTGTTCGTTCTGCTGGGCTCACCCGGGAAGTTCACAGACCCGACCTTCTCTTAGTTGGTGCCCTCTTTCACGACATCGGGAAGGGTTATCTGGGAGAAGATCATTCGGAATATGGTGCGCAGCTGATAGAACCGCTGGCTATCCGATTGGGATTTAGTAAAGGCGATGCACAAACTCTTGCGCAGATGGTTTTGCACCACTTACTTCTTCCCACTGTCGCCACACGCCGCGACATCGATGACCCGCAGACTATTGAATACGTGCTCTCGCTGGTGAAGAGCGCGGAAGAACTTGAACTCCTGCATGGGCTCAGCATCGCCGATGGTGAAGCAACGGGTAGAACCGCATGGAGCGAGTGGAAGGCAGGGCTAGTTGAGAGCCTAGTTACTCGCACCCTTTCGGCCATGCAAGGAGTGACTCCACCGCCGCAGCCAGAGTTGAGTGCGGTGCAGTTGGAGAAAGTTTTGCAACGTGAGCTCTCACTAGAGATAACGAAGCGCGGAGATGTACTTGATATTGAGATCGTCTCTCCGGATCGCATCGGCCTCCTCTCGGCTATCACTGCCGTATTCACCGTCGCGCGCTTAGATGTCCGCTCGGCAAAGACGCGCACCGTTGATGGCGTTGCGGTTATGAATTGGATTGTGAGCGTCGACATTAATGTCCCGTCACCCTCACGTGCCAGGTTGCTCGAGATGATTGAAAGAGCGCTGCTTGGAACAGAAGATTTGCAGATTCGTATCGAAGAGCGGATTCGCTCTTACCGTAGACGACCCGGAATTCTCGTCCCACCTCCCGTAGTGTCTGCGATTACCCAGATAGTCACTGATGCGACGATTATCGAGGTGCGTATGCACGATAGGCCTGCCTTGCTATACACAGTTGCAACCGCAATCTCAGAGTTCGGGGTTGATATCCGTGGCGCGATTGTCTCGACCCTAGGAGCAGAAGCGTTCGATACGCTCTATGTAACAGATCTCGCGGGCGCGCCTCTTTCGCCGGAGCAGGCGTTGGATCTGGCAGATCAGCTCCAGATTATCTTGAGCTCGCAGGACTAGTACCCTTACCTCGTGTTCGACTCCCTCTCCTCCAAGTTCTCATCGGCTCTCTCTGCGCTGCGCTCTCGTGGCCGCATCAAGGCCAGCGATATTGATGAGATCGTGGCTGAAATTCGCACCGCGCTTGTTGAATCAGATGTCGCCTTATCTGTAGCTGACTCATTCAGCGCGACGGTCAAAGAACTCTCGCTCGCGGCGCTCGATCAAGTGAACAAGAGCACCAACCCTTCCAATGGAATCTTTGAGATTGTAAATAGCGAGCTCACCAAAGTTCTTGGTGGGCAGACGCGTCGCATTCGCATGGCAAAGAAGGCGCCGACGGTTGTAATGCTGGTAGGTCTGCAAGGTGCAGGTAAGACTTCTTTGGCAGGAAAACTCGCTCTCTATCTAAAGAATCAGGGCAACACCCCGCTACTCGTCGCTTCAGATTTGCAACGCCCAAATGCCGTCAACCAGTTGCAGCAAGTCGGAGCGAGCGTAGGAGTCCCTGTCTTTGCACCAGAGCCCGGCAACGGGGTTGGCGATCCCATCAAGGTAGCGCAGGCCGGTAAGAAATTCGCCGAGGATAAGCTGCATAACTTTGTCATCGTTGATACCGCTGGTCGTCTTGGCGTCGATGCGGAGTTGATGGCAGAGGCGAGCAAGATTCGCGATGCCGTAAAGCCCGATGAGATTCTCTTTGTTGTTGATGCAATGCTGGGCCAAGATGCAGTCAGAACTGCGCAAAGCTTCCTCGAGGGCGTCGGCTTTGATGGAGTGGTCCTGACAAAACTCGACGGAGATGCGCGTGGCGGTGCAGCGCTCTCTATCGTTTCGCTCACCGGACGCCCCATCATGTTCGCGGCCACGGGTGAGAAGGCGGCTGACTTTGATCTCTTCCATCCTGATCGAATGGCCTCTCGAATCTTGGGTATGGGCGATGTTGCCACTTTGGCGGAGCAGGCTAAGGCGGCTCTCGACCCGGATCTGACCAAGAAATTTGAGGAGAAGTTTGCCAGTGGGGATGATTTCACCCTCATCGACTTCCTCAGCCAGTTGCAGGCCCTCAAGAAGATGGGCTCCATGACGAAGATGCTCGGGATGTTGCCGGGCATGAATAGCGGTGCGATGAAGAAGCAGCTCGAGAGCATCGACGATGGTGAACTGGTGAGAACTGAGGCGATCATCCAATCGATGACCCCGGCCGAGCGCCACGATGTGAAGATTCTCAATGGGACGCGCCGGGCGCGCATTGCCAAGGGTTCTGGACGCCAGGTTTCTGAGGTCAATAACCTGGTTGATCGCTTCACAGCAGCCCAAAAGGTGATGCGACAGATGCGCAACGGGGGAGGGCTGCCTGCCGGGATGCCCGCTATGCCTGGAATGCCCCCGATGCCAAAGCTCAACAAGCAGCAGCCGCCTAAGAAGAAGTCCAAGTCAGGAAATCCCGCAAAGCGGGCGGCCGAAGAGCGCTAGATCCCAATTTGGTGGCTTTCGCCCGAGGTGGCAAGATTGGCTCCCTGTGCAAGGGCCCTCTACCCCTTCACTAGCAGCCCATCCATTATGGCTTGGTTCTCGCCTGTCGCTCCCACTGACAGCGTGAAGACTGATCCGAATCATTCAAGGAGTAACCACACACGTGGCCGTAAAAATTAAGTTGATGCGTTTCGGAAAGATTCGCACCCCGCATTACCGTATCGTCGTTGCAGATGCTCGCACCGCTCGCGATAGCCGCGCTATCGAAGAGATCGGTCGCTACAACCCAAATGCTGAGCCATCTTTCATCCAGGTCAACGCTGAGCGCGCTGCCTACTGGCTCGGAGTCGGAGCACAACCAACAGAGGCTGTAGAGGCAATCCTGAAGGTCACCGGCGATTGGCAGAAGTTCAAGGGTCTTCCTGGAACAGAGGGAACTCTCCGCTTCGCTGAGCCAAAGCCAGATAAGCGCATCGCTTATGAAGCAGCCGTTAAGGATGCAATGAATGAGCCTGCTGATGGTGCAACTACTGCAAAGAAAAAGGCTGCAGATAAGTTGGCCGCAAAGAACGCTCCAGTAGTGGAAGAGGCCGCACCAGTTGCGGCGGAAGCTGTTGCTGCAGATGTCCCAGCCGTTGAGGAAAATGCTGAGGCACTGGTTCCTGCTGCAGAGACTGCGTCAGAAGAAAACTTGCCTGTAACTCCAGAAGCAAGCGCTGAATAACGATGATCGACGAGGCTCTCGAACATCTCGTAAAGGGAATCGTTGATAACCCAGAAGAGGTTGTCATTACTGAGAAGACTCATCGCCGTGGAACAACTTTAGAAGTGCGCGTGCATCCAGAGGATATTGGCAAGGTAATCGGCCGTAATGGTCGTACCGCACGCGCCCTTCGTACAGTCATCAGCGCTATCGCTGGTCGCTCCGTTCGAGTAGATCTCATCGAGGCTGACGAGGCCCGTTAAAGATGTTGCTCGTCGTCGGCCGCATTGGTCGGGCGCACGGAGTATTGGGTGAGGCGACGATTGAGATTCGCACAGACCTTCCTGATGAGCGTTTCGTTGTTGGAGCGCGCCTACAAACTGATCCTGTCGCCAATGGTCCTTTGACCATTGAATCTGCGCGCGATCACAATGGCATCTTGCTTCTGAAATTCCAGGAGATTAAAGACCGCACTGCAATCGAACGAGTGCGTGACACGCTTCTGCTCGCTGAAGTCGATATGGATGAGGAAGCTCTCTACGAAGATGAGTATCACGTACAGCAATTGATTGGCTGCGAAGTTCTTCTCGAATCTGGATTAAAGATCGGCACACTCACCGATGTGCTCAACCTTCCTGGACAAGATCTCTTGGCAATTGAAGGAGAGCGGGGAGAGATCCTCATTCCCTTCGTTGCAGAATTTGTCCCAGAGGTGGATATCGAAAATCGTAGGATTGTCGTCATACCACCGGCGGGCCTGCTCGAATTACAAGAGAGCAGTGAGGTCGGCGAAGGCGATGAGTAATATCTCTTTTGACCTTATCTCCATATTCCCTGATTACTTCTCACCACTCAAGTTATCTCTGATCGGCAAGGCTGAAGAAGCAGGTCTGGTCTCAATAAATATTCACGATCTGCGTGATCAAGCAAGCGGCGTACACAAGAGCGTTGATGACACTCCGTACGGCGGTGGAGCTGGCATGGTGATGTCGCCGGAACCCTGGGGTAAAGCAATTGATCAAGTATTGGCCACATCACAGGCAGAAAAGCACGACCTTATTATTTTGACTCCGGCTGGTCAAAAACTTACACAGAAACTCGCCAGCGAACTCGCACACTCCGAACATCTCATCTTTGCATGTGGACGTTACGAAGGAATCGATTATCGGGTGACCCAGTATTACGAGAACCAACAGAACGTCCGGGTTCGCGAAGTTTCGATTGGTGACTATGTATTGGGTGGGGGAGAAGTCGCGACCTTGGTAATTATGGAGGCGGTGATTCGTTTGATTCCTGGAGTGCTAGGTAATCCGGACTCCCTCCTCGAAGAGTCCCACTCCATGCCCGAAGAAATCGTCGAATACCCCAACTTCACTAAACCTGCATCTTGGCGTGGATTAGATGTCCCAGAGGTCTTGCTCTCTGGCAATCACGCGCTCATTAAGGCCTGGCGCCTGGCGGAGGCTAAGGCGCGCACCGCAAAGCTCGACGCGCAAACTGGCGAGTAACCCTCACCTTAGGGGTACCTTTCTTCTATTAGTTTTATGGCTGGTCAGGTAACCAAAGGAGTTTATTGATGGCGCATATCGATCCAAAGATTCAGTCGCGTTTGATCCGCGATCTTGAACCTGCCGTTGCGATCGAGATTGAACGCCACATTCGCACCACGCGTGACTGGTATCCACACGAGTATGTCCCATGGTCTGAAGGGCGCACCTTCGCTGGTCCCCTTAACGGAGATGCGTGGGAGGCAAAGGATTCTAAGCTGACTGCGGTTGCGCAAGATTCCCTCGTTCTCAATCTTCTCACCGAAGATAATCTTCCTTCGTATCACACAGAGATAGCCTTTGCGACAAGTCGTGATGGTGCCTGGAACACCTGGATCAATCGTTGGACTGCTGAAGAGGCGCGCCACGGCATTGTGATGCGTGACTACTTGATGGCTACTCGTGGAGTTGATCCCAACGAGCTAGAAGATCTGCGCATGGCTCACATGCAGGTCGGCTATCAGACCCCGTATCCCAACGATATGTTGCACACAATTGCTTATGTAACCTTCCAGGAGTTGGCAACGAGAATTTCGCATCGCAATACTGGACGTATCTCAGATGATCCGATCTGCGAAGGCATGCTGGCTCGCGTTGCACTCGACGAGAACCTGCACATGTTGTTCTATCGCAATCTTTTGGCTGAGGCGATCAAGTTGGAGCCAAATGCGGCCATGTGTGCAATCAAGGATGTATTGATTCACTTCCAGATGCCTGGAGCAGGAATGCCGGGTTGGGGTCGTAAGTCCGTGCAGATTGCTCTTGCAGGGATCTACGATCTCAAACTCCATCTTGAGGATGTTGTCATGCCAGTTCTGCGGGCGTGGGGAATTTTCGAACTCGAGACTCTTACTGGTGAGGGAGCTGCCGCACGTGATGAGTTGGCTGCTTACATCAAGAAGAGCACTGCCGATGTGGCGACCTTCGTAGATAAGCGGGAGAACCACTTTGAGCGCTTGATTGCCCGTGGCCAGGAGCCGCTTCGACTCCTCTAGCGCCCCAACAAAGCCTCGTTTTAGAGCATTAGACGAGGTGTTTATTCAATTTCCTTACAGTTCGGGGAATAATCCCGACACGCCGAGCGTTAATTAGCCAGAACGGTGCGTTATAGGACATTATCCGCCCCGTTAGGCAGTTCAGTTTGCGCCATTCTGGCCGAACGAACCTGACCACAATGATGTGAAGGAGGTGCACCATGGCAACCGATTACGACACACCCAGAAAGACCGATGAAGAACTTCATGAGGAATCCCTCGAAGAGCTCAAGGCTCGTCGAGCAGATGCTCAGTCCGGGCAAGTTGATATCGATGAAGAAGATGCTGCGGAGAACCTAGAACTTCCGGGCGCCGACCTATCTGGCGAAGAGTTGACTGTTCGCGTCGTCCCAAAGCAGACCGACGAGTTCACTTGCTCCAAATGCTTTTTAGTACATCACACTTCACAGCTCGCTCGTGGTGAAGGTGCAAAGGCAGTCTGTAAGGATTGCGAATAAGGTTTTACTGATTGTTATCTGAAAGCGCAGCCAGCAATGGCTGCGCTTTTTTGCTGCTGACGAGCCAGTAGGGAGTTGGATCTTTGGGATCCGCGATCTCGATCTTTACTCCAGTGGGAATCCAAAAACGGAGCGCCATAAAGCAAGCGGGATCGGAGAGCGGTCCCCGCCACTGCCGCATCTGATCTGCCGAGAGCGCTTCTACCTTGCCGATGAATTTCCGTTCAATGCGGGCAGTGCCCACCCGTAACTCAGTATCGCTTACTTCCACCGCCAGAGCACTGCGCTGCGATGCGAAGAGCAGCCCGAGTACTTGTACAAGCCCAGTGATCGCACCCCAACGATTGCCGAGTGCGGCCCAAAAGGCGAGGGCGAGTGAGGCGGCGAGGAAGAGAAGAAAGAGCCAGAGCCATATTGGCCATGGCGAGTGCTCCTTAAATTTCAGTGAGGTATCGCTCATTCCCTAACGCTACTGGTTCGTAGCAGGCAATCCATTAGGCTGATGACATGAGTCGAGTAGCGAGTACAACTCCGCCGCCTGATGCAGTGGTGCCAGAACGACACCCTCTAGCTCCGGCCCCTGGAACACAGATTCCCTCCCACTATGCAAATTGTTTTGGATGTGGAGAGTTGCACCCGACGGGTCTGCACTTAGTTGCACAAGCGGGCACTGGTCAGAACATCACCGCAATCTTTACCGTTACGGATAATCACCAGGGCGCACCAGGTTTGGCCCATGGTGGACTTCTTACACTGGCCTTTGATGAAGCGCTCGGAAAGTTGATGTGGTTGCTGCGCGCACCGGCGGTTACTGCTCGCCTTGAAACTGATTTTGTTCTTCCTGTTCCAGTCGGCGCGAAGCTCTACATCACCGCGCAGATTACGGGTCAATCCGGACGTAAGGTATATGCAGAGGCCGAAGGACACCTTGAATCCTATGAAGGTCCCGTCGCAGTGCGAGCTAGCTCGCTGTACGTCATTGTTCCAATGTCGCACTTCTTGGAGAAGGCGCCGAAAGAGTTCATAGATCACATCCGCGAAAATCCTAAGTTGCTCGCTTTCGTAGATCCGGACTTTGAGATTAATCCATGAGCACCGTTGATGTACTAGTGAAGCGGCTAGATCCTTCAGTCCCACTTCCTGTTTATGGAAAAGCTGGCGATGCGGGTGCAGATATAACGACTCGGATTGATTTCACCATTGAACCGGGAGAGCGACTTCTGGTTCCAACGGGTCTCTCCATCGCACTCCCATTTGGCTACGCAGCTTTCGTGCATCCGCGCTCTGGTTTAGCCATTAAGCATGGAGTCTCGATGGTAAATACTCCTGGCACAGTGGATGCTGGTTATCGTGGAGAGCTACAGGTGATCTTGATCAATCATGATCTGCGCGAAGCGATCTCTTTTAAAAAAGGCGATCGAATTGCTCAACTTGTGATTCAAAAGGTGGAGTCCGCTGCATTTATTGAAGTGGCAGAGTTGCCTGGTTCCGAGCGCGCGACGGGTGGATTTGGGTCCACGGGTACCGCTTCATAATGAGTTACGAAGGCCATCAAGAGGATCGAGATAAGGTCCTCGGCGCACTCGGTGGTACGCGTGGCATACTCGATAGCGGGCTGCCATCTATCCTCTTTCTTGTCGCATTTAATGTCACACATAATTTAAACAAATCTGCGATCGTGGCGATTGCACTCTCTGTAGTACTTGCAGTCCTCCGATTGGTAAAGCGCGAAACTTTGCAGCATGCCGCATCGGGAGTAATCGGCGTAGTTTTCTGCGCGCTCTTGGCTCGTCACACAGGTAAGGCAGCGGATTTCTACCTTCCCGGGTTGATCATCAATGTGGTCTATGGCTTGATCTACATGATTGCAAATGTGGTTGGCTGGCCAGTACTCGGCGTGCTACTTGGCCCCATACTCGGCGAAAATTTTGCCTGGCGCACGGTTGCTGCTCGCAAGCGGGCCTATATGAAGGCGGGCTGGCTCTGGGTTGCCCTCTTTGTTTCGCGACTTGTAGTGCAATACCCGCTCTATAAAACTAATCACCTTAATTGGTTGGGAACTGCGCGCCTTGCAATGGGTTATCCACTTTTCATCCTCGTTGGATGGGGGACCTGGCTGATCCTGCGCAAAGTGCCAACTGTGAAGCCTGAATTAGCGGCCGAGTAAGCTCTCTTTAAGTAGGTTCTCTGCGGCCGTAGTTGCAACGAAGATCAACTCATCGCCGCTCATCAACATATCCTGATCCTTGGGCGCAATCACATGTCCATCGCGGACGATCGAAGCGAGAGATGTTCCTGATGGGAAGGTAATCTCACCAACTGTCTTGCCGCACGCCATTCCATTTTCAGGAAGGGTAATTTCCACCAAGTTCGCTCCACCGCGCTTGAGCGAGAAGAGCCGCACAACATCGCCGACTGTTACCGCTTCTTCAACGAGTGCAGAGATGATGCGCGGAGTAGATACCGCAACATCTACGCCCCAAGAAGAATCAAAGAGCCATTCATTCTTTGGGTGGTTAATACGAGCAACAACGCGAGGAACTCCGTACTCCGTCTTGGCAAGAAGAGATGAGACGAGATTAACCTTGTCATCACCAGTGGCTGCCACTAGCACCTGGCAACTAGAAAGTTTGGCGTTATCAAGCGATGAGATTTCGCAGGCATCAGCGAGTAACCACTCAGCCTGTGGGACGCTATCCATTTTGAGCGATTTAGGATCGCGGTCCATCAAAAGGACGTGGTGACCGTTTTCGATCAATTCGCGTGCAATAGCGCGACCTACATTGCCTGCTCCAACAATTGCTATCTTCATGGGATCGCCTTAATCCACTTCTGGTTCACGGGAGAGGATCTCATCAACTTTTGCACGTTCTGATTCCAGCATGGTGACGTGAACGAGATCGCCCTCTTGTATGACGGTATTTCCGTTGGGAATAACTCCCTCACCCAAGCGAGTAATAAAGGCGACGCGGGCCCCGGTTGCCTCTTGAAGCAGCATGGCGGGGCGACCAAACCAAGAGCGGTGGAGTGAAACTTCGCAGAGGATTACTGTGCCACTGGCATCGCGCCATTCGGATTGAGATCCTTCGGGAGCCAAACGGCGCATCATCTGATCGGTGGTCCAGAGCACGGTTGCGACGGTCGGGATACCTAGGCGTTGGTAAATTTCAGCGCGCTCAGGATCGTAGATGCGAGCAACTACATTTGGAACGTTGTAGCGCTCACGGGCGACACGAGCTGCGAGGATATTGGAATTATCACCGTTAGAGACGGCAGCGAAGGCAGCTGCGCTCTCGATTCCCGCTTCGAGCAGGATATCTTGGTCAAAGCCCACGCCAGCGATTGTGCGACCCTTGAAGTCGGGTCCCAAGCGGCGAAATGCCTCACGGTTTTGATCGATTACGGCGACTGAATGGCCAGCGGCTTCTAGAGCCTTAGATAAGCCGGAGCCAACACGACCGCATCCCATAATGACTACATGCACGGGTAGAACTTACACCCTAGCCACTCGCTCAGCCCCTGATAGGGGGAGCTCACCGAGCGCCTAGAATTAAACCATGAATACAGCAGTGCCTACGGGTGAACGTCTAGAAGTTGGCCAGCAGGTAACTGTAGATATCGAAAAGATCGCTCATGGTGGCCATTGTGTTGCGCGCTTTGAGGGACAGGTGATCTTCGTTCGCTACGCGATCCCAGGTGAGCGCGCTCTCGTCGAAATCACCGCGGTTAATTCCAAGATGGCGCGGGGGGATGCGATTTCTATCGTTACCCCTTCAGAACATCGCCGTACCGCGCCTTGCCAATATGCCCGCCCCGGCGGGTGTGGTGGTTGCGACTTCCAACATATCGAGCTCGATTATCAGCGGACATTAAAAGCCCAAGTAATCGTTGAGCAATTTGCCCGACTGGGAGGCCTAGACGTTGCTTGTGAAGTTAAGGCAGTTTCCCCCGAGGATGGCTTGGGCTGGCGCACCCGAATGGATTTTGCGATCGGGGATACCGGAAGAGTTGGACTCTTTGGCAACCGCAGCAACGAAGTTATAGAGATCGACAACTGTTTGATCGCTGACCCAGCTATGGATGTGCCAACCCTGTCGCAGCGCCGTTGGAATGGCGATGATCGGATCGAAGTCGCCTCCACTAGCACGGGACAGGTGAGCGTCTCCCGGGCAGGGCGAAGTATTTCTGGTCCAACACAACTCTTAGAGAAAGTCGATGGCTACACCTACCAAATCTCTCCGCAGAGTTTCTGGCAGGCGCACAAATCGGCCCCTTCCACTCTTATCTCCGAAGTTGTCGCTCAACTAGAGCTGCAACCTGGTGAGGTTGTTTGTGACCTCTATGGGGGAGTCGGACTCTTCACCGCTCCCATGGCTGACCTGGTCGGCAATAAAGGCAAAGTTCATCTCATCGAGTTGGATCGCCGCGCAGTAGGCGATGCCCAGAAGATCTTCAAAGGTCGCGGGAATGTGGAGATCCACCCAGGAACCGTGGAGTCCCGGCTTCCAAAGATTTCGGATCCCGATGTCATCCTGCTCGATCCGCCTCGCACTGGCGCCGGTGAGGAGGTCATCACGGTGATGACCCGCACCCATCCTCGTGCGATTGTTTACGTCTCCTGCGATCCCGCCTCGCTTGCCCGCGACGCCAAGATTCTCCTTGCCAGCGGCTACCGGATGGATTTTCTCGTCGGATATGACCTCTTCCCACAGACTCAGCATGTCGAGTGTGTGGCGCGCTTCATTCCAGCATAAGAGACGCCCTCATTTCCTTGTAATCGTGGTGGGATAAGATTCCTGCACGATGAGTAAAAATTCCTTTAACGCGAAGAGCAACCTTGATGTTGCTGGCAACTCCTACGAGATTTTCGAGATCACTGGACTAGAGGGCGCGGCGACTCTGCCCTTCAGCCTCAAGGTCCTCCTCGAGAACTTGCTGCGCACCGAAGATGGAGCGAATATCACTGCGAGCCAGATCACCGCTCTCGCACAATGGGATCCTTCAGTTGAGCCCGACACCGAAATTCAATTCACTCCCGCCCGCGTCATCATGCAGGATTTCACAGGAGTTCCGTGCATCGTTGACCTAGCGACTATGCGTGAAGCGATCGCCGATCTTGGCGGAGACCCAACCAAGGTCAACCCGCTCGCTCCAGCCGAACTCGTTATCGACCACTCCGTCATCGCAGATTTCTTTGGAACTCCTCTCTCTTTTGAAGAGAACACCGATGTCGAGTACCAACGCAACAAGGAGCGCTATCGCTTCCTACGCTGGGGGCAGACAGCATTCGATGAGTTCAAGGTTGTTCCACCAGGGACAGGAATTGTTCACCAAGTAAATATTGAGTACCTCGCACGAGTCGTAATGACTCGTACCGTTGATGGCACTCTCCGTGCCTATCCAGACACTGTCGTTGGAACAGATTCACATACCACGATGGTCAACGGACTAGGTGTACTGGGATGGGGCGTTGGCGGAATCGAAGCTGAAGCTGCTCTCTTGGGACAACCCGTTTCAATGTTAATTCCGCGCGTTGTTGGATTTAAATTAAAGGGTGAACTTCCAGTCGGCACGACCGCCACTGACCTAGTTCTCACCATCACCGAGCGTCTACGCAAGCACGGCGTTGTTGGAAAGTTTGTAGAGTTTTACGGCCCCGGCGTCGTCGCTCTTCCGATGGCAAATCGAACAGCGATCGGAAATATGTCCCCGGAGTATGGATCTACCTGTGCCATCTTCCCAATCGATGAAGAGACGCTTCGCTACCTGACTCTCACAGGACGCTCGGCAGAGCAGATTGAATTAGTCGAGAAGTACGCCAAGCGCAATGGCCTCTGGCATGACCCATCACTTGAGCCACGCTTCTCCGAGTACGTTGAGTTGGATCTAGCTGAAGTCGTTCCCTCTATCTCAGGGCCTAAGCGTCCACAGGATCGCATCTCTCTCAGCAATTCGAAAAAGGCATTTAATGAGATCATCCCGACATATTTGGGCGAGAAGAGTTCTCACGAAGCGATCAACGTTTCTGTGAATGGCACGGCAACTTCCATATCAAATGGTGCTGTTGCAATTGCATCAATTACATCATGCACCAACACCTCTAATCCATCGGTGATGATTGGTGCCGCGCTGCTTGCAAAGAAGGCAGTCGAGAAAGGTTTGCGTAGCAAGCCTTGGGTGAAGACCACCCTTGCACCTGGTTCGAAGGTAGTAACTGACTACTACGACAAGGCCGGCCTGACCAGCTATATGAACCAACTCGGCTTCAACCTGGTCGGTTATGGCTGCGTTACCTGTATTGGTAACTCGGGGCCACTTCCAATCGAGATCAGCAAGGCGATTAACGAGAACGATCTCGCTGTCACTGCAGTGCTCTCAGGCAACAGAAACTTTGAAGGTCGCATCAGCCCCGATGTAAAGATGAACTACCTGGCCTCACCTCCGTTGGTAGTTGCTTATGCGCTGACGGGAACTATGAATCACGATTTCGAGAGCGATCCCATTGGGAACGATGAGAGCGGAGCTCCTGTATACCTACGTGACATCTGGCCAAGCGCGGCTGAGATTGATGATGTGATCGCATCGTGCATCTCATCGGACATGTTCAAGAAGGATTACGCGACCGTCTTTGATGGCGACTACCGCTGGAAGTCTCTTGAGACCCCAACTGGCAAGACGTTTGAGTGGGAGGCTGATTCCACTTATGTACGAAAGCCACCTTACTTCGATGGGATGCCTCGCGAACCTAAGCCTGTCACCGATATCTCTGGGGCACGCGTCCTTGCAATCTTGGGTGACTCCGTAACCACCGATCACATCTCACCAGCCGGAAATATCAAGGTGGATTCTCCGGCAGGTAAGTACCTTGCAGCACACGGCATCGAACGAGCTGATTTCAACTCGTACGGCTCGCGCCGCGGAAATCACGAGGTAATGATTCGTGGAACCTTCGCCAACATTCGATTGAAGAATCTTCTCTTGACTGATGTCGAGGGAGGATTTACTCGTAACTTCCTTCGCGATGGCGAGCAGGCGACTATTTACGATGCCTCAAGTGAGTACCAAGCAGCAGGTGTTCCGCTCGTCATTTTGGCGGGCAAGGAGTATGGCTCAGGTTCATCCCGCGACTGGGCGGCGAAGGGAACGGCGCTTCTCGGAGTTCGAGCAGTGATTGCCGAGTCCTTTGAACGCATCCACCGATCTAACCTGATTGGAATGGGAGTCCTCCCGCTGCAATTCCTCAATGGCCAGAACGCTAAGAGCCTTGGATTGACGGGAACTGAGACCTTTGAGATCACAGGAATCGCTGCCCTCAATAGTGGACCTGCTCCGAAGACTTTGACGGTCAAGGCGGGGGAGATCGCCTTTGAGGCACGGCTACGCATCGATACACCGGGCGAGGCGGACTACTACCGCCACGGCGGAATCATGCAGTACGTCTTGCGCTCTCTCCTCAACTAACTCAAAGCTCGCACAGGTGTGACCTAACCGCACCTCATTTGAGCCTGGCTCTACCTCGCAATGGGTAAGGTCCTCGCGTAGAATCTCGCCATGTCTAGCCCTCGGATCTTGCCTGCAATCAAGGCTCCTCAAGATCTCCGAGTGCTTAGCCTGGAACAACTCAACGCCCTTGCCGCCGAAATTCGTGAATTTCTCATTGAGAAGGTCTCCAAGACCGGTGGCCACCTAGGACCTAACTTGGGCGTGGTCGAGCTTACGATCGCCATGCACCGCGTCTTTGATTCTCCCAAGGATGTCATCCTCTTTGATACCGGCCATCAGTCCTACGTCCATAAGATCCTTACCGGTCGCCAATTGGGCTTTGACACCCTGCGTCAACGCGGAGGACTAGCGGGATACCCTAGCCGCGCCGAGTCGATTCATGATGTCATCGAAAATTCTCACGCCTCAGGAGCCCTCTCGTGGGCAGATGGAGTAGCGCGCGGATTTAGCGTTCGTGGGATCAAGAATCGATCTGTTGTCTGCGTCGTCGGAGATGGAGCGCTCACCGGTGGAATGGCCTGGGAGGCGCTCAACAATATTGCTGCCAATGACGACCTACCTCTTGTGATTATCGTTAACGATAATGAGCGCTCGTATTCACCAACGATCGGCGGAATGGCCACTTACCTTTCGACTCTACGGACGACCGGCGGTTACGAGAAGTTCCTCGACTGGGGAAAGAATGTTCTAGAACGCACACCGGTAATCGGGCAACCGATCTACGAGACGCTGCACGGAGTTAAAAAAGGTATAAAAGATATTGTCGCCCCTCAAGGAATGTTTGAAGATCTGGGCCTGAAGTACTTCGGTCCGGTCGACGGACATAACATTGAAGCGCTGGAGAGTGCCTTCGAACATGCCAAGTTATTTGGCGCACCGGTCTTAGTACATGTCATCACCGAGAAAGGGCGCGGCTACGCTCCTGCAATCAACGATGAAGCTGAAAAATTCCACGCAGTGGGCGTTGTCAATGCTGAAACTGGTCTACCTCTTAAGAAGGCTGGTCTCTCGTGGACCTCTGTCTTCGCCAAAGAGCTCGTTGAGATAGGACGTGAACGTCCCGATGTCGTGGCGATTACCGCTGCAATGTTGGGACCTACTGGACTCGATCAATTTCAGGCAGCGTTCCCTGACCGCACATTTGATGTAGGTATCGCAGAGCAACACGCAACGACCTCGGCAGCAGGTATGGCCTTTGCGGGTCTGCATCCTGTCGTTGCCATCTACTCTACATTTCTTAACCGCGCTTTCGATCAACTGTTGATGGATGTAGCACTGCACAAGGCGGGCGTGACCTTCGTCTTAGATCGCGCAGGTGTGACCGGTGATGATGGTCCATCGCATCACGGAATCTGGGATCTCGCGCTAACGGGAATTGTTCCAACGCTGCATGTCGCAGCACCTCGTGATGGGGCGCGATTGGCTGAAACTCTCCGCGAAGCCATTGAGATTAGCGATGCACCTTCTCTTGTGCGTTATCCAAAGGGTGCGGTCTGCGCTGATATTCCGGCTTTCGAACGTCGCGATGGAATCGATGTGCTTTACCGCGGCGAGAGCGCGGACATTCTTCTAGTAAGCGTCGGGTCTATGGCGACCATGGCGGTTGAAGCAGCATCGCAGGCTTACCGCGAGGGCGTTGGAGTTACCGTGATTGACCCGCGTTGGGTGAAGCCACTTCCACGTTCGCTCGTGACGATGGCTCGTCGCTACAAGAGCATCGTTGTTGTTGAAGATGGCATCAAGCATGGTGGAATCGCCAGCACGATCTCTGAGCTCTTCCGCGAAGAGGGGCTCTCCGTTCCGATCCACTCGATCGGTGTTCCGTTGGAGTTCATCGAACACTCTAAGCGCGATGAGATTCTCTCTGATTTAGGAATGACTGCGCAGACGATCTCGCGTGCCCTGGTGAGTTGGTCATCAGCGCTTAAGGATTTGGAACTTACCCCAGATGTCGTAGAGGTACGGCAAGAATCAAACTGAGACAGTCTTTTTCTGTCGACCCATGCGCAAGAAGAGCCAACTACCAATGCCGAGGTATGAAGTCCACACTAAAGCCTGTAAAACTGTAGGGCGCTCCGCATAACCCAGCAGGGAGTGGAGCACATCTCCAAAATTGGAGTCTTCTGCAACAAAACCAGATGAATTCCAAAGTTGGTGGTGCATAAATGGAATCCAGTTCAACTCCTGCAGATTCTGGATTGCATCTGAGAGTAGGCCGGCAGCAAAGATGAAGAGAGCAACGCCGAGCGTACGGAAGAAGAGGCGCATATTGATCTTTGCGCCCATGCGATAGATGCCGAAGGCCAGGAGAAGCGCGGTTGCTAAGCCTAGGAGTGCACCCAACCAGAGCAGGTTTCCATCGAGAGGGACCGCAGATTGCTTTGAGTTAGCAAAGATGATCGCAAGGGTAAAGACCATCGTCTCTAGCCCTTCGCGTCCCACAGATTGAAAGGCCAGAATCCGGAGCCCCCATCGACCACCAGTGGTTACCGCCAGATCACTCTTTTCTTGCAACTCTCGGGAGAGGCCACGAGCATGGCTCTGCATCCAAAAGGTCATGTAGGTGAGGATCCCCGCGGCGATCAGATAGGTAGCGGTTTCGAAGTAAACCTGGACCCGAGAGCCGCTGTATTGGTTTATCAAAAGGTAGGCAGCAATTCCACCTGCAAAGATCAACCCGAAGGCGGCGAGAACTCCGATATAGACATCGCGGAATTGGCCCTCTTGCCCAATCTTCTTGAGATAAGCCAGCAGAATCGCGATGATCATCGCCGCTTCAATGCCCTCCCGAAGGAAGATCACGAAGGTAGGAATCATGTCTAGAGCCTAAGGAGCGGCGGCGAATTACGCAACTTTTGTGTTGCGTAATTCAAGTCACTCGCTTTCGACGGCTTCGGCTGGCTCTTCCGCGGTGGGTTCTGGAACCACAAGCGGCTCGGTGGCGAGCAGGGGCTCCTTGAGGACAGGAGCAATCTGAGCGATCTGCCACGGACGCGCGCCGTGCAGGGCGAGGGTCTCCTCGATGTAGATCTCCAACTCAGATTCAGGTGGGCTCTTCCAGGTGAGTTGTCTTATGACTTCGGGGGAGACCAGATTCTCGACGGGAAGGTTTAATTCGGAGGCGCGGGTAATGACTGCGGCACGGGCATGCGAGAGGCGCGCGTTACCCAACGGATTGCGATCCTTCCAAAGTTTGATGGGAGGCAGTCCAACGCTTGGAGTTCGAACTACAGGAAGTTCACTCTCGGGCAGAAGGAGTGTAGCTTGCAAGAGTGCGAACCATTCAGTTGTAGGTGCGTTACTAACTCGACTGCGCCTCTTTACAATCTTGGTGAAATCTTCGACCTTTGTTGGTCGCTTAGTAGCGAGTTCAATGAGTGCTTCATCATTGAATATGCGTCCCGGAGCGATATCAACCTGACGTGCAAAGTCATCGCGCGCAAACCAGAGCGCTCTGATGATCGCAAGAGTCATTCGATCGCGCACCTTGTGCATTCCGGACGTACGGCGCCATGGGTCAGTGCGAGGAGGAGCAGGTGGGTTCTGCAAGATCTGCGCAAAGTCTTCTAAAGCCCACTCCAGCTTTCCCGAGTCGCGCAATAATTTTTCTACAGCATCGCGCAGATCCACAAGTACATCTACATCGAGTGCGGCGTAGTTGAGCCAATCTTCATGCAGCGGCCTTGTCGACCAATCAACAGCACTATGTTCTTTTGCAAGTTGGATATCTAGGAGTGCTTCAGAGAGTGGACCAAGCCCTACTCTTTCGCAGCCTGCAATTCTTCCCCCTAATTCGGTGTCGAAGAGGATTGTGGGATTGATCCCCAGTTCGCGCAGGCAGGGAAGATCTTGTGTGCTGGCATGAATAATCCATTCGCAATCTTTAAAGGTGCGATCCATCTCGCTCCAAAGAACTGCGTCGTGCACGGCTATTGGATCGATGAGGTGCAGCCCGCCTTCGCGACGAAAGATTTGGATGAGATAGGCGCGCTGGCTATAGCGATATCCGGAGGCTCTTTCAGCATCAACTGCTATTGGTCCATGTCCACTTTTTAGCGCTTCGAGTGCAGCGAGAAAGCCATCGCGATCGACAACTAATTCCGGCAGACCCGAGCGAGGAGTTAATAAGGGTTCTGGCATAAGAGTGAATTACTTTGAGAGTTGGCTGCGCGTGAGGGGAGTGACGCCTTCTGGAATTGGTTCCAGTCCCGCGCAACGTTCTAGGAGATCCAGCCAAGCTCTAACATGGTCAGCGATTGCGGTCGGATCGGTCGGCGTCCAAGAGGCGCGCACCTCTAACTCAGAGTCATCAGCCCTCTCGCCGAGCGTTCCAAAAGATGCACTTGCAACGCGGGTGACTGTCCCACTTGGTTGCACGTATTGACAGCCAAATTTTTCGAGAGATTCGATCAGCCAACTCCACCCGACATTGGCAACCATCGGATCAGATGCCATCTCATGGTCAACATCGGCTCGCACAAAGGTGACGCAACGAAAATTTCCGCCCCACCCTTCTTGGCCGGCCGGGTCATGGAGTAGTACCAGCCTTGCCGTCGCGATCTCGTCTTCAGTGTCCGCTGTCATGGCAAAGGCGAAAGGGGCTAGTTTTTGCGGTGCAGGGATCTCCTCGAGGATCAACTCCACGCGGGCAGAAATTGCTCGGATATCGGCCAGAATCTCTTCGAAACTAATCGCGCTGGCCATGAACTAAGGGTAATTTGAAGCGGAGTTAATCGTGGGAAGGCGCGAGTCGGTAGTGCAGGAAAAGGCCCCCAGAGACAGTTTCGCGCGAGATTTCGCTCCACCCGGCCGTTAGATGTGCCGGGTCCACTGGGTTCTCGCCCCCGATCTGCTCGGAGATGGTTAGGTAGAAATCGGTGAGTAATCCATCGGCGAGAGCGGCTCTGACGAGGGCAGGACCCGCCTCGATGAGAAGATCCCCGTGCTGCAAGGTCGCCTTGGCAACTGCGTCCCTCAGAGGAAGGTCCCAAGAAGTGGCCAGGGGGTTGCTTGAAAGGCGATCAGGGAGCCCCTGTCGAGAGAGCACGATCAATGGCACCGGTGTCTTTTGGTAGGGCTCATTGCGAGCGGTATTGCCACCGATCAAGATCGCGCCAAATTCTTTGCGCAGCTGGTGAAAGCGCTCCCGATCAGCGGCAAAGGAGAGGCCCGCGGAGCTTCCCTTAAGAGTGCTCGACCCATCTGACCCGAGGACGAGGTTGGCTGCTACGCGATAGCTCATGGAGTTACCTTAAGTGTCAGTGGGCTTCTTTAACCTAAGCAACATGATCATCGACTGCGATACCTGCACAATGCGCGATCTTGCCTGCTCGGATTGCGTCGTCTCTGTTCTCCTGACTATCTCCGAGCGCCCCACTGCCGAGATCACTCACGCCGAGGTCAGCGCCATCTCTGCTCTCTCCGATAAGGGACTCGTACCACCTCTCCGCTTTCACGCTTAACCTTGCGCGGGAGATTTGGGGCAGGGTCCTTGCCCTGACTAGCCTTGCGTAGTGCCTCCTCGGAAAATTCTTCTGGTAACAAATGATCTCGGTCCAAGAGCTGGTGGCATAGAGACCTTTATCTTGGGCCTCCTCGATCAACTCGATGGCTCTCAGATCGTCATCTACACCGCCGCCCAAAAAGAGAGCGCGGATTTTGATGCTGCCCTCAGCGCCAAGACTGGCGTGATTGTCATTCGAGATAAGAGTTCGATACTTCTTCCGACTCCTGCAGTGAATCGCCGAGTTCGCGCCGTGATGCAGAGATACCAGAGCGAAGTAATCTGGTTTGGTGCAGCGATGCCACTAGCGTGGATGTCAGGGTTGCTTAAGAGAGCAGGCGCTCGCCATATCGTTGCACTCACGCATGGCCATGAAGTTTGGTGGGCGAAACTGCCACCCTTTCGACAGATCTTCGCTCATTCAACGAAATCTATTGATGTGCTCACCTATTTAGGGGAGTTCACTCGCAGTGCAATGGCCCTGATCGTCGCCCGCAGTTGCTCTATGGTGCAGATAGCCCCTGGCATCTCAGTTGACCATTTCTCTCCCGGTGTTAAGTCAGAGAAATTGATTAAGGAGTTGGCCCTCGAGGGAAAGAGCGTCCTCGTTTCCGTCGGCAGGTTGGTACACCGTAAAGGGCAAGACAAATTACTGGCAGCGTTACCTCAAATAATTGCGCAGCACCCAGATGTAGTTCTGCTCTTTGTGGGGGTTGGCCCCAGACAGAAGAAGTTAGATCAGTTGGTGCGCCACCATGAACTACAAGAGTATGTGCGTTTTGTTGGACGAGTTACCTATGACAAGTTGCCCGAGTACTTCAGACTCGGAGATCTCTTTGTGATGCCCTCTCGCTCTCGCCTAGCGGGCCTTGAAGTCGAAGGTTTGGGCATCGTCTATCTGGAGGCGAGCGCTTCAGGCGTGGCAGTTCTTGCTGGAGCGTCGGGTGGGGCGCCTGATGCAGTCCTGGTTGGCAAGACCGGAGAGATCGTCGATGGAACCTCTATCGATCAGGTAGCACTTGTGATCAATAACCTCTTGGATCATCCATTGAAATTAGCGGAGATGGGGCGGCAGGGGAGAGCATGGACGCAAGAGCGTTGGAGTTGGACGATCTGGGGTACGAAATTCAAAGAGGTGCTACTCGGCTATTAAGTGGTTTGCAAGTGCCACGACTATCGCCTGAGTGCGATTCTTCACTTCCAACTTTCGATAGATCGAGGCAAGGTGGCTTTTTACCGTCGCCTCAGAAAGAAATAGATGTGAACCCATCTCCTTCGCGCTCCAACCAGTCTGCAATATTTGAATGACATCCAATTCGCGTTGAGTGAGGTCGAAGCGATTTTGCGGTAGGGCGGGTGCGGCGAAGTGGTACCGAGAGTTCTCTAATTGGTCGATGATCGAGATCAGGTGACCGACCGGCTCACCCTTGAGTACGTATGCCGCAGCTCCACGCTGGTGGGCGATGCGCAGCGACTGCGGATCATCGCCCAGCGTAAGCACTACGAATTTAAGAAGTGGCGTGATCAATTCAAGGCCAGATCCATCGGGCAAGCTCACATCGACGATCACGAGGTCCGGCTTTGTAAATAAAAGTTGTGCTCGCGCCTCTGCAAGGGAGGCAGCCTCCCCAACAATATTGTGGCCGGCGGCGCGCAGCGCCTGCGTAAGTCCAGTTCGAATTAACTCGTGGTCGTCAACAATCAGGATTAACACTTACGACACCCGTCCAATTTCTACCTGGCTATAGTCCTCGGCAAATGAGTACTCCCACCCAATATCTAACAGCCGCTCCATGACTCCAGTGAGCCCAAAACCTACGGCTCCACGCTCTCTGGCGGGTGACCCATCATTTTCGAAGAGAACCTTTTCGGGATGGATATCAACCGATATCTCTTTCGCGCCGCCGTGAACTGTGGCATTGCGTGCCAACTCTAGAATCACTTTGCCTAGTTCTACACCCACTTCATTGTCGGGCAGCGCTCCCGTTACCTTGAAGTCAATCTCTAGAGATTGCAGTTCGGCTAGCAATTGTTCCTGCGGTGCGAGGTCACGGTTAGACCTAAGTCGAAAAATCTCTTCGCGTACCGTGGCGTTGAGAGTTGTGATTCGCTCCCGAATTGCACGTAGCGCTTTTCGCGATTCGGGGTGAGTATCAGAGCGGCCTATCTCGCTATCGAGCGCATAACCAATTGCCGCCAGATCTTGCGCAATCGTGTCATGCAATTCACGGGCGATCCGTGCCCGTTCGTGCGAGATATCAGCCAAATAAATCGGCGATCTCGCGCGCGAACTGTTGATTGACCACGTGACGCTTCACCGAGAGCTTTGCGGTCAGCTGACCATCTGCGATGGTGAAATCGACAGGCAAGATTGTGAATTTACGAATCGACTCGGCGCGGCTCACGACCTTATTTGCCTCGTCGACTGCGGCCTGAATGACATCAATCAAGGCAGGATCTTTCGCAAGTTCGGCGACCGAAGCACCACCTTTTTTGTTGCTGAGTGCCCATGACTTGAGAGAATCTGGATCGAGAGTGATGAGAGCGGCGATAAATGGTTTGTTATCACCGACGACCATGCATTGACTGACAAGGGTGTGCGCGCGGAGGCGATCTTCGAGAATTTCAGGAGCGACATTCTTTCCGCCCGATGTAACGATGATCTCCTTCTTGCGTCCGACGATATAGAGATAGCCATCGTCATCAATCGTGCCCAGATCGCCGCTCTTGAAGAAGCCATCCTCGGTCATGCACTCCTTAGTTGCTTCGTCATTTTGCCAATATCCCTGCATAATGATGGATCCCTTAATGAGCACCTCACCATCTGATGCGATCTTGATGCGCGTGCCAGGGATAGGTCGCCCAACGCTGCCAATCTTCTGCGCAGAACGGACATTTACGGACGATGCAGCTGTTGTTTCAGTGAGTCCGTAGCCTTCGAGAATATTTATACCCGCTCCGCGAAAGAAGTGACCGAGGCGAGGGCTGAGTGGCGCTCCACCCGAAAGGGCCGCCTCAACGCGACCACCAAGACCAGCACGAATCTTGGAATAGACCAGGCGATCAAAGAGGAGGTGTGCGGCGCGCAGTTGCAAAGAGAACTTTTCTCTATCAATCGCTTCTGAATAGGCCACGGCAACATCTACAGCCTTCTTAAATATCTTGCTCTTGCCACCCTCGTGAGCTTTGTTCTCAGCGCTGTTGTACACCTTTTCAAAGATGCGAGGAACGGCGAGCACTAGCGTCGGCTTAAAGGTTCCCAAGTCTTGGGGGAGGCGATTGATATCTTGGCAATGCGCCAGGTGGAGTCCCGCGTGAATCGCACCGAATTGAATCATGCGACCGAATACGTGTGCGATCGGCAGGAAGAGGAGTGTGGAGCCGCCGGGGCGGAGAAATTCAACCCGTGCGTAAAGGACAACGTTGGCGCACTCGGACATGAAATTCCCATGAGTGAATGTCACACCCTTGGGATTGCCAGTGGTGCCGGAGGTGTAGATCAGGGTCATCACATCGTCGGGGCCAAGTGAAGCGATGCGATCTTCAACCGCGGAATCCGGAATATCGCGACCTGCATGGACGAGATTGGCTACAGCATCTTCAGTAATAACGAGAACTTCGCGGCAACTCTCGGGAAGAACAGGCTCGGCGAGTTGGGCGAGGCTAGGGGATTCAACAACAAGAATTGAGCTGGCTGAATCTGTGAGTATCCAGCGCACCTGTTCGGCGCTTGAGGTCTCGTAGATTGGAACAGTTATCGCGCCACAGTAAATAATTGCAAAGTCGAGGATCGTCCACTCGTAGCGGGTCTTCGCCATGATGGCCACGCGGTCTCCGCGCTGGATTCCATGGGCAATCAAGCCCTTTGCGACGCTGCGGATCTCCTGATCAAACTCCACGGCCGTGACTGGCTGCCACCCATCACCCAGGGGGCGGGAGAGCAGAATTCTGCCTGGCTCCTTGGCTACCTTGTCGGTGATGATGCTGGTGATATTTCCCGTCGTTGGGTGCGGCACGAGAGCCGGCAGGTAGGTCTCAATCATGCGAGAACGCTAGTGGGAAAGGGCTGAACTTTCATTGCCATGCGCAAGGTAATCTTCCACCGTGGAAAATTTGAGCATAGGCGTAGATATTGGTGGAACCAAGGTATTGGGCGGCGTTGTCGACCAGACCGGCAATATTCTGACCACGCATCGCGAAGATACGCCGAAGGCTGGCGGCGCGGAGCTCACAGAGGTCATCATCGGAGTAATCCAAGAGTTGTTGGCGCAGTACCCCGCAAAGTCAGTGGGAATCTCTGCCGCCGGATTCGTCTCCTCCGATCGCCAGACCATGCTCGCCACCCCAAATATTGCGGGTTGGAATGGCGTAAACCTCAAAGTCGAAATTTCTCGCGAGATCGATCTTCCTGTTGTTATTGAGAATGATGCCAATGCTGCTGCTTGGGGTGAGGCGGTTTATGGCGCCGGCCGCGGCGAGAGTGAATTGATGATGGTCACCGTCGGAACAGGTATCGGCGGGGGGCTTGTAAATAATGGAGCGCTCTATCGTGGGGCATTTGGAGTCGCTGCTGAGTTTGGGCATATGCGCGTAGTACCCAACGGCCATCTCTGTGGGTGCGGAAGGTTGGGCTGCTTTGAACAGTATGCCTCAGGCAGCGCGCTGCACCGCCACCTTGTGGAGGCCATTGAAAAAGATCCCGCCGGTGGAGCTTCTCTACTGGCGCGCGGAGATGGAACCATCGAAGGCATTAAGGGACATCACATCACAGATGCGGCACGCGAGGGTGACCCGATCGCCGTCGGAGCATTCAATACAACTGGCGATTGGCTAGGAGCAGGAATCGCATCGCTTTGTGTAATCGTCGACCCAGCATGTGTGGTCATCGGTGGGGGAGTCGTTGAGGCAGGGGATCTACTGATGGTTCCCACGCGCGCCGCGATCGAGAAGTACATGCCCTTTAATGGTAAACACCCAGCCCCTAAAGTCTCAGTGGCTGAACTGGGTAATGATGCGGGACTTGTAGGCGTTGCAGATCTAGCGCGTCGCTAGTTCTTAGACTGCAGCACCATCGTCGAACTCATCGCCCTCATCGCGCGCTAAACGCAGAATCGAAAGCGCAACTCCGCCGATAAAGAGGAGTACGCCGGGCCAAGGTCCCGTGCCGAAGAAGGTAAAGCCGGTGGTGTACTCCAGTAACAAATACGCAGGGCCGCCAATGAGGCATACCAATGCAATCCGCGCTGATTGATCCACTGGTGGCAACTTTGGATCGGGATGTTCGAAATGTTCTTCACCGCGCGCATCCAACTCATCCAAATATGTCGTGGGATGAGATTCATCGAGCGACAGTTGCGAGACGATCGATTCGAACTCTGCATCAATAAGTTCATTCTCATCGCTCTCGTTGGCGCTCTCGAACTCTCCGGTTAGCACATCTTGAATGTACTCAACGCTCTCGGCGATGAGGTCTTCGACCTCATAATCGAGCGAGACGTTGTGGAACGATCTTTCAAAGATTATTTCGCGAATGCTGGGGGAACTGACGTTATCGATAATCGTATGACTGCAATTTGGACTGACAACGTGGTCGTTAATCGAATACCCGATCAATATTGGACGATCGACAAGATAGAGATCGCGTTCAACCATTGTCCAGAGAGCGCGCACGGAGTCCAACGCTTTTAGCGGGATGCGGCCATAGCCATGTACCGGAGCGCCACTCTGGGCGACATCGCTCGGACCACCCTTTACAGACGGGAGGATGTGTTTTAGCGCGGGGACTAGCTTGAAGAATTTTCTCTCGTCAAAGATCGATGGGTTTAAGAGCAGGAGTCCTTCGATCTCGCTTCCGCGAATCTGTGCCAATTTGAGTGCGAGAGCCCCGCCGACCGAGAAACCGCCTACAAAGACCCGGTCACAGTTTGCTTTGAGCGTCAGAAATGCCGTCTCGACGGAGTCATACCAATCTTCCCAAGTGCTGCGATTGAGGTCCTGCCACTGCGTGCCATGCCCAGCGATACGGGGCACTGAGACGGTGTAGCCCGCCTCATGAATTCCCTGCGCCCAAGGAAGTACCGATGCGGGCGATCCTGTGAAGCCGTGGAGGAGCAAGACCCCAGTTTTCCCTCCAGAAAGGTAGAAACTTTCGGAGTTTGCAATAAGAGTCACGCTCAAATGGTGTCACAAGGTGGCCATTAACCCCTAAATTAGACCCCTGACGTTTCGATCGGCGAGGCGGATTGCAAGAGAGGGGAGGGCGATACATGGCTTACACATTTCTTAAGTCCTTCTTAACCCCGATCTTGATGGTGCTCTTCCGCCCCAAGGTGACCGGCTTGCGCCATGTGCCAAATCTTGGACCCGTCATCATCGCTTCGAATCACCTCTCCTTCAGTGACTCGATCTTCATGCCGCTGGTCGTTCCGCGGAAAGTCACCTTCATGGCTAAAAGCGAGTACTTCACATCGCCTGGCATTAAGGGCTTCGTCAAGAAGATCACCTTTCAAGCCCTTGGCCAAGTACCCGTTGACCGTTCTGGTGGACGCCGTAGCGAGGCTGCGATCCGCACCGGACTCAAGCTCCTTGAAGAGGGGCAATGCATCGGCATCTATCCAGAGGGCACGCGCTCTCCAGATGGTCGCCTCTTCAAAGGTCGCACGGGCATCGCACGTATGGCAATCGACTCAGGTGCTCCGGTGATCCCGGTAGCGATGTTTAATACCGCGGAGATTCAACCAACAGGTCAGGTAGTTCCTAAAGTCCGTCGTGTTGAGATGGTCTTCGGCGAACCGATGTACTTCAACGGTGACTCCAGTGACCTTACTTATCTGCGCCAGGTAACCGACGAGATCATGCGTGGCATCCAGAAAATCTCAGGTCAGGTCTATGTAGATATGTATGCATCAGATGCGAAGAACGCGCTCGCAGCTGAGAAGAAGAAGGAAGAGAACTAACCGTTCCCTAGGATCTCGCGGCGGGCTGATACATACTCGCACGTTCCGCAACCATCTTTCGCGGGAGGACACTCTCCGCGAATCATGCGAACCAAATCAGATAGCCGCTCTTGCAGTGCAATGGGATTGCGCTCTGCTGGGAACCACGAGCTGTTAACGCGATAACCAAAGCCTGCCGCTAGATTTCCAGAGGCGCGGTCGAGAGACCAGGTATACAAACCGACGAGTGAGATCTTCTTGGGTTCATCCTTCGCTGGATTTTCGAGGGCAAAGGCGTAGGCCTCTAGTTGGGGGGCGTAGAAGCCACTCTTGTCGTAATCCTTCTTCTGCAACTTGCAATCGATAATTCCGTATGTGCCATCTGCAAATTCCAGGAGCAGGTCGTACTTGCCTCGGATGAAGAGTCCAGAATCGACTCCATCTACGATGATGTTCTTGGAGAGAACCCAGCCTCCATGTGAATGCACCTTGCCCTCGGGAAGATCGGGATGCATATCGGATGTCTTGGCGCCGATGAAGTAGCGCTCCTGCATATCCGCCAGGTCGCCGATCAAAGGCATAGTCATAGGAACTGCAACAGAGTGGTTGTACTGCAGCCAGAGGCAGCGATGACAATCGCCCCAGGCATAGGTGAGGTGGCTTGGACTTATAGCGGCGCGTGGATCGCCCATGATGACCTACTTCTCTTAGGAGAGAGGGATGAACCCTCGATTATTTATGGGCAAAGTCTGTACCAAAGCGGTGACAAGTGTGCGACTCGCCACGGTGCAATTCTTAGTGGTGCAGCAGTGAGTTGATAAAGGTAAATATCCCAAGGCCCATCATCACAAAACCTCCTCCGGCGCGCAGTCGAATCAGACGCGAAGGGTCAGAAGCGAGCCATTGCCGGATGGTGCCGGCGATGACTCCCCAGGCTCCATCCGAGACGAAGCAGATCGCACAGAAGATCGCCCCGAGCAAAAGGAGCTGAGATGTCAGGTGTCCTTGCTCTCGATCCGTAAATTGGGGGAGGATTGCCGCAAAGAAGACCAAGCTCTTTGGGTTGAGAACCCCTACCAGATAGCCCTGCCGAATGGTCTTGCCAAGGCTTGGGCGGCCCTCACTGGTATCGGTCATTGCCTCGGCATGCTCCTTAGAGTGGCGAACGGCCTCAATTCCGAGGTAGACGAGGTAAAAGGCGCCCAGCCATTGCACCCCAACGTAGACGGCATGGTAGCGCTGCAGGATCGGCCCTAAGCCCACCGCGACGAAGATTGAGATCGTGAACATACCCAGCGCATTGCCCAGTACTGTCGCCATAGCCACGGCGCGCCCCCAGGAGATTGCCCTGGCGATGGTGAAGAGCACGCTCGGGCCCGGTGCCAGGATGATCAGGCTAGAGGCAGCCACGTACTCCCAGATGCGGGAGGGGATGATCAAAGTCACTCGGAGAGGGTAGTTGAAAGCGGTGGTTCGGGGTGGACAGTTTTGTATCGATTCGATAGGTTACGTTTCGTTATATCGATTCGATAGTAACGAATGATCTGTCCCAGAGTTGGAGTCAATAAGTGCGCTCGCGAAGTGAATCCCTTGAGTTCGCCCTCCTCGGCGTCCTCAGCCAGGGCCCACTCCACGGCTACGAGCTCCGCAAGCGGATGACGGCCATTTATGGTCCATTCCGCGCTCTCTCCTTCTCCGTCCTCTACCCGCAGTTGCACCGCATGTTGGATGCCGGAGTTATCCAGGAGAGCCTCTCTACTGAGGTGGGAGGCAGTCGCCGCTCTCGAATCGTTTATGCAATTACCCCCAAGGGGCGCGCTCGCTTTGAAGCAATCTCCGCGAGTAGCGAACCCGATAGTTGGGAAGATGAAAGCTTTGAAGTTCGATTCGCCTTCTTCGGCCCTACGCCGCAGCGCAATCGACTCCAAATTCTTGAAGGCCGGCATCAGAAGCTCGACGAGAAGGCAAAGATCCTTCGCAGCGAACTCGAGAAGTCACCCGAGGGGATCGACCGTTATTTAGTTGAGTGGCGTCGTCACTCATTGGAATCTGCTGAGCGCGAAATCGCTTGGTTACAAGAAATGATCAATACCGAAAGGAAGTCCTCGTGACTAATAGTAAAGAGATCCGCGTAGCGATTATCGGTGTAGGAAACTGCGCCAACTCGCTCATCCAAGGCGTGACTTACTACAAGGATGCGGCACCAGATGTCGAGATCCCTGGGCTAATGCATGCAGTCCTTGGTGGTTACCATGTTCGCGACGTGAATTTCGTTGCTGCATTCGATGTTGATGCCAAGAAGGTTGGTCTCGACCTCGCCGATGCAATGTGGGCTTCCGAGAACAACACCATTAAGTTCTGCGATGTAGCGCCAACTGGCCTCATTGTGCAACGTGGCCATACCCTCGATGGTCTCGGTCGTTACTACCGCGAGACGATCGTTGAGTCAACCGCAGCTCCAGTGGACATTGTTGCCACCCTCAAAGAGCGTAACGTTGACGTTCTGATCTGCTACCTCCCTGTTGGCTCTGAAGAGGCTGCCAAGTACTACGCACAGTGTGCAATCGATGCTGGCGTTGCTTTCGTTAACGCCCTTCCAGTATTCATCGCATCAGATCCAGTCTGGGCCGAGAAGTTCGAGAAGGCCGGAATTCCAATCGTCGGAGATGACATCAAGTCTCAGGTTGGTGCAACGATCACCCACCGCATCATGGCTAAGTTGTTCCAGGATCGTGGCGTACACCTCGATCGCACCTACCAGCTCAACGTTGGTGGAAACATGGACTTCAAGAACATGTTGGAGCGCGATCGCCTAGAGTCGAAGAAGATTTCTAAGACCCAATCTGTGACCTCACAACTCGATCACGATATGGGCGCTAAGAACGTTCACATTGGTCCATCGGATTACATCCCATGGCTCGATGATCGGAAGTGGGCTTACGTTCGTCTTGAAGGCCGCGCCTTCGGCGATGTCCCATTGAACCTCGAGTACAAGCTCGAAGTATGGGATTCTCCAAACTCTGCTGGCGTCATCATCGACGCTCTGCGTTGCGCAAAGATCGCCCTCGATCGCAAGATCGGTGGACCTTTGCTCTCACCTTCTAGCTACTTCATGAAGTCTCCTCCAGTGCAGTACACCGATGAGGTTGCTCACGAGCGCGTTGAGGAGTTCATTGCGGGCACCGTCGAGCGATAAACCCTAGTTCACTAATAAAGCCCGCACCTGAGTGAAAACTCCGGTGCGGGCTTTATTAGTGCAAATCTAATCCCCGCAAGCCCGCGAGAAGGCAGTTTGCCACTCTTGCAATCTATACAGAATCCTGTACAGTATGCAACATGTTTACTTTACTTCAACATTCCGAGACATTCTCGGTGACCGAGGCGGCGGAGAGGGGATTGCCTTCCGTGGTCCGTAGCGCCAGTGCAGGTACAGATTTTGTCATAGAGCGTCATGGCAAGCCACAAGCGGTGATCGTAGGAATTGATCGAATTGCAAAGCTCGAAGAGTTGGAGAGAGATCTACAGAGTGCGGTGCTAGTACTTAGCCGAGTTGCCAGTGATAACGGCAACCGCACCGATGTTGATGAGGTCATTGCGGGTCTTGGTTTTGATCCAGCAGAACTTCGGGCCGAGGCTGCTGCTGAATTCGAAGCCTCCCAAAAATAGATCTCTCAACTCAACCTCGAACCAGACATTGACTTCATGGCATATGTTCGTCTTACCGATCCTGCTATCGAAGACCTGAGGCAGTTACTTCGCCTTGATCCATCAGTTTTACGGAAAGTTCTCGTAAAAATCTTGATGTTAGAGCGCAACGCTGAAGCTGGTGAGCCTTTGCTTGGTGAGTTGATGGGGTGGCGAAAACTTACGGTTGGAGATAGAAACTGGCGAATCATTTGGAGGACCAAGAGGGATGAGTCAGGTGGCCAGATGATCGAAATTGCCCAGATTTGGGCGATAGGTGCTCGAAGTGACTCCGAAATTTATGACGAGATGAAAGAGCGAATATCGGTGGCGCCTGCTTCGGTTAACACGACTACATTGAAGGACGTAATCGAAATGTTTGGCCCGAAAGCCGGTGCGGTAGTCGCAGCATCAGAGCCAGTAGATTCGCCCGCGCCTAAATGGCTTCTTGATCGACTTGAGCACACTGTTGGTTTGTCCCCGGAACAGATTCGCGGGCTCTCTGTCAACCAGGCAATGGAGATTTGGGACGAATTCAAGGCCAAGCCGAACAATTAAAGAAGATCTAAAGAACTACCCATCGAATATTTTTGGAATTTCTTAATTAGCTAATTAGATGATCTTGAATCCTTCAGTGATCGGACCGAGTTCGATTCCAGCTGCGGCGTGATCTTCACTCTCGCCGCGATCATGTTGTGCCTTATGTGCGTGGTCATGCCATCGCGATTCGACCTTACCAAAGCGCCAAACAAGGAGGGCTAGGCCCCACACCGCCACGAACATCAGCACGATGATGAAACCAGCCTTATTGATATTGAATGCGAGGGCGTAGTTCCAGAATCCACCAGTGAAGTTCAACTGCTGCGCGAAGACCTGAGCTACCTCGAGGCCACCGATAAAGAGTGCAACGATTACGGAGAGGCCCGTGATGACGATGTTGTAGTAAACCTTGCGCACCGGCTTAGAGAAGGCCCATCCATAAGCAAAGTTCATAAAGGATCCATCGATAGTGTCCAGAAGGCTCATGCCACCTGCGAAGAGCATTGGCAGGGCAAGAATGGCCCACCAAGGAAGTCCCGCAACGACAGATGATCCGGCTAAGACGAGCAGAGCTACTTCAGTTGCTGTATCAAAACCTAAACCGAAGAGAATGCCGAGCGGATACATCTTCCAACTCTTATCGATACGACGTGCAATGGGACCGAAGAAGCGCATCATGAATCCGCGCGAATCTAGTTGCTTCTCTAGTTCAGTCTCGTTGTAAGTTCCTTTGCGCATCGCGACGAAGACTTTGATGACGGAGACGAGCACCAACAAGTTAAGAAGAGCGATCAGCACAAGGAAAGCGCCGCTGACAGATGTTCCAATGAGTCCGGTGTAGTGGTGGAGTTTGGAATTCTGGTTCTTCACCTGCACGCCAAGAGATTTGATACCAAAGTTAAGAATGATTGCTAAAGCTGTTACGACGGAGGAGTGGCCCAGGGAGAAGAAGAAGCCGACACCCATCGGGCGCTGACCCTCAGCCATCAATTTACGAGTCGTGTTATCGATGGCGGAGATGTGATCGGCATCGAAGGCGTGGCGCATTCCAAGAGTGAGCGCTAGAAATCCCGTGCCCCAGCCGAACATCGTTCCATCGGCAAGGTGGTAGTGGTTGGAGGTGGCAAAGGCCATGATGATGAGGCCGCCGAAGAGCAAGAAGAAGATGACACCGAACATCGCCAGTAGACGACGCCGTTCATCCGCAGAGAGTGTTGTGAAGGGGTTCTTCGACCGCTTCTTGTGGAGATCCGCCGGAGCGTTCATGGATTCCTCCTGATCCTTGCTACTTGCGAACGATTCGCAAGTAGCAAGTTATTGCATCAAGGTAGGTGCTGCAACCTGAATTAAAGGGCGCCGCCTCCTGGAGTTTCGACTACAGAGTCCTTTCCAACGTTGATCATCACCGCAGAGACGATGGCGGCAGCGAGCAAGAATCCGGTTCCGAACTTGAAGGTAGTGCTAAAGCCGTGGACCTGGCCAAAGATCGCAGCCTTGTCGCCCAAGGCCTTATGTGCGGCTATATAGGTTGAAGCGGAAGAGATAGCAACCGTGTTGAGGAGCGCCGCTCCGAGTGAGCCACCGATCTGCTGGCTGGTGTTGAGCATCGCGCTAGCTACACCAGCGTCATGCTCACCAGCGTTATGTAGACCCGTGCTGGCACTTGGAATGAAGACGAAGGCGAGTCCCAGGGACATGATGATCATCGCAGGCAAGATGGAGCGGGCATACTCGGACGTCGGAGTGATTCCAGAGAGCAACCAGAGACCGCCGGCACCTACAACGAGTCCACCGACCATAAGTGGTCGAGGTCCGACCTTAGGCAAGAGCTGCGAGGCAACTCCCGCACCGATGATGATGCCACCGCTGAATGGCAGGAAGGCAAAACCAGAGCGAAGTGGGGAGTAGTGCAAGAAGTTCTGCATGTAGATCGAGAGGAACAAGAACATCGCGAAGAGACCTGTTCCGGTCAAAAGTGATGCCAAGTAAGAACCACCTCGGTTGCGTTCGGTTAGAACACGAAGTGGAAGAAGGGGATTATCAACTTGCATTTCCAACACAAAGAATGCGCCGATGAAGAAAGCGGCAACAATGAAGTAAGGGTAGGTGTGAATGTTTGCCCAACCATTATTGGCTGCCTGACTAAAGCCGTAGACCAAGCAAATTAGACCAGCGGTAACGGTTACAGCCCCTGGAATGTCGTATTTATTGTCCCCGGCAGCCTTTGATTCATGAAGATTTGGGATCGCAAGCAGAACAGCAATCGCTGCAATGGGAACGTTGACGAATAGACACCAACGCCAGTTAGCAAACTCAGTGAGTGCTCCGCCGGCGATCAAGCCGATAGCAGCTCCGCCACCAGAGATAGCGCCATACACACCGAAGGCACGTGCGCGCTCTTTTGGAACGGTGAAGGTGACGTTGATGAGCGATAGAGCAGATGGGGCGAGAAGAGCGGCGAATGCACCTTGCAAACCACGAGCTGCGAAAAGAAGGCCCTGAGTTGTTGCAAAGCCACCGAGTGCAGAAGCGAGAGCAAAACCGATCAGTCCAATAATGAAGATTCTCTTGCGACCTACGTAGTCAGCGATACGGCCACCAAGTAGAAGGAGTGAACCGAAAGCGAGTGAGTAAGCGGTGACAACCCACTGACGATTTGCATTAGAAATGTGCAACGCCTTCTGTGCTTTTGGAAGGGCGAGGTTAATAATTGAAGCATCCAAAACAATCATCAATGATGCGATTGCAATAACCGTGAGTGCGAACCAGCGGTTTGGATCTAAACCTTCATCGCCTGGCTGCCAGTGGTGCTTCTTACCTGTCGTTACATCCTTATTGGACATGGAGAACCTTCCGAAAAAGTAGTGAGAAAACCGCGTAAGGTTGAACTTTATTGCAAAAAAGTCCAAGGCGCGCCATGAAAAGCCTGCCAGAGGTGAATTTCAGATGGCGATCTGCTACCTTGGCGTCAGCACTTTTTGAGTCGTAGGTCACTCATGCGGACTCGTATCAATTGATACTGGTTGGCATTTACCGGCGAAATCCAAGGGGAGCGAAAACCATAAGGGAGACTGTCATCGTGTCTTGGCACCAGCCAGGAGTCGTCGATGCACACAACGTAGTAAATGACTTCAACACTAGAGCCACAAACCTTTAGAAAATTAAGTAAGAACCCCCGCCCCATCGATAAGAGCCGAGTTGAGAAGCTACTCGCCGCTGAATGGGAGCGCTTCACAGAGTCCTCATTCGCCTCGCGCATCGAATTCGATCTCGCCTTGGGATCAATGCCATTAGGCGTTCCATCTAGTTTCCAGCACTGGGATCCATATCCACTTTCGATCGTCAGCGCTAAGGGCGCTTGGATGACCGATGTCGATGGGCGCCAACTCCTTGACCTATCAATGGGATTCGGCGCGATGCTTGCCGGCCACCTCAACCCCGAGGTTGTCGCTGAGACCAAGGCAGCTCTCGAGACCGGAACCCTCTTCGTCACCCCATCTCCAATTTCGCGCGATGGCGCAGAGCGCATCTGTAAGCGCTTCGATGTCGATCAGATCCGCTTTGCTAACTCGGGCACCGAAGCGACCATGTACGCAGTTCGCCTCGCAAAGGCTTACTCGGGCAAAGAGGGCCTTGTAAAGATCGAGGGCGGCTACCACGGAAGTTATGACCCACTCACAGTTTCCGCAAAACCAGATCTCAAATTAGCTGGACCGGCCGACGCACCAACCCCTGTAATTCCCGCCGGCACGCTCGCTGGCGAGATCTACGTTGTGCCATTTAACAACCTGGTGGCGCTCGAAAAGATCTTCATGGAGCATGCCAAGACCATCGCATGTTTGATCATGGAGCCGGTTCTCGAGAACTTGGCGATTGTGCTTCCAGATGAGGGATACCTCGCCGCTGTACGCGCACTCTGCGATCAATACGGAATCATCCTGATCTTCGACGAAGTGAAGACTGGTCTCACCGCTGGCCCTAAGGGTGCAGCTGCTCGCATCGGTGTAAAGCCTGATCTGATCTGTCTTGCTAAATCAATCGGTGGTGGACTTCCACTTGCTGCATTCGGCGGCAAGAAAGAGATCATGAACGCTATTGCGGATGGTCGCTTCCATCACTTCGGTACCTTCAACGCTAATCCGCTAGCGATGGCTGGCGTGCGCGCGATGGACAAGGTCTGCACCGAGGCAAGTCTTGGTAAGGCTGAAGCTTTGAACTACCAGGCTCTCGATCGCATTACAGAAATCATCAATGAGTATGAGCTCCCTGCTCACACTGTTGGCTTTGGAATCAAGGGTTGTATTACGTGGTCTATCGACCCAGTGCGCAACTACCGCGATTACAAGGCGACTGATTTCCAGGTTGCTGAACTCTCTTGGCTCTGGTCGCTCAACCGCGGAATCATCACGCCTCCGGGACTTGATGAGCAGTGGTTGATCAGTTTGGCTCACGAGCAGAACGAGATCGATATCTTGGTGGAGGATTTCCGCCAGATTGCAGCAGCGCTCCGCGCTTAAGTACTACTTATTATTCGAGGGCGATGAGATCGAAGTACTCATCGTTCCAGAGGTCCTCATCGCCATCGGGTAATAGCAAGACGCGCTCTGGTTTCAACGCAACAACGGCGCCCACATCGTGGGTGACCATCACAACTGCTCCTTGATATTCGGCAAGGGCTGCGAGAATCTCATCGCGCGACGCAGGATCCAAGTTATTTGTAGGCTCATCGAGCAGAAGTAAGTTAGCTGCTCCGACAACCAGGGTCGCAAGGGCGAGTCTGGTTCTCTCTCCACCGCTCAATACCTTCACCGGCTTCTGTACATCATCGCCGCTGAACAAGAAAGACCCCAGGACTTGTCGTGCCTGTGGTTCGCCAACACCCTCACCTGAAGAGATCATGTTTTCCAGGACCGAGCGCTCGAAGTCGAGCATCTCGTGCTCTTGCGCGTAGTAACCAATTTTGAGGCCGTGGCCAGGTTCAATGGCGCCGGTATCTGATTCGGTAACGCCAGCCAGCATCTTGAGAAGAGTAGTTTTTCCGGCACCATTCAAACCGAGAATTACGATGCGCGAACCTTTATCGATCGCCATGTCGACGTCTGTAAAAATTTCGAGTGAGCCATAGGACTTGGAAAGCCCGTGTGCCATAAGTGGGGTCTTGCCACAAGGAGCTGGCGTTGGGAAGCGCAGCTTCGCAACTTTGTCAGACTTACGAACATCTTCGAGACCTGCAAGGAGTGCATCAGCGCGACGCAACATTCCTTGTGCCGCGACAGCCTTGGAAGCCTTAGCGCGCATCTTCTCGCCCTGTTTAGCGAGGATTGCTGCCTTCTTCTCAGCGTTGGCACGTTCCTTCTTGCGGCGGTGTTCGTCATCTTCGCGCTGCTGCAGATACTTCTTCCAACCCATGTTGTAAACGTCGATGACGTTGCGGTTTCCGTCTATGTAGAAGACCTTGTTTACGACAGTCTCGATCAGGTTCACATCGTGCGAGATGATGACAAGTCCACCTGAATATTTACCTAGGTACTCGCGCAACCAGTTAATCGATTCGGCATCCAAGTGGTTGGTTGGCTCATCGAGGATTAGGGTCTCAGAGCCACCAAAGAGTAGGCGGGCGAGTTCGACGCGGCGACGCTGTCCACCAGAAAGCCCAAGCAGTGAATCGTTGAAGATACGCTCGGGCAACCCAAGATTCATTGCGATTGACTCAGCCTCAGCCGATGCTCCGTAGCCGCCGGCAACGCTAAATTCCTGATCGACGCGGCTATAGCGCTCCATCGCCACTTCAAGCTCTTCCATGGACGCTGTTGCCATCGCCTCTTCTGCCTTGCGCATACGCGTAACGATTTGATCCAGTCCGCGAGCCGAGAGGATGCGGTTGATAACGCTCTCGTCTTGATCGCCTGTGCGGGGATCCTGTGGGAGGTAACCGATAGTTCCGGTCTTAAGGACTTGGCCACCAGCGGGAAGCGCCTCTCCGGCTAATACCTTCGCGAGGGTGCTTTTACCTGCTCCATTACGCCCAACGAATCCAATACGGTCACCGTGGTTAATGCGTACGGTGACATCTTTTACTAGGAGGCGGGCCCCAGCTCGTAATTCAACACTCTGGGTAGCAATCACTACCTAATCTTACTGGTTAAAAAATTGCCTCCTGACCTGCTTTAAATATGGGAATTGCGCGGGGAGCGGGGTTAGACTCCAAATAATTCTTACTTAGCTACGGAGTTGATTCCTATGAAGGCCCTCGTTATCGGAGCCGGTGGTGTCGGAAGTGCGATCGCAAATATCGCTGCAAGGCGTTCCTTCATTTCAGAGATGGTTGTCGCAGACCGCGACCTGGCGCGCGCTGAGGCAGCAGTGGCTCGTCTTGGTGATTCACGCTTCTCGGCAGCCGCCGTCAATGCTTCAAGCGTCGAGGAGCTCAAAGCTCTGATTACTCAGGTTAATCCCGACGTGGTGGTTAATGCAGTAGACCCCCGCTTCGTAATGCAGATCTTTAGCGCTTGCGAGATAACAGGTGTGAACTACGTCGATATGGCCATGTCTCTCTCGAAGCCACATCCCACCAACCCGCTCGAAGAAGTCGGATTGATGTTAGGGGATGAGCAATTTGCCCGCGATGACTCCTTTAAATCTAAGGGAATCTATGCACTTGTCGGAATCGGTGTCGAGCCAGGATTGAGTGACATATTTGCCAGATATGCCGCTGACAATCTCTTCTCTCGTATTGATTCTGCAATTGTCTATGATGGCTCGAATCTGGTTGTCGAAGGTTATGACTTTGCCCCGACCTTCTCCATCTGGACGACTATCGAGGAGTGCTTGAACCCGCCACTTATGTGGGAGAAGGGGCGAGGTTGGTACACGACCGAACCATTTTCTGAGCTCGAAAGTTTTGATTTCCCTGAAGGAATCGGGCCTGTCGAATGTGTCAACGTAGAGCACGAAGAAGTTGCTCTCATTCCACGCAAGATCGAGGCTGGAAGAGTCGCCTTTAAATACGGACTGGGCTCACACTTCATAGACATTTTGAAGACGATTCATACTCTTGGCCTGGATCGAACCGAACCAGTGAACGTTCAGGGAGCCAGCGTCTCTCCTCGGAATCTCTTGGCGGCACTGCTTCCAGATCCTGCGACTCTGGGACCGCGCATGTCGGGCAAGACATGCGCGGGAATCCAAGTGAAGGGATTAGATAAGCAAGGCGCTCCAAAGGCTGTCTACATCTACAACGCGGTGGATAACGCTTTTTCGATGGAGGAGTACGGCGATCAGGCAGTTGTTTGGCAGACAGCGATAAATCCACTGATCGCACTCGAATTAATTGCGCGCGGGGAATGGAAGCCGTCCGGGGTAAATGGCCCCGAATGGTTCCCAGCGGAGCCATTCCTTGCCATGCTGGAGTCTTACGGCACGAGTTGGCATATCCGCGATGAATCAACAGCAGGAATCGTGGCGTAAACGTTGTCCTGCAAAGTAGGCAGTCCTAAGATCTTCCTATCAACCAGTTGAGAGGCGGCAGCCAATGAGCATCGAACTAACCAGAAGGAATTTGTTTAAAGCCGCCGGTGGGTTAGGTGCTGCTTCGCTCCTTGGGTTTGGGCCCGAAGAATTGGCTAACGCGGCCGGTGGGTCTAATCCTGTGCGCTTCGCAAACTGGTCGCTGTATCTCGATTATGACAATAAATCAAAGAGTTATCCGACCTTGGTGGACTTTACAAAGAAGACCGGTATTCCTGTTAAGTACATGGAAGTTGTAGATGATAACGATACGTTTACGGCGAAGGTCACGCCACAGCTCCGATTGAAAAAAGATATCGGCTACGACATCGTTGTACTCACCGAATGGATGGCAGCGCGATGGATAGATGGCAAATACGTAACGAAGTTTGATGATTCCAAGATCCCGAATAAGAAAAACGTCCTTCCCTTCTTATTAAATCGTCCTCTAGATCCCGGCCGCCACTACTCCCTGCCGTGGGCTGGGATCATCGCGGGGTTTGCCTGGAACAACCAGAAGAATCCCAAGGGGATTCACACGATGGAGCAGTTATTTGCACCTGCTAACAAGGGAAAAATCGAAGTCTTATCTGAGATGCGAGACACCATCGGCTTGATTCTGCTCTGGCAGGGCGTGGATATCAGTAAGCCTTTTAGCCAAGATAAATTTATGAACGCGATCGATTATCTGCAGAAGATGATTCATGATGGATTTATTCGACAGGTTAAAGGACAGAGCTACCAAGAGGATCTGATCAGTGGGGATGCGGTTGCCGTTATCGGTTGGTCTGGCGATATCAATCAACTCAACGCGCAGAACTCAAATCGTTTTGGTTTCGCAATCCCAGAATCGGGTGGAACCTTCTCAACGGATAACATGATGATTCCCGCGCTCTCGCCTAATAAAGTCAACGCCGAGGCAGTCATCAACTATTACTACGACCCAGTGGTCGCGGCTCGAGTTGCTAATTACATTCATTACATCTGCCCTGTGGCGGGCGCACAACAGGCGATGGAGAAGATCAATCCCAGCCAGGTGAAGAATAAGTTGATCTTCCCCGATGACGCGATGTGGAAGAACCTCAAGGTGTTCCGTGAACTCACGCAGGCAGAACAGATTTCATTCTCTACCGCCTTCCAGAAGGCGAGCGGCAACGCATAGTGGTTGATTCTGCTTCCTCCGCTCACGGAGATTTGACTCTTACAAACCTGACCAAGAGCTTCGGAGAGTTTGTTGCAGTTGATGACCTGAATCTCGTTATTCCTGAAGGTTCATTTTTTGCGCTCCTCGGCCCTTCGGGGTGCGGAAAGACAACTACGCTCCGGATGGTCGCTGGACTTGAAGAACCAACCTCAGGATCCATCGCCATTGGCAAAACTGACTTCACCTACGAAAAACCCTATAAACGTCCCGTCAACACCGTCTTCCAAAATTATGCCCTCTTTCCACACCTCTCCATCTTCGAAAATATCGCCTTTGGCCTGCGTCGTAGGGGAGTTAAGGATGTGGAGACTCAAGTTCAAAAGGCGCTCGAACTTGTAGAGCTCACGCACCTGGCTTCACGCAAGCCCAATCAACTCTCCGGAGGGCAGCAACAGCGCATCGCCCTAGCGCGTGCAATTGTGAATCGCCCCGCTCTTTTATTGCTCGATGAACCCCTCGGAGCGCTGGATCTCAAACTGCGTCGCGCGATGCAGATTGAACTGAAATGGATTCAGACGGAAGTAGGCATCACCTTCGTTCATGTCACGCATGACCAGGAAGAAGCCATGACGATGGCAGACACGATCGCCGTGATGAATGAGGGCAAGATTGAGCAGATGGGAAGCCCCGCTGACCTGTATGACAACCCGCGAACAGCCTTTGTCGCAAACTTCCTAGGGCAATCAAATCTGATCAAGGGTTCTATTGTTGACTCCACCTCCGATGGGAAGATAGTAGATATTTTTGGTAGCAAGATTGGTTTATCCGCTTCCAGGAATCACGCCCACGATTCCTCCGTACTCTTGGGAATTCGCCCGGAGAAGATCCGAATCGCCCCTGCGGGCACGGCGATGAACGGCAACGTACTCCAAGGAGGAACGATTTCGGATGCCTCCTACATTGGTGTGAGTACCCAGTATCAGGTTGAGATGCCTTGGGGCCAAGAACTTATGGTCTTTGAACAGAACGATGATGGGACACCCCCACTATTAAAGGGCGACTCAGTGGTCATCTCGTGGGAGCCAGTATTTACCTTTGGTTTGGCGGGCGATCAGGATGCCAATGCAGGCTCAGAAGCGAATCCAGACAGCGAATGAGCACCGCCCTTTTGCACACCGGGGGTAAAAGCAAGAAAGCTACGCTCTCTAAGAAGAAGTTGCTCCCATATTGGTTGCTGGCTCCAGGAATTATCTGGCTTCTCATCTTCTTCCTGGTGCCCATTTATCAATTAATAAGTACTTCGACTCAAACTCAGGGTTTTGGTATCGGGACGTATGTTCAAACCTATCGCTTTGCAAATTTTATTGACGCCATCACATCTTCGCGTGCACAACTTTTTCGCTCCTTCGAGTATGCCTTTCTGGCGACCGCATTTGCATTAGTTATCTCCTACCCGCTTGCTTACGCTGTGGCCTTTAAATCTGGGCGCTGGAAGAACACCTTGCTCGTCTTGATCGTCGCTCCATTTTTCTGTTCGTTCCTTTTGCGGACCGTTGCCTGGGAACAGATACTCGGCGAACAAGGTCTGGTCATCAAAGTTCTGCGCTTCCTTCATGTTCTGGGTGCGCAGGGACATCTGACGGCAACTCCCTTCGCGGTGGTAGCCGGGTTGACCTATAACTTTCTCCCGTTTATGACGTTGCCGCTCTATGCCAGTTTGGAGCGGATAGATATTCGTATGATGGAGGCCTCTGGAGACCTCTACGCCAATGCTTTGACTACCTTTAGGAG
>Ga0208497_1000121_pt1 | contig 43018 bp, 40 predicted proteins | sample CryBogCBE25Aug07_FD_184555 | JGI IMG/M metagenome (GOLD analysis project Ga0208497, IMG submission 184555) | Freshwater microbial communities from Crystal Bog, Wisconsin, USA - CBE25Aug07 (SPAdes) | ecosystem: Environmental > Aquatic > Freshwater > Lake | place: Crystal Bog, Wisconsin, USA...
GGTGGTGGCGGTGGATCTGGTGCTGCGGGTACTGCGGGAACATCCTCAGCAGGTGGAGCAGGTGGCGTAGGCGCAACTTACAACACAACTGTCGGCGGTACTGCTGGCCCATACGCTTTTATTGACGCGATGGGTGCTGCAACATCTACAGGACAACTTGTATCAGGACATTATTATTTTGCCGGTGGTGGTGGCGGCGGTGTTTACTCATCTGGCCCTGCTGGTGCTGGCGGATATGGTGGTGGTGGCGCTGGAGTGCTAAGTGGTACACCGACTGCTGGTACACCTAATACTGGTGGCGGCGGTGGTGCTTCTGGCAACAACTCTGGTACTGGTGCTAATGGCGGCTCAGGAATTGTTATCGTTCAATACACTCGTTCACAGGTAGGTGGATAATGGCACATTGGGCTGAAATAGATGAAAATAATATTGTTTTACGTGTAACAGTTGGAGATAATAATGACCCAGCTGGAGATCAAGGATATCAATGGCTAATAGATAATATTGGCGGGACTTGGTTAAAAGGAAGTTATAATACTTATGGTGGAATACATTATGGAGAAGATGGAAAGCCAGACGGCGGGGTTCCTTTTAGAAAAAACTATCCACAACCTGGATATACATATGATAAAATTCGTGATGCTTTTATTCCTCCAAAACCAAATGAAGGTGAATGGACATTTAATGAAGAAACTTGTTTATGGGATTTAGTTCCAGGAAGTTTAAAAAACATTCAATCAGTATAATTAAATATATGAATATATTAGTAAAGGAAGTATAATAAGAATACTATGGCTATATCATTTCCTTCCAGTCCCGCCCTTAATCAACAGTACACATATTCCAACCGTACTTGGCAATGGACTGGTGCTGTTTGGCAATCTGTAGGAACACCAACTGCACAAGGTATTCAAGGTATTCAAGGAAGTGCAAATCTATATTCAATAGGTACAACACCACCAACTTATCCAGCAATAGGATCTGGTTGGATAAACACAAATGATGGACGCACTTATGTTTGGGATGGAACAGAGTGGTTTGAGTCTTACGATAATCTTATGGGTATTCAAGGTACTCAAGGAATACAAGGACTTGGTTATGCACAACTTCAAGGTGTACAAGGTACACAAGGATTACAAGGCCTTCAAGGTTTAAGCATCCAAGGTATTCAAGGTCCACAAGGCACACAAGGTGTTCAAGGATTTGGTTATGCACAACTTCAAGGAACTCAAGGTTTGCAAGGTGGCGGATTTAATCAAGCGCAAGGAATTCAAGGCGTACAAGGAGTGCAGGGATTACAAGGAGTTCAAGGACCTTTGGGCAACTTTAATGCACTTATTACTAATACAGGTGATTTAATAGTAGGTAATGGTTTTCAATCAACAACCAGACTTCCAGTTGGTACAAAATTTCAAACACTTGTTGTAGATTCAACACAATCACCAGGTATACGATGGGCAGATGATGTTCTTATACTAAAAATTATGGATGCAATTTAGCAAGTGCTATAATCTTTATATAAGTAAATTAACTCTAATTAATAGGAGAAAAAATGGCAGTAATAACAAAACTTTTAGCACGTACAGTTTTAACAACAACAAATACAACTGTTTTATATACAGTTCCAAATTCATCAACAACTACAACAATTACTAATATTGTAGTTAGTAATAGTACTGCTTCTGCAGCATCATTTAATTTAACAATTCCAGACGCTACTGGCACTCAGGTAGCAATTGCTACAGCAGTTACAGTAGGAGCCAACAGCGTTGCTTTTTTTGATTTAAAGCAAGTTTTAGGCGGGACGGGAACACAAACAATCGTTGGATGGGCATCAACAAGCTCAGCTTTAGCAATTCATATAAGTGGTGTTGAGATATCCTAAAATGGGTACATCTGTTTATCCAGCAACTACTTCAATTATTAAATCTATTCAAAGAGGAAATTCTTCCTCTTCTGGCTCAGTAACTATTACTTCTGTAAATACTGCAAAAACTTTTGTTTATTCTTTTTCTAATGGTTCAGCAGGATCTGCTGGAGTTACTGGTAGCTTTTCTGGAACACTTAGCCCAGCAGGTGGTACTTGTACAGCTCAATCAGGAAGCGGTTGGTCTGGAGCAACTTTTCCAAACTACTCTGGATCGCAAACTTTATCAGCAGGAACAACATCAATTATTTCATCTGCATATGGTGTAATATTAACTAATGCAACAACAATTACCGTAAGTGGTTCTTGTTATTGGCAAGTTGTGGAGTACAACTAATGGGTTCAAATTTTTATCCAGCTTCTTCTTCTCCAATTAAATCTATTCAAAGAGGGAATGCTTCTTCATCGGGAACAGTAACAATTACTTCTGTTGATACTTCAAAAACTTTTGTTCGTTCTTTTTCTAATGGCGCTTCAGGATCTGCTGGGATAAATTCAAATGAAGCTGGAACATTGTCTCCAGCCAGTTATAACGTTTCTGGAGGTTCTGGTAATTTAACTGGAGCAGGAAACTGGGGTACATATAGTGGCACAAGATCTTTTTCTGGCGGAACAACTAACTTAACTGTTGCAAAATACGGGGCATATTTAACAAATTCAACAACTTTAACCGTAGACGGTGCTTGCTATTACGAAGTGGTGGAATATAATTAATGGGAAGCAATTTTTATCCTCAAATATCTTCTCCAATTAAATCTATTCAAAGAGGAACAGCTTCTTCTGCAGGAGCAATAACCATTACTTCTGTAAATACATCAAATACTTTTGTAAAATCTTATTCAACAGGATCAGCTGGAACAGTAGCGGCAACTGGAAATACTTCTGGAACATTATCGCCATCTGGAGGAAATACTGGTCATGGTCCAGGAGGAAATGCTGCAACAAATGGAAGTTGGCCAAATTATGTAGGAACAATATCAATCAGTGCTGGATCAACTTCTTTAACTGCTTCTGAATATGGCGTTTATTTAACAAACTCAACAACATTAACTGCAACGGGTGCATGTAAATGGGAAGTAATAGAGTATAACTAATGGCAATTTCAGCATATCCTTCAGTTTCGTCTGGAATTAAATCAATACAATCTGGGACAACAGGTTCTGCAGGAGCAATAACAATATCATCTGTAAATACATCAAAATCTTTTGTTCACTCTTATTCAAATGGTTCAGGTGGTTCAATTGGTGCAACTGGAACTTTAAGCGGAACATTAACTGCTTCTGGAGGAAGTATGAATGCAGGAGGTGGCGGTGGTTCAGATAGTGGTGGAACAATGCCAAATTATGTAGGAACAAGAACTGTTTCCGCAGGAGCAACATCTATTGTTTCAAACGAATATGGGGTATACTTAACTAATGCAACAACATTAACCGCAACTGGAGCATGTGTATGGCAAGTTGTGGAATATAATTAAGGAGAAAAAATGACAAATTGGATTCAATTTAAAGACGGAGTGGCTTTTGCCTTTGTTAATTCAAGCAATTTTGTAGGAAATTCTACTCCTTTAGATGACAGTATTGACCCACACACAGTTTTAGCTAAAAAATATATTGATGGGGAATGGGTAGATGCCCCTCTTATTTATTTTGTAGAAGAGATGTTTGGAAATAAAGTTTTAAGAGTTAATTCAACAGTATATGCTTCAGATGTAACTGGAGATATTGTTAATAAAGACGTAAAGCCAATGTGGACTAAAGATGAGAATGGTAATTATGTACCTCCCGCCACTATTGCAGAAGCTACTATTTATGACGAGCATTTATTTACAGAAGGAACACAGGGATAATATATGGCAATAGCATTTCCTTCCAACCCCTCCCTTAATCAGCAATATTCATATGCTGGTCGCACTTGGTCATGGAATGGAACTGCTTGGCAGTCCGTAGGATCAATTGGAACTAATTATGCTGACATAGTACCCCTAGACAATCTTCAATATCAATTTGATGGAGCAGAATCAAGATTTTATCCAACAAACGGCGGGATCATACAATCTCAAACTAATCAGTCTATTTCAAATCCACCATCTAACATTCTAGCAACACCAACATTGACTAACCCTTTTACGCTTTTATTAAGCTTAAATGGTATAATTCAAAATGTAAGCTTTCCAGAAGTTGTTTGGGGAACCCCGTTCAGTTATGATGGCTTTACGTTAGATTCAGATGGATATGTTTCATTTGCATCTCCACCACCAGCAGGTTCATCTTTTTTCGCAAAGATTGAGGCGGGACCTTCAACACAAAGCAGTACAAATACTTATCCATTTAAAGCAATGGACATTTTACTAGGAGCGTATTAATATGGCAAGAAAGATTCTACTTGAAACAGGTTATACATTTAATCCATCATTAAAGACGGTGGTAATTCCAAGAATTGTTGACCAAGAACGCCTAATATTAATTACTAACGTTACTAAAAATAAAGTCATTTACAATTTTTCTGATGCATCGCTCCTTGCATCTACATATACAGTGTATGGTGAAAATCAACTATCAGCTAGTATTACTTCAGCAACAGGATCTGGATCTGCAATAACATTCACCGCAAGCAACTCTTTTACAGTTGGACAAACTGTAACAATCTCTGGTATTACACCAGCATCATTTAATATTTCAGGAACAATTACTGCAGCAACTTCAACTACATTTACTGTTGCTTCAACAGTTATAGCAACATATGTTTCAGGCGGTCAAGCAGCAATTGCAGAAAATACTGTAGTAATTCTTAATTATAATACTTCTACAATGTCAGCAACAGATAAGTTGCAAATTACAATTGATGAATATGCAGAAAAATTTGAACCAGCAGCAGAATTAACAGACCCAGTTGGAAAATTAAGAACATCTTCTCCACAAGCACTTATTGATACTGACTTTGAATATGGTCCACAAGTATCAAAATGGGAAAATTTAGGATTAATTAATAATAAGCCATTTTCTTATCAATTTAATTTTAATGCATTGACAGTTGCAGATGTACAAACTGGAGCAGCGGGATCTAAAACAATTACAGTCTCATTAACAACCACAACAGCATCAGCAACATCAGCAATTGGTAATGGTACAACAGCAGTATATACAACATCTGCAGCACACAACTTTGCAGTAGGACAACTTGTAACAATTACGGGTTTCACAACTAACTACAATACAACTTCTGGTATTCCAGCAATTATTTTATCAATACCTTCTACAACAACATTTGTTATTGCTAACTCAACTGCTGCAAATACAGCTTCATCTGGTACAGGTACTGTAACAGCTGGAGTATCCCCTGCAGTTGGAACACCCATTTATGTTATTGATACATTTTCTCCTTCAGCAGTAGGAAACTATGTTGTTGAATCACGTTCTTCAGAAACAGCATTTACATATACAGCAAAAGGATCAACTCCAACTGGCTGGGCGTCCCAAACAATTTTTGATACAAATAAAACATTAGTAGCTATAGGCACAAATTACTCTGGAGTAGCAGTAACAGCATCATCAATTACAAATTCATCAAATTTAGTTACAGTTACAACAACAAATCCACACGGGTTGCATGTTGGAAATGAAATTGCACTTGTTGGTACAACAGCTACTACAAATGCTCCAAATGGTAACTGGTCGGTAGTGGGAGTAACATCTCCAACAGTATTTACATTTTATGCAACAAATGTTCCAACAGGAACAATAGCAGTTAGTCAAACAGCAACAACCGCTACAGGAGTTTCTTCTTCTAATATTATAACTGTCGCATCAGCAACAAACCTTGTTGTTGGAATGTTAGCTTCAGCAGCAGGAGTTCCAACAGGAACAACAATATCAAATATTCAAGGAACTGTTGTTACTTTGTCGCAAAACCTTACTGCAGCATTGTCTACAACATCAATAACATTTAGTGCAGCAATTTATGCTCGCTCTCAAGCACAAGTAAAACATCGTGCTTTTGATGGTGGAGTATTTTTCTCTACAAATGCAACATCAAATAACGTTGCACAAGTTCGTCAAACACGCCGTTATTTCCGTTATCAATCAGGTAAAGGTATTCAAATTTCTTCAGGAACAATTCTTAAGCCTACATATGGAATTGATTCTCTTACATATTCAAGCCCATTTGTAACTGTTCAAACCAAAGAGCCTCATGGACTACAACCTGGGTATCAAATTACTCTTTATGGTGCAAATGAAGCGGGATATAATGGTACCTTTGCAGTTGCATCAGTAACTGGATTAAATACATTTACATATGTTCCATTAACAACTCCATCAATTACAACAGCATCTGGACAATACTATGCATCAGTTTCAAGCTGGAATGGTGCATCAAATCGTCTAGGTCTTTTTGATCAACAAAATGGTGTTTTCTTTGAACATGACGGAACTACACTTTATGCAGTTCGTCGCTCTTCTATTTTCCAAACATCTGGACGTGTTACTGTTACTTTGGGATCAAATACTATTTCTCAAACAAACACAAACTATCCAACATCATTTACAAAGCAATTAGTTCCAGGAGATTTTATTGCAATTCGTGGACAATCTTATCGTGTAACAGACATTGCTTCTGATACATCACTTACAATTCAACCAGCATATCGTGGACTTACTGCCACAAATGTAGTAGTTTCAAAAACAATTGATACAAAAATTCCACAATCACAATGGAATATTGATAAGTGTGACGGTACTGGACCTTCTAGTTATAATATTGATCTTACAAAAATGCAAATGTTCTACATTGATTATTCATGGTATGGAGCAGGCGCAGTTCGTTGGGGATTCCGTGGACCTAAAGGAAACATTATTTATGTTCATAAGCAAGCAAATAATAATCAAAATGCTACAGCTTATATGCGTTCAGGTAACTTGGCGGGACGTTATGAATCTGTAACTCTTCCAGCAACAACGCAAACAACAGCAACTATAGGTACATCTGATACAACTATTAACGTAGCAAACACATATGGTTTTTATACACCAGTATCAGTAACACAATCATTAACAAGTGGAGTATCATCAACAAATACTATAACCGTAGGCTCAACAGCTGGAATTGCACTTGGAATGTTTGCATCAGGAACAGGTATTGCACCAGGTGCAGTAGTTTCTGCAATCAATACTTCAACGCTTACAATTACACTTTCAATTAATAACACAGGAACAGTTTCAGGAACTGGAACATTCCAAACATATCCAGGAACAGCAGTAATTAGAAATGGTTCAAACTGGGAATATGTTAACTATACAGGTTTAACTTCTAACACATTAACTGGTGTTACTCGTGGTCAAGCAGGAGCTACAGCAGTGACAACAACTTTAGCTGTAGGATCTAATATTGCAACTGTAGGTTCTACTGCAGGACTACAAGTTGGAATGAGAGCTATTAGCTCAGCACTTCCAGACGGAACAAAAATTGAATATATCGCAGGATCAACTGTTTTGGTATTATCAGCTTCTCCTACAACAGCTAACCCTACTATATGGTTCCCAGCAATTGGAACAACAACTGGAACACCAGGATCTACTTCTGGAACTACAGTAACTACAGGAGCAAATGCATTTACATATTCATCAACAGCACCAACAGTTGTAGAACAAGCATTTCCAACATTTGGTCCATCAATTTCACACTGGGGTACCTCGGTTATTATGGATGGTCGTTTTGATGATGATAAATCACTCTTGTTTACATATGGACAAACAACACCAACAACACTTGGAACTACAACACCGCTAACATATGTTTATGCTTCTGGTGGAGCATCAGGACAAAACACATTGGTTGTTACAGTAACAGCTGGAACAAGCATTGCTACTGGAGCACTAATTACTGGTACTGGTATCCCAGCTGGAACATACATCACAAACTCTGTATTGGCAACAACTACAACAACAACCCTAACATTGTCAAATAACCTTATACTACAGGCTACAGGAAACTACACCGTGACTGGCGGAGCTTCAAAAGCTTTACTTTCAATACGTATCGCACCTTCTGTAGATAATGGATTTACAGGAGCATTTGGTGCTCGTGAACTTCTTAATAAGATGCAGTTGCAAACAAAAGCACTAGATATCTCATTGTTGGGAACAACAACTGGTAACGTGCTTGTACAAGCATATCTTAATGGAACACCATTTAATCCAACTTCAACATCAAATACTGCTTGGACAAATGCAGTTAAAAACTTTATAAATACTCCAAACTCATCTCTTGCACAAATTGCAGACTATGCGGGTGGGGCATATATTGTTCAGGGTGGTGAAGTAACAGGTGGATTCTTTACAAACTCAACAGGAACAATTGATATTTCTCAAGTTCGTGATTTAGGAAACTCAGTTCTAGCAGGTGGATCAGGATATTCAAATACACAAGTATATCCAGATGGTCCAGATACTCTTACAATTGTTGTAACAAATGTAGGTACAACTGCTCAATCAGTACTAGGACGTGTTTCTTGGACAGAAGCACAAGCCTAATCAAGTTTTTTATTATTTAATTTAATATTAGCAGTATGCTAGTAATTGAATTAATAGTATAATTAGGAGTATTATGGCAATATCATTTCCAGCTTCCCCCGCCCTAAACCAACAATACTCTTACAATGGTCATACTTGGTCTTGGAATGGCACGTACTGGCAATCAGTTGGAACAATACAAGGAAACTCTGGTGCACAAGGCATACAGGGATTACAAGGAACTCAAGGACTTTCTGGCGCTTTTGCAGGACAAGGTATTCAAGGAACTCAAGGAAATCAAGGCTTACAAGGTTTACAAGGTTTTGGTTACGCACAATTACAAGGCGTACAAGGTACACAAGGAACTCAAGGATTACAAGGTCTGCAAGGTGGCGGATTTAATCAAGCACAAGGTATTCAAGGATTACAAGGAACTGGCGGTTTTGTTGGTTCTAACGGCGCACAAGGTATTCAAGGACTACAAGGCATACAAGGTTCTCAAGGCCTTCAAGGTTTACAAGGTGGTGGATTTAATCAATCCCAAGGTATTCAAGGTTTAACAGGATTAGGGATACAAGGTCTGCAGGGTGCACAAGGTCTACAAGGATTTGGTTATGCACAACTACAAGGTGTTCAAGGTATACAGGGTATACAAGGCATACAAGGTCTTCAAGGACTACAGGGAGTACAAGGCTTACAAGGTTTACAAGGAATTACTCCAAATTCATTTAATGGTTCAACAGTAACATCTCTTATTGAAAATATAAATGTTGTTGCAGCAGCAGCAACGGGAACTGTAAATTTATACACTAATTCTGGATCTGTAATGTATTATACTTCTGCAGCTACTGCAAACTTTACATTAAATATTACAGGTAGTTCAGGTGGAACACAACTTAATTCTATTTTATCTAACAATCAATCAATTACAGTTGTATTTTTAAATACAACTGGATCTACTTCATATTATTTAACAGGAATTTCAATTGATGGCACTTCTCAAACACCATTATGGTTAGGAGCAACAGCACCAACTTCAGGAATAGTTTCAGGCATAGATGCATATAATATTACAATTGTAAAAACAGCTTCTGCAACCTATAAGGTCTTGGCAAGTCAGACAGGCTACTAATATGCCTATAATTACAACTTTTGGCGCGGGTTCTTCAAGAGGCTGGGGATATTCTAATATAGTCCCTTTTTCATTTACACAAACAGGAGGAACTTTATCTTCTTATGGTGGATATAATATTTTAAAATGGACTGGTGCTGGAAACTTTACAATAAATTCTGGAAAAAAGCTTGTTGATATTTTTGTAGTAGGCGGAGGCGGCGGAGGCGGTTGGGGATTAATGGATCAATCATATAATACTACTCAAGTAGGTGGTGGTTATGGTGGCGGATCAGGAGGCGGTGCTGGAGGATTTGCTCAAAATAATGGACAATTATTACAAGTTGGATCATATTCAGTTACTGTTGGCTCTGGTGGTCAACAGGGAACAAATTTAGGTGCTGGACCATCATTTCAATACGCTCCAGCAGCAGGGGGATCTTCTTCTTTTGGCACAACCACAGTAAATGGCGGACAGCCAGGAGCTAATCAAGGTCCACCAGGTGGAACAAATGGTAATGGAACATTTTTTTCATTATCAAATGGAGGCGCAGCAAGTGGTGGCGCTGGTATTGCTTATGGTGGTTCTCCAGCAGGATACACATCTGCAGGCGGTAGCGCTGGATATCTTGGAGGCAGCGCAGTACTTAATAATTGGACAAATGGTATAAATCTTGGTTATGGTTATGGTGGAAACTGTCCAAATACTGCTTATACTCAACCAGGTGGTAGTGGTGGTGGATATGCACCAATTGCAAGCACACAATTTAGCAATGTAGCAGGAATTGGTGACGGAGGTTCAGGTGCTTGGTCACAAGGATCAGCAAATTATACAAGTGGTTGGTACAATGCATCTTCTGGAAGTGCAGGATTACCTGGATTGGTGATGATAAGATGGCTACCTTAAAATTTGCAGTAGTAAAAGATAATATTTGCATAAATACAATAATTGCAGATTCATTAGAAATTGCAGAAAGTATATCTAAAGAAACATGTTATTTAATTCAAGATATGCCAATCTTTGATTTATTAAATAATCCTTCTGATGAATTATTAATGCAAATCAATGCAGCATCTGTAGGAATTGGTTGGTATTATGATGCTGATAAAAATATTTTTATATCCCCCCAACCTTATCCTTCTTGGACACTAAATAAAATTAATCATTGGGAACCATCAATAGAATATCCTCAAGATGGCAAAACATATAGTTGGAATGAATCTAAAATCTCCTGGGATCTTGTAGAAATAGATCCAAAATTAATGGGGGCATAAATGTCATACAAACAAGCAGTTTTAAGAGATGATCCAATATCTTTTTGGCCTTTAAGTGGCGGGTCTTCATTAAGAACCTATGCTACCCTTTTATTACAATATCCAACTTATCAAAGCTACCTAGATAATGAATCAACATATTTACAAGAAATAGGATCTATAGCCATAACTGATGAATCAAATTTTGGAAACCACGGAGCATTTATATTGGGTTCTCCAAATTTTGACGATGTAACAACGCTGGTTTCTTATTCAAGTAACGATACATATACTTCTGGATGTAAGATTAATTCAAATATTGGCATAAATATTCTTAATCTATATAATGCTTTTCAAAAAGGGTATGAACAACAAACTTTTGGTATAGAGTTTTGGCTATTAATGCAAAATCCAACAAATGTACAATCTAATATTTTTGATTTACATGCAGATGTACCTCCAGGATCTTCATTTCAGCCAAGGATGCAAATTTATGCAAAAGAAGATTTTATTTATTTTAAAGTTTATTTTGCAAATAATTATTCTGTAATAACAAAAAAACAGATATCTTCATGGGATAAACCACTACATGTTTTTGCAGTAGTAAAAGATCAAACATTAAATATAATTGTTAATGGTATGACTGATGAATCTATTACAATCCCTAACTCATATAATTACTATACAGATAATTACACACGCTTCAGTGTTGGGCCAGCAAGCTCAGGAGTCACATTTACAATAAATGGCTTGGCATTTTATGATAAAAAGCTATCAATCAATGAAATTAGAAATCATCTGTTTTGGGCTCAAAGAGATTCAAGCCCAGATATTTATTCAAATCAAACAAATGTATCACATTTTTCATTTGATAATTCAACGGGACAAACAATTTTTTCTCAACAATTTACAAGTAGCTCTCTTTACAGTTTAGGTACATTGTCTAATATTGTTACAGATGGAACAGGAATCTCTTTAGCAAAAACAACTTCCGCAGCATCAGCAACTGGAACTTGGATTTATCCATTTTCAGTTTTTTCATATTCAGATTTTAAAGGTGCTGAAATCTCATGGGACTCAGGAGCATACGATTCTTCATCCGTTGGAAGATATTCAATTGTTGAAGTTTCTTATGATAATGGCGTAACATATTATCAAGTAAATAATGGAAAAACTTTGCCATACTTTTTATCAAATTTTGCTTCAAGCAATTCAGCATATTGTTTAATTAGAGTAACTCTTTATTCACCAGATACATCTACAGGATATCAGCCAAGAATTGATAGTTTAAATATCAAAGTTTATTCTTCTGTTAATGAACTTTCAGATTCAGGTTTATTTCAAATTGCTCCTGCAACAAATACAACCTATATGATTAGGAGTGATAACTCAAATATTCTTACAAGATCTAAAAATTTAGGAATTAAGTTTTCAGCACAAGATCCAGGTTCTAATCCAGGTTATGCCAATATTTCTCAGGTAACTAGCTCTACATATCAAACAATAGAGTTTTGGATGGAATATGATGGAACAGGCTCGGCGGTGCTAGATACTGGATCCGTAGATTTATATATAGATGGAAGCAATGTATTACAAAATAATGTTTCTGGATCAACTCTTTATGTCAATGGAAAAAGCAGAAATGTATCTCCAATTACATTAACAAATGGTGAGGTTTATCATATTGTTCTGGTATATCCATCAACAAAATCTACAGATATTATCATAAACGGATCAAATGATGGGTCTAAAACCCCTTCAGAGGCCTCATACGGCTATATAACCATATATCCAAGCACATTAACATCAACTCAGGTTAAAGATCGGTATACGTCCTTTATAGCCGTTCAAACAGGTACTATAAAAGATACATCAACGTTGGTTGGACCATTACAGGAATACTCTGGTACAAATTCTCAGGTAAATAATGGTCAATCAATTGTTTATCATGAATTTATTCAATAAAATAGCATTCACATGTAACACTTTTTAGGGTTTACGTGGTATTATTGGCATATGGGTAAGATGAAAGTAACACCAATTGACGAAGTAAACTGGGGCCTCTATGCCTGGATGATGCCAGACGAGACTTTAGTTATGGATGAAGAGGGTGCGTATTTAAGTATTCAGTCAATGAAAGGCGATATTCGCCAAATTAAAAAGCTTAAAGATGTTGCAAAATCTTACGGACTTGGAGATGGTCATCCAGTATTTTTTGCGGGGCATAGACCAGTAGATGATGAAGAACTTGAAATACAAAAACAAAGAATGGAATTAGGACTTGTTCCAGATGAACAAGATATGCCTGCAATGCTTGACTATATTAAAGAAATGAGGGACATGAAAATTGGCTAATTTAACTATTGACGACAGTATTGATGATGATGAGGGTGGAATTACAGTAAAACTTGATGCACCCGCCCATACAGTAGAACATGATTTTGATGACCCTTTTAATTCAACATGGGAAAACATTCGCAAAGCAGAAGGACTTGGTGCAAACTTTCGCCGTAAGGTTGATAGAATGCAAAAGTCATTTACTGGGCAGGGAGATGCAAAGTCTAAGAAACTTGATCCACTTGACCTTACAGGATATTCTCTTTTTCAAATTGTTCAACCTCCATACAATGTTCTTTATTTAGCACAACTTTATGATGTATCTCCTTATCATCACTCTGCAGTAAATGCCAAATCTGCAAACGTAATTGGCTTGGGATACAAATTTGAAAACACATGGGCCACTACATTAAAAATTGAAGAGTCAATGGACAATTCAAAAAAGCTTGACAAACTACGTTCAAAAATTGAAACCATGAAAGAACAACTTAGAGAGTACTTAGAGTCTCTTAACTCTGATGATTCATTTACAGAGACAATGAAAAAGATTTTTATTGATCTTGAATCAACAGGAAATGCTTATATGGAAATTGGTCGTACAGCCACAGGCAAAATTGGTTATATTGGACATATTCCTACAACAACTATGCGTATCCGCCGTCACCGTGATGGTTTTGTACAAGTTGTTTACAATCGTTATACATTTTTTAGAAATTTTGGAGATACAGAAACTCCAGATCAAATTGGTACAGACCCACAACCAAATGAAGTAATTCATTTTAAAGTATTTACACCTTCAAATACCTATTATGGTGTGCCAGATGTTTTGTCTGCTAAAAACGCAGTCGCTGGTGATGAATTTGCACAGCGTTTTAATTTAGATTATTTTGAAAATAAAGCTGTTCCACGTTACATCATTACTGTAAAAGGTGCAAAACTTACTGCTGATTCAGAACGAAAGCTTCTTGAGTTTTTTCAAACAGGTCTTAAGGGAAGAAATCATAGAACTCTTTATATCCCTCTTCCATCAGATGGAGAGCAAGGTCGTGTTGAATTTAACATGGAGCCAATTGAAGCGGGAATTCAAGATTCTTCATTTAGAAATTATGCTGTAGAAAATAGAGATCGTATTCTTCTTTCTCACCGTGTACCAGTATCAAAACTCGGAATGCCTGCAAACGTTTCTTTAGCAAACGCCAAAGACGCTGATAAAACGTTTAAAGAGCAAGTATGTCGTCCACGTCAAGAAGAACTTGAATTTAAGATTAATCTTATTATTAAAGAATTTACAGATGCTTTTGTATTAAGGTTTAATGAGCTTGCCCTTACAGATGAAGAAACACAATCACGAATTGATGATCGTTATCTTAAGGATCAAGTTATTACCCCTAATGAAGTTCGTGCACGTCGTGGCATGGCTCCTTTAACAGGAGGAGATGCAGTTCTCATCATTAATCCAAAAGTTGCACAAGATGCAGCATCTGATGCAAGTGGTAATAAAACAAGAGATCAAGATCGTACATTAAATGCGCCTGATAAAATGGGTACGGGTCGTGCACCAAAAGGTGAGGGAAGACAACAGGCATAATAAATGGCAACAGCCCTTGATGTTTTAAATGTTGCTCGTAGCCAAATAGGTTTTATTGAAGGACCAATGAATGAAAACCCATATGGAATTTGGTATGGTGTTCCAAATGCAGCTTATTGTGCAATGGGAATTAGTTGGTGTTTTTCACGAGTTGGTTTATCACATTTAGTTGCAGCACAAACTCCAAAAGGTTTTGCATATTGTCCAGCAGGATTAACTTGGTTTCAACGACAAGGTTTAGTTGTAAATAAGTATCAGGCACAACCTGGAGACATTGTTTTTTTTAGTTGGGGTTCAGGAGTCGCTGAGCATGTAGAAATTGTAGAAGCAGCATCACCAGACGGATTAACAACAATTGGTTTTAATACTACAGATAAAAATACAAAAGAAGCAGCAAATGGTGGAGGATGTTATAGAGAACATCGTCCATACCTTTATGTAATGGCAATTGTAAGACCTAAATATCCAGTACCAGTAAAACCAACAACAAGTGTTTTAACAGGCAAAAAAGCAACAGCGGGTGTAGCAGCAACAGGTGCAGCAGTGGCGGGAGCTACTGGAATGCTTCACACAGCACCAAACACACAAAATGCTTCTAGCAATAAACCACAAACATTATTTGTTGCACCACCATTTCCATCATCACAAAATTCATTTAAATTAGGACAAACAAATGATGCCGTATTAACAATACAGTCAGCTTTGGTTAAGAAAAAAATACTTTTGGCAAAATATGCAACAGGAACAATGAATGTACAAACACAGGCCGCATTAGTTAAATTTGACCAAACATTAGGAATTATTGTTAAAGGTGGAGCAGTTCCACAAATTGTTTATGATAACTTAAAAGGTGCACTATGAGCTTAAAACATCATTTTAAATTTAACGTGAGTGAGGCTAAACAGCTTGGAATAGCCCTTATTAGTTCATATGGAATGTGGGCAGCAACAGGATTTCAGAAGACTGTTACAGGACTCCTATACCCTATTATGGGCTTTATAACTGGAGGTCTGGCATCCCATAACTCTACCGCCTCGCCAAACGTTATGCCACAATCTCATATTGAGACCCCCTATGTAAATAATATTGATGATAAAAGCAATGAAATTCCACCTCAACTACCACCAGTTTCAATACCAACGGGCGGGGAGATAAAGGCTCCAGAACCACAACAGACATATCAAAACGTCAAGATAATCCCTAGAAATGATACAAATAATATTAATTAAATTATGAGTTATTCATAAATATTGCTATTATTTATTTACATATGGACATTCAAAAAACTTATTGGTCAAACAGCGAATCTTCAATGGCTCTTGCCTTTCCTATTTCTAAGATTAATAAGGAAAAGAGAACCGTATCGGGTTTCGCATCACTAGATAATGTTGATCGCCACGGCGATATCGTCACAGCTGAAGCAAACAAAAAAGCCTTTGAAAGATTTAGGGGCAATATTCGTGAAATGCACGGACCTTCAGCAGTTGGCAAAATGATTAAATTTAAAGAAGACAATTTTTTTGATCCAGAAACAAACAAAAAATATAACGGTATTTATGTAACAGCTTATATTTCAAAGGGTGCACAAGATGCATGGGAAAAAGTTCTTGATGGAACTTATTCAGGATTTTCAATTGGTGGAAACATCAATGATGCAAAGATGGAAAAATCAGATGACGGGTCTGGAAAAGATCGTCGTGTTATTCATGACTATGATCTTCATGAACTCTCATTGGTTGACTCACCAGCAAATCAACTTGCAAACTTTTTTTCTATTGAAAAAAATACAGATGGAAGCACATTTGTAAAAGGCATGGTTGCAGACGTCACACTAGAAAATGTTTTTTGGTGCAAGACAGATGAAATTGCCTCAACTTCAACATCAACAACAAAAGACTGTGTTGTATGTGATGCACAAATGACAAATATTGGTTGGGTAGAGCAATCAGATATTGAAAAGTTTGAAGCAATTGAAAAAGTAATTGATTCTTATTTTAAGAAAGATGATGCTCCAACATCATCACATGAAGCAACGGAGTCAGCAGCTCCAGGTTTGGCAGGTAATGTAATTGATAGCAATGCTACAATAAATCTTTATCCTGATCAAAATAGCAAGAAAAAAGTCACGTTTGAAGACGGACTTAAAAAGAGTGAAGAGATTTCGCTCAACAAAGGAGGTAACAAAATGGCAGAAGATACAAATACAACAATTGAGAAGTCAGTTGATGTAGAGACTCCAGCCGAAGAAGTTTCAGCTGTAGCAGAAACCGCAGAAGATACCAGCATTGAAAAGGCTGTATCAATTTCTGAAGTTGAAGATACACTTGATTTGACGAAGATGGTCTCTGACCTCAAGACCTTCTTTGGTGAGTCTATTGCAAAGTCTAATGAGAACTATGCTACACACGCAGCAACAGTTCAAGACATGTACAACATTGTTAACGAGACAAGAGCTGAAATGGCTCGTTTGTCAAAAGCATATGAGGATATGCAAAAGTCAAACGAAGATCTTGTTACAAAGTATGAGGCACTAAGTAAGTCAGTAACTGATATGTCAGGCAAAATTGAGTATGTAGATCATCAACTCAAGGGCTTTGAATCAGCTACTGCAGTTCAGAAGTCCGTTGGGGTGGAAGCTCCAATGGGTCAAACAAAACCAAAACAAAGTATATGGCAAGGTGCTTTCCTCAGTGCTTCTAGCATATAAAAAAAATCTATAAAAAATATAAGGTGGTGAAATAATAAATGAGTAATGAACTTCTACAAAAAGTAATTGATACTACGGACCTAGGTTCTTCAGCAGTCAATGCATCTACAGATTCAGCTACCCTTTCAGGTAACGGTCTTCTATATCCAGATCAAGCTAATCGCTTCTTGGATTACATGTGGGATGCAACGATTCTTGCTAAGGCAGCTCGTACAATCCGTATGCGTTCAAACACAACCGAAATTGATCGTGTTGCAGTTGGACAACGTATCATGACAGTTGCACAAGAAGATAATCCTCGTAATTTCGTTGCAAGCGGAGATAGCTATACAAATGCTAATTCAACAACTTTCTCAGCACAAAACGCAACATTTAACAAGGTATCTCTAACAACTCGCAAGCTCCGTCTTGATTGGGAACTTTCAGCAGAGTCTCTTGAAGACAATATTGAGGGTCCAGATCTAGAGGATCACATTGCACGTCTTATGGCTACCCAGGCTGGTAACGATATTGAGGATACCCTTATTAACGGTACTGGAACTGGTTCAGGTTTGATGTCAGCATTCGCAGGTTTCCGTTCACTAGCACTTGGCAACGCACACGTTGTTGATGCTAATGGATATGGACTTGACAAGACAGTCTTTAACCAAGCTATTAAGACCCTTCCACGTAAGTACAAGCAACGCCGTAACCAACTTCGCTTCTTCACAGGATCTAACTTGGTACAGGACTACTTGTTCAATTTGACAGCTAACGCTGGTAACGGAAACCCATTTGATATCGCTTCAGGTATCATTCGTGGTGATGTTGCTGCTAACGATGGCGGTCCAGGAACAGTAACTCCTTTTGCGTTCGGAATTCCAGTTATCAACGTTCCGTTGATCACAGAAACCCAAGCAGGAGATTATTCAGGTGCAGCAGGCTATCATGGCGATGTTCACTTGACATTCCCTCAAAACTTCATTATTGGTATCAAGCGTGACGTAACAGTCTATCGTTTGTTCCAACCAAAGAAGGACACAATTGAATATACACTATTCATTCGTGTTGGTTGCGTAATGGAAAACTACGATGCACACGTTATCGTTAAGAACGTTAAGGTTGCAGGTTCAGTTTCAGGCACAACATTTGGAACTCCATACAATGGTTCAAATGTAACTGGCGGAAACAACGGAAATACATACTAATATTTATTAGTTGCAAGCGTAAGGGAGATAGAAATATCTCCCTTACTCATTTTCTGCTATAATAAACAATGACGAGAGGAAGTCACATGTCATTTACAGATTTAAAAATTACAGAATTAAAAAAAGTCGCAGAGTCCTTTGCTATTGAAATAGAAGGATTAAAGACAAAACAAGAAATCATTGCCGTTCTTGAAGAAGAAGGCATCAGTTATCAAATGTATGCTAAGTTTGATAATGCTGAAAAAGAAGAAATTAAAGTTCCAGAACTTGAAAAGAAAAAGAGAGAAAGTAAAATTATGAGTAAGACAGCTAATCAGGTACTTGTAAAAATGGAAAGAAATAACCACTCATATCAAACTGGTGGGCACGAGTTTAGTCAAGAACATCCATTTGTTGCAATGTCAGAGACAGATGCTCAAAGAATTTTTGATACACAAGAAGGTTTTCGCCTTGCGACTCCACGAGAGGCTCAAGAGTACTACGCATAAAGGGGGTGCTTTGATTGCAAACAATCAACACCAATAGTCAGGAAAAAATCTATGTAGAGATATATAGTGATGGAGTATTGCAACAAGTAGATAGTGGAACATATGTCACATTGTCTATTTATGATGCTGATAATGATTCAACTCCAATTACAGGATTTTCTGGCTTGACTGCTACAGATGAAGACCCAGAAGGTATTTATTCTTATTTGCTAACTCCCGCCATTACAAGTGTAAACCGCACATTAGAGGTGCAGTGGACATATACTATTGGCGGGATTTCAGCAACAGAAACAGATTTTTATAAAGTAGAGGCAACTTATGCTTCAGTTAATGAAGTTGTAGATTTTCTTCAATTTGGATCAGATCCATCATCTTTAAACTATGTTGACCCTAAAGCTATAGTCAATGCAGAAAAGGTCGCTAGAACCATCATAGAAGGCTATACAGGTATCAAATTTTATACATACTATGGAAGCCAAGAAACTTATGGAATTGGTGCAAATACAATTCAATTGACAGAAAAAATGTTAAATATTGACAAAATGTATGAGAATCAAATTCTTGTATATGATGGCACACAAAATCCAGTCTATGATACATTTGGATATAATACAGAAATTAGCCCTAGCGGATATCAATTAAGAATTTGGTACCCCGCTTTTCCAGATGGTTGGAATAACGAAATGGATCCTACCATTTATTCGGCGGGACGTTTTAGAGACAACTATCTCTATAAGTTTGTAGGTCAAATTGGTTATAAGTATGTGCCAGAAGATATCAAGCTTGCCACAATGCTTCTAATTAACGATGTTCTTTCAAATGACTACAATTGGAGAAACAAGTATTTGGCAAAGGTTAACCTCAGCGAAATTTCATTTGAAATGGCTAAGGGTGCCTTTAATGGTACAGGAAATATCACAGTTGATAATATTCTTGATCAATATCGTAAAGCCAATATTGTTATTATCTAATGTTTAATAAAAACGCATCTAATTCATTTATCGGATCAGCATTAAATATGTCAGCTGATATTTATAGTCAGCAAAATGTACAAGACTCAAATACTGGAGCAATTGTTCGTTCATGGGTATATTTAAAAACAATTCAATGTAAAATTGAACCAGTCAAAATGAGGGGTGCTTCAACTAAATCAGATAATAAAAGTTTTAGTCAAGGCTCTGATTTAAATTATGATGAAAAAGTACAATTAAAGATGTATTGTTTTGAGCTTATGAGTAAACGTTGGCGTATTGAAAATATTCGCACAAGTGAAAATCGTCCAATCTTTATTGAAATTGACAAAATTAACACGCCAGATACCAAATTTGAAGTAACAGCCTCACATGCAATTATGGATCCATTTGGAAAAATTGCTTATTATGAAGCAGTTCTTGTAAGAAACGAGTTGCAAGATGACAGTCAAGCTTGAAATTGATACAGCTCAACTAGTTGAAGACCTTGATGGATTTATTGGCAGTGTAGAAGAACTAACAAGTCCAAAAGTTTTAGATCAAATATCTCGTGCAGTCTTTTCTATAACCTCAAAAAGATTTATGATTGATATAGATAATTATGCAAGATTAAACCCTAAAAAAATGCATCATATTTATGAATGGGGTAAAATTGGTAACTCGTCTGGAAGATTATTTGTATTAGAAAGATCTTCAATTCTTGATGGAAGTCTTTTAATTTCTACCAATTTTTTAAAATCTAAAATGCCAGTTCCAATTAATCCACAATTATTAATTCCAGGAAAAACAGGAAAAGCTGTTTCTCGTAGAAGTGTTTTTGCTAACAAAGCAGAAGTAATGGAAAAAGGAACGCCTGTTTCTTTTAACGCCAAAAGAGTACTAGCTATTTTTGGAAATGATGGAACAGCTTTTATAGCAAAAGGAACAAAAATAAATATTCTTCATCCAGGTGGTATTCAAACAAAAAATGCTTTTGCAACATATATTCTTGAGTGGTACACAAAAAAAGGCAATGCAATTATGGATTCATCTGGATTATATGAGAGAATAGCTAATGATGTATCATTAGCTTTAAGTTCAAATAATGCAAGTGCTTATGAAGTTCAAAGAGCAGTAACAATGATTGCAGATCAGTTAGATACGGGGGCGATTGCTAAATGACAGTAGATTATTCAAGAGTTGCAGCGTTTGATGTAAGAAATGCTATTTGGGCACAGTTACAATCGGCGGGACTTTTAAATGCAAACGATTATATTGCAGATGGATTTAATACCCCTTTAATACCAATTATTCCTTCTCAACAGGTTCCAGAATTTAATAATTTACTTCCAGGAAAAACATACATTACTTACGACATTCTTCAAAGACATACGGGAGTTCAATGGTGGATTTCTGAAGAAGTTATGGTTATGCAAATAGTATCAAGAAGCAATTCTCAAATTCTTTCAATTTCTAACTTTCTAACGGACTTGCTTAGAAGGTATGAGCTTTCTGCTGCAGACGTTAACGACATTGCTCTCACAGCAAATAGCCCATTTAAATTCTTCTACTTTAGGCTAGAATCAGCAAATCCAGTCCAACCATTTATAGACGAAGGTGGGTTTATGAGCGGGGACTTTTCATTTGTTTATACTTACACTCGTGAAGTTGATGAAGGCATTAACAATACAGGCAAATATATCTAAAGTTTGAATTATACCTCATAAATGCTATGATTTTCTATGAGGAAGCAAGTTGTCATCTTGTTTGGTTTTAAAACTTAAAATAAATAAGGTGGTGAAATAAATAAATGGCTACAAATACTAAAAACGTAATCGTTGGTGCAGCATCATTGTTTACATCAGTTGGAAACAGCTCAAACAATAATGGTCGTCCAACAACAAAGCAATCAGATCTTTCAGCTCTTTTGCCAACAAACACATCAGCACGTACTGGACTACTTCAGTCTGCATTGTATCGTGAAGTTGGTTACACAAATACAGGTCTTGAGGTTTCATACGAACCAACATATGGTGAAGTAATGGTTGATCAACTTCTTGATTCAGCTCGTATTTTCAAGCAAACTCTAAAGGTTATGCTAAAGACAGAACTTACAGAAGCAACTCTTGAAAACCTACAGTTCTCATGGGGTCAAATGGATAGCGTATATGTTGCAAACGCAACTGGTTCAGTTGTAAACGTTCCAACATTGCTAAACAATGATTCTGCTGTTAACAGCACACCAGATACACCAGCAGCAACATTAAACATGGCTGCAGGTGCTCTAGGAGATGCTCCAGTAGAGCGTGTACTTATTGCAGTTGGACAAGCTCCAGCTCAAATTGGTACATCTGCTGCATTTAATGATCCAGCAGCTACAGGTTCAACACCAGTAGTTTCAGTTGGAACAGGTTCAACAACAACTATTGCACGTAACAAAGAGCGTGTATACGTTGCACGTCGTGTTGTTTCAATTGATACAACAGCACATGCACTAAAGCGTGATGCAGCAACTGTATTCCCAGTCAACTTCCGTTGCTTACCAGATTCAGATGCAAGCTATGCAGGTTCAGAATACGGTGTTGTCATTGACCGTGTTTACGGAACATTCTAAAAAAACTTAATATACAATTTAATATTGATTCAAGCCCCGTCAGAAATGACGGGGCCTCTGAATTTGTCTTGACCATATATATTGGTATAATTTAACTAAACAAAGGAGCTATAAATTGGCAACAACAGTATATGATGTAGTAGAAATTGAGTTGGGTAACGGAGAAGTCGTTACTCTTAAACCTCTACCAATTAAACAACTAAAGAAATTTATGACCATTATTAAAGAGATGGAGCTGCCTGAAAATGAATCAGAAGACGCAGCTATGGAAGTTTTTATTAAAGCATCAATGGTGTGCTTAGAGGCAGCAAAGTCTCCACTTTCAAAAGACAAGGATCTTTTTGAAGAAGTTATTGATACACCCACAATGATGAAGATTCTTGAAGTTTGCGGAGGTTTAAAACTTAATGACCCAAACCTTCTGGGAGCAAGTCTAGTTGGGACGAATTAGACCTAGCCTCCTTGGAGTCCGAAGTTTTCTTGCTTGGCCATTGGAAAAATTATGACGAGCTTGAAAGCAACCTATCATTAGATGAATTAATGGCAACATTAAATGCATCTAGAGATAAAGAGCATCGTGAGAGAAAATTCTTAGCAGCAATGCAAGGAATTGATCTTGATGAAAATGCTAAAGAGCCTGAAGATGTAACAGCTTTGATGAATTCTAAGATTGCTAAAGATGAGGGCTTTGGATTTAATGAAGGGTTAGGCTTTATGCAACAGGGGGTGTAGTAGATGGCAAATATTCAACTTAAGATAGTTGCCCTTGGCGATTTTACAAGTGTTAATGCACAAATAAAAGCCCTACAAACACAAGTTGAAAGCTTGCAAAAAAGCATAGCTGGTGTAGGATTAAATGCTAACCTTAACTCTCAATTAAAAAATATACAAACTGAATTTTCAAATGCACTTTTATCAAGTGGTAATTTTACAAAACAAACAGTTCAGCTAACATCTGAAACTCAAAAATTTGGACAAGCATTACAATCTGGAAAATTAAGCCTTGGACAATATTTTGGAATTATAACGGGCAGATCAGCGGAAGCACAAAAAGCTGTTGGAGCCTTAGCAGTAGAGCAAGTTAAATTAAACAATTCTATAGTACAAGCAGATATAACAAAGCAAGGTGTATATAGCGTATATACCCCAACAAAAATTAATGAAATTTCAAAAGCTACAGAAATTGCAGCAGCTAAACAAAATATTTATAATTTAGCTGTTAAAGAAGGTAGCACACAATTAATTAATTTTGGTAAAAATACACAATGGGCTGGTCGTCAATTAACAGTCGGACTTGCCATGCCAGCCATATTGTTTGGAAGCCAGGCTGTTGCAGCATTTAAATCTGTTAATACTGAATTAACAAGACTACAAAGACTTTATGGCGAAGGATTGACTCCTCCATCACAAACTCAAATTACTCAAATTTCTAGTCAAGTATTAAATCTTGGAAAACAAATTGCAGAACAAATGGGTATAGCTCAATCAGAAACTGTAAAAGTTGCTGCTAATTTTGCTGCAATGGGTAAACAAGGTCAAGATCTTCTTGATATAACAACTCAAGCACAAAGACTTTCAAAGTTAGGTGCTATTGATGCAACACAAGCAACAAATACTATTGTTTCTCTTCAAAATGTATATAAGGTTAGTACTGTTGATCTTGCTAATGCCGTTAACTTTATGTCATCTATGCAAAAACAAACAACAATGTCTTTACAAGATATGACAGATGCCATTCCACGTGTTGGTCCAATTATGGCACAGCTTGGTGGTTCTTATAAAGATACTGCAGTTATGTTGCTTGCAATGCGTGAAGCGGGAGTACCAGCAGCACAAGCTGCTAACGCATTAAAGTCTGCATTTGCTTCTATCATTGCTCCTACTTCTGCAGCAACCAAAGAATTTGCAAAATTTGGAATTAATTTAAATTCAATTAAATCTGCAGGAACTCCAGTTCAAATGCTTATGCAATTACAAGCAGCACTTGTTGGAATTGCTCCTCTTGCAAAAGAACAATTAATTGACAAATTATTTGGTAAATTTCAATTTGCTCGTGTTTCTGCATTGCTTGAAAACTTTGGAAAAGTTGGATCTCAAACACAAAACGCTTTAAAAGTTGCTGGTGCAACAAATGCTCAGCTTGCAACTTTGGCGGGACAAGAAATGGCTCAAGCAACAGAATCTACAACTGCTAAATGGCAAAGAGCTATAGAAACATTAAAGGCAGATCTTTATCCTATCGGACAAAAGATACTTGAAGTTGGAACACAAATTATTAATTTTGGTCAAAAAATTGCTGATTTTTTTAATCATTTGCCAGGTCCAATCAAATCTGGTTTAGGAATATTATTAACACTTGGAGTTCTTGCTGGACCAATTATTATGATTACTGGTTTGCTTGCAAACCTTATGGGTCAAGGCATGAAAGTAGGTTATAGCTTACTTGGAATTATTGATGGAACTAAAAAATGGAAAGACTTAATGACACCAGCAGCAATTGCTTCTAAAGTTGCAACAGATTCTTTGCAGGCGGGATTGCTTGAAAATGTAACAGCAGTAGACACACTTAATGCAGCTCTTCAAAGATTAATATCAAGTCTTGAATCAATTAATATGAATTTTAATGCTTCAATGGGTGGCTCATTGCTTAATAAAGTTGAGGCAGCTGCAGCTGCAGAAGTATCATCTGGTCAATTAATATTGCCAGGAATGGCAGCTGGAGGAATTGTTCCAGGCTACGGCTCTGGTGATACATACGCTGCAATGCTTACTCCAGGGGAAGCTGTTGTTCCAAAAAACATTGTAAATCAACATGCCCCTCTTATAAGTGCTTTAATATCAGGTAATTTGCCAGGCTATGCGGAGGGATTAGATCCTAATGGCAATTCTGTAATTGTTCAAAGAGGACATGCTTATTCATCTCATAATCAAGATATTTTAGAAAAAGCAAGAGCATTACTTCCAACACAAAGTAGATTAAATTCTGTAGATGATGTAACTAAAGGTGTAATGGTTGGAATGACATCCGATCTTAATCAGGCAGTAAGAACTGGAAGATCTGGAATGTCTTCGTCTGGCGTTGCTAATCAACTTGAAAGATATCAAACGCTGACTGGTAAAGGTGGAGTAAACCTTGATCCAATGGCTGATTTAAAAATTGCTGCATCAAAATTAGGTGCAAATATGTCAAAAGCAGGACCAATGCTTGATCAAGCATACCAAGATATGATTAAAGAATTAAAAAATGGTTCAGAAAAAATGTTTGGTAAAAAAACAGGTCAAATTAGTTTAGAAACTTGGATGGAAGAACAATTAAAACCAACTTTGTCAAAAATTCAAACACAAGTTGGAAGCAATCTAAGCGGCGCTTTAGAAAGAGTTGCAACTACAAGAGGAAGACAAACATTAAAAAACGGTCAAGAAAAACCTGGAGCAACTGGCTCTACTTATTGGATTGATAATAGTGGTAATTTAATTCCTCTTAAAGATGCAAATATTGGATTAAGTAGTGCTGATGTTTCAACAAGTGGTCGTGCAGTTCCAGGTGCAATTTCAAAATCTAAAAAAACTGGAACAGCACTAGTTAATGATATTAAAGTAGCGGCACAAGCAGAAGCGGGCATTAAAAGCCCTTCAGAAACATTTGAAAAAGAAGTTGGAATTCCAATTGCTGAGGGAGTTGCAAAGGGCGTTGATGAAGGTATAAATGGATCAACAGGACAATCAAAAATTCAATCAGCATTTAATAAAGGATTTGGTGCTAATTCTCGTATAGGTGGAATGATGTCTAAGTTCTCAGGAATGGGAATGATGGGACGTATTGGTGTTGGAATGGGTCTAGGGGCAGTTACTCAAATGGCATCACCACTTATTGATAAAGTTCCAGGAGGAAGCTTTATATCAAGTGCCATGTCAGGGGCATCAATGGGTGCTGGATTTGGTCCATGGGGCATAGCGGCGGGAGCTGCATTAAGTCTTGTAACACACGGAATAACTTCATTAATTAATATGGAAAAACAACATGCTGCAGAAGCTAAAGCTGATTTTACATCAAGTGCTGATGCTGTTCAAATTGTTGGAGGCCAAGTAGCAAATACAGACCATATAATGACAATATGGAATGATACTATTATAAAGACTAAGGACAAGGCAGTAAAGCCTCTAGCAGATGGAATATCATATACAAATGATCAACTAAAATCATTTACAGATATGCTAAAGTCATTGCCAAAAGATAACCCACTAGCATTAGTAATGACTCAAATAAAAAGCATGAGCCAAGGCGATGCCGCAAAAATGGCAGAAGAATTTGCCAAAACACAGATGGCAATTAATGGAATAAGTAAGGCACAAGCTGACTCTCTTGTTCAAATGATGCTTACAATGTCTGGCCACAACGGTGCAGGGGCGGGAGTTGGAGTAGCAGATCAACTATCAGCTATTAAATCTACCCTAGAATCATTAAAGCCAGATACAAAGCAATTCTCAGACTTTGTAAACCAAATATCTAATCTTGGAGTAAATACAACATCCTGGGATACATATAAAGCAGTCATTACCGCAATTGGTGCATCTGCACAAACATCAAAGGGGTTTGTTGATGGCTTGATACAATCACTTATAGCTGCAGGTGACTATAATGGTGCAAATAATGTTGGTGCATTAAAGGGTCAAAATTTTTCTGCAAGACAAATACAAGATGTACTAACAGCATCTCAATTAGGAATTGGCGTAGATACTACAGGTAACAAGGCAGCTGGTTATACAGCTCTTGACATAGCAGATAAATCAAATGTAGCTGGTAAAGAAACCCTAGCACTTGAACAACAAATTCAAGATGCAATGAAAAAGAAAACTGCTATAACTGATGCAGCTACAGCATCCCAACAAAAAGCAACTGCTGCTGCTACTGCAAACACTACAGCATTAACTGCACAACAAAAAATACTTGATGCAAATCTTAAAGCATTACAAGATTTGCAAAAACAACAAACTCAAAATACAAACTATGCCACAACTAAAGAAGATATTAAAAATCAAATACTTATGGCACAAGCCACAGGTGATAATCTTAAAGCACAGTTATTACAGCAACAACTTATAGGAACAACAAAGGACTTTAATCTTCAAAATAAAGTAGATGCAGCACAACAGGCTGGAGATGCAAATAGAAAACTTCTTGATGCCGCAAATGCTACAAAAGATGCCGTAACAACTGGTTCTGCATCTGTAGTAACAGCAGTTGGAGATGCTGCAACTAAAATTGTTGCAAGTAAATCAGTTCCTCCAAAAGTAAATACAGGCACAAGTTCATCAAGTGCAATTGATTTTGGAAGTGTTTCAAGTATTTATAAATCTAATCCAGATTTAAGTCCAGCACCTGGAGAAGCTGGAGTTGATCCATCAAAATGGAACAATATGTCATTTGGAATTCCTGGATTTTCATCAAGAGATGCTATTAAAAATTTAGCACAAGAAAGAAAAATACAACCAGGTCAATATTTTTCAATAGAACATGACGGTAAAAAATATACATTTTATTCAGATCCAAATAACAATGGAAACATTTCTATGGTTGGAAAACCATCTTTAATTCCAGGATATAATGCGACAAAACCTAAAACGCCTGCACCAATTGGTAAAGCAGACGGAGGACACATATCTGGTCCAGGATCTGCTACATCAGATTCAATTCCAGCAATGCTTTCAAATGGTGAATATGTTGTAAATGCAGGTGCTGTAGCACATTATGGTAAAGGAACTTTTGATGCTCTTAACGCCCGCCATCTTGCTAAGGGTGGTGTAGCAAGAACAAATTCTTCTATTACTTATCATAAGCAACATATGAATAGAATTGCTCGTCACTTTGCAGATGGTGGATATGTTCCATCATCAGTTTCAGGATTAATGTCTCTTTCTAGCTTCCCGCATTTTGCAGCGGGGGGAGCAGTAAATTCAATAAACGCAGGAACCAATGTAGTATATAATGTTAATGTAAGCGTAGATAAGATAGATTCAACTGTAGATATGAAGAAAGCAATTGATGAAGCATTAAAGTCTGCAGAATCAAGAGCAAAAATGAGTGGTTCAAGAAGTTATGTGGGGTATAATTAATGTCATATGCAATTAATGCTGGTATTGAAGTATCAGTTGGACACGATATTAGTGATAATCCAACTACAGATCCCGCACAAATGGTTTGGTACAATTTAACAGATGATAATCGTCAACCAGTAAAGCTTGGCTATGAGGTTATTGAAAAAACAAATCGTATGGCTGATGGAACTTTACGTCGTTATGTTATTGCAAGAAAATATAAAATTACATCTTCATGGCAGAATGCTTGGAGTAATACAGCAGCCAATTCTGATGGAAATAAAGGAATGTCTTGGCTTAGATCATTTTATGAAGCAAATGTTTTTATTCCAATATATGTGAGAGTAACTGCTGCTTCAGTAAATACACAAAATATTGCAACAACTCCTGGATTTGTACCAACAGAAACAGTTGCAAACGTGTATAAATATAATTCTGCAGACACATATATTCCATCAATTGTTGCAAATCAATCTGCAAACATGGTTTATAATGTATTTATTACTTCTTTTGATTATGAAGTAATAAAAAGAAACAAAAACTTTGATTTAGTTAATGTTAATATAGAGTTTACGGAGATCTAATGCTAGGCTCCTCAAATGTTCAACAGTACTTTGCTTCTGGTAATTCTCATTATGTGCTCCCACAAACATCTTTAGAGTGGAATTATAATTTATTTTATGCTCCATATGTTTCTATAAATGGCTCAGCAACCCCCACATTAATTTCTGGTACATGGAGCAATGCTCCAACAACAGTTGCAAGTGGTCGGATAACCAGTGTATTTTTAGCAGACACATTACAAACAACAAGATCTTGTTATTCATTTAATACAACAAATGGATCAGGTGATTCATCTATTACAATTCCTCTTTCTTCTACAACAAATACATATAAAGTAACATTTTGGGCTAAAGTAAACACAGATGCCGAAGTCAATCTATCAGCCTTGTTATACATTGATTATCATAGAGCACACTCATCTTCACAAAAAATAAATAGTGTTAGCTGGACTAAATTTGAAATTTATTTAAGCCCCCAACCTCTAGGAACTGCTTATTCTAACCCAACCCTTTCTTTGCATCATGGCGCTACAGATGGAGCAACATCTTATGGTGTTTTAATTGATCAATTAGAAATGCATCAAACAAGTGATTTTGAATATCGTTATGGAAATTTATGGACAACATCCTCTCCATTTAAAGCTTTCCGACCAGGCGAAAGTTTTGTTCCATCAGGAAACTCTTTATGTCAACTGCCAACAAACTTTAGACAAATCAGTACTAACTTAGGCGGGAGCTGGAACAATCAAATAATGCCAGTAAGTCCAGTATCCTATCATCCAACATTAATAGGTACAAATTCTTTTAATCCAGTTTATAAGAATGGTTCTTTATCTGAATGGTCACAATATAAGTATTTTGTTGCTGATTCTTCATCCCCCACAATATCTGGAGTTTATGATCAAACTTTAAATGTCAATAAAATTGTTATTAAGTTTAATTTGGCTTATTCAAAACCATCGTCTTTTACAGTAAATTTAGCAGGAGAAACAAATACATTTGCTGGAGGATATTCTTCTACATATTCCTATAGTCAAACATACTCTGGATCAGATATTGATAGCTCTGGAACATGTATACTTTATTATCAATCTAATGGCTCATGGGTCTCTGGTTTAAATGGGGGCACATGGACGGGGACTGTAGATACAACTACAATGCCAGGAACGCCATCATTTAACTTTAATGGAGATATAAAATTTGGCGGGTCTAAAGGTGGAACAACAAATGCTACAATAGCCATTAACTCTATACAAGTAACACAAAATTCCTCAACTATTTCAAATTCATACTCCAGCTCTGTTAATGAAAATTTAGATGGATCAACTTCTCGTACATCTAAATCATCAGAATTTTTAAGGATGCAGGTTGTGGAGATATCTCCTAGATTAGAGATTGATGTTTCTTATTATACAATGTCTGTAAATACTCAAGCAGAACTTGATAATAAACAAAATCCACTTCCAATTTCCGCCATATCAGCAAACATGGCAACAATTACATTATCTAACGTTCCATTAACCGTAAGTAATCAAGTTTTAAGCTTATTTTCAAACAATTCTTCAAGTTCTGTCCTTAAAGGTTTGTTTAGAAATTACGTTAAATGTTATGTTAATTATAGAATTATAGATAGTATAACAGGAACAACTTCGTCAGATAGAGTAATACATGGCGGAGTATTTTATGTTGATACCTGGGATGTTAAAGATATAGAAAAAACTGTCATTACAGCATATGATATAACAAAGTATCTGCAACTAGCACAGCCAACAGATTATGTTGCACAAACTGAAGATGCATTTAGGCTTATAAGCAATATCTTAGACTTTGCTGGTTTTACAGATTATGATTATGATTCTCTTAAAAGAGTAACATCATCAACAACAGCCCTAGTAGATGGATCCAACATTAAAAGTACAGCGCCAATAAAAATTAGATATTTTTATGTTGACGGAACTCAACAAAAAGTTTATGATGTTCTTAGAGAAATATTTGAAGTTTATCAAATTGCAGCATACATAGATGTGTATGGTGTTATGAAATTTATAAATTTTGATGGCATTTTTGATAAAAATAATCTTATAAATATGCAGCTTCATGATTCATCTGCTCCCTTATCAATTTCTACTTCAAATGGTTATACAAACAACTTAACCGTTTATCCAAATATAGTTCAAGATACATATCAAGAATCAACAAAGACTAAAGTGGGCAAAATTAATTTTACTTATAAAACACCTCAAATTGAAAAAACCATTGCATCTGATACAAGGCTTTTAAATAATAATTTATATGTAGACAGTGCTCCAACATTTACAAATAAAACAAATGCTATTTGGGATTCAACTATTGATGACGCAACAACTTATAATACTCTTGCAAAAAGCATGAGTTTGTCAGACACCTATTTTACTGTACCAACATACGAAGCAACAGCTGCAAGCACAGAGCAACCAATATTTAGATCTTATGGAATAGATCATAGTGGATACGGAATTATTGAAAATGAAATAGTAAGTTTTAAATACAAAGAATTTAGCTATGTTGGTCCTTCAATTAATACTACAAGATCTATTGCTAACTCTGCCGAGTTTTCTTCAAAGTTTGCAGAAATAAGTACCTTGGCGGGTAATTCACCATTTCAAGTACAAGCAACAGGAAGAATAACAAATGTAGATAGAGGTCAATTTAATACACCAATTTCATCACATATAGTTATGTCAACAACATATGATATACAACAAAGGTTTGATATTTCTAATGCATCGTATACACCAACAATTAGTACAAATGGAAATATACTTTTATCTGGAAATTCTGGCTGGACTTCAAAAATAACAGCGTTAGACCCTTATTCTATAAATGGAAGTACGAATAATTATAATACTTTTTCAACAAAAATTTTAATAAATACTAGAGCTGACGATAATAGTTGGGTTCCAATGCGTTATCCAGATAGTTCTTATGGTTTAGTTTTACATGATTCATCTCAAAATGCAAGTATTTTTGTTATGATTAATCAACAAACTTTAAATAATGTAACAAAATATTATTTAGACGTAAGACAAAACTCTGCTGTTGGGCCAACACTCCTTTCATACAATAACGGAAATTCGCTAGGTTTAGACATAACAGAAGCTATATCTGGACAAGCAAAAGCATACCCCCCTTTCTCAGCTCTAGAAACTTTTGGTGAATATATTAATCTTAAATTTGTAAAAAGTACTGAAACAAAAAATATTTTTGAAGTTTATATAAATAAGAAAAAAATATTTTTATCTACAAAATCTAATATAACCTTAGACACTTCTGGAAAATTTGGAATATTTGCTTCAGCTTTATTATCATCTTCTTCTCCAATAGCATCAATTGAATTTTCAGAAGTATATGCAACTCAAAGTGCTTTATTAACTGCTGATTATTTTTATCATTATCAACTGCCTTGGTTTGCTGAAAAACTATCAAGTAATAAAAAAATATTTGAAATTAATTATATGGTGCAATCAAAACCTTCAATTATAGGAATAAACTATTATGATATAAAAGATTCACAAGCTCCATCGCTTGATGCCTACCCATTAAAACTATCTTATGATTGGTACTATTATCTTGATGGCGCTGCACCAACAACTATTCCAGTTAATTCCCCAGCAGCAAAATTAGCTACAAATGGTAAAATAAAAAGTGTACAGGTGTCAAGTTTAGCAAATAAAAATATTGGTTTGCCTTCAATACCTGTTGATAAAAATTCATTAACATATTCTCCAATTTATCATTCTGGATTTAGAAGTAGATTTGCAATTATTAATAATTCACCATGTCAAATTTGGTTAAAAAAATCACCAGACTCTGTAAACAAAATTAATGTAGATTTTAGTTTAATTACAGATTCATTAATAACGCTCGGAGATGACGTAGTAATGGAAAAAGTTTTTGATATTGAAAATATTAATGAAACTGTAGACATTACTACAAGTTGGGTTCAGGATGAAAATACAGCCTCAGCAATATTAAGATCAATATACAGGGCTCTAGATGGATTTACAAGAGACACGACAATATCTATATATGGCAACCCTTTGTATGAAATTGGAGATATTGTTGTAATTAACTATGGTTTAAAAAATATAGTAAATCAAAAATATTTTGTTCAAGGAATTACTCAAAATTTTGATACAGGATTAACAACTACGCTTGTTTTAAATCAAATAGGTTAATTTAAGCGTAAAAATGATATAATTTAGGGGAGGTAAAAAATGACAATCCAGCAAAATAGAAGCACAAAAAGCCAAGCCAAAGGCTCCCTTGCCTTATCCACTAAAAAAAGAAATGTTATTTATATATCTCAACACGACCCTAGAAATAATCCGCAATATATAAATAGTCATCCAGGACAAATTGTTGTCTTAGACGATGCAAGTTTTGCTTTATATTTAAAACAACAAAATATTAATACTTCAGATAATTTAAGTGCACCTGGAAGCTCAAGTGGAATGCTGTTAAGTGATGATGAATCTTTAACTGATTTTCCTAATGCTTTAAATGATCTTGCTGTTCCAGGAAAACCAGTATGGAATCCTTCAGACATTACTTATGTTTCAACAGATACAGGAATATTTGAAAATATCACAATAACTTTTGAGCGTTCAAAAGGCGACCCTGGAGATGGTTCTTATACATATCATGTTAATTATATGAAAAGTACTCCCCCACCTGCTGGTGGCGGAAGTTCTGGTGGCGGATCAACTGGCGGAACAACTGGTGGCGGATCAAGCGGAGGGTCAAGTGGCGGTGGTCAAGGAACTTTAAACCCAGTTGGAACAATTACAACAATTAATCATACATCATCATTTTTTGCAATTCAATGGAAAGCTTTGCCAAATGCAGTACATTATACTGTAACAGTAAAAGGATGGGATATACCAGGAAAACCTTTTGCTGTTGATACACATTCTTATGTGGTTCCTTCTGCAGGCGGTAGCAGTAGCAATAGTTCTTACGCAGTTGGTTCATTAAATTATGGATTATATTCATTTACTTTAACATCAGCAACAGGATTACCATTTACTGGCACATATAACATATCTGTTCAAGTAAATTATGCAAATGGATCTTCAACGGGGGTAGCATATAATGTCACAATTTAAAGGTACATACGTATTTAAACAAAACGGATTAGAAATTGGAAGATCAAAAAACATTATTACAACTAATGGTCGTAAGATGATTTTAGAGTACTTGTCTGGCTCAAGACAAAATTGGGCAGCAGATATGGCAATAGGTGCAATGCCAACAAATATATCGGGCGGTTCTCCAGCAATTTCAGATACACAATTAAATTTTGAAACTTCCAGGCAACCAGTAACACTAAAAAGCTTTATATCAGCAACAACCATTGATCCAGATTTAATAGTTGTAAGAGCAACATTTCCAACTGATCTATATGCTAATATTTATGAGGTTGGATTATATGCAGTAACAAGTACTGGTTTTTCAACTTCAACAAGAAATAATTTTATATTGTCAGATTTTTCAAACTTAACGTATTGGAATGCAACATCAGGCTCAGTAACTACAAATAGTTTTATTCCTCAAGGATATAATTCTCCAAGAATTGGTTCAAATTCAATTAATATTCCTTCAAGCACAACATATTTAAATTCTAATTTATCAATAGGCTTTACAAATTATACAAATGTTGATTCACTTCAATTATTAGCTTTTAATACATCTGCGGGTATAGTTACTGTTACCCTAACTGATGTTTCAGGAAAAAATCAAAACATATTGTTTACCACAACAAATAACACTGGTTATTCAGTTTTATCACAAATTTTTGATCAAAATACATCCAGCAGCAACTATACTTCAGTTATAAATTTTAGCGCAATAACTCAAATTCAAGTTGCAACTGATTCAAGTGCATCTCTTACGCTTGATGCAATAAAAGTTGTAAGCGCAAATGAAATTTCAACAGAAGAATCAATAGTCAGTAAATCAGTTTTATCAACACCAATTCCTAAAAATCCAAACATCCCTTTGGATGTAGAATATTATGTAGAGTTGTTGTAGGAATAAATGGCAACCGAAAGTTTACCAGTTGAAGGATTAACGCCAAATGAAAATTATACAATTATGGTGTTTGCAACGTACACAGACCCATCTGGAAAACTACATACATCTCCTTACTCACCAGCGTTAGCAATTTCAACACCAGCAGTTTCAGCAAGTGGTGGTAATTTTCAAACAAAAAATTATGGTACAGATATATCATTAAGTGGTGGATCTTTATTTGCAGGAGATTTTCCAGCCGATATTGGACAAGTTGATTTAATTAATGGATCAGTTAGCGGAACTGGAGTTGTATTAAATAGTACAGGACTTGCTGGATTTGCAAATGGAACAAAACAATTTTATATTGATTCTGCAACAGGAAAAGCATATTTTGCGGGAACAGTAACAGCAGGTACAGTCCAAATTGGACCCAATGTTAATAATACTGGAAAAGATGGCATATATATAAATGCATATAATTATTGGTATTCAGATGGTTCATGGTCTGCAAAAGGTTCAGATATTGCTGGAGCTTTAGTAGGATCTCAAATATTAAAACCAGGGGCAGTTTCAAGTCTAGCAAGTAATTGGAATTCTTCAACAAATTTAACAATATCTTGGACATTTGATACAACAGCAATCTCAGCTGGAAATTATTCAAATCAAAACACACAAACTTTTATTTTATCTCTTACGGCGGGAGGTAATACAAAAACAGTACTTGTAAAAGCAAATACATCAAGCCCATCACAATCATATGTTTTAACTCCAACATTAAATAAATCTATATTTGGAGTTCCTCAAACTGTTTTTACAAGCATTTCTGTTGTTGCACAAGACACATTTGGAAACCTAGGCTTAGCTGCTTCTCCAATAACAGGAGCAACTTATGTTAGCCCACTTGCAATTCCAACTTCTTTAAGTGTTACTCCAATTAATAATGGATATAATGTTACAGCAAATCCATCAACTATTTTTTCAGATCCAAATTTTCAATCAATGCAGATTTCAGAATCAACTATTTCAGCTACATCATGGAATTCAACAAACTTTAATGTTGTTAATCAAGGCACAGTAAATCCAGTTTCAGTACTTACCTCAGATTTAAATACAAGATGGGTATCAGCAAGTTTTGTAGATGTTTTAGGCGGGACAAATGGATGGTCTTCAGTATATTCAGTAACTCCAAATTCACCAGTTACCATTAATACTAATGCTCCAAATGAAGTAAATTCTGTATCTGGTTCATTTTCAAATAGTGGAAGCGGAAATGATGTAAATATAAGTTTAACTGTTTATAACATATCAGGAATAACAGCCACAAACACTAGTGGCAATTCAATGGTTTATAGCTCTGGAAGCACACCTCATGGATTTGCCTCTGGAGATCAAATTAAAATAACTGGCATGTCAATATCTGGCTATAATGCAACTGGACTCATTACTGTAATTTCTTCAACATCTTTTTCAATGAGTGGAACTACTACTGGATCAGCAACTGGAGGAACAGCTCAGTATTCTGGAATTAGTTATATTGCAAAACTTATATCTGGTTCTTCTAGTGGTTATTTTTATTTAAATCTAGACGGAACTGGCAACACATCACAATCATTTACAATATCTTCCGCAAACATTTATTCACAACTTGGAGCATATTATTCCACATTATCTGGAACATTAATATCTGTAAATTCTTCAGGAATTAGAAGTGGTGGAAAATCTATTGCTTCATTTTCAAGAAATTCAACAATTACTTCAATAACCCCAAGTCCATCAATAAGTGCATCAGTAAATGGATTTGTAGTTTCGTCTGATTTTTCAAATACAACAGCAGCATATCTTGAAGTTTATGGCCAATATTATACATGGACCACTTCAGAATTATCTTCAAATTTTCCAGATTACATGACTGCAACTTATTCTTCAGGAGGAGCTGCTGGAACTAATACTGTAACATTAACTAATTTTTTAAATGAAGATGGATTAACAATTTCTCCAAGTTTATATTTAGGCTATACAATTACTGGAAGCAATATACCTTCAAATACTTTTGTTTCTGCAGTTTCTGGTAGTGGTCCCACATATACATTAACTTTGTCAACGTACAGCTCTGGATCTATTGTCGCATCTAATTTTAGCGGTAGTGGGGCTACGGGTACATATAAAATAAATGCTTTGCTTTATTCAGGATCTAATCCAGCAAATATATATTCAACTTTTTATGCTCCGACATACTTGGTTGTAGTTTACTATGATTTATTTGGAAATCGTTCTCTTCCATCTACAACAGGAAGCAGTTTATTTACACCAATTAATCCTACAACATCTTTAATTAATTCTGCGGTTCAAGTAGGTGGAACGGCAGGAGCAATTTATGTAGGAGCATCAGCATCAACTGGAGCAAGAATACTCCTAGGAGTAGATTCATATTACAATACAGGAAATAATTCATACTCTGGAATATTTGCATATGATGGATCAGCAACAACTAATGCCGCACCAACTACATCAATAATTTCAAATGCTGGAAGTGGTGGTTATACTTTTTCAACAACAAATGCAAAAATTGCAGACTGGTCTATTAACTCAACACAAATACAAAACACACTTGGATCTGCAAGTAATTATGTTGGTTTATCAGCAACAGGCAAATATTCTTTTTGGGCTGGAGCAACCACATCTGGCAATTCATCAGACAATGCTAGTTTTAGCGTAACCCCTACTGGAAACGTACTGGCAAAAAATATATCAATTGTTGGTAGTGGAACAATAACTGGAGTCAACGCAACTGCAACTGGCGGGGTTATGACATATACTACTACTTCAGCACATGGCTTAGTTGTAGGACAATTAATTAGCATAACTGGAATGACATCAGGATATAACATAACAAATAAAGCTATTGAATCTGTTCCAACACCAACAACATTTACAGTAACTGGTACTGGAATAGGATCTGTATCAAATGGAGTTATAACTCCAATACTTATTTCATCTGGCAATACATTTACAGTAGACGGAACTGGAGCTTTAACTGCAACAAATGCAATAATTTCTGGAACTGTAACAGCAAGCAGTGGTTCAATTAATGGAAACCTTTCCCTGGGTGGGTCATTATATTCAAGCAATTTAAAAGTTAAAAATATTTATGCAGTAACACCAAATGGAAGTAGCGGTGCGGTCTATACAGCATATTCACATACATTTGTTGCTGGAGATGTTGTTGCAATTTCTGGTATATTGCCAATACAATATTCTGGTATATTTACAATTTCTTCAGTTACAACAGATACGTTTACAATTGCAACAAATACTAATACTGCATCTATATCTTCAGTTTCTACATCTGCACAAGCAGTAGCTACAGGTGTTCAATCATTTATCTTAAATAATTCAGGTCTTATATTTAATAGCCCGTCTACAAAGGGAATTACAACAATTGATGGAACAACAGGCTTGTTTGTAACAAATGCTGCATATATTGGCGGGTGGAGTGTTAATTCAGCTGGTATATCTAAAACAACTGGTCATGGAACATTAAAGTTAGATCAATCTAATGTATATATATCTGCCTCTAGTTCAACATATAGCTCTGGTATTGCTACTCCAAATTTAGATAGTTCTTCAGATGTTGTATTTTGGGCGGGAAGTTCAGGAGCAAGATCAACTTCAAATAATTTCTATGTAACAGCAGATGGAACATTACATGCATCAAGCGCAGTTATATCAGGAAGCATTACTGCAAACTCCGTAAACATAGATTCAAACAATCAATGGTACTCAAATAATTTTAAAGTTGGAAACGGTTCAACACAAAAATTAAGTTGGGATGGATCAACTTTAAATTTAACTGGTGATATATCAGCAACTTCTGGAACTATTGGTGGATTCACCCTTACTAGTTGGGGTCTTCAAAACAGTGCAGATACTGTAGAGATATATGCAACTAATAGTGGTCCGCAAGGTGCGGTTTATTCTATTTGGACTTCCAAAAGCATTTTGGCAAAAGCTTTTCAAACAGTCACGGGTGCCTCAAATGATTTAACTATAGCTGGTGGTGCTACTTTTGGTAATAGTAATTTTATAATTAATACAAGTGGACAAGTTTCAAGTAGTTTATCTGTAACAGGTTCAACATATTTAATTGGCACTGCAGGCGCTTCTACTACAACTAGCTCTCCAAATTTATTTATAAATTCTAGCAGCGGATATATTGCTCGCTATTCTTCATCATCTGAACGATATAAAGAAAACATTGTTGATATAAAAACAATTTCTGGACTTAATCCTTCTGCTTTATTAAAAATTCCTGTTCGTTCATTTACCTATAAAAAAGATTATTTAGATAATGATGATGCTCGTTTATCAAAATCAGTACCAGGTTTTATTGCTGAAGAAATGCAAGCTATTTATCCTATTGCGGTTGATACATTAAATGGACAACCTGAAACTTGGAATCCTAAATATATTATTCCTGGTATGTTATCGTTAATTCAAGATCATGAAAAAACAATTCAGGAATTGTCTAATAAAATAGATATACTTAAATCTAAATTTGACAGTTTAAACAATTAGCTGCTACAATAAACAAAAGAGAATAGGACTATAATGACTGAAAAAGTTGAATTAATAATTGCTGCCTTACAACAACGTATAGGCGAAATTGTATCACAATATGAAACACAAATTGCAGTATATCGTGCAGAGATAACACAACTATCAGAAAAAGTAAATGAATTTTCTAATCAAGCTGTTGAAGAAAAGCCCGCCGAATAAAGTATATAACCCTGTTATCCCAAGTGGATTAATTGCTCATACCGAGAAGGGTTATTTTTATATCAAGGGTAACAAAAAATTTAAACTTGTATCTGAGAGAGCCATGCTCTCTTGGTCTTTGCCTGCAATAAAAACTAACGAAATTATGATTAGTAAATTATTGATGTCGGGAACATTAGGTTTTAGAGACGGGTCTTTGGTTAAAGACGTCTCAGATGGTAAAATATATCTTATAAGCGATTCAAAACGTCGTCACATTATAAGCCCAGATGTGCTAGAATGGATGAATACAGCGGTTATTGATGCGGGACAAAAAGAAATTCTTGTCCATGAAGAGGGAGATCCAATAGAGTGACAACAAATTTAACATTACCACAAGACAATGCAGTTATTGATTACAGCATTATTTCTCAATTGGTTAATGCTATTAATCAACAGCAAGCAACAATTGATAGTATTACACAAGCTTCAACTGATCAAGGTGGCGGTTCAGTTATTACAAAAACTGCTGGTGGAGTTATAAAAGCAAACGGAACATCGCAACTTTTTGAAATGGCAATTCCAGTAAATGGAATACAAACAGTAACTTCAGCAACTTTTACAGCATATAACTCTGCATCAAAACCAGTTAGTTGTTGGGTTAGTTCTACAAATGGTTCAAGATGGCAAATTTCAACTAGTGTAGCTGTAACTCAAATTTATTATATTGTGAATGGAACTGCAACAGCATAATGTACGAACCTATCAAAGCTTGGACTAAGCGGGATAGGAAAATAAGCCGTGAAGGTTATGTTTTAGTAAAAGTACCAGAACATCCTAAAAATTTTAAAGGTTGGTATTATGAACACCGCCTTATAATAGAAAAACAATTAAATAGAATTATAGAAGATTGGGAAACCATTCATCATATCAATGAAAATAAGATGGATAATAGGTTAATTAATCTTTTTTTATGTTCAAGAATAGAGCATAATAAAGCACATGTTGCTTGACAGAAACTAATACAATACGCTACAATTAACTAAACCTAGACAAAGGATTATATGAGTAATGATTTAAAATGGATGCTATCATCTGATCAGCAATTTCCGTATCAAGATGACAAGGCCATTGAACTTTGGTTTAAAGTCATGAAATGGTTTAAACCAGATGTTGTTGATTATCTTGGAGACACAGATGATCAAGCCTGTTATAGCAAATATACAGAAGGAAGATCTGCAGAATTTATGCAACTTCATAAGAACGATAGCAAAGATTTAATTGTTCCAATGATGCGACATGAAGCAAAAGGTGCAAGAGACTTTTATGCAAAGACCCGTGAAATGTTGCCAGAAGCACAGTTGTTTTCAGCTTTGGGAAATCACGATATTAGAATTTTTGATTATTTAGATAAAAAGCTTCCAGAATATCTTGCTGATATAACACCAGAATCTTTGTGGTCTTTAGATTCACTTGGATATGATTATATCTATTACAATGAGTTGCCTAAGCAACGATTTGGAGATATTCACGTTCACCATGGACTTTCAATTGCTGATTCGGGGGCAGTCAGAAAAGATGTCCTTGATCTTCAAGTATCTTTAATCAGAGGACATTCACATAGAATTGCTTCACATTTTGTTACATATGAACTCCCACTAGAAACAAATGGAAGAATTCTTCGTGGATATGAAATCGGTCATATGTGTGATGAAAAGTCTGCAGGTATGAATTACACACAAAATCATGACTGGCAAAAAGGTTTCGCAATTGCACATATTGAGAATGGTCAACATCCTCATGTACAAATTGTGGAAATTTCTCGTGACTACACATGTGTAGTTGATGGGAAATTATTTTCGGTATGAATGTAAAAATTTATAATAAAAAGGTTTCAAGTCCTACATATACCCCTAACTATAAGGAGACAAAATGAAGATAACAAACTCAGAGAAGACTCTAGTTGAGCACTACGTATACGCAACAGCATCAGCAGCAGTCATTCTTTGGCAGCGTGGTGGTGTCGCAAACCATAACCTAAAGCACGTTGCATTTGCAGCACTTTATGGTGTTATTGGTCCAGTTCTTGCAAAGGTTAACCCTCGTGGTTTGGTTGCAAAACTAACAAAGCAAGAGCACTTGTCTGCACCAGAAGCAGCAGTACTTACTAATGTTGTCGCAGCAGCACAGTCAGATGCTGAAAAGGCACTTGCAAAGGCAGCTAAGTAACAAGACAATTAAATAATGCTTAATTGTAAAAAATGTACAGGACGAGTATTCGTTGATAGAGTTTATTCCCAGAACCTACGGGTTGAATTGTTCTGTGCTTTATGTGGGAAAAGATGGATGATCAAGAGAGATAATAGGTTTGGATCATGGGTAGCAAGACAGGAAGAAATAGTACAACACGCCTACGGTATTTCTATCTAAACGGCAAGTTGCACAAAGTTCTACGTCGCTCTCGTGCAGAGGACCTTATTGTCGCATGGGATTATCAGTTGGGTAAGCGTGTTGCTTATAGTTTGGCAGATGTCAATAAAAATAAACAACACGCCTACCCCATCAAAGAAGTTGTCCAATTAATTGGAAAACATGAAGATACAATTAAAATGCATTTGTATAGAGGTGATTTAAAATTTCCTCAAAGAGTTTATTCTTTAAACGGAAATAAAACTCCAGGAAAATATTTTTGGAGCGAAGATAATATTAGAGAAATGCATGATTTTTTTAAAACAGTTCACAGGGGAAGACCCAGAATTGATGGCGGGATTACTCCAGGAAATATGCCAAGCAGAGCAGAACTAGAGGCTATGATTAAACAAGAAAATATTTTATATGTTAAAAACAACGATGGGGAATTTGTCCCAGTTTGGAAGCAACC
>Ga0208497_1000122_pt1 | contig 42825 bp, 48 predicted proteins | sample CryBogCBE25Aug07_FD_184555 | JGI IMG/M metagenome (GOLD analysis project Ga0208497, IMG submission 184555) | Freshwater microbial communities from Crystal Bog, Wisconsin, USA - CBE25Aug07 (SPAdes) | ecosystem: Environmental > Aquatic > Freshwater > Lake | place: Crystal Bog, Wisconsin, USA...
GTATGGGATTGCCAGGAAGGACCCATGACCAATTGGCCGCGTCCATATATAGGGAGTTCCAAAAAGAAATGCCTGCAATGGGACAACCACGCAGGCACACTTCGACCGTTCAGTGATGATGTCAATAGCACTTCGCAAAACTCAGTGTCAAGCAGCATTTGAGAGCGACCACGGATAGGGTTCGATCTTGGGCTTTGTAACCTGATAGCCCTCAAGTTTAATGTTCAAGGATGACACCATGGACGATAACGCATCGTGCCAAGCCACATATAAAGTTCGCGCCGCATCAATGACCTTTTGATTGTACCCCATCATGATTGTTTTATCGGCAAGCTCTACCGCGCAGATTAACTTACAGAGCACCGGATGCCGATTATCATCATATACCTGTACCGGCTTCCCCTTGACACTCAGCATTGGTAGCAGCACCACTTTTGCCCCGGAAAAATACGGCGGTGGTTCGGCGTTCTTGGCACATCCGATGATCAAACCTTGCATCATCTTGGACATCCGCTTGACCTCGGAATGAACGATGAAAGCATCTGCAGCCGGTTCATCTGGCGTATCAGACCCGTCCACATGGACATTCCACGACATCAAAGAAACCTTTGGCCCGCTGATTTGATCGGGAAACTCATCAACGCCCTGATCTTTGTAGGCCCAAACCAGCAGATCCTGAATATCGATTTCTTGTTTCATTCTGTCCACCCTGTCTGGTCAAAACAAAACATCATGGACACCGCAAGGTGGCTGATTTGTTGAGTTTGTCTAGGTTGTCCACCTTGTCTAACCATTTTTGCTCATCCCTTCGCACACACACGCCATATGAAGAACGATAAATACCCGGACAGCCTAGACAGGGTGGACAAGCCTTGCATTTCTGCGGCTTCCAGATGTCCACCCGATCAATTCACCCCCGGACAGCCTGGACAGAAACCCTACAATTCAGGGATACCGTCATCGACCGGAAAATTTACCGCCGACTCTTCCCCACTCTTTCGCCCAGCAGAGAGAGGGGTTTCCGCCGCATTTTGCTCTGTGGAGACGGTATCTTCTTCCCAACGGATTTCATGGTTCAGCATCTTGGAAAAATGCGCGCGGCATTCATCCAGCGGGGGGAATAACTTGAAGCCATTAACCCGCTCTTGCTTCACCGACCCGTCATGCAGCTTGATGGGAATGCCTTCCGTATCGTAACAATCCACATAGACCTTCTGACCGTCCTTCAATGGGCGCGGCAGCAGCGTGCGCAAGTTGATGCTCCACTGGCTCTTGGCCAGGGGGCGATTGCGCTTCATGCGATCCATCCATTTCAGGTAGCTCATAAAAAACCGATCTGTCGCCACTTCGTCAGACCACTTTCCACGCTCTCCCACTTGGCACCCCGTTCCCAGTCGGTCATACCACCACTGGTACAGGTCCGGCATAGAGGCCAGCTTTTGCTCGAACAGCGCCTCGGTCTTGGGGATAGAGCGCACATCAACTTTCGACAAATCGAAGCGCCGCAAATAGGACAGCAAATGCTGTCGCCCGCCATCATCCATTTCCCGGTCGATTTGCTTGAAATAGGCGTGATCCTGCATCCGATTGTCCGACACATGAAAAACCGCAAAGCGCCGTTCTTCCAGCCCCGCCGGAATCACCCAGTCATTGTTGCTGGTGACCATCAGACGGATCAGATTGCGGACAGGAATGGCGTCGACACCCTTCTTTTCGATCAGATGTATGTTAGAGGTAATAAGCGACTTCAGCCGCCCTTCCGCCGTCTTGTCACCCGCCCAAAACCCTTCGTCCGCTTGCAGCATCAGGCAAGAAACCATATGGGCGTTGAACGACCCGACCAGATGCTTGGGGTCATCGATCAACACCCAATGCGGCCCCAGCAGCGATCCAACAATTTCCCCCGGCTTGGACTTCCCCGTCCCCTGCCGCCCCTTCAGCACCAAAGCGGTGCCGATGCGTTCGGTCGGGTGCTGGATCATATGGGCAAACCAGCCCCAAATCCATTTGGCCCACTCCTCATTGCCACAGGCCACATTGTTCAAAATATGGTCATAGAATGTCCTGAAGTGTTTCACATGATCGCGCGGATCAACGTAATAAGTGGCTTCTTCCACGGCAAAGCCGCGCCAGTAATTGAACCAGCGCCCATCCCCACCCGATTGTTTTTCGGGGGCAAAAATCACGCCGTCATAATCGCGGCGATCTGGATGTTTTTTCCAAAGTGATCCAATGCTGGAAATGCGGTTATCCTCGGCATCCCACACCCGTTCCTTTTCCATCATCGCCATAAAGGCGGAAATGGTCAGGAAGACCACCACATCTTTGCCTTGAAAATCTTTGGTTTCGCGCAGGATCAGGGCCTTATCGCCCACCAGGACCAAGGCGTATTCGCGGTTGATTTCCGCCACCCGCGTCACCACGTCCTTATGGTCCGGGTCCATCGACCGCGATTGGTCGACACCCTTCCCTTGGGCCTTCCTGGCCTCTTGCAATGGAATCGGTTCAGCCATCTGTTATGCCGCCTTCGCCGCGCTCTGCGCCACGGCGATAAGCGGTGCTGGAATCTTCGGCGGCTTCACCGCCTTATCCAAGGCTTCGGCCACGGCCAAGCTCTCGCCCACCAGGGTGGACAATCCACCCAGGCAGAACCACAGCCGCCCCCAATCCACCGGCAACACAGCCGGAACATCGGCGCATTTTTTCCGCAGCCAAGAGAGGGGGGACGAAGCGCAAAAAACCGGATGCTTCAACCCTGCCGCCTCAAACGCCGCCGCCTCGATCACCACATCTTCGCCCAGCACCACAGTGGTGCCGGTGAAACTGCCGATATCACCGGTATGGGGGTTCCACCCGATCAAATCCACCGGATAGTCCGGCACATCCCCCAGCACCGGAATAATCACCAGCGGAACTTGCCCCTCTGGCTCCCACAAAGTGGGCTTGGGCGTATCTGACCACGCGCCTGAAACCCAAGCGCCCTTGACGATGCGACCATGGGTAAAACCGATGCCCCCCACCTTTTGGGTCAGCACATCCCACGGTAACCCATGCTTTTCCAGCCACAGCCGAACATTGGCCAGTTCCGTATGCGCCCGCGCCCGTTCCCACCAGACGGCAACACCGGTACTGGCTGGCATGGGGGCAAAGTTTTTAACCGAGCGCCCGCGCAAGATTTCCGGCTTGGTCCATTTTCGAATACTATCCATCCGGGTCATCAGATCCCCTAACCATTGCCGCCTGGTGGTCGCATCGGCAATGGCCGAAGCCTTGGCCAGCACCGACCGTTCCAGCGCCGCCATACGTTCGGAGTTGATCGGATTGCACAGATCAAATTCCCGTTGCCACAGCAGATCGATCAAAGGCCGCGCTCCATCCCAAATCTGGGTTATGGCCCCCGCCCCTTCCGCCGCCACCAATTCATCAGGGTCAATGCCATCCGGCATGGCGCAGAACGTCACCCGGCGGCAATGGGAGATCTGCGGCAAGGCCCGCTCGATCACCCGCGTTTGCGCCCGCTGGCCAGCGGCGTCACCATCCAAACAGACCACCAATTCGGGGGACAGCTTCCAAGCCTGTTCCAATTGCCGCTCGGTCAGGGCGGTGCCCAAGGGGGCCACCACATAATCCATCCCGGCTTGATGCAGGGCGATTACATCCATATAGCCCTCGACCACCACCAGCCGACCGCCTTGCGCCGCGCCTTGGCGGGAATGGGCCAAGCCATACAGATTGGCCCCCTTATCGAAGACGGAGGTAGAGGGGGAATTGATATATTTGGGCTTGCCGTCACCCAACACCCGCCCACCAAATCCGATCACCCGCCCCGCTTTGTCGGTAATGGCGAACACCACCCGATTGCGCAACAAATCGACCAAGCGGCCATCTTCCAGCCGTCGGATCAACCCCGCATCCAGCATCAAGGATTCGGCATATCCCGCAGCCCCCAAGGCCCGCCTCAAAGCGTCAAATTGGTCCGGCGCAAAGCCCAACCGAAACCGCGCAATGGTATCTTCCAAGACATTGCGCCCCACCAGATAATCCCGCGCCGCTTGCGCCGGGGGCGTCTGCAATTGTGCTTCGTACCATTTGGCGGCCGCTTCCAGAACGTCCAGAATTCCCGCCCGAACCTGTTCGCGCTCACGGTCAACCGGTTCCATGCGCGGAACTTCCATCCCGGCCTTGGCGGCCAAGGAGTCCACCGCATCCATAAAGGCCAGCGAATTGGCCCGCATTTCGAACCCCAGCGCATCGCCATGTGCGCCGCAGCCAAAGCAATGGAAAAACCCCTTATCCTCGTTGACCGTGAAACTGGGTGATTTCTCATTGTGAAACGGACACAACCCAGAATATTCGCGGCCCTTGCGGGTCAGCTTGACCCTGGATGACACCACATCGATCAACGATACACGGGACTTCAATTCATCAAGAAAGCTGGCAGGTAACGTCATAGGAATTTCTCCTGCGGATGCCGGACTTTGGGGCTGGCAGCGATAAACAAATCGCGCTGTTTGGATTCGGATTCAATGCGCCGACAGGCAACGTCGAAATAATGCGGGTTAATCTCGATTCCGATGAATTTCCGCCCCGTCCGACAACACGCCACTCCGGTGGTGCCAGACCCCATGAAGGGGTCAAGAACGACACCGCCGCGATCGGTAACATTGTTGACCACATGTTCAAGGATATAGGTTGGTTTAACGCTGGGGTGATCCACATCCTTTTGCTGATAATTTGTATCGGCAAACCAAGATCGTTTGGTTTTATAATCGCCCTTTACCTTGCAATTTTTGAAGATATGAACAGCAAATTCTTTGTCCGGCAGCCACTGATTATTGGTCAATGGGGCCGGGGTCGATTTCAGCAATACCAATTCATCAAAGGTGAACTTTTGGGCAACCGCCCAATTCTCGATATCCAACTTCATCAGCTTATTGCAGAAGAAAACCATATTGGTTTCGGACAATAGATCCAGCAACATCCGGTAAAACGATGGCGACAATTCAAACGTGACACTGATGCCATAATCCAGGCGCTCATAATAATCGCGCTTGGCAGCAAAACCGCGCCCATGAATCTCCATCTTGTAAGGCGGATCACAAACCACAGCGTCCGCCCCCCCCGGCAAGGTCGGCAGAATATCCAGACAATCCCCCAGATACAGGGTGCAATCGCCGATCTGTTCCATGCGGCTCATTCCATCACCTCGAACATCCCATCGAAGCAATCCGGCGAATTGTTGGCGATCAGTTGACCCCACCAGGCGATAACAATAACCGGCAGCGCCAATACGGCGATCACACCCAGAAACAGCACACCAAGGCTAAAGGCATCCCACCTGACCATGACTACTTCCCCCGTCGCTGGACGGAATAGGACCAGCCATTCAGCAAGCCCGCTCCGCGATAGGACAGGCGGCACAAATCATTGAACATGCCCCCGGCCATCCACAACAAACTAGCTTGCAACCGCAAAAAGCGGACGGTGAAATCGTTGATCTTCATGCTGCCCCCGCCGCAATCGTTGCCAATCGCACCTGTTGTTCTAATTCCCGGATCGCCTCAAACGCACTGCCCAGCGCATCCAGGATGCGAGCAGCATCCACCGGCGACAAATCGCCATCTTTGCCATCGGCGGCCAGGATGATTTCGCGGGCCACATCGCCATGGGCAAAGGTTGATAAGGTCAGGGCATGGTGCAGACTAGGCAGACGGTTGACCACCTGGCTGGTTTCGCCCACATGGCACAAATAGCTGGTGAAGAACTCGGTATGCCCCATGGCCTTAAGTGCCGCAATCAAGCTGCCGACCTTAAAGATACCGATATCCGGCAGCAGCCGATCCGGCATGTTGGGGTTCAGCGCCTTGTACAACGAATCGCGCCCGATCCCGACCCGTTCGGCCACCGCATCAATGCCAATCTTGTCCACCGCATAGCGCAGGGCAAATTCCAAAGAATTCAACGGGTGCCGATTGGCTTGCTCACGCTTGGCATCCCGGCGTTTGTCCAATTGCTTGCGGATTGTGGACGGGTCTTTGCCGGTTTTCTGGGCTATGGCTTGTACCGTTGCCGCGCTGGTTAAGCGCGGCAAAACACCACCATCCTTTTGCGGCGGACTAAAAATGGACATTTCCACGTTTCCTTCCACGGCTGAAAAACAGGGTCAGACACACAAGCCCCAGGCGCAGCAAGCCGACGACACGGCGCTGAAAACCGCCGCCCACATCATGCGAAAGGCTGGGCAAACCGCCTTGACTGCTGCGCGGGCCAGTGGCGATAAACGAGCCGAGTTTCATGCTGCAAATTCCATCAGAATGGCCGGGTACATCTTGGGTTCTGGAAAATGACACGTTCATGGCAGTCATTGCCCCACCACAATCTTAATCGCCCGCCGCCTAGCGCTTTCTGGTGCATTTTCTGCCATCCACGCTCGCACGCGGGCTTCCGTTTCCGGCCACGTCCGTTTTCCAGCGCGAATGCGGGAGACGAATTTTCCGTCATTTGCAGCTCGCAAACCGAATGTAGTTTCGGCGAGACCAGACAGAGACAGATATTCATCAATAGTTTCGATGAGTGTTTTCATAACGACATTAAAATGGGAAGTTTCCCATTAAGTCAATGGGAATTTTCCCATTTGCTCCATTTAACCCTTTAATGGGATAATTCCCACATGAAGAAGGACATGCATAAGAACGCCATAGCCCATTTATTCGATGAAGTGATGGAGGCCACAGGCTTAGAAGATAAGTCAGTTTCTATCGAAGCGGGTCTGGGGGGCACGTACGTCAGGGACGTACGGGAGGGCCGCGTCAAAAAGCCAGGATTCAATAACATCCTAAAGCTCTCAAAGCGATTGGGAGTAGATTTCTTCATCAGAGCAATGGAAATCATCGCTCCAGATACACCGGAAGAAATGTTGCGCGTTGCGCATAAAATGATGCTGGCTAATCAGGCCGAACGTGAGCAGATTCTTGATCTAGTGGATGTAGCGACCCGCCCAAAATCCTCTGAACGGAATCAAGAAAACTGATGCGATCTTGAGGGGACATAACACTCATTCGGTCCATTACGCTTTTAATTTGCGCTATAATCGCATCATCACCCAAACAATCCCTTGCCATTCTGGCCCCCATATCTACAACAATCATCCAATTTTATTGCACATTCACATTGGGTAAACTGGTAGTTCTCCGCAATTACCTATTAACCTAAAAGATGGAGCATAAAGGGTTTTTCCACCAACAGCCTATGTAGCATAGATACTACCCAAAAATATAGAACGCAACAAGAACATATGGTGTCAAAATTCCGAGGGAAGATTGTGATGCCATTTCAAAAACTCGCCCCCATCAATAAGAATCAGCTTCTCATTTTTAGCGGCACTCTCCGTTGCACCATCGGTAAATCTTGAGGTTGTCACAAGATAACCTCGATCTGCACCGTGTTCTTCAATGACCCCCTTGAATTTTTGCACATCCGGCCTTCCCACTGGATTCTCCAGAGCATAACGCTTGCACTGCACAATAATAAGACCTCCACCCCTAACTTTGGCGAAGCCATCTACCCCCATATCATTTGACTTTTTCGTAACCCAAGCCAGTTCAATCGCCGGAACATCAAAAAAGCTCATGACATGGCATTCGAAATCGTAAGGGTCCATCGACAATAGATGCCTCATGGCCGCCGATGGTTCGACGGGCATATCTGACCGAAATGGCACCTGGCACTCTTGAACCATCGCCCGCCGTAAGCGAGAACTTGCTTGCCGCAATGCTTCATCTGCGGCAATCAATGCGACAACTTCCATTAAAGCTGATGCCCCACCCCTACTTATAGCAATAGCCTCAATCACCGAGGTGATTCCAGCCGACCCAAGAAAAACCAATAGCAATATTGGAACGCCCGTTGCGCTCCCAAGCGCGGCCACGCCGACAGCCTGACCTCCCATGACTGTTGAAGCCAACAAAGTCACGGGTATAGCAATTTTAACTGCGATAGGAAGATCTGAGTCCTTATAATTTTTAACACTCTCGCTAACACTATTAAATACAACCGACAGAGATGCCTTTGAATCCAACAAAGCATAAAGTCCTTTGGCCTTCTCTAATCGTGGCAAATCACTTTCAATCACCCCCCGTGAAGACTCAAGCCACGCAATGATTGCAATTCGATCCTCTTCCTTGGAAACATGACCAATCGCATTCACAAAAACATCAACGAGCCAGTGGCGTATTTTTTCGATCATAGAATCAGAAATCATTTTCCCTCCCCGCACACGCAGCAAACCAACCCGCAATAGACGAACAATCTATCACCCCTCACCCACTTATCAATAAAATGGGAAATATCCCATTTTAGCCTTGACGGTTAATGGGAAATATCCCATTTTAAAATCCATCAACCAATTCCGGTTGATACCCCGACCTCAGACGGGGTCAGTCAGATGCGTCCCAGGCCCTTACCCTCCCGTGGCTTGGGACGCAGATTGGTGGAGGATGACATGGCGCAAGTAAACTCTCTGACCGCAGAAGACCACGCGCTGGCCAAATACAATCGCCTGTTGCGCGAAGCCAGAACGCTTGGACCCCTTTCCGCCCGCCTGCAGGTCGGCTTTGCCGCCGCCGAGGCCAAGGAAAATGGTCTGATCCTGACCAATCCCTTCGACCCCGCCCATGAAGCCGTGATGTTTGGACATTGGGCCGAGCATTATGCCAACGGCTACAACACCCCCATCCCCACCGCATCCATATCCGCGCTGAAAGATTGGAAACCCAAACCCGGTTCCAACGCCTGCGCCCGTTCCGCCGTCAACGATTAGGAGACGTTATGTCCAACCATGTTTTAAACAGTTTCAACGCCGTTGTGGCCAATTTGGAAGGCGGTCAAGTCCTTGATGATTTGACCACTGCCGTCGCCGAAGTGATCGCGGCCATATCCAATGAAGTCCATACGCGGGGCGGCAAGCCCAAAGGGTCAATCACGCTGCGCTTGGATTTCAAGCAAGATTCCGGCGTCATGGAAGTCAATGCCGATATCAAAACCACCGTCCCCAAGGCGGTCCGGTCGCGCACGGTGCTGTGGGCAACGCCCGACAACATGCTGACCACCATGAATCCCAAGCAACAAGAATTCGCCTTCCGGGATGTTAATGCCCAAGCCCAGCCGCGCGATGCGGTCTAACCCAAAAACATAAGGATAAGTTTATGTCTGACGAAGCTGAAAAAAACACCGCTACGGTGGTCGCTGATCTGGTCAAAGAACTCTACTTTGCCGAGATCTTGCAGATCGAACATAACGGCATGAAGGTTCCGGTTCTTCAAACACCGGATTCGATGAAGATGTCATCGGTCAAAAGATTTTTTGACGAATACCGTGACAAGCCCGAACGTCGCACCGGAACAGCCACCATGACCACCATGGGGGCGTTTGTTGACCATACCAACAGGTTCAAGGACGCTGATTCCGCCCTGTTCGCCGACGCCAATCCAACCAATCCCAGCATTACTGCTGTCCTGGATTATCATCGCCAGACAGCCCAAGGAGACCCCCGTTTTGGCACGCACCGTACCCATTTTGCTTTCCCGCTGTCCGATGAATGGAAGATTTGGAATGCGGGCAATGGCAAGCGCATGGACCCCTCGACCTTCGCCGAATTCATTGAAAACCGCCTGACCGATATTCTGGTTCCGACCGATCTGTCCAACCCGGAAAGTGAAGCGGAAAAGGCACTGGCCAGCTTTGCCGCTCTGACCGGCGGTAACTTTGCGGACCCAGCCAAGATGTTGGAACTAAGCCGAGGTCTGTCCATCAATGTGGATGAAAAGGTCAAGCAGGTCACCAACCTGTCCAGTGGTGAAATCCAGGTGCAATACGAGGCATCGCACACCGACGGCAGTGGCCAGCCGATCAAGGTGCCCAACCTGTTCATGATCGCTATCCCGGTGTTTGATCGCGGCGATGTATTCCGCATTGCCGCCCGCCTGCGCTATCGCACTTTGGGTGGACGGGTTGAATGGTTCTACGACCTGTACCGCGCCGACAAAGTCTTCCGCGTGGCGATTGATGAAGCTGCAGCGTTCGCAGCCACCAACACCGGCCTTCCCATGTTCTCTGGCACGCCAGAAGCCTAACCCAGCCCTTGGGACGCGCCCTGCAACCCATTTTCTGAAAGGACCAGTCTTGGTTGCTTTAGACGAGCGAAAAGGTCAACCGACCGAACAGGGTGCGTCCCTTCCCCAACCTTGCGCCATTTGCGGCGGGCAAGCCCCATTCGGGGTGGGTGTCCGCTTGCTAAGGGGTGAAATCGGCAAGTGGTATTGCCGCGATCATCGCCCGGTCAAAGCGGCCAAGCCAGAATCTGTCCAGACAAAACCGGCCACACAAATTCCTAATGCCAAGGCCGCAGCGCCGAAACCAAACCAAGGGAAGCTTCTATGAATGTCTTTCATAAACCCATCTCCGAGCAAGGCCCCTACGCCCATCCCTTTTCCGGCAAGTTGGTCCCAATTTTGAACGCGCAGCCGCACCATATTCACTGGCGCGATATCGCGATCATGTTGGGCGGTATTCCGCGCTTCAATCGGGGGACAACCGTCGCCTATTATGTCGCGCAGCATCTGGTTTATGCCCTGGACATAACCCGCCTTGCCGTCCATCGCCCCATGTGGATGGCCACGTTGCTGTCCATCGTTCCCGAAAAATCAGACCAGACCGCGCTGCACAAATTCATTCAATGCTTGGGACAGGATGACGAATTGGCCCGCCAGGTCTATCTGGCTGTTCTGATCCACGATGCCCACGAATATATCACGGGCGACATCACCCGACCGATGGGAAAAGCGATCGAGATCATTGCCGGAATTAATGTCCTTGACCCCATCAAGACGGCATTGGATCAAGCCATCTATCCCTCTGCCGGTCTGCCGTGGCCACTGCCCGCCAACTGGAAAATCCTGATTACGGCGGTCGATGACGTGATGCTGGCCATGGAAAAACGCGACCTGTTGCTTGAATCCGACGAAGGCCGCGACATTCCCATTTCGGCGTCTTTCGCCATCAAGCCCGTCCCGGAATCGCAAGCGACCGACATGTTTCTAAATCGGTTTCTTGAACTGCGAAGGCCATAGAAAAAGCCCTGCGCCCGCTTTGGTTCGCCCAGCGGCAGGGAGTCGAAATGCTGGTTACCCCCCTCACAGAGACACAGCAGGACGGCAGAGGCACCAAGCCCCAAACGGTGGAAGGCCGAATGATCATGGAGATGACAATGACGAACGCCACCCCCCAGTTTTTCCCGCCACCGCGCAAAATCGGCTATGCCCGCGTCTCGACCGACAAGCAAGACACCGCCTTGCAACTGGACGCTTTGAATGCGGCTGGCGTTCCCACCAGCGCCATCTTCACCGATAAAATTTCCGGGTCACGCGATGACCGCGAAGGTCTGCGCGAGGCGTTGGAGTCCTTGGATCGCGGCGTTGTCCTGGTGGTGTGGCGGATCGACCGTCTTGGCCGTTCTTTGCGCCATCTGTTGACCCTGTCCGAAATCATCGAAGCCAAGGGGGCCACACTGGTTTCCCTGTGCGAAGGCATCGACATGGGAACACCCGCCGGTCGCATGGTGTTTTCCATGCTGGGGGCCGTCGCCCAATTCGAACGCGATGTAATCAGTCTGCGCACCCGCGCCGGTCTGGCTGCCGCCGCCAAACGGGGCGTCAAACTGGGGGCCAAGGCCAAGCTGCCGGTGGGAAGCCAATTATGGACCGATGTCCGCGCCGACATGCTGCGCGGCATGCAGGGCCACCGCATTGCCCGCAAATACAAGGTCTCGGAAGCAACCTTATACAAAACCTTCCCCGGTGGCCGCGCCGCGCTTTTGGCTGCGGAATCCGGGGCGGAATAACCTCGGATTTTGGGTCGGGTTTGAGCTTCTCGGTGCGAGGGAAGCACGCTCTAAAAGTACCTGACGTAAGCCAGCACCGGCCCATTTCGTAACCACCTAACTTCAAAAGAGGATCGAATATGATGCAGCCCAAACAACCGACCGACGAAGAAATATATGATGCGATTGATCGTTGGCATGAAAGCTCATCCACGCTTCCGTTGTACGAGTTTTTGGGTTGGTCGAAAGCAGAATTCGACACATGGCTTGTTGACCGTTCTAAAGCGCCCACACGCCCATTAAAGCACAGTGAACCTGAAATCCCATATTTCCTGCGCCGCCGCGATCCGGCAACAGGTCGATATGAGGATGGAACAATCTAACCTCGCTCAACCCAAACCGGAACGTAACCATGAACGCACCCGTTAAGCCGATAGTTTCAGGTTTATTTGTTGAAACCGACGGCGCTTATTTTGGCCTTGACGGGATCGACCCGTGGGACATTGCTCGTGATGCTCGGACATACCGTGGACCATGGCCCGTGGTTGCACATCCGCCGTGTACTCGTTGGGGGAGATATTGGGGTGGAGCTCCCTGCAAGCCACATCAGCACCGGCTTGGGGAAGACGATGGGTGCTTTGCTTCGGCCCTGACTGCGGTTCGGAACTATGGTGGAGTGCTTGAACACCCAGCACACTCCCGCGCCTGGTCATATTTTGGGTTAAAAACGCCCCCATCTGCAGGTAGTTGGGTTACGGCTGATGATTTCGGCGGCTCTACCTGCCACGTCGAACAGGGACACTACGGCCACATGAGCCGCAAGGGGACTTGGCTTTATGCAGCCCACATCGAACTTCCTGAATTGATCTGGGGGCCGTCCGAACAACGCATCCATCCGACCGCCTTGGCAAAATACGGATACGCAAAAGCGCGACGGATCGGCGTCATGGCGATGGTCGGCGGCAAGGATAAAACCAAGATCAGAAACGCCACACCACCACAGTTTCGGGACGTGCTGATCGGCATGGCTCGGTCTCGTTTCGTAACATCTTAACCTCCCTTTTATTAGACTCCGAAAGCCGCACAAATGGCCGATAAAACGAACATCGAATGGACTGACTGCACTTGGAATGCGATTCGCGGATGCACCCGCGTTTCGGGGGGGTGCCGGAATTGTTATGCCGAGAATATGGCGGCGCGGTTCAGCGACCCCGGACAATGGGGGCACGGCCTTGCCACCCGCAAACCCAACCGCTGGACGGGCAAGGTGGTGCTGGACGAAGCGGCACTGTTGAAGCCGCTACGATGGAAAAAACCACGCAAGATTTTTGTCACCAGCATTGGCGATCCGTTCCATCCTGACGTGCCGGATGAATGGCTTGACCGGCTGTTCGCTGTCATGGCGCTGTGCCCGCAGCATACGTTTCAGCTTCTGACCAAGCGGCCCGAACGGATGTGGGAATATTTGAATGAATATCAGACGCCAATCCGCATATGCAGCGCGACCGTAGACCTAGCTACCGGAGACTTGCGCTGGAATAATCCGGCAGGAACTGACGATTGGTGGCCGCTGCCCAACCTCTGGCTTGGCGTATCGGTGGAAAACCAAGAACAGGCAGATCAACGCATCCCACACTTGCTGGACACCACCGCCGCCATTCGGTTCTTATCCTGCGAACCGCTGCTTGGGCAGATAAATTTCGAGGGGCGCTTTCTCAATCACCCAGACCCGAGAGTGCATATCAATTGGCTGGAACGCCTTGATTGGGTCATCGTCGGTGGCGAATCCGGCCCCGCAGCCCGACCGATGCACCCAGATTGGGTGCGGGAACTGCTTGATCAATGCAACCAAGCGCAAACACCGATCATGTTCAAGCAGTGGGGCGAGTGGGCACCGGGTGAGACTGTCACACGGCAAACCGGATGGATGCCAACGGCGTCCTGGTTCAATGACGAATGGCGGTTCAGCGAAGAAAACCTAGCGACAACCGACAATCACATTGACGACGAACCGGACCTTTATCGCGTCGGCAAAAAAGCCGCCGGTCGCCTGCTGGATGGCATCGAGCACAATGGATATCCGGAGGCAGGCAAATGACCGAATCCGACCAAATCGAACAATGGCTTAAGACTAACCGCCCAACTGCAGTTCCAGCGATGCCAGCCATGGGTGATTTCAGGGCAGCATCATCAGCGCGTCATGCCAAGGCCCGTGTCAATGGGCAAGTGGCTGCACAACGTTCTGGACGTGCAGGACAGGTCAAGCGGACGAAAGCAGGTGTGAAATGACCGACCGCCGATGCCTTCTGTGCAAATTCATGTGCCGTGATCCAGGCGTTAAGCCGTCCTGCGTGTCGCCAAAATCCTGCATTGCCAAAAGTCAGTGGCAAGCTGCCACCGATGATATCGACCTTTCAGCGAAAGGACCGTCATGACCACCATGGAAATCCACGAACTTGGGACATTGCTGCGTGACGTTGTTGCCTCGACCGTCAAAAGCGTTCCAGATTTATTGACTGCGGACAAAGCGGCAGAACGCCTAGGGATTTCGGTCAAAGTTTTCCGCAGCGAAGTGCGCTCGAAAAGAATTCGCTTTATTTTAATTGGCCGCCGCCGGAAATTCACCGAAGACGATCTTAACGCCTACATTGAAAAACAACGCGGGATGATTCCATGTCAGTCTACAAGCCGAAAGGTTCACCGCACTTCCACTATGACTTCCAATTCAAAGGTGTACGACATTATGGCTCGACGGGGTGCGTAAAACACACCGATGCGCTTGAGTTCGAGAACGCCGAACGCACCAAAGTTTCCCATGCCTATGCCTATGGCAAAGAGCCCGACAAGGCCAGTATGACGGTCCGCCAAGCCTTCGACCGCTATTATCAAGAAGTCAGCGAACACCGCGCCTTACCCAGCAACGATCTTTTCCGTTTGATATCCATCGCCACCGCGCTTGGTCCAGATCTTCAATTCGCCCATATCACTGACGATAAAGTGGCCCTGATGGTGGCAAAATTGCGCGCACGCACAGTCATCACTAAACGCGGCAGCACTGACGGTAAGGCGCACCCGCAGATGATCGCCAATGCCACCGTCAATCGCTATACCGAATGCTTGCGCCGGGCCTGGCGACGCGCCGCCCGCGTCTGGAAAATCGCCTGCGCCGACGAACCTCTCTGGAATCAACACCTGTTGCCCGAAGCCACCGAGCGTGTACGCGATCTGACGGAGGATGAAGAAACCAGATTGATGAAAGCGTTGCGCGTGGACTTTCACCCCATCGCCAAGTTCGCCTTAATGAGCGGTCTGCGATTGGCCAATCTGCGCCGCTTAACCTGGAAAGAAATCGATTTTGCCAATCGGTCACTGACCATCAAGGTCAAATCGAAAAAACAAGGCGGTGAAAATCACACCATCCCTTTGACCACATCAATGATCACAATGCTGGCCAACCTGAAAGGGCAACATCCCATCTTCGTGTTTACCTACGAATGCCACCGCCCCAGAACGATCAAGGGCCCGGACGGCAAGATAACGGGAAGGCGCAAAGGCGAACGCTATCCGTTCAGCCTGAATGGTTGGCGGAAGGTTTGGACTGAAGCCCTGGCGACGGCAAAGATTGAAGACTTCCGCTTCCATGATACCCGTCACACAGCGGCCACCCGCACCCTGCGCGCCAGTGGCAACCTAAAGGTGGTGCAGAAGATGTTGGGCCATACCGACATCACGACGACGGCACGCTATGCGCACGCCCTAACAGACGACATCCGCGCCGCCATGGAACAGGCCCAGGCCCCGGACAAATCGAAAAATGAGTCCCGAAATAGCCCGAGCAAGCAAACGCGCAATGGCAAAAAAAGCGTTTAATATCAATGGAGTTAACGAGGATGAGAAACAATCTCCCAAAGCTAGCGCTCTACCAGGCTGAGCTACACCCCGTGTCAAGGTTTAGTAGGGGTTTCCGCAGTTTTGTGCAAGCATTAAAACAGGAACAAAATGGCATATTTCGGACTATTATGGGACTTGAGTCCCGAAATAGTCCCGAAGGGTGTTCTTGGGGTGTTCTCAAACGGAGGTGCGGTGAAACCGTGAAGGCATCTGTTTCTATATTGGTCCTGGTGCTGGCAACCACCGCGTGTTCGATGGCGCAGGATATACCGCCCACTGCCATCAATGCCCCACCCGCCGCCGCAGCCAATCCCACCGTCGTCAATGGTGTCCCATTACCATCGACGGCTAAATGTGGGGCAGTGGTGACGCATGACGCCTATGTCGCTTGCGTCGACAATGATCTTAAAATTCCGCTGTGGGTAGCTTATCGGCTAACTGGCGAGCACACGTTGGGGTGCCTGCCCCGAACCAATGCCTTTCACGCCGACGAAGCTTTGCCAGCGGGACAGCGCGCTACGCCGAAAGACTATGCCAAATCGGGGTATGATATGGGGCACCAGGCCCCCGATAAAGATTTTGCCTGGGATGCCCAGGCCGAACATGACAGCTTCAGCATGGCCAACATGGCGCCGCAATTGCCGGGGCTGAACCGCATGGGCTGGGAATCTTTGGAAGAAGATGTGCGCGTATGGGCCTGGGATCGCGGTGCGCTGGTGGTCTATGTTGGGCCAGTGATGGACAAATCCCCCAAACGCATTGGCAATAATGGCGTGGCTGTACCGTCCGCCTTCTGGAAAGTTGTGGTGGACGAAAAAACCCGCGAGGCGTTGGCGTTTGAAATGCCCCAAGCCAATATTCCCAAAGGGGATATATCGCCCTATTTGAAGGGATTGAGTGATGTTGAGGCGGACAGCGGCACGGACATTCCGGGTCTGCTGGCGACATCATCCGCCATTTGGGCAATCAAGGCGAAGGATTGGCGTGCAGCGAAGAAGGCGGCTTGCAGATGACGCTTGCATTGATGTGAAGGCTAAAGACGAGGATCGCATCATCGTTCTTCATAAGACGCATAACACGTTTCTTCACTGTAGCAATTATCAAGATATTTACATCTCACACTTGACAGCAAAAACATGCACCACATATGACATCGTCAACCACCTTCAATTGCGAAGGCGCACACGTGATGGGTTGCAAACGGAGAGTTACATGAAAGTGACATATCTAACCATGCTGATCTTATGCCTGAATGCATTGATTGACGGTGGAAAGCATGACGACATTACCTTGGATGATATCAAAGATCATATCGATGATGGCACCGTCCTAGATTTCATTAACCAGCGATGTGCTGGGGATATTGATCTGACTTGGGCCAATGAAGACTTTAAAAAGTGGTACGTTCCGCGACTGCAAGACATCTTGGGCGGATATCGTGGCCGCGAACGCAGAAAGTGGGGCATTGAGAACAAAGGCCTTTGCCTGCTTTTGGCTTGGACCAATGAAATCGTTCAGCAAGGCGACGACCTCACTTGGTGAGGTTAGGTGGTTACGCGACCGGACGAAATTCCGACGGAACAGGTAATTCATTCCAAGCTGGTGGTTCACCGTCAGGGTACAGTTCAACGGGTGGGTGGTTGCTATAGCAGTCTTCACAAATCGTCGTTTGATCGGGCTGCACGCGAAGATCGGTTCGGTCGTAATGACCGCAGGTCTCTTGATTGTCTTCGGCGCATAGATCGCAAACGTACATAATCTGTGTCATGGTCGGTATCCTTTTCAGTTACAGTTCATGGCCGTCTGGCCGAGCTTTTCTTGAATACCATTCAACTTTAATAGGAGAATACAATGACAACCACCGCATGTCTTGACCGACAAAATGTCATTACTGCATGCACTGAGGCGATTAGGCATCTTGAGGGGCAAGAATTTAAACTTTTACCAGAAAAAGAGACCAAGATTAAACAGATTACCTCTGTTCTTCGTCTGGCAATGGCGTCAAATGAGAATACCATCCAAGTATCGGCGTCTGACTTTTATGAGTTTGGCGGATTCTGGCCTTAATTCCATATAGTTCCACCAAATATTATCCACATAACTTATGTAACCAGAAAGGATCGTCTAATGTCGGCAGTTATTTTATCCTGTACACAAGGTGGGATTTGGCAATCAAACGGAAACGGCGGCTACAATGGGTTTGGTCCGGGCATTCAAGGTCAGATGTGGGTATCTGATGGCAACGGCGGGTTCAATGGATTTGGTCCGGGCATCCAAGGCCAAATGTGGAGATCCGACGGTAACGGTGGGTTCAACGGATTTGGGCCGGGAATTCAAGGTCAAATGTGGAGGTCCGACAGCAACGGTGGGTTCAACGGATTTGGGCCTGGGATTCAAGGCCAAATGTGGAGAACTGACGGCAAAGACGGATTAAATGGGTTTGGCCCTGGAATTCAAAATAAGATGTGGCGTTCAAATGGCGCGGGCGGATTCAACGCTTTTTCATAGCCTTATTCGATAAGATCAGCCAAAAATGAGAAAAGACCCCCGCCAGCTTAAAGCCAGCGGGGGTTTAGTTTGTGGGGAGAACTTTTATCACGGCACCAGCCGCGTATGATCTTCGATGCTTTTGGCTACAGCCACCGCCGCCCATTGTTTGATCAAGCCGCCAACATCCATGGGCAGATTGGCGCACCAGGCGGCGAAGGTCGGGGATTTGTCGGGGTGGCTGTCGCAGATGATCTGCTTAATCGGGCGGTCGGCGGCCAGAACCGTATCCACATCCTGATCGGCTTGTTTGACTACGGTGAAGATGCTGGCCCCTGCCCCCGCTACGCCGATAGCCGGAACGGCGGCACAGCCTTGTAAGGCCAATACCGCCGCCATGGCCCCCGCCAAGCGGTAAATCATCACGGCACCGCCCCGACCTTGGCCGTTGCTGTTTGCAAGGCCGTCAAAGCTTTATCCAGATCCGCTTGGACCGGCAGCCAGCCGCCATTGACCTGAACCACGGCCGAGATAACCCCAGGCAGGTTTTGCAAGGCCGCTTCGCCTGCCGTCAATGCAATCACATTGGGGTCAGCCGTAGCGCCATGCTTGGCATTCAAGACAGTGCCCAGATCAGAAACCGCACTGGCAACCGCCGACACCGCCGCACTGATAGCCTGTTGGTCCACCGTGCCGCCATTGGTCAAGATCGCAATCTGCGCCTGTACGGCGGATGCCATCACCTTGGCACCAGCCTTGATATCCGCCCGATCCAGATCGGACAGACCGGGTGCCGTGATCACATTGGCCGCCACGTTTTCAGCGGCGGTGCCGATGCTAAGTTCCACATACGCCGTTTGGGCTGGCGTCCAGGGTATCTGACCAAACAGGGCGCAGGCTGACAGACCGAAACCCAGCACCAGGACCGCCAACATACCAATGACTCCACCAGGCGCCGGGGTGGCGGGTGACGGCGCCGCTTCGGGCGCGGCATTGGCCTTGGCTTGCGCATCCAGCACCGGTTGGGCAATGCGGACAATCCAAGTGACAAAGCTGGGCTGCCCCCCGTTGCTGGCCTGCGCCACGTTGATGGCGATGAAGCTGACAATCTTGCGCGGAATCAACCAATGGGAACCGGGACGCGGCTGCGGAATCGTTGCGTCCAAAGCCGAACAAACGGCAATCAAAGCGGTAATGACAGGCCACGCAGCGGCCCAAATTTCTACATAATCAGTCATGACACTTTCCTTCTCGGGCATAAAAAAACCGCCCGGCGGGATGCGGAGCGGATAACAAGGCCAATCTTGTGGCATTTAAATCGGATCAAAGGGCCGCGATGTACTCGGCAATTGAATGGTCTTCAATCCAGCTTTCCAATGGCTTGCCGACTTGAATTTGGGGCGCCGGGTGACGCCATCCAAGATCTTCGGGCGGCAGCATGGGAACGCGATCGGCAGCATGGGTAAACATCCAGACCGGCATTCCCGCCAATCTTAAGATGTCTTCCATATCCGTATCGACCGACACACGCGGCGCACCAAACGTCACCACACCGGCCATGGCAATGCCACGCCGCGCCAGCTGAGCGGCCAAGATCAGCGCCACAGCACCGCCAAAGGAATGACCGGTCAAGAGGATCGGCAGCTTGCGCGCCTGGGCATTGTGGTGGATCAGGACGTAATCAAACGCTTCGGCGGTTGCTTCCCAGAAGCCGCGATGGACATGCCCCAAGCCGCCCACCGGCACGGTTTCAATGTCCAGGTCCAGCAGCGCCTTGGCAAATCCGTCGGTGCCGCGAATGGCGCAGCACCAGCCGTCATCGGTGATGCGGGTAATGGCCTGAAAATCCTGATGGACTTCAATATCGGGTGGCGCGCTGTAGGCCGCCTGGCAAAGCTGCGCATAAAGTTTGGCATTAAGCATGGCCGAAGCTTTCGATGCGGGTTTCCCATCCGGCCAAAAACAGCCGCTGTGACGGATCTTCGGCCACCAGGCGACGGATGAACGCCAGACGCAGAGCTATAAGACTGGTCAGCAGGGATGCCGGATCAAGTGCATTGGCGGCTTTGGCGGTGATCGGGCCAAGAATGCCGTCCGCATGGCAGCCAGACAGCAGAGATTGCAGCTGCTTGATGGCAGTGGCCGGGCCGGAATTGACCCCCCAATCAACCATGAACGACCGCACCTGATCGTCGGACAATTGGGAAAATCCGGGCTTCACTTCATAAAGGTCGGTCAGGATTTCGCTGGCTTCGGATGCTGTCAGATTGGCAACATCGTTGCTGGTGACCGATGCCTTGCGCCAAGCCGCCAAGGTGCCAAGCGTCACGCCATATTTGGTGGGGCCGCCTTTGTCGCTGGGATTGTCGACGTAACCGCCCTCGCGGGTGATGATATCGGCAATGATGTGGTCAGTGGTTGTGACAACGGTCATGGCAGTTTTCCTTAGTGATTATCGATATGTCGGTTGATCCGATCGTCCAGCGCCTCGACTCGTGCCACCAAGGCCTCGTGGGTCTGGACGCCAACGAAGCTTTGCCGCAGATCGCGGCATTCCTGCTGAATATGAGTGTGGGTCAACACCGCCCGCGCTTCGCTGGCTGCGTTATTCTCTGAGATTTTTTCGCGGATTTTCTCGAACCGTCCAGATAAGGCCCAGACGCCCGTGGCAATAGAGATTGTTACCATCGCCCCAGTTCCGACCATCCAGGTAATTAAGGACTCTTCGGTCATACTTCCCCCTAGACGCAAATTTTAAGGAATGGTCACCACATTTGTGGTGGGCCAATTGGCGGCCTGACCGTTGTAGGTGGCCAGCACCGCCGCCTTATTCTGCCCCACATATTTACCCATGAAGGTGCCCAGGGCTTTGAACTGGGCAATAGTCATGGTCTGGGCGATACCTTGGGCATTGGCCCATTGAACGGTGCTGTTGCCGTCGACAAAGGTTCCATTCAGGATGATCGACAGCAATTCAGCGGTGACATCAAGGGTGGTCAGATCATCGCAGGGATAGGTGCCGTTCAAGGATGGCGTGCCGGTGCTGATTACCGAGATGCCCAGACCCAAGTTGGCATCGGCAATGGCCTCGGGACCATTGGCGTATTGTTGTTGCAATGTCGCCAGCGTGTCCCGATCCGACATCAACCGGGCCAAAAGGGTGCGGGCCTGATCGCTGGTGGGGTCCAAAGTCGCATAGGTCACCATGTCCGCCGCGATCACGGCGGTCAGGGCGTTGATTTGTTGGGTCAAAGATTTCATGATTTCTCCTAATTCCAGTAACAGCCCTCAGCGCGAATGCGCTGGGGTTTCGAGTTGGCAGTGCGGACGCGGCACAACATGGCGGTCGATCCACCAGTCAAGGTGACCGCCCCGCTGATGATGTTGTCGTTGGCGGTGCTCGACCACGGTTCATTCTTGGACAAGGTGACGGTGTTCCAGGTGGTACCGCCGTTGCTGGAGATATCAGCCAACAGATCGGTGTTCAGTGCCACCGTGCCGTTGACATCCAGGTGCCGCAGCACAATGTGGCCAATACTTGGTGTGCCATTCATGGCTGTCAGTGCTTGGGTTTGAAGCGAGAACCCGGTGCCAAGCGAGGTGGCAGCGGTGGGCGGCGTGAAGGCACCCGACCACCGAGCGGTGTTGCTGAACCGCCATTCATCCATCAGGCCATAGAACCAAGAGCCGCCGCCGACGTCGTTGCCCATTAGGAATTTGCCATCAATCAGCTGATTGCTGTTGCTGTAGGTTCCAGCAGGCTGCCCCCCCACATATAACGTGAAGACGCCATTGCTGCGGACCAAGGCCACATGGGTATAGACCCCCGCCGTCAGTGCAATGCTCGAGGTAATAGCAGTGGAACCGTTGATGTTTACTGTCGGATAACCCGAGGTATTGATGGACAACAAAACCCCACCGGTTGAGCCGGTATTGGCCCTGGTATCGAACACAGGGCGCGATGCGCTAAAGTTGGTTGGATTGACCCAACCATCTGCCGTCATATCCCCCAGCCAAACCGTGGCTAGATTGGAGGTGCTTGACAGCTTGGTCGACGTGCCATTGAACGACAGGCCATAGGTGCCAAACTTGGCGGTCCCGTAAGAGCCGTTAGACAGCGTTGCCGTGATGGCGTTGCTGGAACTGTCGGTGACATTGTTGTCGAAATGGAACAGAGCCCCGGTATTGATATCGGTCGCGCTATCTGCAAAAGACTGGCTGGGACTAGACAGCGTAAAGGCCGCTGTCGGAGGGGTGAAATTTGCAGTGTAGCGGGCATACTGACTGATCCTAACTTCGTCGGCAGACCAACCGACATTGGCCCCGCCACTTGCCCCGGCATTCGGGTCATAATTGAGGTGAAAGTACCCGTCCGAGAAATTGGTGGAGACCGATGCAGATGTCCCCGTATAGGTTCCATCCACATAGACCTTCAATGTCCCGCTATAACGGACGATGGCCAGATGGTGCCAAGCGCCAGCTGTAGGCGTATTGAACGTGATATAAGACGTTCCAGCCGTTTGGATGTTGAGCGTGGTCGAACTGGTGGTTTGTACTAAAAATCCACTGCTCGTATTGCCACTGCGAGTGGACATCAGCACACCACTGGTATAGCTCACGCCACTTCCCGTAAAATATACATTCATCTCGACAGTGAAATCACCGGATAGGCCAAGCTGTCCGCCCGTGTAAGACAGGTATTGAGTGTTTGCGGATAAATAAGCCGCCCCAGTTCCGAACTTAACCGTACCGCTGGGAAAGGTGACCGTTCCAACATTGGTGAAGACAACGCCGGTCGAAGAGCTATCTGTGGCATTGCCATCGAAATGGAAGAGCGCCTTGGTGTAGGGATCGACCGAATAATAATAGTTGGTGTACCACTTGTTGGTCGCATCGTAGGTTTGGCCGACGCTGTTATAGCCATCGGTGCCGGTCTGATCGTTGAAGGCATCGATCTGGCCATTATAGATGTGCCCCGCCGAACTGGTGAGGCCAAGGCCACGGATGCCAGTGATTGCCGTGTTGATGTTGGCGATGGGGTCATAGCCGTTGATCACCGGAACCGAGAATGCGCCCGTATTGTTCAAAAATGTGTTCGACACACCAGAACCGGTGCCAAGCTGGGTGACGGGAATGGTGCCCCCACTGCCCAAGGTGGCCAACCCATTGGCAGCCCCAGCCATATACGGTAAGCCGTTGGCCGTCTGGTAAGAAATCACCTTCCAATTGCCGCTGCCCAGGGCCAGGACCACAGCACTATCGCCCGCAGCGGTCAGCATGTTGTTGCCGTTATTGGGCAGAATCAGGCCGGTGCCGTTGTTGGTCAGCACCAGCGCCCCGGCGAAGGTGACGATCTTGATTTGACCAGCTTGGGCCGAGCTGCCAAAGCTGGTGATGGTGGTGCTGCCGGTGACGGTAATCGCCGGGGCCGCAACCGAGCCCAGATCGGTGGTGGACGCACTGGCGATGCTGCCGGTGCCCAATACCGCTGGGCTGGAATTCACCCACCAATTGCCCGCCCCATCGGTCACGAAGTCGGCAGCGAAGCCAACCGGAATGGTTATGCCAACCCCTGCGCTGCCACCGTTGATCTTATCGGTACCGTTGATGGAAATGGTGATCGCGCCCCCTTGGGCGAACACATCAAAGCCGAAGCCGTTATAAAAACCGGTGGTCTGGGCCACGGTATAGGTGGCAGACGCGGTGGCGACGAACATGGAATAATGGTTGGTGCCACTGATGCCTTGCGTCGACCCAGACGCCAGCACTGGCGAGTTTCCCGCCGCTTGCTTGCTGGTTTCATCCAGATTGAACAAGACGATCCACGCACTGTCGGCCTGATCGCGGATTTTTAAGGTGTTGGTGGTGGTGTCGTGCCAAACCACCCCCGCCAACGATGACAACCCCAACCCGGCAGCGGTCGGGGCCGTAGTCCCGGAATTGACCGTTTCCAGCGTTGCCATTGCCGCATTAAGGTCGTTGAGCAGGGTCAAGCCCGGCAATGGCCCGGTGGTCGGAATGGTAACGGCATTTTGTGCGGACCACGCTGTGGTTTGCAGCATGAGCATGGCCAGAAGGCCAAGCATCAAGCGTTTAAAGTGCGTCATCGTCAGTATCCTTGTGCTGTGACGTAAATGGTGCGGGCGACATTGGAGCCGCCGTTGGTAACGGTGAAAATCACTTGAGACATGGTAACGGTGAAGGTCACCACGTCACCCACCTGCTCGTTTTGAATCGAGTATTGGATATGGGGGGTGGTCATGGTTCCGGGGGCGCCATTGAACGGCGCGTTGATTCCATTTTGCTTAAAGACCAGAGTGGCTGGGCCGGATGTGGTGGTGGTCACCTGGTATTTATCAACCCGATCCGGGACGTCGACCAAGAAGGTAAAGCCACTGCATTTGACGCTGATATTGCTGTCAGATGTGGTCAGCAGCAGCCGCGCCTTGATGCCCTTGAACTGATAAGACCCCGGCGCCCAATTTTGCCATGCGGCAAAGGTTACGCCATCTTGTGACAGACTAACCTGTGGGATCACCTTGGCGATACCGCCCGTGTTGTAAGACATCACATCGGCTACTTTGGTGATATCTGCTACCGTGGTCAAATCCAGTGAATTGATGTCAAAGGCGATGACATTGCCCAGGGTGATTTCAACCCTACATACCGCAGGGCAAGCCAGAGTGACGCCGGTACTGGATTGATAGGTTCCACTGGCAGCAACGCCACCATCCATCATGATGTCTGAAGTCTTGGTAATATCGGTGTCAATCAACACATCTCCACCTTCCAGGGCCAGATAGCCGCTGCTGATGAAGGTATTGCTGAAGGTTCCGGGCCAATTCAGTGCCGCCTGGTCACTGGTGACGATGACATTGGATGTCAAAACGGAACCCGCCACACCCAAAGATATGGGGTGCGCCGAATACAGCGTCGGACCATTGGGAACCTGATAGCGGGCGGCAACCCAATACAGGCCATCACCGATCATGGCGCTTTCGCCCACGGTCGGGTTCCCGAGAATCTGCCCCGTCGCCCATGACGACCCCAGCCGAACTTCATAATCAATCCGCCGCGGGTCGTTGACCGGCGTCCAAATCAACTTGAATTGATCTGCCACATAAACAGTCGCCAGGTTGGTTACATCCGGCGGCGTTTCTTGGCCCAAGATGGTGTAGGAATAAGGCTCGACGTCGGACAAACCCTGCATCGCCCCACCGAAGGCGTTGAACGATAGCAGCTTGACCTTCAAAGTCTTGCCGATCTGCGATGCGGTGTAGGGGATTTTAAACACCGACTTGTCCATCAACACCATAGGTGCGCCCACTTTGTGAGCGGCATTGGCGGTGCTGAAACCACCCCGACGCAGGTAAGACAACGTATAGGCGTTGGCCCCGGTCAGATTGGCGGTGGCATAGGATACAATTTCGCCGTCAACCCAAACGCTGGTGTTGAAGCTGTCGGCATCGGTTTGCGAGCCGGACAGGATCTGACCGTTCTCGACCAATTGCAGGCTTAGCGAATTCACCGTGTCGGGATCACGCCCCGCAGACAACGCCGAGGTCAGCGACCCAATGCGGGCGCGGCCGGTAATGTTGCCCTGATAGGCATAGGTTTCGTCATCCGATGATACCCAGACCTGGGCACCGGCCCAATTGGGACCGCCATTGGTGTACAGCCAGACTTCCATTGCTCCCGATTGCACCAATTCCAACGGGGCCTCGAAGATCACTGGGGTATCGACGCTGCCGGGAAGAATGGTGTATTTGCGCCCCGTGGATTGGGCGGCGGCCACCGCATAATTTACGGCGGTCCCGGCGCCGGTCTGAATCTCTTCAAAGGCAAAGGTCAGTGTACCATCCGACTGTTCGGTGATTTCGGTGACGCGTACCGGCAATGCCGGAACTCCCGACACCGCCGAAGCAACCGTGCCTAAGTCACCGATTTCCACACGGCAGCAATGTTCGCCCACAGTGCCCTGCCAGGTTCCCGGCTGGCGCGAGCGCTGCAATAACAATTGTGCCGACATCCGAGCGGCGGTAGCCGTGGCAAACAAATGGGCTTGACGCGACTGATCGGGGTTGAGGCCATATTGTTGGATGGCGGCCATATCTTGGGCCGTCACCGGTTCCGGCGCATAGGCATTCGCCCGGTTCAGATATTCGATGGTGACCTGATTGGGCAAATCGGCAGGATCAGCGCGGGTGCCGACCAAGGGGTCTGACACTTGACTGCCCGACGCCGTCGAAGCGTTGGAGACGGGCAGCCAATCATCATCGGTAAAGGCAAAAACCGACGGATAGGGGCTATAGGTGGAAACATCCAGATCGCCGCGCGGCAAGAAATTTAAAGTGGTAGTCCAGGCAATATCGGTGTTGGTGAAAGTGGCCAAATCGGACAGAATTTGAGCGCAGGTGGTTTGCTCGGTATAGGCGGCCGAAATCCCCAAGCCCAAGACGGTGGACCACAGATAAAACTTACTCAAATCACCAATCAAAGCGGAAGGGAACAGCTCCCCCATACCCCAAATTTTATTGGTCAACAGCAGGCTGACCACGTCAGCGGGATTGGCGTCATACCATCCGGCACTGGGGTTGGAGAGGAACCCAAAGACCTCGACCGAGTGGTTGGGAAGCGCTGCGGTCGACCCAAGATCCAGGGTCAAATTGGCAATATAGGCCAAGCCGTTATAATTCAGCGCCTGCGATGCGGTCGGCGCATTTCCCGCATTATAATTGATGGTGATGCCTTGTCCGGCATTGGCCGAATTGAAGGTATAGGTGCCGTTGTTGACCGCGTATTGATCTGCCAGCGTGGGGTTTCCAGTAACCTTGGTAAAGATCAAGCCACCGCTGCTGGTTACGCCATTGTCGTTCCACGGCGTGCCGGTATAGTTGACCTTGACCTGAAGTGCGCCGCTGCTGGGAATAACATGCGGTTCCGATACCGCTTTCCAATTGTTGAGCGATGACCAGCCCGCTTGCGGATAGGTGCCGGTGAACACCGTATATCCCAGATTGACGGCCGTATGGGCGGTAGCGCCCTGCCAAATGGTGCCGATTCCGGTGATGGGACCTTCGCATAGGCCAAACTGGACGCCATCGGTATAAGTATAGGTGCTCGAGGTTGGAGAACTGCCGCCCCCCTTGCCGCCGCCACCGCTACTGGAATGGGCAATGGCCTGAAAATTATTCGACCAAATGGCATTGGGCGGCAAAATTGTTGAGCCAAACACAATGGCCACGGCCTTGCCAAACACTGAGGTCTGGATATTGACACCGGACGCCGCCGTCGGTTGCGCCGCTTGCGCTGGTTGTCCACCACCAAACAGGCCACCCATTACACTTTGCCCCACAGGGTGAAAAAGCGCGGGGCGCGGTTGATCAGAAGTTCCTTACAAAACGGTTCGCGGGCTGCATCGGTTGGCACTACGGCCTTTTGCCCATCCGATACCGCATGGATCACATGGGGCCAGTCGACAACGATAGCCCCGTGCGAATGGCTGCGACCGATCTTGAACAGGACAAAATCTCCAGGCTGCGGCGGTCCAGCACATTCCTGGGCATGGGCCAGAACCATGTCCAGATAGGCCTCGCGCGTTTGGTGCAGGTGAAATTGATGGGAATAGGGATCAAGCGGAATATGCGGAATCATCCCCGCCGATTCGTAAACGGCGGCGGGCAATTGGGCGCAATCGACCCCGATGCCTTTAAGTCTGGCCTGCGAATGATAGGGCGTCCCCAGCCAAGACTTGGCTTCGTCCACCACCCTTTGGCGCTGTTCGAGTTCTGTCATCATTGGGTTTGACTCGGCAAGGGGACGTAAGGATGCCCCCGGAAGTTGGCGATGTTGTTGAATTTCGGGCAGCCTTGCGGCCCAAAGGTTTTGTCGCAGCCGGGCAAGATAGTGAAGCTATCGCCAGCGGCGGGCGCGGTATGAAAGGGGGTTGCCAAAGTCAGGGTGCCCGGCACCCATGCCTCGACAGTGCGTGAAAATCCATTCAGCGCCCCGCTGGTGAAGGTGATCGCCCCGTGAACATAATAATCTTGACCCTGCGGCAAGGTGGTCTTCAGCACCAGGGCCGTTGACCCCGACGTCACCGTGCTGGACGCCACCAGAGTTGACAGGGTGATGCCGCAGGCCTGATCGCCCAAGCAGCACTGACAGGAGGGCTGGTACAGATTGCGCGGGATCATCCGCTGCAGGATCTTCATCGGACTGTTGACCGAGAACACCATGTCGGCACCGCCGCCATCGATGGCGCCGATTTGACCGGTGAAGCGGGGCAGCACCCCGACCGGCACCAGGGGCCAGTATTGACCGGTCAGCGGCAGCGCGAAATAGGCGCGGGAATATTGCAGCCATGCCCCTTGGAACACGCCGATGCGCCGGGCTTCGCCCCACGGAACCCCTTTGATGGTCGAGGTTCCGGGCATGATCTGGACATAAAATGTATCGACATCGGTGCCCAACTTCTGATGCAAGGTCGAACGCTGACCGTCCTTGCCCCAAAAGGGGCCAGCCAGGGCACCGCAGGAATAGGTGTTGCCGTTCCACAGCACATCGGCATCGCCACCGGAGTAATAGGTAATGGTGCCGTCAGCCAGGGTCAGGGCATACAAATCCACAGCCAGAAACACCCTGCTGGCCAGCAGGTTGATGAGGGACGTCGATGCGGTTTTCATTTGACGCTTTGGAAGCCCACCTTCTGGGCGGAATAAAGCTGGCTCATGAACAAATCGAATTCCAAGGTGTCGGTGGTGAAGCGGCAGGGAAAATAATAGGAATAGCTGACGGCAATGGCCTGACCGGCACTGGGGGCTGTGGCAAAGACCAAGGTGCCGGGGGCAGCCGATCCATAGGCGTTGACGGTGTAAGATCCAGCCGAGACCGGCACCCCCGCCACCGTCACCTGGGTAACGGCATTGGGGGCAAAAATCGGCTCGACCGAACCACCCAAAACCCGCACCAATTGGAAACTGGTGGTGCTGCCGTCGCCAGCCCCAACGCCTTGGCCGGTGACGCTGTTATCGTTGGGGGCGGGATACAGAAACACCTGCGCCTGCCCTGCCATTTGATTGAAAAACCCCAACAGGGTTTGAAATTCCAAATCGGTCGGATCGGCACGCAGAAAGTCATAGCCCAATTCCCAGCTATATTGCGGATAGGTCCACAGCTGAATGCGGGTTTCTTTGCCAGAGACCGCCGCTTGGACATTGGTCGACCAATGGGCGGTGCGCTTGGCCGGGAAGTTGATGCCGGACAAGACGGGGAAAATCGGTGTGGTCATGGTTTAGCGTCCAAACGGTGTCAGACGGGCACCCATGGCCAGCTGGCCTTGAATGGTTTTCATCAATGGCGATCCGGCACGGGTCAGCATGTTGTTGAAACTGGCCGCGTCGTTGGCTTGAATGGTGATGTGGGTGACCGACTGACCACCGCCCGGACTGCCACCGCCCAAGGGGGCATTCGCATTGCTGGGGGCGGACAGGTTGGTATTGGCGGCCTGGGCAAAGCCAGGCGGCAGCCCGAAGCTGGGCATACCATCCAGGATCGAACGCAGCGGATTGGCGATATGCGCGGGCAGCACCATTTCATCTTTGTGCAGTTCAGTCACGGCACCATCAAACGGCACCTTGTCCCAACCACCCGCCGCCGAGGCCATCGGCAAAAAGGCCATGGCGGTGGCAAAGGTTTCCGCCCCCACTGCCGGGGCCATCGCCCAACCCACCACCGGAATGGCCGCGACCGAGGCCATGGCGGCAGCTGCGGCTTCGGCCGCATAGGCCGGGATGATGGCCGCCGCTTGCAACTTGGCGGCAGTCACCGATGCCGCTGCTGCCGTATCTTCGGCGGTGGAGCGTTCGGCAGAACCGGCTACGGTTTCCGCCGTCTTGCCGGTTTCTAAACCCAACCACCCCGCCACTTGCGCGGCAATGCGGCCAAAGAACCCCGCCTGCCCCGCCGTATCCGCCGAGGTGCGGGCGGCAGTGCCAGACACCGTGGCTGCCGTCTTGCTATGTTCGGCAAACAAGGTGGCCAGCACGCCACCGGTAGCGGTCTTTTGGTCCGAGGCCAGCCCCAAGGCATTGACCAATAATTTATGTTGCAGCCATTTGGCCAGGGCGGAGATTTCCTCACCCACCATGCTTTGCGCCATGCGCGACATGGCCTGTTTGGCGGTCTGGGTGCCCATGACCATGCCTTGAATACTGGTATCGAAGGCGCGCGACACCGGGGCCAGCGCTTGGTCCCAGGCTTGCAAGGTTTCATCCGCCGCCTTTTTCTGCGCCTTGGCCATGTCCCGCGCGGATTTGTCCATATCCGCGCCGTGCTGGGCATCCAACGCCGCCAAGCGGCCATACATTTGCTGCCAGGCGGCGGTGCCTTGATCCAAGCTGGCCAGCTGATCGGCCAGGATTTGGCGGTCGGATTCATAGGCGGCGTTGGTCAGACTGTCGAGAATGGCAATCTTTTGCTGTTCGGTGATCTTGCCTTCGGCCACTTCCGCTTCCAGCCGATCACGATCCGACTGCAAGCCGATATGCGCCAGCGTCTGCAAGGTATCGGCCTGGGCGCGGGCAATGCCGTCCTGTTCGGCCTGATATTCCTTATAGGATTGCAGCATGCGGCCCAATGTCGTCTTGTATTCCGACGACATCGCGCCCCAGGTTTGAAAGGCGTATTGAACCTCGGCCGAGATAGCATCGACCCGTTCAATCGACCCGGCGCGGGCGGCATTGCTGGATTCTTCCAATTGGCGCAATTGGCCTTGGCGCTCTTGCTCTTGCGCCGTCGCTGCATCTTTTTGAGCTTGCTTGGCCTTAGCCTGCGATGCCAGAGCCATCGCCTTTTCAGTTTCGGCCAAACGCTGTTGCATCAACCCCATCATCACCGAGTTTTCTTCCAAACCCTCGGCCCGTTCATCGGCAATTTTTTGCCGCCAAAATTCGGCTTCAATGGCATGGTCATCGGCCAGCCAATTTTGTTTCAACGCCTTTTTTTGCGCCAGTTCGCTTTGGAATTCAGCCAGCGCCTGCGATGATCCGCCTTTGGATAAATCTTCGGCATGCTCGGGCGGCGGTGTATTGGGGGATTCTGCCCGCGTGTCTTTGGGCGCATCCGGCACCGCAACCTTGCCGCCCGCGCTGGCCGTTGCCCAATCCTTGGCCCCTTTGATGGCGCGGTCCAGGGCGTCGGAATATGACACCACGCCGTCATAGGCTTCATGCCAGGCCGTGGTAATTTCCGATAAGGCATAGGCTTGAGACGCATGCAGCTCTTCGGATTTCGGCACCATCTGGGTGAAGCGGTCGGATACACCGTCCATCCAGTGTCCCAACTGATTCCACCACCACAAATATTGTGGGTCGACGGTGGCAATACGGTCCTGACTGGCCTTGATGTTGGCCATGGTCGACGCGTTGATGCGGTCGACTTCGTTAAAGGCATGACTGACTTTGCCAGCACCTTGGGCGATTCCATCCATGGCCTTGATGCCGACGGCACCAAACACCTGCATGATATCGGCTGATTTCTGGGTGCCATTGCGCACGTCATTCAAGCGCTGGGCAAAGGCATCCATCACAGCCGGGGCATCGCCCGCGCCCAGCCCCCGGACTTCGATACCATAGGCTTTCAAGACGTCGCGCGCCTTTTGCGCTTCCGCCGTCTGCGCCGTCAGCACCGTGGCCATTTGGGTCATCATGGCCGAGGCATCATCGCCAGAAATCTTATAATCGCGCGCGACATCGCTCAAATGCTGGAACGCCTGCGCCCCTTCGCCATATTGCAAGGCTAAGACCCGCAAGCTTTCCGCCTGCGCCAAATTCTCTGCCGACTGCAATTGCTGCAAGGCCGCAATACCGGAAATTTTGTTTAGCCATTGGTCTGCGGCTTCAGCCGCATGGTACAAAGCCGACCCGACCTCATAGACCGCAAACGCCGCCAACGATGCTGCGCCCAACGCCTCCAAAGCCAAGGCTGCCGTTCCCAAGGCGGGAGCCGCAGCGGCCCAGGCAGCCCGCAAGCTGATGGCGGCAACGCCAACCTCGGCGGTGTCTTTACCCAACTCCTCCAGCTTGTCGATCAAATCATCGGTCACATGGGCAATGGCAGTGTCCCCCATCACCGACAGGATGTGCCCTCCCATGCTTTGCACATGCCCACCCACCACGTCGCTGGTGGCCTGAAAATGGTCGGAAATCTGATCAAGATGCGCCTTGGTCACATCTTCGGCTTCCGACATGCCAGACTTCAGATCGGACAAATCGGTCGAAAATTTGACCTGGATATCTGAACCGTTGGACATGCGGATTCCCCAATAAAAAAGCCGCCCCGGAATGGGACGGCTTGGACAAACGACCATAGAAAAACGGATAAAAAGCAAATTTACTTTGCTTTTTATGTGGACAATGCAAACTTAGTTGGCTATATTAACTCTTGTCGACGGGGATTGTCCCCGGAGATAAACCGAAAGGAGGTGTTGCGGTAATGAAGTTCCTGAAACTCCTGACCTACGTTGTGTTGGCGATCCTAGCAGAAATCCACACAGCGCAGTAAACGGAAGGTGGGGTTGGGAAACCAGCCCCACCACAGGAAGGAAAAGCCGCAGCACCTCCTTAAGGTGAAAGGATTTTAACAATGACACCGGACGAATGCAAGGCTTGGCGCAAGCGCCTGAAACTGACCCAAGAACAAGCAGCCAAGGCATTGGGGCTAACACGTCAGGGATGGCAAAAACGCGAAGATGGCACCTTTGCCATCAACCGCGAGGCCGAATATGCCATGCGCTATTTGGAAGAACACCCGGAAATTTTGGAACAGACTAACCCGTGACCGCCTTACCGCCCACCTCGCCCCACAGGGCCAGAAACTTGGCGGCACCCTCTTCGGTGGTGCAATCCAGCGTTCCGTCTGCAGAAGCGCGACCCGACGGTGAGGCCCCGGTTTTAATCCCCAGCGCCGCTTTCAGCAGCACCGGCAGGGGTGGCGTTTCACGCCATTCCTCGCACAAAGCAAGATAGCGGTGGACGGTAAGTTGCCCCACCGTCCGCCAATCCCATCCAGTTAACGTGCACAGGCGGGCATAGAAACGCTCCCAGTTTAGGACTCCCCCAGGCCGCCATCTTTCGCGCTGACTTTCAACTGATCCAATCCGGTCAAAGCCGAAATCACCACCAGGGCGGGGGCAAAATCCGACACCAACATGGGCGTGGACTTGAAGGTGTCTTCGGTCATGCCGCCGGTCGCCAAGGCCTTTTGTAAGATGGTGCGAATGGCAACCACCCGTTCGGTATGATCCTGGGTTTGGCCGGGGGCCAGTTTGGCGAAGCAATCCAGCACGGTTTGCAATTCGTCAAAGGTGAAGGCCTGAATGGGGTGCGACACCCCATTCAGAACGATATATCCGGTTTCGTGCGGATGGCTCATATTAATCCGCCAAGCTCAAGACGCCGACATTGCCCGCACTGTCGGCCATCACCGACGCGGACATTTCCGGCATCATAAAATCATCCTGCTTTGCCGACATCTTCAAATCAGACGTGGTCATAACGTTGAATTGCAAGGTCATGCGTTTGATAACGCCCTGGATCGGCAACGCCGTGGTGTAGATGCCCTTGAATTGGACATTCGACCCCATGGCCTGGTTGATAATGGTCGCGGTATTTCCGGTGGCTGCCAGATTATAGGTATAATTGACCACCACACCACTGGACGTGCCGGTATCGCCAGCGGCAAAGGTATAAACACCGGTACTGGAATTGACCGAATATTGACCGGTGGCGGGTGCCGAGGCAACCTTGGTCAAGGGCACACCGGTGGCCGCATAGGTCACCCCCAAATCGGTGGCAAAGGTCGCACCGTTCAAGGCGGTATAGGCATTGGATGCCACCACACCGGCCTCGTTGACGACAGTCATCAATTGACCAGCGGATTGGGTATTGCCGAAGAACAGGTTGTTCAGCATCGATCCATTGAGAATGGCATTTTTCAATTTGATTTCGATGCTGCCTTTACCGCGCGCCACCACCAGGGGGAATTGCGATTGCCCCATCAGCTTCTTTTCTTCGAACTTGAAATCCATGTCGAAGGACTGCAACTGGCTTAGATGCAACGGGGTCGCATTGCTCGCCCCCAACGGAATAGCGAAGAAATCACCACCACCAAAATGAGCTTCCATTTTACTCTCCTAAGTTTGACTGAATCAGGGATTTAATCTCGGCAACACGCGCCGTGATTTGGTTGGCCAACGGCGTATTGCGGGCGATGGCGGAATTGGGGATATGGGCGGCAAACCATGCGTCCAGGTCGGCAAGGATGGCGGGCATGGCGGGCGCAACAGCCAACGGATCGACTACGGGCGAAGCAGCCAACTGATCGGCTTCGGAAACAGCAGTGCCATCGGTGGCAGCCTGTTGCTGCCCCGGTTCGGGGGTCTCGGTCATGGTGGAAATCCTTAGAAGTTAGGGATTTTAAAGCGGGCGAATGGTAATGGGAACCCAGGCAATGCCATGCTGCCCGGTGGCGCCCTCATCGGTTTCGATGGTGCCGGAAATGCGGCAATCATGGACTTGGCCGCCCAAGCTTTGCCGTCCAATGACCGGTTGCACCAGTAGCGCGGCGGTGACGGCATCCAAAATCATGTCGCGTAAATCCTGGGCAGACCCATCGGCAGCGCCCGTATCCACATAGACGTACAACCAGAAATCAAGTTCCCAATAGACCGGCTTTTGCCATCCGGCATTGGGATTGCTGGACTTTCCCGCCACCACCGTGATCATCGGCTTTTTCGTCTTGGGAACATCATTCCAATGTTCCAATTTCTTAGAAAAATGCGACACCAGGGCCGCGACGGCATAATTGGCCTGTAGGGCAGAAAGCAAAGCATCACGAGCTTCAATACGCATTTTTGTCATCCATCACTTCTGGAACTGTAGTTTCAACAATTGCTGCCATTTCCTGCGCCCCCTCGATCACCAGGGGTCGTAGATCCACATGGGCGGTTTCATGGAAATGGCGACGATGGCCGCGCACTTGTTCCTTGATCGGGTTCACCGGCTTGCCGAATGATAGGCTTTCAATCCTGGCATAGCCGCGCACATCAACCAGCGCATTGGCCCCTACCGCCCAATTACGGGCCTCGGGGTCGGTAATATAAATGCCGACGCCAAGACCTTTGGGCGACACGTCAAAATCAACCTTAACCGCTTGGCGAAACCGGGCAGGAAGCACCGAGCGCATCCGATCAGCAACCCGGTTGGCAGCATCCTGCAACAGCGGAGTCAACCGGGCTATCGCCAGATCAGACAGCCCCTTTAAGCGAGCCGATAAGATATCGAAGCCCTGGACATCGCCCGTAATCATTCCGCCAATTCCAAAATCCAGAACGTCCCACCCGCATCCAGTTCAGATTTTTTGACAGTAAAGGTGCGGGTTCCCATGGTGAATTGATCCGACGTATCCGGCTGCGCCGGGATATCACTGAGTTTCACATGGGCAATGGGACCAAAGTGCGGACTGCGCAAATCATTCAAGCGGGTGCCGGTTGGGCGCTCCCAAAAGCTCCACACCAGCGGCACCGCAGCGCCGCTGGTCGGAACATAGACCGCATTCCGACCAAAGGATCTGAAACACGCATCGGTCAGACGTTGGAAGCGGTCGGTTGTCATGCTTAGAACGATTCGTTCAAGCGCACACGCACAGTCACATCGCCAGCTTGTTGTGCTTGGGTGGCGACACCGATCAGAGTATTTCCGGTGGCCGTCGTCGTCACCACAAAGTTGGTGTTGTCCCAATAAACATGGGCACCAGGGGTTGGCGTATCGCCCGCATGCTTGGGCAGATCAAACACACCAACCACCATGAAAACACCGACAACGCCAGAGGCCAAATCAGTCGCTGCCACACCAAAGATAGAACCGATCAGGGCACCGCTGCCGCTGGTCAGAGTGCGCGGGGCGGCCAGGTCAAGCCGGTCGCCAGATTCAACGTAGTTCTTCATTTTAAAACTTCCCTTCAAAGAAAAAGCCCAGACTTTTTAGGTCTGGGCTATGGCAACATCGTTACCCGTCAGCGTTAAGCGCCGGGACTGCTTACAAAACCGCGCCAATCGACGGCATGGGCGGCGAAGTCTTCGCGGGCCTTGATTTCCAACCCGTCAACTTCCCAACCCACGCGGGTTTCCAGGAAGACGCCCTGTTGCCCATCCAGATAGGCGTATTCAATGGTATCGATCTGGCCGGGTGCGGCCACCATGTACCACTGGGTGGCGCTGGCCGCGTCCAGGCGCGGCTCGATGATGGGGGTCAAGGTGGAAGCGTAGGAAATATCCGCCTGCTTGGTGGCCAGGAAGTTGCTGCTGGTATACTGGTTGGCAACGGTTTCCAGCGCCGCCGGGGCCAGGATGAAAGCCGGAACCAAGTTCAGATTTTCACCGGCCAAGCCTTTCTGTACCCGCAACGCCGTGCGGGCCGCGCCTAAACCGGCAATGCCAATGGCGCTGCTGGCCCCCGAGGCCACCACGTTCTTATGGTTGGTGCCGTCGAACAGGTTAAAGCCGTCAGCCATGGCCTGGTTGCCGGTGATCAAAGCCCAGACAATATCCGATTCCATACGAGCCGCCGCTTGGCCAAAGGCGAAGGGGATGCGGGTGAAAGCGTCCAGATCGTCGTTGATGATGGCCTTGCGGTCGATGGAGACGGTACGGCCATAAGTTCCCAGCGCGTAGGTTTCCTTGCCGTCCGAGAACGATCCACGCTGATACTCGCCCTGCTCATTCAAGGCTTGCAGGCTGGGAGCGCCAGACAATTGGGTGCGATTGACCGGCTTGAAATCAGGCAATGTGGTTTCACGGCAGAACGGCATGAAGGTGCGCGGGCTTTCATCATAGGCACGGCGCAAAGTTTTGTTGGCGACGTTGGCCAGGATGGCGGGGAAATCCGAGGTCGACATCATACCGCCCGAGCGGACATTCATCCCCAAGGCCATACCGGCGACTTCAGACTTGCTGAACCCACGGGTATTAATGCCCTGCATTCCCAACAGATCACGCCCCATTTCCAACAGGGTTAGACCACGATAAGTGCGGCCCAAATCGGTCAATTGATGGACGCTGGGGGCATAGCGATGCAACAGGGCTTCTTCCACCGCCGAGCGCGCCGTATCCACCGCATCGCGGGTGATTTGCACATGGTGGCGCACTTCGGTCTGTTCGGATTTGGCGGCCATGCCGTCAATCAGGTTGGCGCGCACTTGGTCCATGCTGAGATTTTCGGTTTCAGCGCGGGCAATCAGGTTTGTAATCTCCGCTTCCGGCAATTTGACCGCGCGGGCGGCGGCAATGATATCGGTAGCCTTGGCCGTGTTTACGACCTTGGGGGCGGAACGGCTTTCAGGGGCAGCGTCACCCGGAGGGGCGACGACGGGGGGGACAACAGTGGCGGTGCCACCGTTTTCTTGGGGTTCTGCAGGCATATTACTCTCCGAGGTTTGGGCGGTGGCCCGGTTAAAAACAAACTCACAAGGGTATTCGGGCGCTTGTGCCCGCACACCAGCCCCCGCATCGGCGCCGACCGGCACCATGGACAATTCCGCTGGTTGCCAATCGACGGCCCGACGCTGAGAGATTCCGCTATCGCTTTTGGTGACTTCAAATTTGCGCACGTTGTAGCCGACCGACACATTGCGGATGATGCCGTTTTGCACATCGCGCCAGATCGGCTCGACATCGGCACGGTCGGAAAACCGCACGGTGGCGATGCCTTGGGTGCCATCGACGCGGGCGGTGCCATCGACCACCACGCCGATCACATCGGACAAATCATCGGCATTATGGGTGTTGAGCAACGGCGCACCGGAATTCAGCCGCGACAGGTCGACGCTTTCCGGGCTCATATCCAAGGATTCTTCGTAATATTCCCAATCGCGGTAATCGAAGCGGCGAACGGTTGCCCCGGTTGACCATACCAGATCAGCAGTCCGCGCATCGGCATTGACGCTTTGCGGCAAGATGGCCGCAGCACGATGCTGCAACGGCAATTGACGTGTATTTTCGGTAACGCTATCAGGCATTTGATGCCCCTCCTTCAGAGCCAGTGGACCCGCCTTGCGCGTTGTCCATATTAGGAACAGGACCACCCGCCTTAGCGGATTTGCGCGGGTCGCTGTCCAGAACCAGATTGAGCTGATCGATCAAAGCGTTCGATTTGGAGATTTCCTGCATGTGCTGCACGGGGTCTGCCCCGCTTTCGGCAATCACTTGCGGCAGGGTTTTGGTCCCGGCACGAATCTGCAAGGTATCGGCTTCCGCTTCCTTTTTCGGATCAACCGACTCGAAACCGGGGGATGACCAGCGCACCCCATAATTTTGCTTGGGAATAAGTCCGGCCACAAAGGCAGTATCGATAAAACGTCGCCAAATGGGGGTGCAATATTGCGGGATCAACACGCGTTTACGATAGGCCCGCACCGCTTGGCGAAACTCCATAGCGCCAGCACGGTAGGAGGAATAATTGACCTGCGACAAATCACCACTGATTTGCTCGTACATGACATCCAGACCCGCCGCCACATCGCGCAGACGGGCGCGCTTATAGCCTTCATAGCCACCGGCAGCAGCCGGTTGATTGAACTTTACGTCTTCACCGGGCTGCAGATATCCGACCATGCCGGGATCGAATGATTCGATGCGGTTGCCTTTGCCATCGATCTTGGTGGTGCCCAAAGTGGGTCCAGCGGCCCCTTCATTCTGAGTGACGAAGGCAGCCAGACAGGCTTCGATCTTTTTGCGAACGATTTCCGCCTGTTCGTATTCTCCCAGGTCGTTCAAGGTCATCATGACGGCGGCAAAATTGGTTACGCCACGCACCTGACCGGGACGATCCGGCCAGAACACATGCAACACTTCCGAGGCCGGGACCAGGTTGGAAACTAGCGCCTGCTTGGGTAGAACGATCATTTCACCGGGATGCTGGGAAAATAGCCAATAGCCGATCCGCGACCCGATCTGATCGAATTCAATGCCCTGTAAGGTGTAACTTCCGGCACTGGTGGTTCCCCAGGCTTGGCGGGTAATGTCGCAGAAATCCGCTTCCAACACCTGCAATTGCAGAGGAATGGACAAACCGTCGGCAGCGCGTCGATTGCGAAAGCGCACGAACACTTCACCGGATTCGTATTCCGCCCCGGCCACCTGGGCTTGCAGTCCATAAAAGTCCAATGTACCGGCAGCATCGCATTCGGCGCACCAGCGCAAAAAGGCCGCGTCTATTTTCTTGTCCAACGCCGCACTGCCGGTGGCGGCACGCGGAATGATCCCCTCGCCCACCACATTGTTGATCCAGACTTTCTTGGCCTTTTTTCCGGGAATGGAATTGCGGACCAAATCCCGAGCCCGCGCCCGCAGCCGCATGGCCGCTGGGAAGACTTCGGCGTTGGCCGAGGTTCCAGCAGCGACCCATCCCCCGGACAAACGCCCCGCATTGGCCCCGTCATAGCGCCGGGTTTCAGACAGCACATCCAGCACCGACCGAGCACGGGCACGGTTCAGCGCTGCATGCGGGCTGAAGAACCCGATCAGACGATCCAAAGCATTCATGGAATTAGCTCCGGCCAAAGGTGGCAAGGGTGCAGCGGGTGGCGGGCGATTGCGCCAGTTCTTGGGCGATTAGACCTTTGGCGCGGATCAGGTCGTTCATGGAGCGGTATTCGACTTCGCGGTCGCCTTGCCGCACCCGAAGCTCGCCCGACGCGATGGCGGCGTTGATCGCATCCAGGTCCGATTGTGTGTAAGCCATGGGGTTCAATTCCTTTGCAGCCATCCGGTTCGGTTGCCTAGCCAATTGGGCCGGGGCGGCGATTGGGCGGAACGGGATGGAGATGGGGGTAAAACAGGCAATGCTGATCCGCCCGCGTCCGGGGAATCGGACGCCAGGCGGGCCAGCGAGTTAAAGACAGATGTTTGCGCCCAGGCGGGCGGTTGATCCCAATTGATGCGGTCCCAACTGAAGGGGGGACGCAGCACCAGGGCGCGGGCGTACACCATATGGTCAAAGGCTTCGTTGCGGATGCCAGGGCGGATTTTTTCCCAACATCCCTTGGCATCCGGCTTTTCCGCCGTAACCTGCAAATACCATTCATCCACCAGATCATGGGGGGTATGGACATACCCCGGACCCGGTTCCGACCGCCGCAGACTGGCCGCCACATCGGTTTTAACGCTGTCGGTTCCGACCTTTAGAATTTTGCGGCCCTTGGCGATGATGGTGCCGTCGCGCATGAAATCGACCCGGTCCACCGCCACCTTGCGATTGCCGACGCGGGCATCGCCTTTCAACAGGATCAGGCGATCTTCCGACACGCCGTCATCGCGCAGGGCATTGGCCCAGAAATAAGCATTACCGGTAACACCTTGCGCCCCACCGGAATCCACGCCCATGGTCATCACCCGCATGCGCCGGTCAGGATCATTGGCGAAGGGCCAGGTGCGATCCAAGATTGAGGTCAACAAATCCCAATCTTCCAGATAGGCCCCCGGATCAACCAAGCGGTCAGTGGCGGCATGGGCAATCTGCCAACGATCCACCACCCAGCTTTCGAACTGCGGACCCATGCCGGTAATCTGCACGTCGAAATAACGGCCCTGCACGTCAACCGTGGCCACCAAAGCCCGCACACCGTCCGGGATGGTGCCCAATTTCCAATGCGGTTCGGCACGGGCCTGGATGGCAACCGGGTCCAACGCGTCTTTGTCTTCCACCGGGCGGCGAATATGGCAGTCGCCCAGATCCAAATTGACGAAGCCCATCAAACCTTCATCATTTCCGGTGCGTTGTTCTTCGTCTTTCAACTCGCACCAGCGCCGCGCCAGCTGGGACCATCCTTGGTATTTGGCCGCTGGGCCAAACATCCAGTAACTGACCACCGGGGATTTGGGCGCATAGCCCAATCCGATCAGGTCGGCATCGTAAACTTCGCCTTCGGGCACCCACAAACAGCGGGCATTCAATCCGGGCTTTTGCCGTTCGCCGATCACAGATCCGCAATGGGGGCAAACCATGACTACCGGGGTACCGTCATTGATGGCGGCAGCCTGGTCTTTAAATCCCAGTTCGGCCCCATCCGCCGCCGTGGTCGGCCAGGACAGCCGGGCAAAGCTGGGTTCGAAGCCGTCCCCGCATTCCGGGCACTGCCAGAATAAGCGGCGACGGTCGCCCCGATTGTACAGGGACAAAATCCCGGTTTCGACCGGCGGGGCAGCGTGCCCTTGCGGTTGCCAATTTCCTTCATACACCGCCTTGGGGCTTGATTCCGCCACCACCGTTCCCAGCGATCCGAAAGACCGGATGCGGGCGGTGGCCAGAAAGAAGGCCGGACCCTCGCCGCCGATATTGGGCGGGTAACGGTCGTAATCGGTCATGATGACCAGCGGAACCGACTTTGACGACAGTTCGGATGGCGCGGGCCAGCCGACCCGCAGCAACATCCCCGAAAAGCGTTTGTCGAAGGTGTTGTCTTCGGACTTCATAAACGACAGCCGCCCCTTCAAGGACGGGGAATTGCGCACCAACGGGCCAAGCCGGTTCTGCGACCAATCCCGCGCCGCCTGTTGGGTCATCTGCACCACCAGCGTATCGATGGGGTCGCAGGTGATAGCGTGGGCAACCGCGCCCTCGACCAGGGCCGTGGTTTTGACCGACTGGGCTGGACCGGCGAAGATAACGGCCTCGGTACTGCGCGACCGCACCATATCGGCTGGTTCGCGCATATAGTCTGCGCCGTCGAATGATAACGGGCCGTGGTAATCCGGGCGGGATAAAACGATGTAGCGTTCGGCTGCCTCGGACACTTTCATGCGCCGGGGCGGTCTTAGAACTTCCGAGGACCGGCGGTAAACTTGGTCAGGCGTCAGGTAATCCGGTAGCGGGGTGAACGGGAACAGCCGCTCCACTTCCTCCGCTGATAGCATCATCCTCTAAGCCTTCAATGAAGCGGCGCACACGCAATGTGGCGTCAGCGCTTAAGAAACTGGTTTCAATCAGGTGACGGGCAAGGCGGTCCTGGAAGTCATCGACGGCGGTCGATATTTCAGCAACCACGCTTGTGGGGATATCGACGCGGCGGCTGATGAAATCAGGCAGACCCTGTAAAAATGTGGCGATAAACCGCATGCGCTTCTTATCGGTTTCTTCCACCAGGTGGGCTTCAACCAATTCTTCGCGCTCTTTGCGGGCGCGGTTGCCCATGATTTCGGCTTCGTAAAACTTCTTGCGGATATCGGCCGGGACGAGATGCTCTCCCCGGACCTCTCCGCCGCCCAGCTGCATCGAAACTTGACTGGCAGCATCACGCTTGCGCGCCTCTTCATCCTCGGCGGCGCGTTCTTGCGCTTCCAGCCAGGACACCAGGCGCGGCATATCGATACCGTACTTGCGACCGTTGCCGCCAAATACATCAACGAAAGGGTGATTGTCTTGTGGGCCTGCGCTTTTGATCCATCCCTTCAAGGTGGGAAGCGAGGCTTTGAACCGCGTTGGCTCTAATGCGGCCATGACTTCGTCAAGGTTTAAAAG
>Ga0208497_1000127_pt1 | contig 42405 bp, 59 predicted proteins | sample CryBogCBE25Aug07_FD_184555 | JGI IMG/M metagenome (GOLD analysis project Ga0208497, IMG submission 184555) | Freshwater microbial communities from Crystal Bog, Wisconsin, USA - CBE25Aug07 (SPAdes) | ecosystem: Environmental > Aquatic > Freshwater > Lake | place: Crystal Bog, Wisconsin, USA...
AGGATTAGCGGGTGGTGGTGGTGGTAGGTCAGTAAACGGCACTACAAATACTGGCGGTGCTGGCGGCAACGGAATAAATATTCTTACAGGTGCTATTACTACTGGTGGCGCACAAAACTCTGGCAACGGTGGTGGTGGCGGTGGAGTAGCAGGCAATGGTGGAAGTGCATCTTCAACAGTTGGTGGGGCTGGTGGACTTGGTGGCGGAGGCGGCGGGGCAGGCGTTACTACTGGTGGTGCTGGTGGCAACGGAATCCTTTACCTTTACTATTAGGAGATAAAATGACAACATCTATTTATAACAATTCATCATTTAGTGATTCTCCTTATGGACTAAAACTACAACAAACCTTTTCTAGTGCTGGTACTTTTTCAGTAACAATCCCAACAAACATCTTGCGTGTTTACGCAGTTGTAATCGGTGGTGGTGGAGCAGGAGCAACTGCTACAACTGGCGGTGCTGGTGGTGGTGGAGCAGGTGGGTACTCCGCAGGGTGGACTTACATTTCTAACACAGTAACTGTCGGTGCAGGCGGTACTGGAACATCAACTGCTGGCGTTAGCAACAATGGCAACTCATCAATCTATGGAATGGTGATGGCTGGTGGTGGTGGTGCTGGTGCTTCGGCTGCAAATAGCGGTGGCGCAGGTGCTGGCGCAATCGCTTCAACAAGTTTGATTTCAACTGTTTCTTACACAGGCGCACCTGCTGCTAATAATGGTGGTATTGGTTATGCAGGTGGCGGTAGTTCTGGTGTTGCACCTGGTGCAGGTGTTTCATCTGGTGGCGGTGGCGGTTCGGCAACGGTTACGGGCAATGTGACCGCATATGCTGGTGGTCGTGGGCTTATCTGTGGCGGCGGCGGAGCAGCAGGAACCGCAGGTGTTGGTACAGGTGGAGCAGGTGGAACTGGCGATTACAATCTTGCAGCAATTACTGCGGCAATTGGTAACGGAACAACCATCACTTATACTGCAAACAATAACTTTATTGCTGGTCAAACAGTTACAATTACTGGATTAACTATTGGCACTGGTTCATCTTTGAATTTATCCAACCAAACTATTATTGCTACAGGGCTTTCATCTACTCAATTTTCAATAACAAACTCAACTAATGGAACCGCTTCATCTGCAACACTTGGAACTGCTACTGCTGGTATTGCAAATGGCGCATCAGGAACAGGTATTACTTTTGGAGGTGGCGGTGGCGGTTGTGGATATTATGGTTTTGGATTTGCTGGAGGTTATCCAACTGGTGGTTCATTTACAGTTGGAAATGATGGAGGCAAAGGCGGTTCAGGCGGCGGTGGTGGAGGCGGTGCTTCTACTAACGGAACTGCTGGCAGTGGTGGCGACGGCGTTGTCTTTCTTTATTACTAAGGAGCAATAATGAATTACAGATACGAATACCTTTCAACCTGTTGTAATACAGGCTACATGGAGACACGCAATGAGAATGACCCACAGGTTAATACCGTATGCGTTCAATGTGGGCAGGGTGGCTATACTCTTATCAATCAAACTCTTATTTCATAATACCCACTATCATTACACCTAGCCCGAATTACAAGGGGTACAAAAGGAGCATCACTCGGGGACTAACTATGACTAATACCTGTTCCCCAAGTACCTTAACACGGTATCCCGAGATAGTAGGAGGTGCGTAAATGGCTATTGATTTTCCAAGCAGCCCAAATGTTAATGACACCTATACCTACGGCTCTAAAACATGGACTCTAGTATTAAAAGTAATAAAATAGTATTAGCGCACTTACTAAGAAATAGGAGGGTAGTCTAAGATGGCCCAATTAATGTACTACGACACTGGCTCAATCCTAAGCTAGACTATCTCCTATGGAAAATTCCGTAGGAAATACATTTGAGATGTATGAGCGCGTTCTATCAATAAAGAATGCGCTCAAACTCAAAACCCCACTTGATGTAAAGTTTACCCGCCTCGGTAGTGCACATGATGGCGGGTATATCCTTGTTGATGACGTAAATGGCGCAGACCACGTAATATCTTTAGGCGTTGAGGGCAACGTTGATTTTGAAAAAGATATTATGGAAAAAGCCTGCCATATCTATATGTACGATAATTCTATTGATGGGCTTCCAGAGCCAGTAAAGCGCTCCACATTCTTTAAGAGAACAATGGGAAGCATACGAAACGGCCACGCCTCCTTAGGCAGTTGTATTCAAGACGACTGGGTTGGTGATGACGAATACGACGACTTTGCTGGGTTTGCTGGAGGTGACGACTATATTCTAAAGATGGATGTAGAGGGCGCCGAATACGATTTACTTGGGGAAGCTTCTTGGAATACTCTTCAATATTTTAGACAGATTACGGTGGAGTTTCACGATACTGACCGCATTGAAGATGAAGAGTTCTATAAGAAGATGCTCCATGCGTTAACCCATCTACGAGAAACGCATACCCCTGTGTTTGTTCACGCCAATAACAATATCCCATTAACTATAAAGGGAAACTCGCCCTTTCCTCAAGTGTTTGAGGCAACTTTTCTACGCAATGACAGCTATAAGTTTGCGGAAGAGATTGATTTGTTTGAAGGTTTAGTTACAAGAAACGATTTGCCTAAGCCAGAGATTGGGCTTACTTTTCCTTAATCTGTAAATTCCCAAACCATACCTAGTGAACGCATGTTGGCCTCTACTGCTTGTTTATAGATAGGGGCCAATTCTTGTTTGCGCAACTCAATGAAAAGCCGTTCGTTCTCTTCTTTCTGACCAAACCACCAAGAACTAACCGCCATCTCAAATTCGAGGCAGTAGGCCCCAAAGTACCCAACATCTGCGGGTAGAGGGTGCAAGCCATAATGAGTTGCGGTGGCCAGCCCTATCTTTGCCCAGGTATAGCATTCCTGCCAAGACTTCTTATATTCAAGAGATTGAGACAGCAGGAAGTACCCTTCTGGCCTATTTGGCATGTAAGCAATCGCTTGAAATAAGCAAGTACCTACTGTGTGGTCCCTATTGCCAAGTTCTCCAAAGCAACGAGCTAGCTTCAAAAGCGCGGTGTAAACCGTAAGAGAACCGTCAACGTCTGCCCCATATTCAGCAGCGCGCATATAGAAAGAAACAGCGGAGGCGTATTGCTCTAGCTCTTCATACTCACGGGCTACTGCAAAGTTTATATCTGGATTAAATGGGTCTTCAGATAGCTTTACTATCAGCTCTTCAATTTGCATTTAAAGCCTCCTGGACAAGCTCATCTACTACAGAGTGAGGGACTTTAAGAATAAAAGCCGCGTTATCTTGGAATCCAAAGCTAACTAGTAGGTCTTCCCCATAGACAGCCGCCCCAACGCAGAACTCTACGTAAGCGTCTAGAAAAGTAAATTGATTGGTCAGCCCTAGGAAGTTAAAGTCTTTATCCCAGACGCAAAGCCTATGACGGTATACGGCGCCCTTTTGCTCTAAGTAATTTTTAAATAGGTCTACGTCATGCGTGATAGATACTAAGTAATCTCCCCAAGCAAATACATGTGAAGACCCTCTTTGGTCTAAAGGAGCAGGCGGTGTTTGCTTTAACGCAACCTGCACAGTAGGGGCTTCAACATCTGGGAGTACGTGCACCAATTCTGTAGGCATAGTCCACTTTACAAAGGTAAATGGCTGGTCTATAACGGGAACCCAATTCTTTTCACAATAAGAGGGGTCATCATTGGGTGCCGCAATACGCTTACGCGCCACCTCTCTAGCTTCCCATTTTCCCTTATTCAAAGAGATGGTGCTGTATTCCATGCGCCCTTGACCGTTTGTTGTAGTATCGCGGCGAACGCCAATCAAATAGTAAACGCCTTTCCATTGGACTAGGCGGGCGTCCTCTAGGCCAAGAAACTCCCAGATGGGCTCGTGCAAGTTGAGCATGTCCACCAAGCAATAATCAGTCATTTCTAACTCTGAATTGAGGCGGCAAAGATAGTTCTCGGTTTCTAAGCGCAGGTTATTCTCAGGATGCAAGTAAGCCAAAGGCCCCCACATAGAAGGGAAACGTTGCTTGTGTTCTGCGTGGTAGAGGGCATAGTTTACGTGCCTAAGATTAACAAGGATTTCCCCGTCGTCATCTACAAAAACAGAGGGGTTCATCAGACCCGTACCTGCAGTAAAGCGCTTAGGTATAACTATCGGGGCAAGCTTTCCGCCAGCTTGGACGGCGCGCTGAACTAGATTCACTCTAAATCATCTGCGGCTAGGCCGTGAAAATCACAATGTGATTCGTACAAGGTATCGGCAAGCCATTCGTCCTCAGTAGGCTCAGAGACATAGGATGAGCATAGTTCACAATATACAGCCCAGCGGATAGGGTCTAAATCCACAGCAACTACATCAACCGACATTGGGACCTCTTTATCCTGATTTATGTGCGTAAGCACGAGAGAATATTACCATGAGCGAAGATATGTCTTGGGTCAAGAACGCCCCGTCAGCCCCGTCTAAAGAAGACACTAGGCTTTTAGCCAGTCGTCCACAGGAGGCGCAAGACTTTATTGATAGCACCAAGAACTATGGCGGCGCGTCTATGAACCTTCAGTCTATGAAGATGGCGCAACCTGGGGACAAAATGTATATCGTTGGTAAAGAGCCCTCTAAACATACAGGTCGCCCAGTAGACACTGCCTATGAAAATCCAGGTCAATCCACGTTAACTCCTCGCCAGTTTGCATCTCATTTTAATCGTTTAAAGGGAGAGACGAGTAACCCTAGCGCCATGATGGGCAGCTGGTACGATAAGAAAAATAAGGCATCTAAAGCCAAAGGAACTCAAATTGATTTATCAGTAGGCTATAAATATAAGAAGCCAGCTGAAAAGAAAATGATTGAACGCAATGAAGACGCAGCGTTCAGCATGGGCAACATGCGCGAACTCCGTAACGAAGCCGCTCGTAAACGCCACGGCATTACAGAGCCCCGTCCCCCAAAAAATAATTAATGAGCAAGCCGTATACACCTGGCGGAAGATTCAACTCCGATTTTGAACGCGGTTCTATCTTCCAAGGCATAGATGCTGACCTGAAGAACCCTGTAGGAACAGCGGCTCAGTGGTATATCTTTGACGCGGTTAACTCTGTTAAAGACCCAATTTACGATGTAGGAGACGACCCAAGCTACGGAGTTGGTGGAAAAGTATGGACTGGGCCGTTCACTATCCCAGTTATCAGAGCTGTGATTGAACAAGGTAGCTCCAAGACATCCACAGCTGGTTTCTACAACGCCGATACTCTGCATCTAACTCTCAACTCTAATGATATTGAATTTATCGCCCCAGGCACCATGTTGAGCCCAGACTTCCAAGACCGCAGCCGAGTTATTTGGAAAAACGAAGTGTTTCGCCCAGTAAATGCTCAGCAACGGGGTATTATTTCTGAGACGTTTGTTCTACTAACCCTAGACCTTGTTCAGGTTATGCCTGAAGAAATGGTCAATGACCCGCAGTTCTCTGCGTACGCTAACTAAGGAGACATAAATGGCAATAGTGCATGTGAATATAACAGTGGGAACCTCAGCCACTGCGCTGACAACGCTAAGCCCAATTACTGAGTACACCGCTATATCTATTCAAAATAACGATGCGGCATCAATATATATCGGAGATAGTACCATCGCCACCAGTGGAGCAAATAGAGGACACACAGTTGCCGCGGGTTCTACTTATCAACTTTGGCTTAGAGCTAACGACACTGTGTATGCAATTTCGGCAGCTGGAACCCCAGCAAACGCCGTTTCTATTCTTTACTCACACGTTCAGCAATAATGCCTTTTAAGTCCAAGGCCCAAGAGCGCTGGATGTGGGCAACCCACCCTCGTATGGCGGGTCAATGGGAAGAACATACCCCAAAGGACAAGGCTCTCCCTGATAAACTAAATCCACGAGAAAAACGCCCCACGAAAAGAGATAAATAATGGCAAAGGCAAAGCTGGGCTCAGGTGCCCGTTTTAAAGCTGTAGAAAAGTCTGCTGAGAAGTCAGGGGCTAAAAACCCAGAGGCAGTAGCTGCCGCTGTGGGCATGAAGAAATACGGTAAGGCTAAGATGGAAAAGCTTGCTGTTAAAGGCAAGAAGGACGAGAAGAAAAAGGATAAAAAATAATGTGCAAATCATGTGGTTGCGGTTGCTCTAAGCCTAACTGTAAAGGGGCTTGCAAGAAAGCCGATAAAAAGCAGGATGCCAAACTTGAAAAGGGTATGACTCCTAAGCAAAAGAGCGCTTTTGAAAAGGCGGATAAGAAGATGGACAAGAAGAAGCCATCTGCTAAAGAAGATATGAAGATGGATAAGGCCTTGGCAAAGAAGGTCAAAAAGAAGTAAGCACTTAGCGCCCGCAAGGGCGCTTTTTGCTTTATTCTTATAGTAGTTCCCGTGCGGGGACTAAGCACTACCTTGCGATTTACTCTTGCTGCTCTCTTAGGAGATTACCCATGTCTGACCGTATTGACCGAGCCTCTGATGCTGAATTCATTAAGGCTATCGTCGAGAACGTCCCTCAACAGGCAACCAAGAATGAAACTAACGCGTGGGGTGCAGCATTTGTAGCAGCAACGGCAGTGAAGCATGCACTCAAGAAGCGCTGAATTTAACGCGCTAGCCAAGCGCACATCCTTTGAGTTGGTACGCCCTCTCGACGCCCTCCTTCAGTCTTTAGCTATTAAATCTGGCTGGCCTGAAGATATCGTATTTAAATTGAATGTAATTGTAGACTCTGATGAAACTATTAGAGTCCATTACCCAGACGATATCAAGCAAGAGGTTGAAGACCTTGAATACGGACACCCAGGTGAAACCCCTAACGCGGCAATACGCCCATTCCTTTTACGTGCCCCTGAGCTCATCCAAAATATTTTAGAAGAAAAAGCTCTAGCCCCACTAATAGATTTGATGGGAGTACTCTAATGGGAAATCCATTTATTGTTGCTGAAGACTTGGCTCTAAAGACCTGGTTGTCTGGCATTACGGTATCTGATGATAAAAACGCCAGTCGCCCTGTTAAAACTTGGTTTGGTTACCCAGACGTGGAAGTCCAAGACCAGGTGTTTCCTTTTATCACCCTTGACCTAATTGATATCAACGCGGGCAATGACAGGCAGAACTCAGGTCTATTGACGGATACTGATTACCAAGGAACCATCGCTGCCCAATCTAATATTGAATATCAATACCAGATTCCTGTGGCGTACGACCTTGTGTATCAAATTACGTCCTATTCTCGTCACCCGCGCCATGACCGCGCCATTATGTTTCAGCTGCTAAATAAGTTTCCATCAAAGTACGGACACCTTGAGGTACCTAATCAACTAGGAACTTTTACGGTAAGTCGTTCTATGTTCCTTGATGGATTTGTAAAGCGAGACGCCGTTGAAGGTGAAACTGGAAACCGCCGCTTGCTTAGAAACGTTTTGACAGTCCGAGTAACTAGTCAGATGTCGCCTTTGGCGGCAGATGCGGTTGCCTCAAAGATTGTTCAATCTGTAAAAATCAATGACACTACTACGTACATTCCGTCTGGCTACTATCCCGTTAAAAACTGACAACAACGATAATCAATAAGGAGATACATTAATGGCCGTTTATACACGCCCTGGGGTGTACGTTCAAGAAACGCTAAACCCTATTGCGCCAACACCTGGCGTAGCTTCACTCTCAATCGCAGCCTTTATCGGCACCAGCGACCGCGGACCAACTTCCGCAGCAACCTTGGTAACCTCTTGGAGCCAATACGTAAGCAAGTTTGGCGGATGGAATACCATCTCGAACAACAACTTGCCTATCGCTGTATACCTTTTCTTCGCTAACGGCGGAACTCAGGCGTACATCACACGCGTACTTGGTAACACAACCTCTGCAGTTGTTACAGCCGCATCTTGGACATCTGCTTCAGGCGGTACTGTAACTTACACAGCTAACAACACCTTTACCTCTGGTCAAACAGTTACGGTTACAGGTTTGGCTAACTCTGCGTGGAACGTATCTGGCGCTACTATCGCAACAGCGACATCCACATACTTCACAGTTACAGGTATTGCTACAGCAACTAACCTTACTGGAGTTACAGCAACGGCTACTGCTATTACTGGATACCCAACAGTAGCAACTCGTACACTCAGCGACCGCGCAGGTAGCCCTCTCCCAACCCTTACCATTGCCTCTAATAACTCAGGTACTTGGGGAAATAGCCTCTATATCGCTATTCAAGATAGCCTCTCAACAGGTTACTTTAACGTAATCGTATATCTAGGTGGAACCACCTCAGGATACATTGTTGAGCAGTGGACTGACGTAACCATGAAGTCTACGGACGCACGTTATGCTGTAACCGTCATCAACCAGAACTCTGCGTACATTACAGCTACAGACTTGCTCTCTACCTCTGGAAGCCCAACCAGCAACCCAGCGGTTACAGGAACAAATACCAATCTAGTCCCAGTAGTTCTCAGCGGAGGTAGCGACAATAACAACGTATCTTCTGCTAACATCTCAAGCGCGCTTAGCTTGTTTGACACTATTGCCTCTACTCTAATCCTAAATATCCCAGGATTTACAGACGTAACAACAGTCAACCTAGCTCTGGCCTACGCTACAGGTTCTACTCGTTCTAACGACGTCTTTGTAATCATTGATGGAATCAACGACACCGCCACCAACCAGCTGGCTCTTGCGGCAACTTACAGCGCAACATCCTCTGGAGCGGTTTACTACCCACAAATTACAATCTCTGACCCAACAGCCGCAGTTGGTTCACCTACAGGTGCAACTAAGACTGTCGGAGCGGGTGGAGCTGTCGCAGGTCTTTTTGCCCGCACAGACGCTTCTCGTGGAGTATTCAAGGCTCCAGCTGGTCTTCAAGCTCGTCTGTCTAACGTAGTTTCTGTACCATCACTCAGTACCACTGACCTTGGTAACCTTAACAACGGAACTGTGCCTGTCAATGCAATTCGCTACATCACAGGTTCAGGCTTTGTAGTTATGGGTGCTCGTACCCTAAAGCAGGGATATGTAGACAAGTACGTACCCGTTCGTCGAACCCTAACTTACTTGGAAAAATCTTTATCTGACTTGACGCAGTTCGCTATCTTTGAGCCTAATAACCAAGTTCTTTGGAACCGAATTAACTCTGTAGTCGGAAACTTCCTAAATCAGTTCTGGGGTCAAGGCGGTCTATATGGAAACACCCCGTCGTCCGCTTTCTTCGTAAAGTGCGATTCTGACGTAAATCCACAGCCATCTATTGACAATGGGTTTGTTAACATTCAAGTTGGAGTCTCTTTGCAGCGTCCAGCTGAATTCATCATCATCAATATCGGTCAGTTCAACGGTGGAACCACCGTTACTACGGCGTAAGGGAGATATAACTAATGCCAACAAATACTAACTTCAACTCAACCCTAGCGACTGACCCTTTACGCGGTTTTAGGTTCACCGCTACGTTTACTGCGGCAGGGGCTGACTCAACATTCAACACTAAAATCACTACAGGTTTTACTGGAGGATTCAGCTCAATCTCTGGCTTGTCTATTAATACCCAAGCTATCCAGTACCGCGAAGGTGGAATGAACACCACAGTTCACCAGATTCCTGGTATGACTACATTCAACCCAATTAGCTTTAGCCGTGGAGTAATCCTAGGAAACGACCAAGCTATGGTGTGGATGCGCGGGCTGTTCTCAGCTGGAACTGGCGCAGGCCTTCCTGCGGGATATAACCCAGTTACTAACCCAAACCCAGGCGCTACTGCGGCGGGCGCAACAGGAAACTTCCGTACGGACATAATCATTAATGTCAATCAGCACCCAAATACAAGCACTACTGTGGACTACCCACAAATGGCTTTTAAAGTGCATAACGCATGGATTACTGGCCTTAACTACACAGACCTGGATGCGACCAATGGTGCGATTCTGTTTGAAACAATGCAGCTTGTCCATGAGGGCATCTCTGTATTCTTTACAGATACTAAGGGAAGTCCTTCAGACGGTAAAAACACAAGCGACTACTAACTGATAAGATTAGCCCATTAACCTAAGGAGAATAATTCGTGAGCACAACTGATACACCAGTAGTAGTAACAGACGCTGATTTAATTAATAAGTATGCAGCTATGGCGACAGAGGAGCCAGAACAGGTCGTAGAGACCCAGGCTCCTCTCGGACCAGAAGTAACTCTTCCTGGAGGATTTATCCTTGAAGGGGCTGTGGTAAACACCGCTGAAGTTCGTGAGTTAAACGGAGTTGATGAAGAGGCTATCGCTAACGCACCAACTACAGGAAAAGCTCTTAATATTCTTCTTCAAAGAGGTCTGGTAAAGATTGGCGGAAAAGACGTAACTAGAGACGACTTGGATGCGCTTCTTGCGGGAGACCGAGACGCCATTCTTATCGCCATTCGTCGTGTTACTTTTGGTGGCACTGCAGAATACAGGGTCACATGCGCAGCTTGCGATACAGACCAGAACACCGTAGTAGACCTAGATAAAGATGTTCCTGTTAAAAAGCTGGAAAATTCTGAGGAACGAACTTGGAATGTAGAAACGAAAAAAGGGTTTGTTACTGTGGGGCTACCTACAGGAATTACTCAAAAGAAGTTGCTTGAGAACTCAGAAAAAACATCTGCCGAACTCAACACTATTCTACTTTCTGGGTGTGTGCTATCAGTAAACGGTATTCCATCTATGGGAGCCAGCACAGTGCTAAAGCTTGGTATGGCTGACCGCGCAAATATTGTAAAAGAAATTATTGAACGTAACCCAGGCCCACGCCTTGGGGAGGTGAAGAAGGCATGCGAGGCATGTGGTGAGGAGATGAATCTCCCTATCAGCCTCGTTGATTTGTTTCGTATATAGAAAAGAAGATTACGAACTTTTATTAGATGAGTACGAGTTTCTAACAAGAAACTTTACAGGTTGGACTCTCTCGGACATACGGGGACTATCCGTACGGGAGAGGCGCAACTGGATAGAACGAGCGAAACGAAATAGGAGGTAGTCATGGAAGATGACGTCAAGCTGGCCTTTGGCCTTGGCGGCAAGATGGGTACAGCCGTCACTAACATTAAGAACGACCTCCTAAGCTTAGCTAGCATTATCGAAACAACGCTTCTACCAAAGATTGACAAGATGGCTAGCCGTCTTGAATCGGTTAGCAAAGACTTTAGTGGCCTTCTTATTGCTGATAAGTACGGGCGAGTTACGGGCACCTCAGGGGGTTCAAATAGAGTAGCCCCACCACCTCCTACGGAGACTGGTAATAACGGAGCCCCTCCAACTAATAATCAAAGCCCTAAGACACCACAAGATAACTCCGCTGGTAAGCCTACTAACAATAAGATTGCGGCTGGGGCGCAGGCTGTGCTTGGCGGAATGTACGGGTCTAATCTACTTAGCATGGCCATGCCAAGCGTGCAGACCTCCATCATGCAGGACTACCTCACTAACCGTGTAGCTTTTAATGGGGCTGGGGGGATAACGGGTAGTTTACAAGGTCAAACAAGCCAAATAAATGCTTTGCAACGCTCTATGGCAAACCAAGGAACAGCCACCAGCAACATGGACGCAATTAATGCAATTATTGCTCTGCAAAATGCGGGGCTTGGCGGAGCAAAAAACTTTAAGCAATTAGCGTCGGGTGCCGCAGCCATTTCTAATTTAGAACCTGGCATGGGTCTTGCAGGTGCCGCTCAAGCTCAAGGAGCTGCTCAAGCCCCTACTACTGTAAATATGCTTCGTTCTATTGGTATCAATATGCGTGACGCTAACGGTAATATGCTCACTACGGGTCAAATGATTGACCAAATATGGAACTTTTTAAATAAGAACAACGGTGGCAAGCATATGGATAAGGAATCCATAACCATGTCCTTAGCCCCAGGTTATGGCCTATACAACATGCTTAGTAGCATGTTCAACGGCGACCCTATGATGATTAAACTTGTAGGAGACGGATTAAAGCTTAAAGCTCAAACAGGTGGAGCTGCTATTGATTCCCTTACCCGTAATCAAATGAAAACTTTGGGCGGAACCACTGGAACAGTTAATGCGATTGCTAACAAAACAGCTGCTCAAACAGAACTCTTAACCAATACGGCTGCAACTACTTCAGCTGGGTATGCGGCGTCTGCTGACTTATCCGCAGCACTCAATAGATTTGCCGATATGGTCCCACAATTAACTTCGGCTTTGGGCGGATTAAACGGATTAATGTCTGGAGTAAAAGGCATAGGTGGTGGTGGTGCTTTGACCAGTCTCCTTGGAAGTTATGGCGCAACTAAAATAGCTGGAAACGGTGGTTTTGTCTCTACTGCTAAAAACATAGGTAAAGGCATTTTAAATTTCTTTAAAAGAAATGGAAAAACCATACTCACTGACGCTGAAATTGTTGCGTTAGAGAGTCAAGCGGCTGCAGCTGAAATCACAACCGCAGGAACTGCGGGAACCGCCGATGAGGTTGTGACCCAAGGGATTGTTGCTAAGCTCATTTCTAAAATGGGAACACGCGCTGAAGGCGGCCCTACTGACGCCAAAGTCCCATACATTGTTGGAGAAAAAGGCCCTGAGCTCTTCGTCCCTAAAACAGACGGAACCATAATCCCTAACCATGTAATTGGAAGACAAAGCGGCGGACCAGTTACCGCAGGCGGGTCTAGCATATCTAAAGCAGAATCTTATTTAATGGGGATGAACCCTAATAAGGTAAGCGCTGGAGATTTTGCTCAAGCTATGCTCGTAGGATTAGGGGCGCCAACAGACGCGCAAAACGTCGCCAATCTAAAGCTATGGATGAGCGCTGAAGGTGGTAACTGGCTAAACACTGCGCATTTTAATCCGTTAAACACAAGCTATGGTTTAAATGGGTCTACTAACTTTAATACTGGAATGGCTGGGGGAGGCGTACAGGCGTACAAGAGTTGGAAAGACGGATTAGACGCAACTCTGGGCACTCTTACAGGTCAAAACGCTGGCGCCCGCGGGTATGCGAACCTTGTAAAAATGTTGCAGGGTGGAAAAGCACCTCAATCTGAATGGATTACTGCTTTACAGCAGTCTTCTTGGGATAATGGTCACTACTCTAACCTTTCGCATGGGGGCAACTCTAACTATAATCCAAATTCTCCGTACTCAGGCCACGGAAGAGGTGGAGCGACGAGCACCAACCCTGCAGCACCTACGCAGGTGCAAATAGCCGCACACGCAGCATCTCTTAATAAAGATGCGACTAATAACCATAACTACGGTGGGGTTAGCATCACGATTAATGCGCAAAATCATTCATCAGATGCACTACTAAGTCAACTACAACAACTATTTGCGGGCTCAGGTATCGTAGCCCAGATTTCAGGGTGAGTAAATGACTACTCTTACAGCGTATCAAACGCGTCAAGCGTATCTTGCAGCTTCCTATAAAGCAAGAGCAGCTGCCGAAAAAGCGGCGGCTTACGCCGCTTTATTTCCAGTAGCTGCTGTTCAAACCCCCGTAGTTGCTCCTCCAGGTTATTATATAGACCCATCGGGGACAGCTACAACCATCTCATCTATTCCAAATATACCTGATATTAAGGCGAGAGCGGCTGCGTATGCATTGGCAGCTGCCGAAATAAAAGCTAGCGCAGTAGCGGCTGCGAAGGCAAGTGCCGCTGCAGCTGCTTCTATTTCGTTAGCTGCCAAAGCAAATACTCCGTATAATATTCAATTCAATCTTCCGCCCCATAAATGGAGTTTGCCAGTAGACCCCACTAATTTAGGGTATAACAAGACTAAGCAAACCAGCGCGTCCTTTAATCACGGACTTCGTAGAGCAGCTATGTGGTTCTACGATGCACCGCCTGCGGGAGACACAGCCCCTAGCAGCGCGCAAGGTTTAATTTCCACATCCAATGCTGTAGCGGCTAAGGACAAAAATCTATTTGGTTTTCAATTTTTATGGAACCCAACCACACTAAGCAATTCTATTTCATATAATCCTGCGATGGTTCCATCATCAGCCGATGGATTTGCGCAATATTCGTCTTTGTTTACAGGCATGGAAAGCATGCAAGTTACCGCGCAAATCAATAGAGTGATGGACTTTGCGGCGTTTAAGGCTAACCCTGGCATGTCATTAAGTGAAATGGCCAGCTCGTATGCAGCGTACAAAAACCCTCAATCTAAATCTAAGGCTGAAACCACTGAACAACAAATATCTGACCTGTTAAAACGCGGAACTATGGCGGACGTAGAGTACATCTATAGGATGGTCAACGGCATCGGAAACGCATCTATACCTACTTTTACTAACGTCTTAGGTCGTCAAACAGCTGATTTAGCTTTTTTAGCCCCAACGGCTATAGCAATAAAATTTGGCCCAAACCCTGATAGTTTGTCGTACGTAGGTTGGTTAACACAGGTAGATGTTCAACACCTTCAATTTACTGAAGATATGATTCCGTTAGACACAACAGTAACCATTAGCATTAGTGCGTTCTCTCGCACAACGTTAGCGAGCAACTAATGGCTATCTATAAAGGCTCTAGATATGAGTACTCTAAAGTTGATTTTGTGCAAACAAAAGCTGCAGGAAATGCAAACCCTATTATCTTCTACAACGTTCCTGTATTTACCAACCTTTCTTACTATGAGCATGTGTATGAAGCTGGGGAACGGATTGACCAGATATCTACTCAGTACTACAGAACACCTAAGCTTTGGTGGTTAATTGCTGCGGCTAACCCTGCAATAAATGATTTATACAATATACCTGCGGGAACTTCTTTAAAGGTGCCACGTGTTTAATTATTTAAAAGTAACTTTTCCTAACACTACGCTATCACCAAGCAGTGTGCTCTCTTTTAATTACTACCAAAACCGTTACAAGCATGAGGTTGCGGTCATAAAATTTAGAGATTGGAACGTCGAGTACTCTGTAATTTCTTCGGGCTCTCCTGTTCAATTTCAAATGTTTCATGGAGTTACCGCTGGAGCAGTAAAAACATTTTATGGATATGTCCACCACGTCTCACCTACCAGAACACCTGGCCAAAACATAACCGAAGTAACAGTCATCGGAGCCTCGTGGGTTATGAAAAATGAAAGCCAACATATTTATAAAGGACTATCGGCTGACGCTATAGTTACCCAAATGGCAAAAAAGTATAAGTTTGCCTCTTTTACTGTGAGTCACCCTCGCGTGTTCCCTCAGGTGTCTCAAGCGGGACACACAGACTGGGGTCTGTTAGTTCGTCTAGCTAAACAATGCGGCTACAGCCTACGTACAGAAAACACTGAGATTTACTTTCAGCCTATGTTGTATGAGTATACAAATTATCGTTCTCAAGCGCCTCGCTTTATTATGCGTGAGTCTAATAACCCTGGCGGCTCTACTATTTACAGCTTTAAACCAATGATTGGCGAATCTATACCGTACGAACAGGAAACTAAAGCAGCTACCGCTGTGTCTGGTATAGATAGACCCTCTATAAATGGTTTATCTCTTACGCACCCTACAAGAAATAAGAAAACTAGAAGCTCTTCTAGTTTAGAATTTTTTGATAAGTATGAGACTTCAATCGTCGCTAACAATGCCGATACTGCTAAGCACGAAGCTAAAGCGGCCGAAGACCGAGCCTCTTTCCCGTACCGCGCTACAGTTGAAGTTAAAGGGGACCCTTTACTTCGACCAGATATGCCTGTATACCTACAGGGAGTTGGAGCTCAATACGAGGGCTATTGGACAATCTTAGGCACAGAGCACAAGATTTACGAAAAAGAGCGCAATAACCAGATATACACAACAATTTTAACCGTGGGTAGCGACTCCTTAGGTGCGGCGGTTACTTGGACAGATAATCAGACTATTACTCAGCCCGCGGCTACTCCTATTAGAACTATTATTCCAGGAGTAACGCAAACGGTTATTACCCCCAAAAGCACTTTAATAAACACAACCCCATACAACCTTCCTCAGAAAAAGGGAACATTTGGGGCACTTAATAATAGAACTGGCGACTCTATATCTAGTCCTACTTGGATTTCACAGACCGTTACGCTTAACCCTATCTTGACAGTGCCTGGAAGCTCCTCTCCTACGCGCAGCACCGCCCAAGCCTCTATTGGAACGATAAAGTGATGAACGACGAATACGATAAAAGATTTTATGGAATTTACGAAGGCGTCTGCACTAATAATGCTGACCCAGACGGTAAATATAAAATTAAACTTATTGTTCCGCAGGTGCTGGGCAATAATGAAACAGACTGGGCTGTTCCTTGCCTTCCTGTGGTAGTAGACGCTGACCATGGAACCTCTGGCGGCCTGACCACCACTACAAGTTCCGTTAATGATGGGGGCACTGGTTCTTCATCACACAGCCATACAGTGACGTTGACCACACATCAAAAAGTACCAAACCTTAATCAAAAGGTTTGGGTTATGTTCATTGCTGGAGACCCTAATTTTCCAGTCTGGATGGGAGTTGAACTATGAGTTCTGACAGCGCTATAACTCTTCCTTTTTCTTTTAATAGCTCTGGGGGTATTAGCTATACGACCGATATTCGTAAAATCTGGCAAGACCGAGTGACCTTAGTAGTTATGTCGCTAGTAGGGGAGCGGGTTATGCGACCAAATTTTGGGACAAATACGCGAGGTGCTGACTTTGAAAACACATCTAATGCTTTGTCTTTAATACAGTCCGAAATTGCCGCTGGGTTTTCAACTTGGCTACCTAATCTAACTCTTTTAGAGGTTACTGGGGCCGTAGACCCTGTAGATAACTCATTAAATATAAACGTAAGCTACCAATACGGGTTAGGTACCACCGACTCCGTGGTCTTGCGTAATGCTATCCTTGACTCTACAGGCTCAATACTTTCGGAGGCTCCAATAAATGGCTAGTTATGTTCCATCGGTAGACTATACCTCTAGAGACTACTCTGCCATTTTGTCAGATATGACTAGTCTTATCCCTAACTTTACGTCCAACTGGACTAACCGCGACCCCGCTGATTTTGGCATGGTGTTGTTGGAGCTTTTTGCTTACATGGGAGACCTATTAAGCTATTACATTGACCGCGCTGCCAACGAAGCAATGATTACTACTGCTACTCAAAGACAAAGCCTTTTGGATATCTCCACAATGCTTGGTTACGTCCCAACGCTGGCTACACCAGCGACGGCATTAGTGACGTTTACTAACACTAGCGCTAGCGCTATAACTGTTCCAGCATTAACTCAAGTAGCAACATCCTTAATTGCGAATTCTACGACGTCCCAAGTAGTTTATGAAGTTACCTCTACGGTAACAGTCCCTGCTCAGGTGGGGTCAACTGCTGGAACCGTAAGAACCTCAGTAACTCAAGGCGTAACCGTTTCTAACGAAAGCGTTGGAGTTTCCAATGGATATCCTTCACAAGGTTATCAATTAGCTAACACTTCTGTTATCAATAAGAGCACTGTCGTAGTTATTAACGGCGTAACTTACGCTCAAGTTCCCTATTTGGTTGATTATGGTAGCTATGACCCTGTTTATTCAACATACGTAGATGAAAACAATATTACCTACGTTAAATTTGGCGATGGAGTTAGCGGCCGCATCCCACCTAATGGAGCAACCATATATGTTACCTACAGAGTAGGTGGTGGGGTACTTGGAAACGTAGCCACGGGTCTTATTAAATATATTTTAACACTGCCTGGATTTAATGCTGTTCCAACAGGATTAAGCGCCGCCAATTCGGACGTAACTGCGGGAGATGGAGCAGCAACTGGGGGGGCGGATGCTGAATCCAATGACTCTATTCGCTATAACGCTCCTTTAAGTATTCGTTCTATCAACCGCGCAGTTGCGGTTAATGATTACGCGTATTTAGCTACTCAAGTGCTTAACGTAGCAAAGGCTATAGCGTACGCTAGCGTTTATTCTTCTATCACTATTTACATGTTACCTTCTGGAGACCCTGGAGTATCTTCAGATAACGTTACGCCGAGCGCTACTTTTAATACGGTATCCGCAAATGTTCTTTCTTATTTAATCAACAAAGCTCCAGGAAACACTACTATGACTGTACAACCACCTAAATGGGTAGGCGCGTACATTAACTTAAACATTACAGTCAACCCAACGTACAGTCAATCTGCTGTTAAAACGGCTGTGACAACGGCCATTAACAACTTATTTTTTGTGGATAACACTTACTTTAATCAAACTATCTCTGTATCAAGTCTTTATAACGCGGTAGCGGCAGTCCCTGGTGTGGCGTATCAAAGCCTTACAAAGATGGTACGCGCAGATGCAGACCAGACCTATGTGGTTAATAACAAGCAGCTTGTATCTTCTGTGGCAACCCTAACCACGTCTACGACCCACACTTTGACCGTAGGACAAACAGTATCGGTAACTAACGTAGATGCCACATTCAACGGAACTTATGTAGTCACTGCGGTAACAAGTAACACGTTTTCCTATGCTCTTATTGCCAGTCCTGTAAGCTCTACTCCAGTATCTGGCGGAGCAGTAACTGCGTTAACAGTTAAAGATATAGTATGCGCTGTTAGTGAAATTCCTATGATTTCCTACTCCAGTACTTTCACACTAGGAAGCTTAAATATCACTGCTACAGGTGGTGTTACTAGCTAATGTCACGTTACGGAATTGATTATTACGGCATTGGAACCTACTCAGGAAGCGCGGCTGCTACAGCATCGTACTCTGCGGGTACCTTTTTAGCGAAGCCTTATAACTATGGAGCTATACAATTAACGTGGTCTACCCCAACGGCTGCTGCAGGAACTTCTATAGCTAGCCTAGTAATTGTAAGAAACCAATACGGCTTTCCAGTTAATCCCTACGATGGAACTCAAGTCCTAGTAAGTAGTGATAACACTAACCCCACATCTTTTATAGATAGCACAGGGCTATCTGATGGTGGGTACTTTTACTATTCTTTATTTATCTACGTGTATACAGCGTCTACCAATTCATACGCATGGGTAAACGCAGGAACCGCGTATGGATTTGCGGTAACCAAAGCTGGATACACAGACCGTTTGTATGGTTCTATTCCAGATATTTATAAGATTTTAGACCCATATTCTGCAACGGCGGACTGGAGTAACCAAGACTTATATAACTTTTTAGCTAACTTTGGCTTTCAGCTTGATTACATGCAAAACAGCATTGACCTTTTACGCCGTAGGTACAACATCGAAAAAGTAAACGGTAACCTAGTACCAACATTAATGAATCAATTTGGATTTACTTATGAAGGCGCTTTAGGCCTTCAACAAAACCGTATTCTTCTTAGAGACGCTATTACATTAAATAAGCAAAAAGGAAGTAAACAAGGGCTTACCGCTTTTCTTAAAGACTTCACGGGCTATGCAATTCCTACGGCTTCTACAGCGCCTAACCCAAATGTTACTGGGGTAACACTGGGGCACAATTTAATGCTGGACTACAATGACTCTTCTGCTGAAGAAAGCACAGGGCACTGGGTATCTTCAGATGGAACCTCGGACATGGACTGGCTGGGAACGTTAAACGTTACATCCGTTTCTTTAACCTCAAACGTGGCCACACTTGTAGTTGGACCTCATCAATATGACGTAGGAAATTACATCACAATCACGGGATTGCCCGCCACTCTATTTAATCAATCGGTCCCTCAAGTGATTACAGCTGTTGACCAAACTAACTCTATTAGCTTTGCGTTATCTTATGCCTCAAATGTGACCTCTACAAGCGGTTATAACTTAGCTACTAACACATATGGTCAAATACACCCTAGCCCTATTCCTTGGTCAGAGCCTACAGCTCCCAGCTTGTTTCCAAACAAGACAGGTGGAATTCTTGCGCTATACAACATGTCCGCTACCGCTCAAGCACTTTCTGCTTACTGCGGAGATTCCGACGCTATCGGCCAAGGCATACCTGTAACTGCGGGAACTGTTTACTCTTTTAATTTTTATGTAGCAAACGGCGGGACCGCAAGAGCGGTAACCCCTGTTATTAAGTGGTATGACCGTTTTGGTAAATACATTTCTTCTACAAGCGGAACTGCAATAACAGACACTGGGACACTGTTTTCTAGCTCGTACCGCCCTATAGTTAATGGCGTTGCTCCTACGTATGCTACAGCGCAAGCCATATCCACGTCATTAACTCAAGCGTATTACGCAGTACCTGGCTTATCTATTGCTAGTGTGGGAGGCTCTGCTACTAATGAGCACCATTACATTGATGCGGCACAATTTGAGGCCTCTCCCTCTACCACAGTGGCGGGATTAACCGTACCTATCACGGCGGCTTCTGGAAACGGAACCACGGTAACGTATACAGCGGCAAATACGTTTGTAGCTGGGGATACAGTAAACATCACGGGAATGCTCACATCGTCTTTTAACTTTACAGCTGCAGTAATAACTAGTGCTACAAGCACACAGTTCACAATAGCAAGCACTTCAGCAACAGGCACGGGAACTGTTACAGGTTTTGCGGTTGCAACTTTTGCTGGAAGTACTTTTGATGAAGCGCGGCAACTGCACATTGTACTTAAAGCAAATCGCATTAATGAGTTGCTCAACCCTCATTTTGCTTCTCCTTTAACTCCTTGGACGGTAACTAACGCGTCTAGCGTTGTTATTAATAACATTGAAGAGCCTACCTCACCAGAATTTGCTGTTAGTACCACAGGAATTGCAGGGGTAGTAGCTACTGTAACGCTTTCTTCATACCATACATTTACAGTAGGTCAGTCTGTATTTTTAACTGGAATATCGGGCTCTGGGGTAACCCCAGCAAGCTTTAATGGAACTCAAACTGTAGCTTCTGTTACTAATAACAGCTTTACATTTAGCACAGGAGCGCCTTCACAGGCAACAACAACAACAACAGGTTATGCCTACACAGCAGGAAATACTTTAGAGATAACAGCAACAGCGCCTAGCGTTACAGTGTCTTCATGGGATGGCGCCACCTCTGCTCAACTAATGCCTATTTACTATCCAGGCACGTCTTACTCGTTCAGCGTATATGCGCAGTCGCTATCCACCGCAGAGAATGTCCAAGTAGCTATACAGTGGTACAACTCTTCTAAAACGTTGATAGGCACCTCTCTTGGGGTATCAACCGCGCTAAGTATTGGTAACTGGGTTCGCCCTTACGTCACGGACACGGCCCCAACAACAGCCGCTTACGCTGTAGTTCAACTTTTATGGAGCACAACCACAGGACACTTCATCGCTATTGATGAGGCTCTGTTCGAGAATAATGGATTGGTCTTACCATACTTTGATGGCTCTAATGGACAAGGGCTACTCCCTTATGACTTTATGTGGGAAGGCAACGTGGTCAATGGAGCACGAAGCCATTTCTACAAGAATCGTTACAGCGTACAAACACGTCTACTGGGAACAACTATCACTAACCAGATTAATGCGGGGTCTACGGTAGCGTTCTACTTAGCACAGCCGCAAACGTAGTAAGATACAAGCATGCTTAATTTAATGTTGATTAGCCTGTCCACCGCGTTCTTGTTAGCTCTATTCTCAGGAGTTTCTCAGCTTCTGTCTATGTTCGTTAACCCTGTGCTTGTTAACACTAGCTTTGTATTAGTGTTTAGCATTGCAACAAGTTTTCTTGTCACGGTCCCAGGGTGGAGAGCGCACATTGTTTACATAATGGCTGGGGCGTTTCTAGGAAGAACTTTCCTCACTATTGCGGAAAAAACGGCGAATTTTCACGCAACTATAGTCAGAAATACGCAAGTCTAAAATCCTGTGTTAGTCTTCTCCTCCCCTAACAGGAGGTCCTATGGACAAGCACTACGTATTAGTAACAGGTAGAGGTACCACAAGTCGGGCGAATGTAGAAGCCCTTCTAGAAGACTATATCTACGCAGCAAAAGATGAACTTGTATTCGTACTTGAATACGAAAAGTCACCGAGTCAAGGGCAGGTATTCATTGCTCAACTAGCAAGGGATAAAGGCAAGGACATAATTGTCTTTGCTCATCCTGACGCTAAGTTTGACGGTTTGACAACAGGGTTCACTTTCAACCCCGTCATTGATACTTTTACTGAGGCAGTAGCCTTTGTAAAGGGCGAAAAAGCCACAGCCATATTTATCTGGGATGACGAAGACGAATCCCAGCCCCCGCGAGTCCGTTTACTAAAAGACGCGGGAATTAAAAGTCAGGACATTACCCAAGGCCTAATGTTGATTAAAGTGGCTGACGGTAGCCTTAGCGCGCCCGAACCAGTTGAAATCCCTGAGGCCGAGCAGGTCGAAGAAGAGCCCCTTGAGGATGATGATTTTGAAGAGGACGAAGAGGTTGAGGACGACGAAGAGGAACCTGACCTAGAGGATGATATCTACTATGGGATTCAGGCTTTCATTAAGGCTATCGCCAAGGCGGTCGTAGCCGAGCTCCAGAGTGCCCCAGAAACGCCTTCTAAGGGCGACAAGGCGTGATTACATCTCGCGCCCTAGGCGTCTACTACTACCTAAAGGGTTCAGGGGCTAATATAAGCGCTGAGAACCTTTCTCGTGTTTTCCCTGAAGGGCGGAAAGTATTCCTCTCCGTCCTGAAGGAGCTCCGTGAGGTTGGTCTGATTTCGACCACCCGCGAGACGGTCAACGGCAAGTTCGTGACCGTATCCCGCTTAACCGATGGGAGTCCCAAAACGGAACTCCTGTTACAGCAGTATGAGCAGAATAGCAATTTAATACTAAATGCTTATTCACTTAAATCATTAGAAAGAGTTCACGGCGGAGCCGTGAAAGGAGCAAACGTGGAAGATTATTCTCTTGGAAGATACGAAGTTGACGAGGATGACCGTCAAGAGCAAATCCGCAAAGCCCGTAAGAAGACTCAAGACGATTACGCAGAACTCAAGAAGGCTGAAGCCGCCCGTAAGAGCGAGGCTAAGTCCGCTCAGGCTCCCATAGATTGGAGCACGGATGCCTCGGTTTATGAATTCGCTGACCGCATGGGTCATATGTGGAACGTTCAACCTTGGACTACGGCTCGTACTCGGTTCAAGGGCGCTTTTGCTAAGTGCCGCAAAATCCACAGCACCAACGGCGAGATTGAACTCAAGATGATGGACCGCTTCTTTGCAGGACTTGAGCACCAGAAACACATCAACGACCCAGAAGTGATTTGGAAGATGTTTATTAAAAACTACGCTAGCATCCTGCTTGACGTTGAGCGCAGTACTGTGACCCAAGAAGATATAGCCGTTGCTGAGGACATCTCCGCGCGACAGATGGAGAGGTTCTAATGTTTAAACTTACCGACTTGAAGTTGCGTCGTCGTACTTGGATTAAGCTTGCCAATATCCCAGAGAAGCGCATTGGTTGGACCTTGGCCGACTGCACTGAGGTAGCCACGGATAAGATGCAGATGATTAACCGCTGGTACAAAGCGGTTAAGGACCACGAAGTAATCCGCGCTACTGGTAACAATCGTTGCGGTAAAGGTTTACTACTATGGGGAGAGCCAGGGCACGGTAAGACCACTCTTGCTTTGTCTATAGTTCAGGAAATGCTTACTACGTTTTCTCTTGAAGACTTTGACGCTAAAGACGGGGCTGCCCTAATCCGCCCATGTTATTTTGCTACCTTCAACGACATTCTTGCACTCAAGGGAATGACCATGGAGAACTCTGCTACTGAAGACCAAGAGGTCTTATTTCAGGGGATTTTGGGGGAGTGCTCAAATGATGCGTATAACATCCGAGTCCTGATTATAGACGACTTGGGTAAGGAACACACCTCATTGTCAGGTTGGCAAAGTAGCATGTTTCACCACATTTTACGCACACGGTTTAACAAAGGATTGCCTACCATTGTTACTACCAATATCAAGTTGGAGAACTGGGCTAGTGAGTACGGAGATGCCACAGAGAGCTTTGCTAATGAGGCCTTCGTGTACTTGCCTATTAATTCAACTGACCTACGAAAGTGAGAGCAAACCCCGTGTCAGACATGCGTTTAGTCCAACTTTTTTTGAGCCCGTCTCAGACTGCTGGGCCAGGGATTTATGAGGTTACTAGTGACCCTACAGGAAACCTGTATTGCACTTGCCCAGGGTTTATTGGACGCAATTCGTGTAAGCACTCTAAATTTGTCGGTTCTCGCATTGACGATAACGACGGCCATTACCCGTTAGAGATATCTTCTCGCGCAACAGACGAAGACACAGCGAAAGCCAAAGCTTCAAATGAAGCATTCCGTGAGTTTGTTATTAAGTTTGGGAAAATAGAGGTGTACTAGCAATGAGACACGGGGACATCAGTAACGAGCTCCCCAAAAGAATAATCGTGATATCAGACGTATTATTGAATGTGGAGCTCTCGGTTAAAAAACGGTACAAAGTAATACCAATAGTTTCAAAAGAAGTAACTATCAAAAGAGAACTGCTTAGCTTTTTGTATTTGTATACAACAAAGAAAGGCGTGACTCTTGAGTTAGCCTCCTACACCTTAGACGATGAACAGTTGTCTGAGACTATGGAGTACTTAGATGAAAAGGGAACGAACCCCTTTAGATATTTCACTACATATCCATCTATACAAAGCCTTATAGACGAGCTACCATACCGCCCTGAAGTTGTTGGGGTGCTGGATGCTCCGCAAAACATATTACGATACGGACACTGGGGATTGGACTACAGCAACTTATGAACAACGAAGCAAAACTATTAAGTAAAGTTATTGAGAGCCGTAACCTTGGATTAATCTTAGAGCGCGGAGTTGATGCAGAGTGGTTTGCTGATGCAAACGATAAAAAGATATTCACCTTCCTGCAAAAACACTTTACCGATTATCAAGAATGTCCAAGCCTTGATTTGGTAATTGAAAACTTTCCTACATATAGTCTTTTAAAAGTAGAAGACAACATTGAATACTTTTTAGACAGGCTTGTAGCAAGCCGCCGTAAGCTTTCAATCATTCATACGATTGGAGAAGCCCTCACCTCTATTGAAAAAGAAGCAGACCATGAGAGCGCACTGCTTGCTATGGAGCGCGGAATTATACGATTGGAAGAGGCAGGCCTCACCAAGTCTAATGATTTGGAAATTACTAAAGCAGCCAAACACGCTAAGACAGAGTACGAGTTCCGCAAAAACAATCCAGGACTACTAGGTATCCCAACAGGTTTTCCCACTATGGATGAATCTACCTCGGGCTTACAACCTGGTCAGCTCATTGTTATCGTTGCTCCACCTAAGACTGGTAAATCTACATTAGCTTTGCAGATTGCTATTAACTGCCAGCTTGAGGGCAAGGTTCCTATGTTCATGTCCTTTGAGATGAGCAACAACGAGCAGAAGAACCGTTACTACGCTATGCGAGCTCGCATTGCATACAGGCGTTTAATGACGGGTACGCTTACTACTGAAGAAGAAAGTCGTTTCTATACCAAAGTAGACGCCATCCAAGATATGGAAGACAAGTTCCACTTTGTTGACTCTTCCAACGGGCAGACCGTTAGTTCTGTAGCCAGCAAGGTGCAGAGTAAAAACCCAGATATCATCTTTATTGACGGTACCTACTTGATGATTGATGAGGTGACTGGGGAATCCAACACCCCGCAATCAATTACTAACATTACTCGTAGCCTCAAGCGTTTGGCGCAAAAGATTAATAAGCCTATTGTTATCTCAACGCAAGCGCTTTCATGGAAGATGCGTGGCGGTCAAGTTACCGCTGACTCAATCGGTTACTCCTCTTCTTTCCACCAAGACGCCGACGTTATCTTTGGTCTACAGCGTGAGGACGAGGCCGTAGATGACACTCGCCTACTGCGCGTTATCGCCAGCCGTAACTCTGGTCTTACCGAGGTTTCATTGACATGGGATTGGGACACCGCTACATTCCGTGAAATGAACGAGGATGACCTGTGACAGTTGATGAAATGACTTCTACTCTTGAGCGCTTAGGGCTTGATGTCCTAGGTTCTCATGGGTACGAGATTCAAGGTCAATGCCCTGCTCATATTGAGCGCACGGGTCACGCTGACCGTAATCCGTCTTGGTATATCAACGCTGATACGGGCGCACACATATGTTTTTCTTGTGGCTGGAAAGGCAACCTTTACAGTTTAATTGCGTACGTAACCAAAGTTGATTACGAAAAAGCTAGTGAATGGCTTGGCTCTGTAGATAGTCTTGTCTCTAGGTTTAATGGATTACAGAAAGTAACTAAGCCTAAGATAGAAGAGCCCACGCACATCACGGGTTCCATGTTACGCGCTTTCTCTACCCCACCAGATTACGCGCTTAACGCTAGGGGCTTGAGTAATACTGCTGTTACTACCTACGGGATTCTATGGGATGAGCGTAATCGAAATTGGATTATTCCTATTAGAGACCCCCACAAAGACACTCTATTAGGATGGCAAGAAAAGGGCTTTGACCACCGCTACTTTAATAATAAGCCTGCTGGTGTGAAGAAGAGCGAGACGCTATTTGGGTATAACGAGAACGTATTTAATTGGGCAGTCATTGTTGAATCACCCCTAGACGTAGTACGCCTAGCGTCTATTGGAATTCCAGGGTTAGCTACCTACGGGGCTATGGTATCTAAAGCGCAGTTCAATCTTATTCGTGGTTTGGATAAGGTTATCTTCGCTATGGACAACGACGAAGCAGGAAGAAACTCTGCCAAAGACCTACTGGCAATGTGTCAAGAGATGGGTGTAGAATCCTGGTTCTTCAACTACGGTGACTTAGACGTCAAAGACGTAGGTGGTATGAGCAAGTCCGAAGTACTTAACGGGATTGAAAAGGCACGGCATATGGTTAGGAAAGACCGAGCCATACATTAAGGGGTACACATGATTATTGGATTAACTGGCTACGCACAAAGCGGTAAAGACACAGTTGCTAAAACTCTTATTGATAACTATGGTTTCAAACGCATCGCTTTTGCTGACCCTATACGCGAACTTCTATACGAAATGAACCCCATAATTGGATTTGAGGTTGATGGCGGAGGGTGGGACTTAAAGACTGTTGTAGACCGAGACGGTTGGGATTTTGCTAAACAAGACCCCGAAGTTCGTCGTCTGCTTCAGGACTTAGGTGTTGGTGCCCGCAATGTATTCTATGAAGACTTTTGGGTTGACGTAGCCTTAGCAGATGTAACTAACTACAAAGACGGCAACCATTTTGTTATTACAGACGTTAGATTTATGAATGAGCTTCTTCAGATTAAACGCATGGGCGGTCAGATTTGGCGTGTAGACCGCCCAAACGTTACTGCGGTTAACGGTCATGTATCTGAATCTGCTCTATCCGAGTATGGTGTAGACCTTCTTCTCTATAACCACTCCACTATTGAAAACTTAGAAGAAAACATTAAATCCGTTATGGCAGGAGTATTAAATGCTAAGTGATGCAGTTGTAGCAAAAGAAGAAGCTATTGCCTTAGTCGCTTCTGGTATGAACCCAGAGTGGCGAGAGGATGCTTTACGGGCTATTAAGACCTTGGCTGAGCGCGAGGATGAGTTCACCACCGATAAGGTGTGGGAAGAGCTCTTGACCTTCTCCACAGCGGACACCCCTGAACCTCGTGCCATGGGTGCGGTAATGGTTCAGGCTAGAAAACTAGGTTACATACTGCCTACCAACACCTACTTAAATAGCTCAAGGGTTAGTTGTCATAATCGCCCATTGCGCATTTGGGAGTCTAATCTTAGATGACCTTTACTGGCACTTTACTTCCTTACCAACCTGAGGCTGTAGACCGCATGTGCGAACGTGGCACAATGCTTGTCGCTTATGACCTTGGGCTTGGTAAGACTGTCCTGACTATTGCCGCCTTGGAGCGGTTAATGGCTGAGCAGAAAATTAAAGAGCCAGGTCTTATAATTTGTTTATCCTCATTGAAATATCAATGGGCTAATCAGATTGAAAAGTTTACAAGTGGTACTTCACGTGCTTTGGTCATTGACGGAACGCCAGCTAAAAGAGCAAAACAATATGAAGAGGCCTACAACTGGGCTACTTCAGGAGTTGACTATATTGTCCTCAACTATGAGCAAGTTGTTAATGACTGGGACTTCATTAAAAAACTTCCACGAGGATTTGTAGTACTCGACGAGGCTACCGCTATTAAGTCGTTTAAGTCTAAGCGCACAAAGGCCGTAAAGAAATTGGTCAATGCTCCTTTTAGATTTGCATTAACAGGCACCCCTATTGAAAACGGTAAACCTGAAGAGCTCTACAGCATTATGCAGTTTGTAGATAGTTCCGTACTTGGGCGCTTTGACATATTTGATTCTGCTTTTATTGTTAGAAACAGCTGGGGTGGGGTAAACAACTATAGAAACCTTCCCACCTTGCACACAAAGATGAAGGAAGCTTCTGTGCGTAAGTCCCAGAAAGACGCAGACGTAGCGCCTTACCTTCCAGAGGCTATACATCAAGACCCTATCTTGGTTACTTTTGACCGCAAGTCCTCTAAGTTATACACGCGTATCTGTGATGACCTCCTACGAGACTTAGAGGAGGCTCAGAACCTCTTTGGAGGGGCGTTCAATGTCCTCGCTCACTATGGTTATGAGAACCAAAGAGGAGGTCCTGAGGACGAATGGCGCGGTAAGATTATGTCTAAGATTGGGTGCCTAAAGATGCTCTGCTCTCACCCCGAACTTCTGCATACCAGCGCTAAAAAGTTTAAACAATTAAACGGAGAAGGGTCTGCCTATGCAAATGAATTGGTTGAGTCTGGCTATCTTGATGGCGTTAGTCATTCACCTAAACTGGACTACCTTACGCAGTATGTCAAAGATTTCTTGGACCAAGACGAAGAGAACAAAGTAGTTATATTTGCTACGTATGTTGACATGCTGGACATGATTGCCGAAGCTCTAGGTCCTGAAAGATGTAAGCTCTACTCAGGTAAACTAGATGCCAAGACTAAAGAGGAGAACAAAGTTGCTTTTAACAATGACCCTTCTATCCGTGTCCTCATTAGCTCTGACGCTGGCGGTTATGGCGTGGACCTTCCCGCGGGTAATCTCCTTGTTAACTATGACCTCCCGTGGTCTTCAGGAGCGGCGACGCAAAGAAACGGTCGTATCATCCGAGCCTCATCTAGATTTCAGTCCGCCGTCATACAAGATATTCTGATTGCTGGTTCGGTGGAAGTAAGGCAATACGAAGCCCTTCAACAGAAGAACGCGATAGCCTCAGCCGTCATTGATGGAGAAGGAATAGACGATAAAGGCGGAATTCCTCTCACTATTGGCAGTTTAAAGCAGTTTTTGGTAGAGGCTATCGTATAAACCTATTTTGTACCTTTTTTAATATTACAGAGCACATGAGTAGGACGGTGGTCTAGTAACTACAGGAAGTTTTTGTGTGTTAACATTATTGTCATTCATACTAGTTTAAGTATAACATTGAAGGATGTGGTTAAGTCGCCTAACGCGCCTAAGACTCCTACACGTACTATCCGTGTATCCGATGACCTATGGCTTGCTGTTCAAAAGAAGGCTTCTAAGGAAAAGGTCACGGTAACAAGCGTGATTATCGAAGCGCTTGAGGCGTATATTGCCCTTGACAAGAGGTTGGACTAGTACTAAATTACTCCTTCTAACCAAGGAGTAGATGTGAACTTAGAAGAAATTAAAAAGAATGCTCACCAGTACTTTGTACTTAAATCCGAGAGCACCTTACTCACTGCCAGACAAAACGAATTAAAGAAGCGTCTACTTGATTCTTTAGATGATGCTGAGGCTGACGATAAAGGTCATAAAGTCCTGTCTTTTGAGGACTCGGACCTAGGTACGGTTAAGCTGACCAAACAACGTCGTGTTACTAAGAACCTTGATATGGATATCGCAGAAGACCTCCTAACTAAAAAAGGTATTAAAGATACCTGTGTTAAGATGGTTCCTATGCTAGACGAAGCCGCAATCATGGCCGCTTTCTATGAAGGTTACCTAACAGAAGAAGACATTGATAGCATGTTCCCTGCAAAGGAGTCCTTTGCTTTTTTGATTGACGCGGCTAAATGACCGAAGATTTCATTGACTCTACCTTTGCTGACCTGGATACTTACTATCCAGGCAGTAAACGCAAGCAGAAAAAGATAGAACCTAAAAAGCCTGAGGTAACCCCTGATGTTGCTTGGGATTCTAAGCCGTTCGTAAAGGTACTTCCCAATGGTAAAAGCATTGAGATGTTTACTATCGGCGCGCTTGCGCAGGCTCTAGGCCGCCCTGTAATAACAATCCGCGCATGGATTAAAGAGGGTTACCTTCCAGCCTCCCCCTACCGCCTCCCAGCCAAAAAGAACATCCATGGTGAAGACCACCAAGGGCGCAGGCTTTACTCTCGCGCTATGGTGGAAAAGGTGGTAGAGTTATTCCGTGCCGCTGGCATTCTAGAAGTAAAGCGAATAGAATGGCCGACACACCGACAAGTCACTCGTGATATTGTCGAGGCATGGGGTAACATCCGTGCAGAAGAAACTAATTAAAACAACATACAATCAAAGGAAAATAAAATACAATGGCAATCAACCGAACTGAAGCAGAAGCAACAGCGTACGTCCCAGAAAACGATGAATTCAACACTTCATCACTTGACGCTCGTCCCGCACAAGCCACTAGCACTCTCGTGCAATCAGGCTGGGAAGCAGCAGAAAAACTAACCGCTCCATCAAAAGAGTATCCAACTGAGTTTAAGTTTGATGCTAATGGTGGATATCAAATCATTAAGTTTCTAGACCAAGATGGTCCTTTCGCCGTGTACAAGTTGCACTTCTTGTCTCAAAAGACAGAGGGACAACGCTCTTATGTTTCACACGGACCTAACGACCCTCTTTGCACAAAGCTTGGTAGCAAGCCTGAAGAGAAGCGCGCCTTCTCTATCGTGAACCTCAGTCACCCTGAAGGTCCAAAGCGTCAGATGCTTATTGCTAGCCCACGTCTATTCAAGACCCTCCACGCGGCTCACTTCTCCCCACAAGGTCCTCTAACCAAGAACTACTGGGCTGTTAGCCGTACAGGTAAGATGCAAACAACCACGTATCACATCAACCCAGTTAAGCCCCGTGACCTCATGGAAGACTGGTCTATTGATGAAGCCGCCGCGGAAGCCGCTGTGGCAACCTTCGCGCCGTACACTCGTGCGGACATTAAGGAAAATACATGGGAAGAGCTTGAGGCTGTAGCCGCTTCTCTTTCACCTGCATTCTAACCAACAAAAACTAGAACGCTGGCGGGTCAAGTCTTTTATTAGACTTGGCCTTCCAGTCTTATTGGGGGAACCATTTGAATATTATTACGACTAAAGAAGATTTACAGGAATTAGTCTCGTACTACATGGCGCAAGACGCCTTTGCTTTTGACGTGGAAACTGTGGGTGTTCATCGCGGTGTTCCCGTAGAGAATGAAGTTTTATGGATTAGCCTAGCCACTCATGGTCGCGGAGATGTTATCCCCATGGGTCACCCTAACGGAGAATTTATTGAGTTCATCCGACCACTTACAGGTCAAGGTCAGAAGCGAGTAGAAGCAGGACTTCCTGCTCGCCCACTAGATTATTCACGAGATGACAAGAAGGCTGTAAAAACTTTCAGCCCTCCACCAGCGCAGTTGTTCCCTGCCGAAGTCTTTGAGGCGCTAAAGCCTTTAATGTTTAATGAGAACATACTTACCATTGGCCACAACCTAGCCTTTGACCTTTGCTCTGTCGCTAAATACTACGGGGGCACCATCCCAGCAGGACCTTACTTTGACACTCTCATGGGTTCCTTTGTCTATGACAATCGTAATAAGGGAAAGCTCGGTCTTGATGACTGTCTACAAAGAGAGCTTGGGTTCTCTATGGAGAAGGGCATTGGGCACAAGGTTGAGGAATACTCTTTTGATGAGGTCGCTAAGTACTCTTATCTAGATTCTAAATACACATTCTTATTATGGAAAGCCATTGAGCCTAAGCTTATTGAAGCTGAGGTAGATAAGGTAATGAACCTTGAGATGGATGTGTTGAAAGTTCTATGCGATATGAAACTTACTGGCGCGCCTATCAATGAGGAACACCTATCCACCCTCCAGATAAAGCTAGAAGCTGAGCTAGAAGAAGTCAAGGGTAGGATTTATAAAGAGGCTGGCCGTGTATTTAACATCAATTCTAATGCAGAAAAGCAATACATCCTCTACGGTCCTGTAGAAGAAGGCTGCCGAGGACTATCTCCTGTAATCCTGACTACTGCTGGCGCTCGAAGCACCGACCCTACCTATAAAGATTACTCTGTATCAGCCGACGCCCTAGAACCTTATCGTGAAACCGATGTCTTGGTAGGTGCGCTTTTAGAATACGCAGACCTTAACAAGTTGATTAGCACCTACGTAATCCCATACCTTGGGGGAGACGTCACTAAGACTACTAACGGAAAGTCCAAGACTGAAACCCGCGAGAGCATGCTTATAAACGGGCGCATCTACGGAGACTTTGTTCAGTGGGGCGCTGAGACTGGGCGTTTCTCTAGCCGTAACCCTAACCTTCAAAATATCCCCGCCCCTAATAAAAAGTTGGGTCCTGATAAAGACCACGGAACACTTATCCGCACCATGTTCTATGCGCCTGAGGGGTACAAGCTAGTAGTAGCCGATTACTCTCAGATTGAACCTCGTGTGCTGGCTTCTATGTCTAAAGACCCTATTCTTATGAGTACCTACAATACCCCTGGGGTAAAGGGTGATATCTATACAACCATTGGTGAAACCATGGGTGTAGACCGTAAGGCGGGTAAGGTGTTGGTTCTTGCCATGATGTATGGGGTAGGTCCTGATAAGATTTCCGCACAGATTGGTTGTACTTTGGCTGAGGCTAAAGCACTACTCACCAGCTTCTCGGATAAGTTCCCCTCTGTTAATGAGTACCGCGCTAAGGTTATTGGTGTTGTCCGTAACAAAGGGTACATAGCCACACTACTAAAACGCCGTCGCTACCTTCCCGACATTAACTCTAGGCAGAATGGGTTTAGAGCCAGCGCTGAGCGCCAAGCCTTTAACACCCGTATCCAAGGGTCAGCGGCAGATATTATTAAACTTGCTATGATTAGGGCGCACGATATGATTCCTAAAGCGTCTAAATTGTTGCTCACAGTTCACGATGAACTGGTAACGTTAACCCCCGACCATCTCGCTGAAGAGACTGCCAACGCTATCCGTGAGGCGATGGAAGGAATTAACCTATTAGATGTTCCACTAATTGCAGACTTAAATATAGTACAGACATGGGGTGACGCCAAGTGAATTGGTTTAAACGTTTATTTAATAGAGAAGATGATTTTGAGATTGTTACTCATCATGTACCTATGAGCACTGTGTGTCGTTGGTATCTATATGACACAGGTCTAGTAGAAGACGTCAATGGTATGGCTGAACTCTTGGGTTTAAATAGAATTAGCCTTGAGGGTGAAGAGATGGAGCGCGAAGAAAGCGATGTTCGTATGCGTAACATAGAGCCTCTTTTCCCTTTCTTAGAGTCCATTGCGGATTTTAGTTCACAACTATTAACTACAATCCACATGAAAGAGATTGTTGATAGTAACCCTGATGTTGATGCAGACGACCTTTCTAAAAAGGCTGGGGACATGAGTTCTATTTACAAAGCTGCCGCTTTATCCTCCTTAATCGGTGGCATATCAGCTGCTGTAGACTTGGGTTTATTGCACCACGACGCGGTTAACACTGGCGTACATAATCTAGGAGATGGACATGAGCACTAGCGACTGGTTTGCTAAACGGTTAAACCAACCACAGCAACCTCAACAACCTAACATTAACTTGCCACAGTATGTGGCTCCTCCCCCTGCTACATATGTGCAACCACAACAGACACAGTATCCGCCGTCACAACAGGCTACTCCACAAGCACCTCGGTGCCCTGGTTGCGGTAGCAATAACTACGGTGGTGCGCAAGGTTCACGCCCTCGCTGTTATGATTGCGGTTACCCTATTCAACAATCAGGTAGTGGGTTAGGTAAGGGTATTGTTAATCAAGGAGGTACCGCTTCGGGACCTGCCGCACCCGCAAGACAAGTTTCTACTGGAGGGTTCAACGGAACCACACCAGTCATTGGACCCGATGGAGGATTTAGACAATGACAATTACAGGTGACCTCGCAAAAGTTTTCAGCGAGATTAATAAAAAGTTTGGTGGTGACACTGTTGTTTTAGGTTCTGATATCACTGAAACAGGTGGTCGTCTAACTACAGGTTCCATCGCAGTTGACGTGGCGCTTGGGGGCGGTTGGCCTACTAACCAATGGCATGAGATTATTGGTGAGGCCTCCAACGGCAAGACGGCACTCGCGCTTAAAACTATCGCGGCTAATCAACTTAAAGACCCAGAGTTCACTGCTGTATGGGTTGCCGCAGAAGAGTGGGTTCCAGGTTATGCAGAGATGTGTGGCGTGGATGTGTCCCGTGTGTACGTAGTTTCTACTAATATTATGGAGGAAGCCTATGAAGCCGTTATCCGTATTACGGAGTCTAAAGCTGTGGATTGCATTGTTCTTGATTCTTTGCCTGCTTTGGTTCCCAGTTCGGAAGATGAAAAGCAAATGGAAGAGTCAACAGTAGGGCGAGGTGCTCTACTTACTAATAAGTTCTTCCGCAAGGTTGGTAAGGCGTCTAAGCGTTCACTGACTCACCACGAGCGCCCGTTTATCGGCCTGATTATTAACCAATGGCGCTCAAAGATTGGCGTTATGTACGGAGACCCACGCACTACCCCAGGAGGACTAGGCAAGGACTACGCCTTCTTCACCCGTATGGAGGTTCGTCGGGATGAATGGATTGAGACAGGCACAGGCCAAGACAAGCGTAAGATTGGCCAGACCATCAAGGTTCGCGTTATTAAGAATAAGTCAGCCGCCCCTTCCGCAGTTGCGCTAGTGGACTTCTACTTCGCTAACGGTGGAGAGATTGATGCTGGCCAGTTCGACTTTGCCAAGGAGATAGTGGCAATCGGTAAGCTCAATAAGGTTATTACCCGCGCTGGTGCGTACTACCGTTATGGGGAACGTCAGTGGATGGGCGAGTCTGTTATGCTTAGCTCCTTACGGGAAGAGATTGAGCTCAAAGAAGAACTTGAACGTGAAGTGCTGGACTCTATTAAAGCAGGGTCAAAGCACGTATATGAAGAGTAAAGGTCTTAGAGAGTCTCAGAAGCACGAGGCACGACTAGCAGATGTTTTCGACGGCCAGCGCAATGCTGGTAGCGGAGCCTTCTGGAGTCGTAAAGGTGATGTCCGTTCACGCGAGTATCTAATAGAACACAAGTGGACAGGCAAAACCTCCTTTACCGTCAAAGCAGCGGTTCTGGAGAAGATTGTCAAGGAGGCTATCCTTGAGAGTCGTACACCCATTCTCGGCATCAGTCTCAATAATGAGAACTACTGCATACTTACAGAGGATGACCTCTTAGAACTGCTCCATACTATTCAGGAGCACTCGTGTACGACGAAGACCTTGGACCCGAACCTTGGCGATACAAAGCCAAGTGCAGAGGGGTAAACACTGACCTATTCTTTCCTCCTCGGGATAAAGAACAATACAAAGACATAGCCGATAAGGCTAAGGCCGTCTGCTTTGGTCGTGACGGTCTACCTGAATGTCCTGTTCGTAAAGAGTGCCTTTTGTACGCGGAAGAGAACGAAGACACCCACGGTATATGGGGTGGCATGTCACACCGTGAACGTAACGCGCTTAAAAGAAAAGCAAAAAAAGTAGGACTCACCCTTAAAGAATGGGTGGAAACCCAACCTTCGTGATAGGTTACTCCCATGAGTAATCAGACATCAGGAGCCTTAAAGAAATTTGTGGACGTGGCTAAAAAAGAAACAAGAGTCCTAGGTTCAGTAGAGCGTTACATTATTTCTAAGCCCAAAGACAAGAGTCGTAGAACGGACGTCCTGCACCCATCAGAGATGGTAGGTAACGACTGGTGCCATCGCGCTTCTTACTTTCAACTCCAAGGTAAAGAGCCAATCAGTAACAGAACAATGACGCTCGGCCTTGATAATGTGTTTGAAGAGGGTCACGCTATCCACGCTAAGTGGCAAAAGCGATTCCAAAACATGAACAACTTGCACGGTATGTGGTACTGCCATGAGTGCGAGGAAACCTTTTGGGGTGGAACAGATTGCCACGACGGTCCTATTACATATAGAGAAGTGCCGTTATTCTATGAGCCACTGCGTATTGCAGGGCACTCAGATGGTTGGCTAAAGGGTTTTGGCGATGACCTCATGCTTGAGATTAAATCCATAGGTGAAGGTACACTTCGTTGGGAATGTCCAGAGTTGTACGCTGAGAATAACTACGATTTTAAAGCAACATGGAAGGCCATTACTACTCCTTTTATGAAGCACGTAATGCAGGTTCAAATTTATATGAAGCTCGCGGAACTGCTGAGCGAAACTGACCCTCGTTTTATTGGCTACCCTAAAGAAGCCGTTCTTATCTATGAGAATAAGGCTGACCAGTCTGTTAAAGAGTTCGTTGTTCCTAAGGGCGATTTCGGCATTAAGCACATCTTTGAAGCAGCCCAGTTAATTGTTGATAGTATTAAGGCACAGACACCACCTGAGTGCAATGTAACCATGGGTGGTTGCGCAAAATGTAAGGGGTACGAAAATGGTTAATCTTGTAGCAGAGGGTATAAGTGAGGCTGTTCTAAAGGTATTAGAAGGCCAAGGGCTACCTATCCGACGCCAGTTAGATTTAGATATACCTGACTTTCCCAAAGACATAACGGCTGTGGATGACCAGCAACTCATGCGCCTAGCTACGGTTTACATGGAGAACTATAACTTCATGCTTACTCAGGTAGCCTGCGCTGAACTTGCTGTGGTTGAGTCTAAGAATAAGCATGACAAAGCCGAGGCTAAAGCCATGCTATCTAAGACCACAGGTAAGTCAACGGAGAAGGCAGGCATGCTCATGGCTTCCGTGAGTACTGACCCAGAGATTGAGCAGTTATCGGATGCTGTTCTATTCTCAAACGCCTATCACAAGCTCCTCAAAACAACATTAGATAACCTAGAGCGGTACTACCAGCTCACTTCCCGTGAGCTAACCCGCCGAACATCTGTTCTAAAATCTCGCGGATATTAATGAAGATATTTGATGGCGGACTAGAGAGTGCTATAGGCGCCGAGGTCTACATCGGCATTGACCAGTCCTACAGCGGGTTCGCCATAACCGCGCTCAATGACACAGGGTATAGAACTACCGTGTATAAATCTGATAAGCGCGGTATTGAAAGACTGCGGGATATCCAAGCCCATATGCTGGAGATTATAGTTAACTATACAATTCTAGACGTGGCTATGGAAGGCTACGCCTTCGGTTCTCAGATGGCTAACATGCTAGGGGAACTGGGCGGTATGGTTAAGCTAACCCTATTGGATTTTGGTATATACCCCCTAATAGTCCCGCCCACTAACCTGAAGAAATATGTGACGGGCAAAGGCAATGGCATATCCAAGAGTCAGATGATGCTGTTCGTTTATAAGAAGTGGGGCGTTGACCTCGCTGACGATGATGCGGCTGACTCCTATGCTCTAGCCCACTTAGTGGCTAAGCGCCATGGGCTGGCGTATGAAAAAGAAGTTTATGATAAGCTTCAAGACCCTAAGTTTCGAGAGAAGTAAGGTGCATAATGCCAAGTTACGACTACAAGTGTGACACTTGCGAGACCGTAGTAGAGGTTCAACGTTCCTTTGATGAAGAGGGCTCACCGACATGTGTAGCCTGCAATACAACTATGAGTAGGGTTTGGAACGCCACACCCGCGCACTTTAAAGGAGGTGGCTGGGGTGGACGATAACGAATGGTTGTTACCTTGGTTTCTAGTTACTTTATTAACAATCGTATCTCTAGCAGTTTGGGTGATTAAATGAGTAAGACACAGGAAAAGAGAGCACGTCGTATGCAGGAATCCGCTGACTTTATTTTAGAACGCCGCAAGATGCAGTTGGGTATGTTCGAGCAAGCGCATAAAGTAGGTCTAAAACTATACGAAGACCATAAAGATGACCTACAACCAGCTGATATCGAAGCCCTTGAGAAGCAAATCAAGGAGAACGAAGCCATCATTGAGAAACTAAAAAGTGAAATCTACCCGACAACTGAAGCCTGATTACACTGGCACCATGGACTACGCTGATACCGTGCTCCATGAGTGCCCCAAGTGTGAAAGCAACCTTTGGAACCTGAAGGTGTCCTTTGAAGACTACGAGATAGCCCAATACCTGTTGGAGATGGAGTGCGCTATCTGTGGAAGTTACGCCCTGGCTCCTTGTCCCTCAGATAGGCCTGTTTAGACAGTTTTGAAGAGGGCTAACCCTCATACTTTATACCACGGGGAACCACACTAATCGTAAACCGAGGTATACAACATGTCAGAGCAAGACGAGAAAGACGTGCTGCGCGTTTCAGCCAGCAGTAACCCACAGGCGGTAGCCTCCGCCATTGCCCACGCTATCTATGAAACCCGCACCTGTAAGGTACGCGCCGTAGGTGCTGGGGCTGTAAACCAAGCCACCAAAGCCCTAGCCATTGCGCGCGGATATACTGCCCCACGAGGTATTGATATCGCATATGTTCCTGGGTTCACCACAATTAAGAGCCATGACGGGGATATTTCAGCCATGGTTCTAACAGTAATTACCATTTAACCCTGCATTTAATAGGTAAATGGCGTACATTTATTAAACAACCTTCGGCCAAAGGATAACCATGGAAAAACCTAATAAAGAAAAGCATCTTGGACCCAACGATGCCGCTAAGCCTGTCGCTTCAACCAGCGCAAAGGCTAAGATTGCCCCTGTTGAAAAGGGAACACTCGTAAAGCGCAAGGGTGCCCACGATGAGAACCCAACCATTGAGAACCATAAGGTACGCCCACATGTTAAGAACACTGGCGGCGCTCGTTACGGTATCAACGTAAAGTTCCAAAAGACTGAAGCTCCAGAAGCTGGTGCAACGTTAGCTAATGCAAGACTCTTGCCTTCAGCTATTAAGCGTTCTGCTCAGACTTTCGTGGCAGGAATGGCAGACCAAGACTAGTCAATCTGCCACACAAAGCCCCTAGTTAAACACTAGGGGCTTTTTCTTTTTGTGGTAGTCTATGTCTTGTTGCATCGTGACGAGACAAGGACACATCATGCTCACCGTATTGAATAAATATTTAGAACCCTCAGCACTTGCAGACGAGTGCGTTGTTGGGCGCTGGATACTTTCATTAAACGAAGAAGAGCGCAACACTTTTGCAAAACTTAAAGAGCACAGTAACTCAGTAAAACTCGCAGCACTATACAAGGACTTACTTTCAGAAGGGCTTCTTCCCTTCAAACTAACCGCGTTCCGCTCACATTTACGGAGTTATTGCACATGTCAAAACTAAACATATTGGGTAAGGCTCTAATCAATGCGGAGTTGGATAATTCAGCAACTCAAATAAAAGAAACCAATACTCCACCAGAGTTTCGTGCGCGATTAGATGTTAGTACAGACGGTGGTTACTTTGTTTCCACCCCTCGTGCAGCTATTGATATTGAGGACGCGGTATCGTTATTTAAAGATTTTGATTTAGACCCAACAGTGTGGGAAGTAGTAAGCGTACGTAAGAGCCGCTGGCAAACATTCAACGGTGACTGGCTAGAAGCAGCACGTGTAAATATAAAGCCCGCTGGCGCATCCCGCGAAACTGATTTAGATTATGATGCTTTAGTATCAAGTATTGAGAGATGGAAGCCAGGAAAAGCAGAGAAGGGCACAGGTCCCCTGTTTGCCATTTACGCAATAGGCGACACTCAGTACGGTAAAGACGCTGGCGGAGGTACCGAGGCTACTGTGGCTCGTGTGCTACACGCGCTTGATGAAGCGGTTGCGCGCCATAAAGAATTATTAAAGTTAGGCCGTAAGATTGGAACAGTTGTACTGCCTCAACTGGGAGACTGCATAGAGGGAAGCACCAGCCAGAACGGCAAGGTTATTGGTCGCAGTGATATGGGCGTTACCCACCAAGTACGTATCGGCCGTCGTGTGCTACTAGCGTGGATTAAGGCGTTTGCCCCCTTGTGCGAGGAGTTACTAATCCCTGTAGTCCCAGGAAACCATGATGAAGTGCATAGAATTATGATGACTGACCCTACTGACTCATGGCAGGTAGAGATTGCTTCTATCGTCCAAGATATCTGCGCGGAGAATCCCGCGCTATCACATGTTAAGTTTTTCTATCCTAATCCAGATAACGCCACTCTTGCTATAGATTTGGGCGGAACCACCCTAGGTATGGCACATGGGCACCAAGCTAAAGACATGGGCAAGTGGATTGCTGGGCAAGCTACAGGACGCACACCAGTAGGCGCGGCAGATGTTCTAATCACAGGTCACTTCCACCACTTCCGTGCAGACCAAATAGGTCCACGCTTGTGGATTCAAGTACCTGCCATGGACGGTGGTTCAGCGTGGTTTAGAGATAAAACTGGGTTGGAATCACCTACAGGGGTGGTAGCCCTAGTGATGGGTAAAGACTACGACCCGCGCAGAGATTTAAGCGTTATCGGCGGAGAAAATCGCATAAACTAGTGTTATGCCGAGTCCTCATCAAAACATACAGAACCTAGGTGCCGCTGGTATGGCAGGCACCAACACTACCTATGGTGGTGGCGGTGTTCCTGTTGCTCGCTCCGAACTTGACTTCCTGCGTCTTGGTGTTGGACGCCAACCTTCCGCTGAATACCCAGACGGATACTTAGGTACGATTCGTTCTCGCAGAGACGACCGTGGCCGCTCATCTAGTACATCAGATGATGTACTCAATGCACTTAAAGTTAGAGTAGGTCAACGCTCGTATCAACGTGGTGTTCATCGCGGTGAGCGCGTAGACGTACAAGATTATTATTACCCTGAAGGACTAGAAGCCACTCGTGGTATTGCTCGTCAATTCAGAGGAGTTCGTGACGGTAATGTTATTCGCGTCGCACGCAATGTTGAGAACGCTATGGCCGCACCCGCACCTCATTTACCTAATGATGGTAAGGCTAACATGCGTAGCACATCCCCAATGGCACTAGACAAGAGACGCGTAGACCAAATGGCTCGTATGCGTCCTGCTTGGAAATAAATGTCAGGACAGATGTCTGATGGCGTATACAACCGCCGACCTTGGGTAGCTCCTACAGCTGATTTAGATATATCGCGCCTTCCCCCTCAGGATTACCTTGGGCCGTTTCAATCTAATGCAGAACGCCTTATGGGTCAGTCCTTGGCTACTTGGTCTATGACCAGCGAAGAGATTCAACGTTATGTACGACCACCGCTTCCTCAAGTAAAGTTGTTCCCACCACGTTTTGGGTACACTGAGAACGAGATTGGCATTGAAGATTTGATTGATTTACCTCGTCGTACCGCTACAACTCAACGTGTTGAGTCTGACTTCAGCCAGACCCCTAACACTCAAGAGTCATCCAGCACTAACTCGTTAGGGAGCACCATATGAGTAACGACCCAGGACTTTATACAGATAGTACTGGCTCTGGCATGGCTGGAGCAGAAGATGTGCGCCTTGAGACCCAACGTGACATGTCAAGAACTATGTATAATGGCGATAATGCCTGTAAAACCTGCGGGATGCTAATAGACCCCGTACAATCGTTAATGAATCAAGATACCTGCCCGTCGTGTAAGCGCCGTAAGCAGATTAACCGAGTGAAAGGTAGGATGGCATAATGCACTCATTACGCGCATTCAATGACCGTCGTGTTGAAAAACGCGCACTAAAAGCAGCTAATGCTGTAGAACCAAAAAAAGCCCTTAAAGTGTATGAAAACAGCCCTACGCATTATAACGTTGGAAGAACAAAGCAAGTTATGAGTGATATTGCTACTGGTTCTGAAGCAGGCTCCCAAATGAGTCGCAAAGAACGTTACGCACAAGCTGTAAAGAGTACCGATAAAAAATATGGGCACGCAAACACCGACGCCGAGTGGATTGATACCGCAAAAGCTAATAATGGAAAGGCTAACTAATGACCGTTCGCAAAGCACGTTCAGAAAACGCATCCCTTTTAGAGGGCGCCACAGACGGCAAATACCGTAAGCGTCGTCCTAACATGGAAGTTGACCCAGGTATGGGTGACCAGATTGTTGTCAAGGAGCGCGCTAGTCTGCACCCTTACATGAACTATGGGTTCATCAATTCTGAAGATTCTAGCAAAGTAAACCCAGCAGGTAACTAATGTCAGCGCCAGATAAAGCAAAAGACCCACGTAGAACACCGAGTATTCCTTCTGGGGTTACAGGAAAATACACATTTATGGAACTTCCTGAAGACCAACACACTACTGCATACATTCCGCGCAGAACAGATGCGTATGCTT
>Ga0208497_1000128_pt1 | contig 41764 bp, 44 predicted proteins | sample CryBogCBE25Aug07_FD_184555 | JGI IMG/M metagenome (GOLD analysis project Ga0208497, IMG submission 184555) | Freshwater microbial communities from Crystal Bog, Wisconsin, USA - CBE25Aug07 (SPAdes) | ecosystem: Environmental > Aquatic > Freshwater > Lake | place: Crystal Bog, Wisconsin, USA...
GTAGAAAACAAGGGTAAAACAATGGGTCAATGGATAAATAGTCTCCCGATACTCCTATATAAATCAAGGGGTTAGCGGAATTCTGTGCCATTGTGGACACGGCAGTCCCTTTTGGTTTTCAATTCGACCCCCGAGGGGGGAACTGCGCCCCACGATTAGTCGAGTACCTACACAAATTTTTACTACAAAATATTCTCACCACTGGTTTAACTTCAGTCACCAAAGTAAACCCACAGTTGACTTCTAGTCACCTTATGTAACTCATTGTGTACATTTACCTACCTTTATGTAAACAATGGAATACATGCTATAGCTTGTATTGACAAGTAACAGCCGAGGGATTGTAAAGTTATCCTATTGATACCTCTAGGTATACCTTAGTAGGCTATAAATGAACCACTAGGTATCACTTGGATAGCTAGTAGGCGACATAAAGACTCTTAAAGTAGTCCTTAAGCGACATACGGACTCATATATGTTACTTAAATAGCTAAGTAAAACCTCTAGCCCCTCCTGTAGACACTTCCTCTTAGAGTACTGGTCTTTCGTATGGAGCTAGAGTTAAAACTTAAGAACTAACGTGGGTTACTGAAAGCATCAGTGGGTCATTCTCGATAGCATGTGAGAGACCATTAGCTGTGTGTCGTACAACTCCAGCTATAACGAAGGCTGATACCTTGTTTGTAATACCACCAATGGTGATATAGCTGTCATTAGTGAGTACTGAAGCATCTGTAGCTACGAAGGCATGTTCATTGGTACTTGTTTTAGTAATGGGTACATCTGTATGTTTGGACATAAGGTTCCTAATTGTCTGGGAGGGTTATGGATTGAACAGCATTAGATAGCTATATAAGTTATCTTGGTGGCTGCTACTACTGGTTACTACAGGTTCTCTGATTGTTACCTCTACCAGAACCATCTACATGGATATAACTAGAGAATTGATCAGCACACTGTAGTTAACTAGTGGTTAACTAGTGGTTAACTAGTGGTTAACTAGTGGTTAACTAGTGGTTAACTAGTGGTTGTCTTATGTTCTATCCTTATATAGTTCACCCCTAGAGCGTGGGTGATTAAATAGTCAATAGAATCAATGGCTTGCAAAGACACTCGCAATGGCTTACTACTGCCTAGAAATAGCACTGTTATAGCCATGCCAAGTAGGAGATTGGATACCATTCCCCTTGTTAGCTGAGACCATGAATGCTTTAAGTTCTTTGTCTAACTCTTCACCATTCAGTTGATCGACAGCCTTGTTGTTATCTCTAGCCATATGTTCTACCCAGTAGGCTACTGCCATAGCTAGAGCATCTAGTCTGTCATCATGTCTTAGAGCAGCCCTATCCCTAGTGATCCTAGTCATCTGATAGAACAATGAATTGGTAGGGTCTGTAGCTGTTTCATAGTCAGAGGTAATAATCTTCTGATCAACTATTAGCCTATGACTACTCATTACAGGTTCTAAGGTATCAATGATCCGTAGTTCCTTCTGAGTACTACTACGTACTTCCTCTACTGAGCAGGGATAGATACGTCCAAGGATAGGCTTTAGTAACTGACTAAACATACCGTCACCAAAGTTACTCTCGACTACGATGAGTTTCACTTGGTTTCTCTTAGCTATCTCAGCTAGTTTTACCAAGGTTGCCTCATCGTATCCCCCAAGTAAACCACCAGCACCTGTTAGATACAAGTTACCTGTGAGCATCTTGACCACTGCATAGCCTGTTTCATCTTTACCTCGACCACTAGGGTCAATAGACATGACAGCACCTGTGTACTCGTGCATCTCTGGTGAGTGCCACATAGGTCTGTAGTATCTATCGCCAGTTAAGGCAACTGTAGGGACATCTGAGATACATAGCTCTGGTGATGTAGCCCAAGCTACCTTCATGTGAGCCATAGTTGGATTCAAGTTCTGAATGATTAAGTCAGAGATCTTCAAGGGGTACTTGTTGGCATCACTCAGGGTGGTATCGAGCATGAACTGCATGGAGTAACCACTCTTGCCATAGGACATCCTACGTTCCATCAAGTCTTCACTACCAAACCGTAGGGGATCTGTAGGTTCACCAACTAACCTAGGGTTATCTGAGAGCTTCTTCACGAGGAATGGAGCTAAGGTTCCCTTGTAGCTATCTACCTTCTTTAGCTCAGGATACTCAGCTGTCCATACACGCATTACATAGCCCCTCTCAGGCAATTGATTGTAGAGAGATAGCTCACACTGCGGTGTACCCAGATAGATGATCCTAGAGCTGTCTAGGGGCTTTAGAATCGAATCAAATTCTTTGACTAGTTCACTCAACTTATCTCTAGCAATTTGAGTACTAGAGTTGTTAATTACTTCTACGTCATCAGCAATGATGATGTCAGCACGAGAGCCAGTAAGTTGACCTGAGATACCCACGGATTTAACTGAGGGTGAATGATCAGGTAATGCGCCACCCACATCAAAGGACAGCATAGAGTCACGTTGACCTTCTACTGCTTTGAGGTGAGCCAATATAGGCATTTCATTAATGAGCTTCTTAACGAATGAGGCGAAGGCATCTGCCCTCTCCTTACTAGCTGATACCACGAGGATCTTCTTCTGGGGATCATTGAGTAATGTCCAGCAGACGAAGGCTGAAGTAATCCATGACTTCCCTACCCCACGGAAAGCTTCAATCACACACCGCTTAGGTGAGTTCTGAATGAAGTTCGCTATGTCATATTGAACTGGGGTTGGGTCTGGAAGGTTTAATGTCTTCCAAACAAGGAACATGAACTTTCTAAAGTCCTTCTGTACTGGGTGTAACTCAGCCATTAGCGTTGAGCACCATACAGGGGCACAACATTGTCATCATCAAACTGAGGAAGGTTAGCTAACTCATGAATAGGTGACCCAGCCTTAGCTGTACTGTCGATACCATTGTCCTTAAGGAACTGCCTAGCTACTGAAAGGATGGCAGCTGGGGCAGCTAGTTGTGCTCCAGTCTCAGGATCTACTGAACCTTTTAATGCTTCTGTTAATACTTTAGCTAATTGACCATGAAGTGAATCCATAGCCATAGCATCAGCTTTATTAATAGCCATATTTATCTTTCTTTACGAAATACCCCTATCGGGAATATTTTCGATATTTAGGTCACTTTTTCGTACATTCATCCCGTTCGGGAAACTTTTTATTACTTTGTTATTGACCTATGCAAGTCAGGTATTCAGCCTGTCTGCGTTTAGTTAATCCAGTAAGAACTTTAGTTCCCACATGGTTCCATTTGAGTAGCTCTTTACAAGCTCCCAAGTAGTCACCAGCGTTAAGCTTAGTGTTGAGATTTGAGTGACAAAATGCACCCACACCCACGTTATAAGTGAAGGAGAGATATGCATCGTATTCATGTTGATACAGTGGAACTTTGATACATTCGTTCATTCCTTTAGCATGTTCATCTGCACTCGCTAGGAGGGTCTGTAAGGCTCTCTCAGGGGTTGTAACTTGACCAGCCACTACCCCCTTGGTTTCTCCGTAGCCAAGCGTGGCGATACCACCAGAGTCCTTGTAGGTACTTTGGCGATACTGTTCGTAGTGTGCTATCCCAACTAACGCAGTAGCTGAGACTGCTAATGCAGCTACAGCTTTCCTAGTAGCTTGTTCCATTAGATATGCTCCTGTGAAATCAAACGAGAAGCAAAGGCTAAGAACAATGAAAGACCGCTTAATACTGTGAAGTAAGTTGGAGAGATAGACTCTGCAAAGTTTGGTAAGACATACTGCCCGAGGAAACTGAAGATCCCAGATAGGGCTATAAATCGTAGTGACCATGCATCCTTTAAGATTTGCCTCCAGTTACCATAAAGTTTCATTTGGTAACTTTCTCTGCCCACTCTTGGAGAGTAAGCATATTGACTGTCGTTATTGCACAGTCCTCAGCGAGCTTGCTGGTAGGAGGTAGATTGTTTGGGGAGTAGCCATCAGTGCTTCTGGTGGTCTCTCTGGTTTGGGACATTGTTGGGCTACTGGTATCTGTGAGCAGCCTGTGATAAAAAGTATGAACAGCAGCGTTACGCTTAGTTGTTTCATCTGTTGCCTCTTGTGTTGCTTGTTTATATTGGGTGATGGTTGCTTCGTTCAGCTTGGCTTGAGCAAGACCTTCTGCTATCACCTCAGCTTTATAGGCATTGAACTTCTCTGCTTCGAGATGATGTCCAATACCAAAGCCACTCAGGAAGAGTGTAAGAACCACCACCCCATAAACAATTAAGTTCATGGGGATTGGGAACATTTTGTATTACCTTTATTTAGTCCAGCCGTGTCCTGCTAACCATAGGTAAACAACTCCTATGAAGGCTGTTGAGATTAATGCGGTTAACGAGAATTTCCCGAAGGTAGCAAACTGTTCATTGAGCCATTCTTTGAGGGCTTCTTTGACTGCTTCCTTCTGGATCTCTGGGTTGATGTCAGGCATGATGATCCATAGATGTTAAAAAAACCACCCGTAGGTGGTCATGGTTAAGTTAGTGGGAAAAACTTTTAATACTTTCCTTCTGCGAATACATTTACAAAAACTGTACCATCTTCTAAGGCTTCAATTTCGTGCAATTTACCAGCTAATAAATTTATTGGCTGAGTATCTTTGGTGGCATTTAAAACTTTATCTTCTTGAGTATATTTGCAAGAACCATTCATGCAAGTAGTTGCATGGGAATAAGCGTGGGAGTGCATGGGTATGCCTTCGCCTTTATTTGCGTGATATACATTGATAGTTGCACCATCGTAAGTAAAAGTATGTTTAAGTATTGCTGGGGTTACCATTTTCTTTTTCCGTTTTAACTGGCATCCATCTACCTACATAATTCATAGGTGTATTTAGATACCTTACTTGCATCTCCATTGTCTCATCTTCCTTTTGAAACATACGAAATTCAGGAGTTGAATTAGGGTAAATGCCGTAAGTCATTATATCGTTTGCAAACCAGTTGTTGTAGGCTGGTCAGGCTTTGGAGTATTTGGCGCTACATAATCAGCAATGATTCCAAATTCACCAGCTTTTGCACGATTATATAATTCAACACCATATTCCATTGGGTCTAATGGGTCTGCTGTAAATGGTAGTATTTCTTGAAATTCCTCAAATTTTACATCTAATGTAATTTGAGTGTTTTCTAAGTTAGCCCATACTGGGTTTAATGCCGATTGTATTGTTAACATTTTATTTTTCCTTGATTAAGCAACACGACACATTAGTCCATACGGAGTGCCACATCCTGACCCTGTACTTCCCATCCACCGCCAGCTTCCACTTAAATTATTAGAATCTCCATAAGCGCCTGAACTCATAACTTTTCCATTAGTATTTCCTGCGGCATAAATTGCACCCGATGTAGCGGAACCAGCATTTTGTATGCCACACCAACAATAACTACCAACAGTATTAAATGTTGTTGATGGAGTACCAGCAGCACCAGTAGCGCCAGTAGCACCAGTAGCACCAGTAGCACCTTGAATACCCTGTATACCTTGACTACCATTACTACCAGCAGCGCCAGCAGTCCCTGTTAATCCTTGTATGCCTTGAATCCCAGTGGCTCCAGTAGCGCCAGTAGCACCAGTAGAACCATTAGTACCATTGGTTCCATTAAGTCCACCAGTGACCCACGTTCCATCACCTCGTAAGAAAGTTGTAGCAGAAGCATTTGTTCCACTATTTAACTTAGTCATTGGTAAGTTAGCTGATAAACCAGCAGCAGTGCCTGTGATGTTTGCGGATGCTGTGATGAAGTTTGCTAAATCCGCAGTTTTAGCTAAAGGGAAACCTCCCAGTGTTGATCCATCATGAACAACCAAAGTATTTTTAGTTGTGTCTACTACAGTCTCAGCAAGTGCTCCAGTAAAAGCAGCAATTTGAGCAGTAGTTCCTTTGCGTAGTTTGAATACAGTACTCATTAAGGTACAGTTCCCATATCAAGAGTTGAAGCCAGTTGGCTTAGAGGTAAAGCTGTGATTCCAGCTTGAGATACGAAGCTAGAAGGATTAGTTGCGTTATAAGGTGTGAAACCTAATGAAGCTTGAGCACCAAGACTAGAGAGAGTTGGTAGAGTCTGGTCACCAGTATTCGTACCAGTTGCAGAACCTGTACCCGTAGCATATGTACCAGCAACTTGTGCTCCTACTTCTGTGTAGGTGTAAGACGGCTTTGTTGCAGCCTTAGCCCACGCACTCACATCTGAAGCTGGTAAGGTAGTTGGTAATACTTGGTCACCAGTATTAGAACCAGATAGTGTGGTTACTCCAAGCTTAGTTTTAATAGTGGTTAGAGTCTCATCACCCGTGTTGGTTCCAGTTGCAGAACCACCACCTGTTGCATAACCAACACCAGCAACAGCAGCTAGGGTTGTGTATGAACTAGGGTTCGTAGCGTTGTAGGGTGTGAAACCTAATGAAGCTTGCTTACCATTAAAGATTACCCAATCAGTAGCTTTAAGATAACCATCAGTTGTACTTGTAGATGGAGCAATACTTAGAGCTGGAGTCGTACCACCAGAAGAGCTGATTGGTGCTGTGCCTGTGACTGCAGTTACCGTTCCTAAGTTACTTGTGTAACTAGAAGGATTACTTGCAGGGTATGCGCCCAAGTTACTTAACGCTGTAGCCTTATTAGGTACATCAGATAAGTTATTAGATGCCAGTAAACCACCAGCAGATGCAGCAGCAGCACTAGCAGCAGCATTAGATGCGCTTGTTGCAGCATCGCTTGCTTTAGTTGTAGCTGTGGATGCGGAGCTACTAGCAGAAGTTGCACTAGCAGCAGCATTAGTAGCTTGTGTAGTAGCAATACCAGCTTGTGTTGTTGCTGTAGTAGCTGAACCAGAAGCAGATGTGGCTGAAGAAGAGGCATTGCCAGCTTGAGTAGTAGCAGTAGTTGCACCAGTAGTTGCCAGTCCAGCTTGAGTAGTTGCAGTCGTTGCACCTGTAGTTGCCAATCCAGCTTGAGTAGTTGCAGTGGTTGCACCAGTAGAGGCTGTAGTTGCACTGTTTGCAGCATTGGTTGCTGAAATAGAAGCATTTCCAGATTGTGTGGTCGCTACTCCAGCTTGTGTAGTTGCAGTGGTTGCACTTGTAGCAGCATTAGATGCTTGTGTAGTTGCAGTAGTTGCCTGTGTAGTTGCGGTGGTTGCAGATCCAGCAGCAGCTGTCGCAGAAGAAGCAGCACCCGCAGCTGAACCAGCAGCAGCAGAAGCTGATAAAGTTGCATTCGCAGTAGCTGTCTGTGCTGTCGCATCATATGCACCCCAAGCAGAACCACTATAAACATAGAGTTCGGGTGGTGTAACTGCTGTATTGAAGTACTCAGCACCAGCCGTTAGAGCAGCACCATTGCCATCTACTGTAGGAGGTGTTGAAGATGCCCCTAAGTATTTAGCTCTGAATGAAGCAAGAGCAGCTGTCAATGATGACGATGCAGAAGTAGCTGTAGTAGCAGCACCACTAGCAGTAGTAGCACTGCCAGCAGCATTAGTAGCTGAGCTTGCAGCATTGGTTGCTGAGGTTGCTGCCGATGTTGCTGATCCAGCAGCTGAAGTTGCGCTACCAGTGGCTGAAGTAGAAGCTGTAGTAGCAATGCCAGCCTGAGTTGTTGCTGTAGTTGCACCAGTAGTAGCTGTAGTAGCTGAACCAGAAGCAGCTGTGGCTGAACTGGCAGCAGCCGAAGCGGATGTTGAAGCGTTAGAAGCTTGTGTTGTTGCCGTAGTAGCAGCTGTAGTGGCTGTTCCAATAGAGGAAGTGACAGTTGCAGCAGCACCAACAACAGTATTAATAGATGCAATGTTAGAAGATACTGTGTTTACACTTGCAATGTTATTAGCAACAGTAACAATATTACCTGCACCAGAGCTAGATACACCAGAACCAGCCTCAGTTACGCTACCTAAGTCATAGGCAAAGCCCATACCACCTAAGTCACTTGCAATAATTCCAACAGATGCACTAGCGGCAACTGAAGTAGCCGTAGCAGCAGCAGTAGTAGCTGTAGCAGCACTCGCAGCAGCACTAGTGGCAGCAGCAGGAGCAGCATTAACACCTGTAATGTTTGCAGCGACTGCGTTAACACTTGAAATGTTGTTTGCAACCGTAACGATATTACCTGCACCACTTGAGCTAACACCAGATCCAGCTTCTGCCACACTGCCTAAGTCATAGGCAAAGCCCATACCACCTAAGTCAGAACCAATGATCCCAAGTGAAGAGTTAGTTGCAATGTTAGCAGCAGCATTAGCCTCAGCTAGAGCCAAAGCAGCAGAAGCAATTACTGAGGTGGCACTGGCAGCAGCAGCAGTAGCTGAATTAGCTGCATTAGTAACTGCAGTATTCGCTACAGTAGAAGCAGAAACTACAAGAGCAGCATTAGATGAAGCACTTGCAGCACTTATAGCAGCATTACTAGCCTGATCCGCAGCAATGGCTGCTTGTGCTTCAGCGATGGAAGCACTAGATGCTGCAGCAACTGCTAAACCTTCAGCATCCGAAGACTCCTGAGCAGTGTATAAACTGAACTCAGCAAGTAAGTTTAAGTCGCTACTCTGTAAGACAGAACCATCATTAAAATTAATAGGTTCAGCTGCCTTAGAAGTAGTTCTAAAGATAGTCAGCTGTGAACCACTAGCTACAGGGGGGTTAATAGTTAAAGTATTGGCACTAAGGAAACTGAACACATAAGCTGAATTTAAAAGAACCCATGCATTTACTCTGTAGATCCACATAGAGTTGGTCACTGTACTGAAATATAAAGCACCAGTAACCAGTGGGTTACCAGAGTTATCTACAGTTGGAGCATAGGGGGTTGTATTTAAAAACTTGGAGGTATCGTAAGGGATAGCATCGACACCATTGATACTTGGTGTGACATCATCCTGTTTGATATATCCAAAAGGGAATGTAAAGTTAGTCTGGCTTCCGTTACCTGTGTACTGAATATAGCTATAAGCCACAGAGGGACTCCTTTAAAAGAATTGAGAGAACCCACCCGTACACGAATGTGCAGAGGGGTGAGCCGTGTTACTGCGTCTCTTTAGATGAGACTGGGTAGTGTGAATTAATACTATTCACAATGTTGTTGATACCAATCATGTTATTAAGAGGCATCATCTTAGAGAGTGAATTCATATCTGCTCTATTGAATTGCTTATCAGGATCTAAAGGATTAGTTACTGACTTCTTAGCTAGAGTAATCACACTGTTAGCTAATCCTAAGGTTGGGTTAGACATGAGACCAGAGAGATCACTTGTGGTTCTACCACCAGAGAATAATTCTGCAGCATTGGGAATAAAGGTTGAAGCTAAGTTAGGCAACATAGAAGCAGCCCCCATACGACTGAAGCCATTGGCAACAATCTTAGCTGGATGGAGGTGTTTATCAAGATACTCTTTACGAGCTTCTTCTTCCATACCAATAGACTGTTGATAGATACGAGCTGAGTACACGAGTGATCCAAAGAATAAACCTTGGAACATGGTATTAACAGTAGCAGCATCTGCATGGTGCATAGAGAACATTAGCTGCTTATTCCATGCTTGTAGACTGAAGCCCATAAACTGAAACCCAAGCTGCCCAACAGTAGTTCCCATCCAAGGGATCATTGCTGCTAAGTCGTTCTCTTGGATAGCCCTGTCAGACTCTCGCATTACCGCAGTCATCAACTGGTGGTGCAGTTCTGGCTCATCTCCCATGAATCCCTTGATGTCAAACTTCTTAATCTCAGGAAGGATTACACCTGTAGTTGTATCTGAGGTGTACTTCTTCAGGGCAACTTTAAGTCTTCCAAAGTCATCCTCTGAATAACCTAAGTGAGCTAATCGTTCCTTCGTGAGGTACGCAGCGCCACCATGTTCAATATCGTGAGATATATCAATGAGTCCATTAACGAATGACAGAGCAAAGTTACGCTTCTGTTGAACCATGAGACCAGTCATGCCAGTCTTATTAAGGACACCACTAGCTCCCTTAGAGATCAAGTAGTCCAGCTTATCTAATACTCCAGCAGCCTTGGTATCACCCATGTGGTCTCGCCAAGCTGTATGTGAAGCATAGTCAAGTCTTTGGAGATACTCACCACCAGCTCCCCCTGTGTAATTCTCAATGTGATTAAGAATTTCATTAGAGAGATTACCTGTAGCCATATCTCTGAATAATCCACCCATCTGGGGGATAGCTTTAAGCATAGCCTTGTATCCAACTGTTCCAGCTAAGTTAGATGTTTCTACTAACTGGTTATAGACAGCACCAGACATTAAGCGAATCACGTTGAAGTTACGCAACATCTCAGCACCCTTGCGCCAAGGACTGAAGCCCTCAACTTGGGGTACACCTAAGATACGATCAAAAGCAAACTGAAGATCTTTTCCAGCAGATTTAAGTAATTCATTTCTACCTTGCTTAGGAATAACTCCCATAGAGCCAGAACCTAAGTCATCCTTTAATGCTTCGCCAATCGCCTTACTAATATCAGACACCCTGTAGATGTCCATGTTCTTAGCAAGAGAGATTAATCCAGACATCCTCTCGTTGTAACCTGTGGTGATATTGAAAGCATTAGTCTTTACAAAGTCTTTAAGTGATATTCCAGCAATGTCTGTACCAACACCACCAACGAATTTCTCATTAATATTGCTTCGATGCTTTAGGCTTCCACTGAGTTGACCCTTGTCATCCTTAGATTGTCCAGTGATTACGTCTGCCAGTCTTGCTGCTTCATCATCTTCTAAATTAAGAATATCCTTTAGAGACTCCATCAAAGCAGGACGATCTTGACCACGAACCATATCAGTCAGGTGCTGGCTGGAAGCTTGATCTTTAGCTGTATTTACTGTCTTGCAGTACCACTTAGCAAATAAATCACCATCCTTAGCAGAGGTTGTTAGTGGGTCTCTACCATCCATGAAAGCAGCTGCCCACCATTGGCGCACACCCTTCTCACCTAACTTTGCATACGCACGATCCCACTTGTTGCTGTCATGTTGACGAGGCATATAGTTAGGATCTTCAGCTAAGGTTCCTTGGATTTTCTTAGTACCATCCAATAGAGTTACTTCATGCTCAGTTAAACCCATCTTGGTTCCACCAACAGAGTGCATTGGATTATTAATATGCTTTACTACTTCAGAGTAGTTTTTCTGCATAGCTTGACTAGCTCTTACCACCAGTGGATCATATTCACCATCCCAGCCATGTACATGCTCCCAGACTTTCTCAAAGAAATCATCATGAGCTTCCCCCTGTTTCATCATAGGGATCTTGTTCTCATGGAGGTATTCCACGAAAGGAACTAAAGCTCCTTTACGCATCTGCATGTTCCAACCTTTAGAGAGTAACTTGTGGTCATCCCAAACAGTTGTTCCAACAACACCATGACCTCTGTAGCCTACTGAGGAGCCAAAGAGTTTATTAGCTAACAAGTGGACAGCATCTGGTAAACCAGACTTGTACAAGCGGTTCTCTAAAGCGAGACCAATAGCCCACACTGGTGGTATCTGCGCTACTGTGGCTGCAATAGCATCTGCAACTGTAGCCTTACTATCAGGTGCGGGGCGATAGCCTCCTCTAGGAGAACCACTAACGACATCAGACTTACGGGAGATACCACCTTCATCAGTGAGTGTATCTGCTAGTTCAATAAACTTATGGAATGCTGTGTTCTCAGTTCTATCAAGTCCCAGTAGATCCATTAGGTGATTAGTAAACTTGGAGAATGCAGTACCACCCATAGCACCAGCAGGTAACTTGATACTTTTTAGAAACGTCTGGAAGTGCTCATTAGAGATACCTTCAGATAAGAACTCCCTAGCATTTGTTAAACCATAGTGATCCTTCTCACCTAAACCAGTCATCTTGATAGCTAACTTATGAAGATCGTAGAGTCCTTTAACAGCACCCATAGTCTTCTCATCACCAACAATGTTACCAATAGTTTTGGGCTTTCCTAACTCATCGGTATGCAGTCTTTGCTTAAATACACCAGCAACGTGAGATAGCTCATGCAAGAATGTGACATCAGTTAGACCTGTGTGAACAGCCCTGTTATCACCATGCTCCAAGGTTCTATGTACAGTGTTACCTTTTTCATTTTTAACCTGAGCTTTACCACGAGAAGCGAAGTAGATGGAACCCTCTTTAGATCCTAAGGAGCCTACAGGTGTCTGTACAAAAGCTAAGTGATTGGACTTAAGCACATCCTTTCCTGAGTACCATGCAGGAGTCTTATCGTGACCATGCTCATAATACTTAATGTTATTTACATCAACAGTTTCTCTTATCTTTTTAAGCCACGCTACATTAGCTTCATTCTTACTAAACTTAATGATGTAGTCCATCAATGAGTTCAGAGATTGCTTAGGAGGAAGTTGTAAGTGCTCGATACCCTTATCATCCTTGATGTAGTGAGGGGTGTTGTATTCCTTACCCCAAGTTACAGTCTCAGTAGCTTTAGGAACTTCTCCTTCTTTCACACCACCAGCACTATTAAACTCACCAGTGCCATGCACAGTTTCCTGAGTTCTCTTATGTAGTAGGTCTGAGTACTCTTGGTGTAACTCTAAAGTCCTAAGGGCTTTCTCTTCAGGTGTGCGGATATTATGTGCATCTGCTTCACCAACTAGTTTCAACTTAGCATAGTCCTCAGCGCCTAGGTTGTGAATCTCTTGTGCGCTCCAGTGTTGAATGTTCTTTAAGTCTTCGGAGAACATACCACCATGCCCCTCAAGCTTGCGACCAAGGGAACCCACAGCGCCACCAGCTGCACCTAAACCGAAGCCCATGAGAGCTGCATAGCCCACATCTCTAAGGTCACCATCAGGTCTATTCTTATAGGTAGCTGCTTCCATTGCAGCATTAACAACACCACCTATAGCAGCATCAGCAGCAACCTGACCAAAGCGACCAAATCTACCAATGGCTGTAGGGATTCCTAGCTCAGGAGCTGCAGCAGCCATAAGCATCACACCAAAGTTAGTTGGAGCAACAAGCCCCATTCCTAAACGAGCGAGACCTGAACCAAAGCCCATCTGCTCATAAGCTACTTCTCTCTTATCGTAGTCAATAGCTTTATCCCTGTTTAACATCAGCTCATCGAATGAATTAGAGTCACCAACTAGATTATTAAGATACTGTGACTTAACCCCCTGTGAGGCTTGAAGAAGCTGTTCACGAGTTGGTGAGTAGGCGGGATCAACCACCTTATTATTAGCCATGTCTTTATAGGAATTCATTGCTGAATGCACAGCATGGAAGATAGGGTCTGCTGCAATATCGTTATTCCAAGCGGTCTTAATACCACCAACAATATTTCCTATAGGATCAGGAAGCTTCTCATCTGCTTGTAACTTTGACATTACTTTGTCAGATGGGGAGTTACCTAGGTTATCTACTGGGTTAGTGTTGACTGTAGTTCCAGAGATACCACGTTGAGCTGGTGTTAGAACCTTAGCTCTCTCTGAGGGTGGCTTGAAGGAATCCCATACACCCGTAAGTTTTGAGTCGGCTGCAGTAAAGTTGCCAGAAGCAATATCTTTATCTGCACCCTTCTCTTTAATTAATGCTACAGCTGCCTTGTCCTGTGTAGCTGCACTGAAGTCTTGAAAACCATATTGTTTCTGAAGACCTCTAAATGTAGTCCCAGTAATCTGGTACTTACCTGCAGCTGTACTTACACCAGCATCAGTCACTACCGTTGGATTATTAGGATGCTTTGATAGATCCTCAAATCTACTTCCACCTACTTGTGTATTGTACCCATGTGTATCAGTACCTTCTCTCGTTCCAATGGAAGCGAGGTACTTCTGCATATTGGGGTTTTGGACTTCTGCATCTGTAATTTCAGACATTAATTATTCCTTATTGTTTACCTCCATTAAAGGCAGGTGATTCGCTTGATAATGCGAAGAGTGGTCGTCCTTCCTTCTGCCTACGAATAGCGAAGTCTTCAGCTTTCTTAATTACTTCTTTAGGTAACTTGCTCCAGAAGTCTTTCTCTGGATCTTTAGGCTTAACTGGGAGTGCTAATACTTTCTCTACTTCTTGACGAGTTAGTGTTGGCACTAGAAGAGGGAAATCTTTACCGCCAAGAACATTAGTACTAATACTTATCTCAGTAGAAACTCCACCATCTGGTCTTCTAAGTACTCCTAAGAAACCCGCACCCTTAGATGAGCCATCAGGACGTTTACCCCAAGTTGCTTTATCTTGTTTGGCTGGATCAACTTCTATCCCCTTAAGATCTGGAAAGTCTTCATGAACCTTTACTCCACTATCAGTCCAAGAAGCACCACCCGCCATCTTCTGTCTACCAAACTCAATTTGTTTCTTATAGAGATCTGAATTAGATAAGCGTGTGCCTTGTGTACCTGCATCTCCTTTACCCAGCAACCTATCCATTGGGGTGCGGAGATCTGGCTTACCAAAGTAGTTGTTGTTAGCATCTTGCTGCTCTTTAGATACCTTACCAATAGATACCGTAGGCGAAGAATAATTGCGAGTTAAACCAGCCTCATGCATTGCTCGAAATCCCGCTTTAGATGACAAGTAGAATTCAACATCAGCATTTGGGTTATCTGCAACAGGCATCCCCTCAGAAGTTGCTTCTGGATTACGAAGGCTCGCCCGATATGATTTACGGTTATCTTCGTGCATCTGATCCAGCTTGATGTTATCCATATTATCGGTAATGAAATTCTTCACATCAGCCTGTGTCTGAGTAAAGATAGAACCAGTTTTACCCATCTGCAAGAATTGTCCACCAGCTGTCCAGTGATAAGTAGAGCCATCAAAGCTCGGCATCATTTGAATAGAGCTTGGTGAGATATGGTTGATTGTTGCTAACTTCATAATCATGGCATCGTTATAAGAATTCAACTCTGACTCTGCCCCACCTGTAATTTCATCTTCACGTCCTACAGCTGGAAGATTACTACGAGGAATTAGAGTGCCTTGAATATTTGCAAAGTTATCAGAGACATATTTATCATTAGCACTACTGACTTCTTTTTCATTAAGACCAGCTGCATAGAGCATGATGGAGCTATTGCGTATCATTGCCTGAGCTTGTGGAATATTTCCTGTAATTGGAGAATCACTGGTGAACATTCTAGAAAGCCAACTAGGATCCATACTACTCACGGAAGCGTTGGCTTGTTTAGTCCATTTCTGTTTCTGCTCATCAGAAGCTGAATCAACCATAGCTGCTACAGAAGCTGCTGCATCTACGGAGAAGCCCTTACTCTTTATAAGACCACGCATACCTAAAAATGTTTGCTGGAGCGCTGCAGGGGTATACCCAGCTGAGATTGCCAAACCATTACCACGCTCTAGTAATCCAGTCCAAGTCTCAAAAGACTTTCTGAACTCAGGTGTTACTTGACCAGCTATTTTCTTTTCACCTGTAGATAAAACTGTGCCAGTGTCATTAACACCACTATGAATACCAGCAGCAATAATATTAGCTACATCTTTATCAACAACCCCGTTGCCAATAAAAAAGGTTTGTTTCTGATCAGGGGTCATTCCTTCAGCTAGTGCTACAGTGCGATCATATTTAACTGTTTCAGAATCCTTCATCTCATAACCACCATCTAATTGGGGCATAGCGATACGGGCGGGAATAGAAGATCCAGTTCCAGTTAGTAAATGACTATCAAGACCAGCTATAACTTTATCAGTATTAGCTTTAAGTTCTGCATGGTTAGCTAGAACTTGAGCCTTGGCATCATTACGCTCCTTAGCTAGTTCAGCTGTGTGTAAATACTTCTCAGCAAGCTTATCCCCGAACTGATCTTTACCCAATGATTCAGCAATAGTCACCCCATTATCAAGTGGAACCTTAAAGAAGGCAGCCAACTTAGCTGGGTCACCTGCATAGGAAAGTTGTTGTGCAACCTCACCATATACGATGGCTCTCTGTTTCTGTGGTACTAAAGATCCAGAAGGTAGAGTAGTTGTTTCATTTAACTTTACAAAAGCTGCAGCAAATTCCTCTGGAGTTAAGTTAGGATTATTAACAATGTTTTCTTTAGCTGTCCTATAGACACCAGCACCGAATGCCATAGCTTGGTGAGTAAGTACAGCTGTATTAGCTTCTTGAGTTGACTTAACAAATCCTTCCCAGTGGTTATCATATCCAGCTATGGCATATCTGTTGTCAGCCATATCCTTCAAGTCACCATTACGCACACCATTGAGGTATGCATCAAGTTTCTGAGTACCGCTTACCCAGTTAGGGTTCTGCTTACCATTAGCATCCCAGCGTTCGCTTTCAGGATTATCTGGGAATGTAAGATCACCAGAGGAAATCTTCTGGGTGATAGCTAGTTGACTTCTGTAAGCAATGTTGCTGGCATTCTGTTTGGCAACTACAGCATTGAATACTGGAGAACCAGTAACATGCATATCACCATCTTTAATCTTAGTAGCAAGAGCCTCAGGTGTCATAGAGTTAACTACTCCTGTAGCTCTCTCTTTATCTGACTGAGCGATATCACCCTGAATAGTTTGAATCTCAGGTTGTAATGCTCCCAGCTGTTTAGCTAACTGGTAGCTCTTACTGCTATTAACATCATCCCGCTGACGAGTACCTTGAATATCTGGGGAAGCCAATACTTGTTGTAACTGAGGTGTTGGGTTGTAGCCATTGTTTGAGCTATCCAGTGCCATCTTAAGTTCCTAAATTAGGGTGTGTATATTTATAACCAGAATCAGCAATCTGCATACCAGCTAGTGCATAGCTAGGGATTGCTGGGGTTGTGAGGGAGTTAACTGTAGAAGCTGCTTGACTACCAATGTTCAACCTCTGGTCATTGAAGACTTGTTGTTGAGAGTTGTAGTTAGAAGTAACGGAGGTATCGTAGGTATTCTTTTGTTGGGCAATAGAACCTAGAAGGTCATCTACAGATCCACCAGAGATACCCATAGAGCCAGTGGTATTTACAGAGCGACCAGTAGCCATTGCTGCCTGTCTATCGTTCTGCATCTGACCTTGGATAGCAGCTGTACGAGCCTGTTGATTCTCAAGGTTTACATTGTTGTAGTTGGCATCCATAGTGCCAATAGCATTAGCTGCTTGACGTTGATTCATTGCTGCTTGATTACTGGCAGCTGTCTTCTGTGCATCAACTTGAGCTAGTGATGAGGCAACGCTCATCCCCATCATGCCGTAGGAAGCCATAGTAGCTGCAGTGGAAGAGGCAGCCGTAGCAGCAGCAGCGGTGGCAGCAGCCTCAGCAGCAGCACTAGCAGCAGCCGTAGCTGCCACTTCAGTTGTCCAAGCTGAGATAACTGCGGTCTCTGAGATTCCAGTTGGATCACACATTTTTGTATTCCTTTGTATGCATATAAAAGTAGAAGAAGGGTTCGTTGTTTGGGGATAAGTGTTCTGTTGGTTCGATAGTGAAGCCCATCCACTTAAGCCATTTGATATGGACTACGTTCTTTGTCCACACGGTATTACTCAGGTAGTAATAAGGAGAACTAGTGTGAAAGAAGATCTGCTTGCTAACACTCAGGAACTCTTGAGAGAACACTTTGATTTCATCAGTGCCTAATAACCAAGGTGTACCGAAACCCTCAGTATCCTTAGGGGAACACCCAAACATACATAGTATTTCTTCATTAAGAATTGCAACGTATGTATCTGGACAACTTCTAAAGCTAAAGATTAAAGCTTCTTCTGGTAGCAACCTATTACCTGCCCACACCTCGTCCTTATCTTCTTGACGAAGGTTAGGAGCTAAGGTGAGGCAATCTTCATAGGTAGCTCGTCTAGTTGTTATCTTAGACTGGTGTACTTCTCTTGACATAGTAGCCTTCCCAGTCGGCACTAACCAGTGCAGAAGGTAGTGGACTGTCATTAATTAGATTTATAGTGACATCGGTATTACGAGCAACAACTGGAACGATTAGCTTCCCACTAGATAACGAGTACGCACCTATGGTTGACGAGGTAGTACCTAAAGTTCTACCTGTGTATATCCAAGGTACTGTGCCCCTGCCCTTAGGGGTAACTTCAGCTCTGAGATAACCTGTATTGGAATAGTTGATAGAGATCTTACGGATCTGTAATCTACCCTCAGTGTCTGACCTCTGAGATCCAGCTGTAGTTAACTTGTAGGCTAAAGTACTGACACCATAGGTGAACGTATAGTTCCTCCCTAGAGTGCATTGAGCACCAGTGAAGTTACCTTGGAAACTAACTGTATTAGTGGTTGTATTAATAACACCAGCTGCGTATGTACCTGCTGGAACTACACCACCACCATGAGATAAGATGGAATAAGTACCATCAATCAGTTGATATGGCAGAGTGGATATATCCAATGTAGTAACACCACCGCTATAAATAGTAGGGGTGACCATGACCTTACGATCTAGGTACACAGTAAAGGGTTCACCAGTACCAATGTAACCAGTAGAGAAGTCAATAGACTCAAAGAACACACCATCAGGTCTACTAACAACTAGGTAGAGGATTGACTGAATGAACTCAGCATTGAGGATGACATCATCATCATCTAGAGTCCAACGACTCCAAGAACTCTGTGATTTCTCATTAGAGGATGTATAGAAGTACTTGTAGACATAGAAGGAACCCTTGTCACCAGTAGTGAGTGCTACAAAAGTATCTTCATTGTTACAACCAGCTATCTTGTAGATACCCTTAGGGATATAAGTAGGAACGTGGGCAGTAATCTCAATAGCATCTTCATTACCTAGATAGTTGTTTACTGAGTATTCTCTTACTGCTTCCCAGTTACCTTTAGTAGTAGTGAAATAACAAGTCCTACCAGCTACGAATGGTTTTACATTGGTATCACAAGGGAACTGTGTGGATACTTGAATTGCCATTGTTGTTGGTGATAGTGATACACCAGCTTGAATTAAGAACTGAGTTTGATCTGAGAACAATAGCAGTGTCTTATTGAAGGGTACTGCATGTCTCAATAGGGATACTGAGGTATTCATTGCAGTGACATCAATCACATCTGAGTCAACTAAAGCTGTAATGGTAGACCTGTACAAGTTGAAGTAATCAGCTGAACCAGAGAGCATACAGTTCTCATCTGAGAGGAACCCTAGTCTATTCTGGTGAAAGAAGACATCTGAGATAGCCCTACCTACACATGAGGGATCACTGTTAGATACCAGATCCCCTACTTTGCGTGGAGTCCATGTAGCAGGGGCAAAGGTGAACGTGCCATCTGATTGACGAATCAATGTGTGAGGCATGGTAGATGCATCTAGACCCAGAGAGACACCTGATTCAGCACACTCTTGCCATACACCAGTACTACCACCAGCTGTCTGAATGAACTTCACATAGTAGTCGGAGAACTTGTCTGTAGAGGAGCCTTCAATCTGAACGATGACACCAGCCTGAGCACAGGAGTTTGGGAGATCTGCAAAGGTTTGGGTCTTACCTTTAATAGCAACCATTGCATTATTACCAAAGCCATCATCACAAGAGATAGTGAAATCTGAACCACTATAGATATAGATAGCACCATTGGCGGTAGAGTGACTAATACCACTAGCATCCAATCCAGCAGATAGCTGAGAAGCAATGTAGTCTGTAGCAATCTGAACACCATCACTAGCTACACCGCCATTGGGAGTAGCAAAGGATGCAACCTGAGCACCATTAATAGAGATTGAATAGGTCTTGGCATAGTTACCAGACTTAACATTCACTAGTGCTTCATAGGGGTGTGGTGATGTAGGTGTTAGGGCTGTAGTAGCTGCAACAATAGTAGTCTTATTAACAATGAATGTGTAATCAGCTACAGAGATTGCTGCAAATCCAGAAGCATAGTTAGAGGATGATAAGTATCCAGCAGAACCAGAAGCCACATTAACAGTACAAGGTACTCCAGCTACTGTGAATACATAAATAGAACCACTGAGAATCATCACTACATAACGCTCAGTAGCATCACGGTTAATAGTATGAATGAAGGTATCACTAATTGGTGAAGAACCAATCTTAGCTAAGTGGGTAGTTGGGGGACGTTTACGCAATCCCTGAGCTACTGTGGAGATACCATTCTCTTGCTGCTCCCCCTGAGTATTCAAGCGGAGTGTATAGGGTTGCTGAGAGATACCATTGACAAACGCTGGGAGGTACGAGGAAATTAGTGACATAGTTATCTCTGTAAGGTGTTAACGATCCCAATAGATCCTGATAGGAAGTTGAACTCACCTGTATCTGCATCGTATTTCTTAGCATTAACACGGGCTAAAGCTTCATCAGCTGAGGTGAAAGATTTCAAGGTGTCAGAACCAACCACCCTACTTTGGAATACACGGGCTGCTCTTACTGTGATGTAGTAACGAAGAGCCTGTGGAAGATCTGCAAACTCCATGAGAGTTACAGTGTTTAATAAGATACCATTCGCAGCTACATCTCCAGTCCAAGTGAACGTATGGTTCAACTTGTCGTACAACCTGCCACCACGCATGGCTGTGTCATAGGACACTTGATCTACTGAAGTAGCCTGTAGTAAGTTATCTGGCAATGTGATTGTCCCTGTAACATCGGGGAGGAATAACCAATTGTTATCTTCATTGACAGCCCATCCTTCGGTCTGTACCACAACAGCTATCTCTTCCAGAATGGATTGAGCAGTCACTGCATCGGGAACACCTGATATGGAACTTAAAGCATTGATTGGTGATTCGCCAATAGTAGCCAACATGATGTTGACTGCAGCGAGTTCGCTTGTTGTTGTTAACATTAGTTTTCCTAAAATAAAAAAAAGCCCCACCCAAATTAATGAGTAGGGCTTAGGGAGTAATACTAAATACTAGGCAGATGCAATTTCAACAGCAGAGGCAGCACGGAGTAAACCATGACCCATTGCATATTTAGCAACTAACAATGTACCCTGACGACGGATGTCATACTGGGATTCCATTGCAAGGTCAAGCAACTTAACTGTACCTACAGCAGACTTGTGCATAACAACAGCAGCAGTGTTAGCAGCAGATACGTCATACTTACCAGTTACCAAGCCATCATCAGCAGTACCATCGTAGGCAGTCTGTGTAGATGTGCCATAAGGAGCATGGTTTGTCTTAACAATGTTGATACCAGCAACTTTCAATACATTTGCTTCAGCGTAGCTACCTACACCATTCCACAATGTATTCATGATCTTGGTGTTTGCAGCCAAGATGTAGTATGCAGCTGGTGACAAGAATGCCCAACGGTCTTCAGCTGGTACATACTTCTGGTCTAACTGTTGTGCAGCAGCGAACAGTGCAGCAATCAATGCCTCACCAGTTGTGTCTGACAGTACAGTAGAAGAAGTAACTTTAGAACCACCTAAATCAGTGTTACCTACAGCAGCACCACGAGCAGCAGTAATAGCTAACTGGAGTACGTTACGGTCATATGTGTAAGCCAATGCACGACCAATTTCAGTCGAGTAGATTGAGCGAACATCATAGTGGCTCATAGCTTCGTCAATGTTTGCAACGAAAGCAGAAGATACCAACAAGTCATCAATGTTGATAACACGCTCATTGGAAGCAATTGGTGAACCAAGGATCTCTGTTCCAGGAGTGTGGTAAGAAGCAGTTGTCTTACCTGTTACTGGGAACTGAGCAGATTTACCGCTAGAGATTGAACGAACAGTATGTTTATCAGCTGTTACGTTTGTTTCCTCAAAGGCTGTTAATACTTCACCAGCGAATACTTTAAGGAAGAGGGCTTGTGTATCGCCAGACAAGTTAGCTTGACCAGCGAAAGATACGTTTGCATTAGACATTAGATGTCTTTCTAAAAAAATAAATGGAAGATTGATCCATCTAGTTCACTAGAATTTCTGATCACGAAGTTGTCCACCTCAGTGGGCTTTGTTAGTGAAATCAGTTAATAGATTTTGGAACCACCTCTAAAGATAGAAGTGTGGTTATCCCCTACACGGATGTAGGGGTGGTATTACTTAACGGAGGGTCGAGCGACCAACCTTATTAATTACTTGTTGACGGTATGCTGAATCTTTCGCATAGCGAGGATCCTTCATTGCAGTTGTCATCTCTGCTCTTGATTCGTAAGCATCCAATGCTGGAGCTGTACCTGCTTTACCACTAAGTAAACTTGGGGATCTACCATTGGCTGCTTCGTAGCGTGACTTTAGTCCTGCGATAGCGAGCTTGGATGATTCCACATTACTAGAGGCTACAGCTGAATTGAATGCTGCAATCTCAGCAGGACTCATCGCACCCACAGCCCAAGTGGTCATTGTTGAGTAAGCTTCAGATCCACCAGCAGCATCCTTGAGGGAAGCCACATGGAGGGCTGCACGAGCCTCTTGCCCAGAGACATAGTTATCTACTAACTCTTGGCTAAAGCCAGCTGACTTAAGCTTCTCGTAGCTCTCAGGGGAGATCTTTCCAGTCTTGTCATACTCAGTAGAGAACTCAGATAACTCTAAGCCTTTAGCTTTGAGTGTTGCATCAATCTCTAGTGTCTCAGGAGTTACTTCTGTGGGGACTACTGGTTCAACTACTGGTTCAGTAGGCTTACCTTTACTTTGTAATGCTTCTAATTCCGAATAGGACTTAGCCATGTCCTCAGCTGTTTTGAATTTATCAGGCAACCACGCTGGGCGGTTACCACTTAAGTCATCAGCATTTGGAGTTGTATCGGAAGGAGTAATGCCATTAGCCTTATCAATCATCTTTTGATTGTGATCGTCAGGGGCTTCTCCTGTAGTTATTGTTGGGGCAACTGTTACGGTATCAACCATGTATTCCTTTAATAGGTATAGATAACAGCCCCAGAAGCCTTGACTAAGGTAGCCTTAGCTCTGGGGTCGTATTTATAAGGATGTTTCTTAGCCTCTTCATTCTCGAAGGTAACCCCTACCTCAAACCGAATAGGATCACTATCGGGCTTGATGGTAACTTCAGGCTGCTTCTTGAGCAGGGGCTTGACTGGCTTGGAGTTCTTTATTGTCGGCATGAGCCATCCTTTGTTTCATTATTCCACCCGCTTGATTTACAGCAGGGGCTACAGCTTGTTGCATCATTGCTGCGTTGTTAGCTTGTTGTTGCGCTTGCTGTGCTGCTTGTTGAGCTGCTTGTACTTCTTGATCAGTCTTCACTAGACCAACAGTATCAATTCCTAGGGCTGTACCAACACGAGTAATTGCATCACCAATGTTTAATCTTTCTTGCATCACTTGCTGACCAACAGTTTGATTCAGTATTGATAGAAATTGCTGTAGCTTATTCAAGTCATTACCACGACCAAGGGCTTCCATACCAGTAACAATAACTGGCTTGACTGCACCTTTAGGTAGCACTGGTAACTTCTTAGCACGTTCCATAACGAACATTATCCGCTGTACTAGAGGTAACTGCAACTCTTGTGACAAGATAGAGTAGATACCACCTAAGGCAGTCTCTAGTTCCTGAGCCATATAGCGAATCTCTTCAGCTGTGACACGCTCACCAGACCTCTGGACTGAGGAGTTCAACAAGAAGGCATGAGAGATTCTCTCGTTAATATCCTTCATTGTTTCTAAAGCTACTCTAAAGTCGTTGTACTTATTCAATCCCAGTACTGTTACATCTTTCTCATTACCAGCAATAACTCCACCATTGGGTGACTTAGTTAATGAGGTAGGATCAGTTGTTCCATTAGGGTTAACTAAGAACACAGTCTTAGCAGCTACTGCAGAGCCTTCAACAATTGCTTGTGATAGACCGTCTAGGCTGCGTATATCACCCAAGAACTCTTCGACATACGATCTGCCATAGTCCTCGTTCTCACACTTGGAGAAGCGAACTGGTATCCAAGGGGTCTTCTCTAAAGGATAAGTACCCGTTGAGTCAGGAACTACCTTGCCACCAATCTCTTGATAGACTTCCCAAGTATCTTCTTCACGACTAATGTGGGTGTAGAGGGAGACTGTTTGATCACGGCTGACATGAGCCTTACCACTCTTCTCTTCATTCTCTACATCGTATCCTAAGAAGGCTTGTAACTCTTTAGGGAGAGCTGCTGGTGCTAGATCTTCTAGTACAACAATATCCAATACATTACCTACTGCATCACGTTGAACCACATAGCGATCTAACTGGAATGAGCGCATACCGCCACCTTCTGGGAGGTGCAATAGGACATTACCAGTTACCACTAGTTGCTTGAGAGCACCAAAGGCAGAGATGCGTACAGCACCCTGCTCGATGTGAGTCTGTACTGTTCTCTCAATCTTACTTAATCCCTCTAGGATCTTGGATTGCATATCAGGTGAACCAGCTAATTCAGCTAGTGTCTGATCATCAATCTCAAGTTTAAAGAAGGGGGTGTTAGGTGGAAACAATGCCATCAGCAACTTGGCTGCTAGGTTGTTAACACCACGAGCACCCATAGATTGCCAAGGGGTTGGGTAGTGGAGAGCACCTGTTTTAGCACCTGAATCGAACGGGGGAATCAAGGTAGGGATAGTGTACTTAGCACAGTCTCTTGCCCTCATGAGGAAGGGACTTCTATTTGACTTTAATTGCTCATAGAGCTTCCCTGCTCTAGGGACATGACTTTCGCTTAGTTCTTCTTTCGCTGCCATTGAGTGCCTTTACGCTGGGATGTTCAAGCCATTAGAAGCTTGTTTGGTTAAGCCACCTACAGCACCACCAGAACCATTAGGTTGGATCTGGAGAGACATTAGCCCCTTCTGTGCTTGGAGCTTGCCTGTATCTGAGCTAGGGTTCTTATCAGCTGGAGCCATTGGAACGGCTGGTGCTGGTGGGGCTGGTGGTGGAGCTGGGGGTGCTGCTGGTGGTGGGGAACTTCCTCCGCCTATACACATAGTTAGTTATCCAATAAGTTAAGATTTTGTTGTTTGAATTGGTGCTCTAGGAATGCCAGTACCTCCTGCTCCCCTTGTTTACGGAAGAAGGAATACTCATCACCTTTAGGACACTCATTAGGAAAGCGTTCCCGAAGTGCATCAAGGAACTGCTTGTCTACTGTGGGAAATTTGTTATAAATCATAGTGTTGACTCCTATAGCGTGGATGATTATTTGACTGGACATACCCCACTGGAGCACTCATCGTCCATTAGTTCATCGAAGGAGTTACCTTGATCTAACTCAATTGGCTGGAGGCGGGATGCGTACTCATCATGTGTGGCTTTACTAACTACTTCCTGTGGCAGGTAGAGATACCCTAGATCCTTAGCAGTCTTAGTGGGGTCAGCTCTAAATAAGAAGCTCACACCCACATAGTTCTCCCAGTTCTCCAGTAGCCACTCAATGATTGCAGGGACTTCCTCAGGGGAATAGCTGATCGTTGCTGATACGTTCTGTTGACACCATGATTTCATTAGCATCTTGTAGCGTTCCAGCTGGGTGATAGCTGTCTCTAGGTTGACCTCTAGTTCTACTCCATCAACTACTACCTTACTGAAGGGGACATCGTTCCACACTACAGGGAATGTAATGAGGACTGCTTCCACATCCATAGGGTTGTCTATGACCTTGTAGCCAGCTGCTCTGCATAAAGGAACTAGTGGGTCATGCTTGGAGAAGTTGACGTTATTGAAAATATACTTACCAAGAGGGAGATGGAGTCCTTCCGTGGTATCCATAATTTTCGAGAGAGTTCCACTAGGCTTAACGGTGGTAACATTTTTAGGTCTTGGTAACCCAAGCTCGTCAGCCATACCGTAAGCTGCCGATGTTGCTGTTCGATTAAGTTCAATGTAGTCGTAGTCTCGTAGATCAGGTCTCCGCACGATGCCCGTAATCCCAACTCCACAGAGTCTAAGAAACGCATTGTTGAGATGCCATCCTTCTTGCAAGATGCCGTCAGATAAGTTAACACAGGTCTGGCGGTAGTTAGCCCTTGCTGATAAATGCATTGCTCTGCGAAGTCCCGAAGAGTCACCTTTAAATTTGCCAACGTCAATCTCCGTTAGGTTGCAGAATGACTTGTTACCTAAGAGGATCTCAGCGCAGGGATTAACTCCCTTAAACCAAGGTGCTCGTTTGATAGCTGTCTGTCCATTAATGAATGCAGGTTCAGATCCACCAGAGGCAACCATGAGATCGAAGATCCCAGTGATCTGCTCTAAGGTAGGTTTAGATTTGAATAGCAGTGAGTTGTTTGACTGAGCACGTTGAATGTTCTCAACCCAGAAGTCTTTCTTAGCTACAGAGAACTCTTCCCACTCATCTTCACCATAAGTAAACAAAGCAATTTCAGCACTTCTACGGCTACTAAGGACAGTGCCAAGCCAGTTAGTAATATCAAGAATGTCAATACGGCTAAGAAGACTACCAGCCCTGTTGTTGAGTATCTGAGCAATTGCGAGATACGCTTTAGTGATTGAGGTGTCACCACTGGAGATCCAGCCGTAACCTTTGAGTCGCTCACCTGCTGGTCTGATCTGACTGAAGTCGAGAACAAGTTTGTCTGCTGGGTATGGGTGTGCCATAAGTTTCCCAATAGACTTAGCCCATGCTTCAGCCGAGTCTCCAACTTTAATAGTCCATACACCATCTTTATAACTCTCCGTATTAGTTTCTTTGCCACCCTTGGTGGTGCGTGTGCTGCTGATTACTTGGATGTCAGTGATGGGCTTAGTGAATCCTGTGAGTTGCCCCACGATAGGACGAAAGCCAACACCACAACCCTGTAGTAACAACCAGAGCACATCTACAAAGTCTTGGATAGTCTCGATGTGAGTGAAGCTACAGTTGAACTGAGATGCTTCTCTAGTCTTAGCTACCTCAGTTCCACCAAGCCAAAGGGTACGACCAGATACGGATACCTTGCGGTCTAACATGAGGGTACGAAGCTCACGCAGTTCTTCTAGTTGTGTGTACACCAGTGGAGTAGTCTGTGCTCGTTCCCATAGCCATGCTTGGTGGGAGATCACACGACCAATAGTCTGTTCCCATGTTTCAAAATTCTTACCAGTCTCATCAGTCGGTCTGTTGTAGGTTCTTCTCGTTATTAGTTGTGCTCGTAGGGATGGGGCTTTGTTCATTAGTCTCTTTTAGTTTTTGTTTAAATATGAGATCCCAGTTACTGACAAACTTTTCTCTGTCTAGTAACGGGCGAGGTAGATCCCCCTTACCACCATCGTGGGTCTTCATCGTTATGTGTGTGCGTGTCATGGGTTCCTGTGATATGCATCAAGAGGATTGGCAAGCATGGACTTCAATAAGTCATCAGTTGTTTGGAACCACTGGATACACTTCAGTCCGTCTGCTTGGTATATGGTGAAGCTCATTTACATCCTTTTGTTGGGGGGCTTGTGGGCTACAGGTGTGGATACCATAGAGATAGGTTGGTTGACCGCAGCGTTGACAGCGAGTCTTGGGGATTGCTCCCGTGATGGTTCCTTCATTCATGAGGCTTCTCCATGTTTGGCTTCCCAGTTTTCCAACACCCGTACTAGGTAGTGTTGGGCTTTCTTCAGATCCTGAGAACCATTCTTAGACTTGTATCGAAGGAGGTACTTCAGTACGTTCCCCTCGTAGTAGTCCAAGTCCCATGAGTCGATGATGTCCCACGGTTGAATGGTGTTCTGGTAGTGCGTACCGCCTACTTGAGTCATGCTGCTTTCAGTGACTTTGGTGGAGACCATAGGTGAACCTTTCCTTGTTTGAATGCATACTCTCCGAAGCGGAGGATGCGAGCTACACGAGCCTGTACTAATGCTTCCTCTTCACCTAATCCTGCCTTGGCATAGGTAGCAACTACTGCTTCCCACATCAGTGCTGATAGGGTCTCTTCAGAAGCCCAAGGTGTACCCACGTTGATCACTGCATCTAAGATCTTCTTAGCTGTGACAGCACCAATCGAAGGACACCCTTTGTATCCATCAGTTGCATCACCAGTTAAGGTCTGCATCATGTGGTAGATGTTGGCTTCATGGGGAGTCACTGTGAACAGCTCATCCTTAGTGAAGTGATAGTGATTAGCGGGGATAGTCTTAAGGTCTTTATCAATCGTGCATATAACCACCTTGTTCTTCATTGCTGGATCAGTAGCCATGAGTCCTAAGATGTCATCACCTTCCAAAGTTGGAATGATTCGTGACTCGTAGTTCTCTTGTGCCCACTTGCGGATAGCTGAGAGGACTATGGGTTTCCTTGTGTCCTTACGGTTTGACTTGTAGCTTGGAAGTACATCCTTCCTCCAGTTAGCTGAGTCAGTCCATACCAACACATGAGTCTGTGAACCAGACTTCTCAGTGATGGTGGTAACCATGTTAGTGAAGTGTTCCTGAGCTTCTGACTCATAAGCATGGAGTGTCCACAGGTCATCGTTCCATTTGATAGGACGTTCTACTGTGGAGGCTGCTTGGTAGGCTAGGATGTCAGCATCAATAAGGGCGATCACTTACCACCACCACACTCAGTAAGTACAGCTTTCTTACGGAGAAGGAATGCCCTACCTGTATCTGTACCAAAGTGTCTGCGAATGTTATTAGCAATAGTGAATTCACCGTGGGTATCCACATACGAAGCTGTGTACTCAGCTACTTCTTGCATGAACTTTACCAAGCTAGGGATAGCAGCTTCAGGAACTGTGTCACCAGATGACTTAGTAACCAAGCGTTGTGCCAAAGTAGGAAGCATGTCTTTAATGTCGTGTTCGTTAATCATTTTTGTTTCCTTTGGTGGTCATATATTGCATTGATATAGAGTCCGAACTGTTTGTTATCGAGGAGAACCTGAGTTAATCCGCCAGCCATCTTTCGAACCAGTACCTCTTCTTCTGGTGGGTGCTCACCCATGCTCATGTGATGCCAGATTGCATGAAGCAGCTCGTGGATTACTGTGTCAATCTCTTCGGCTGTGTGTTGATCCTCTAAGATCGTTATGACCATCTTCTGGTTATCACATAGCCCAGAGGCTGAACTCTTGAAGGTAGCTTCCTTCTCAAAGACAATCATGTAGTCTCTTCCCATTACTCTTAGAGTCTTGGGTCTTGCTTGCTTGTACTTCATAGGTGTCCACCGTTTCGTATGAATTGAAGACCAACACCTGTCACTCGCCAATGTGTACCGAATAACATGGGAGCTTCAAGTGTGGAGATAAGACCAATGGATGCAGCAGATGCCACTGCCTGTGCATGTTTCCTAGCAAAGTTAGATGACACTGCAAATTGGTTAAGGTATGCCTCATGTACTACTGGGTATAGGTTGTCGTTCAATGGGTATCATTCCAAGTTGTGCCGATCTTTGATTCACCAGCTGTTGGACAACGGAAGTTGAAGTGCTCACCAGCGTAAGTCACACACTGTGTAGCTAAGTGGGCAACCATAGATGCCACCTCGGGACTACGACAGGCTATCTGTACTTCATCGTGCGACCATGCACAGAAGGCATAGTCACCATCCCATCCATGCTTAAGACCACGAACTTGCAGTCGATCTTCTAGCATGACAAGCCACTGCTTACAGACCACAGCACCAGCACCTTGAAGGAGAGTGTTTAGTGCAGCGTGTGCTGACCTAACAAATATGTGCCGTCCGTCCAACCCAATGAGATAGCCTCTTCGAGCAGTTTCTCTAACGTCTTCGACCAATCGTCCAAGGGCTGGCAAGTTGCGTAGAAACTTTGCTTTGAGCTTTTTACCTGCATCCGCACTTCCAGATATAACGGAACCAATCTTTGCATCACCTGCTCCATATAAGAATGCATAAATAAATGTCTTAGCTTGGGGGCGAGACTCTAGACCAGCAGCTACCTGATTAGTAGTGTGTATGTCCCCATCGAGTAGTGCTCTGCCATAAGCACCTCCATCGTATCGAGCCATGTAATGAGCAAGGCAACGAAGCTCAAGACCAGCAGCATCTGCCCCAACTAATAACCAACCTTTAGGGACAGTGAAAAGGGAACGGCACTCATGACCATAGGGACTATTACTACTAGGCACTTGGCTAACATTAGGACGGCTATGAGTTGCCCTACCAGTAACAGCACCATTGGTGTTAATCGAACCATGTAATTTTCCATCCTTAACTAAGTTGAGCCATGCGTTATCCCCCTCAGCTAACTGAGAGAGTCTCTTCTGTACCATCAGGAATTCACTGAGTAACTTGCAGGGTTCATAAGTCAAACCAGCAAGGACTACTTCGTCAACCTTAGGCTTACCGCCTTCAGTAAGTACCTCTGGCTTCCAGTCATAAAGAGCTGTAAGCCTGTTGGCAATGTGATCTCGTGATGATGGGTTGAACACCACAGTCTTGAAGCGTTGAACTGGTACACCAGCGGTATACCCTTTAGACTTATTGGCAATCTTCGGAATGAAGTCAGCCTGTCGTACTTCCCAAGGGGGGAACAAGGCTTCGCACTGTGCTGACAAGTCAGACTTACGAGCTACTAGTTGAGTCCAAAGTTTTCCAGCTGCAATAGAATCAAATACGAATCCATTACGCTCTTGCTTTGCCATGAGCCAAGCTACTTGGTGCTCCAGCTTGATAGCCTTGGCACTGTAGTTTTCCTTAAGCATCTTCTCGTAGAGAGCAGCTGTTACAAAGCAATCCTGTACGTTGTAGTCCAGCATAGCCTGAGAGTAAGTCTCCCAACCACCCTTGTAGTCACCCTTATGGTTACCTAAGCGATAACCCCAAGCTTCCAGTGAGTGTGAACCAAATAACTTCCCAGCTAACTTACCTTTAGCAAGTAACTCCGCATCACCCACCGCAATATGTGCGTAGATTAGACGGGACATTACCAAGGTATCTACTATGGCATCTGGGTTAATGTTTATGTTCGGATAGAGCTTGTTGATAACAGCACAGTCATACTTAATGAGGTTGTGACCTACTAGTAGTTGACCGTTGTTAGCTAACAGCTCTAAGTGTTTGAGTCCTTCTATCACCTTGTCACCAACATAGGTGAGAGGCTGTAATGTTTCTGTATCTAGGATCACCATGCAATGTATCTTGGTGACATCATCTAGCAGACCATTTGTTTCTAAATCGAATATGTAGGGCATGGCTTCTCTCTCGAATACCTCAAAATTTTTAGGCGAAAAAAAATCCCCACCTTTTTAGGGGTGAGGACTGTCCGAAATGTGTATAACTATTTAAGACTTAAGTAGAGTCCTATCTGTGCGAAGGCATAGCCTGTCCAGATCAGTAGTCCTGATAAGTTCTTATTGATACCTTGCTGTATTCCTACTATCAAGTAGCCGATACCTGTAAGGGCTACGATTACATGAGAGATAGTCATTTCTCTTGTGCCTCTTTTTCTAATTGATGTACTTTGCTCATTGCCTGTGTTGCCAAGTTGTGCATATCTTTGTACTTGCGTTTCCATTCTTCTATATCAAGTGCTTGCTGTTTAACAATGCTTTCTGCAAGCCCAAATTGACGCAACATATTGGCGGCTTTACCAACTAAATGCTCAGATGTATAGGGTTTTTGTCTAGATTTATCTAATTCATCAGCTAGTTCATTTGCGGTCATTTACTTAATACATACCGAGCGTATCGTTGTCCAGTAGTTGGATGCTTCTTGAAAGTGGACACAATGTTGTATCCCATCTGACGAAGTTCGCTGATCCGTTTAGTTAACGATTGGATCGAGTAGTCAATCAAGGCTTCACGCTGGGTGATGCTCTTGGTTTTCTTAAGGTGATTCAAGATGATGTCAATTTGTGTCATTAGTAGTCCTTAGTAGTGTTGTCTTTAAATGGAGATTCTTTTACTGTCTCAATAAGTCTCCCTGTTTCACAGTCATAGTCCAAGTAACCAGCTTCACCAGTTTGTCCAGTGAATCTATTCTTGAGTACTCTGAGTGTTGTCAGGTTTGGGTTATCCCCCTGCTGGTCACGCTCTGCTCCGATAACCATGTCAGATAGCTGTGCAATGGCATGAGAGCCTCTCAGCTGTGCCAATGAAGTCTTACCGCCCTCTTCATGGCTCTTACCTTCTGGTCTCTTTAGATGGCTTACCAAGAACAGCCCCACACCTGTCTCTTCAACAAGGGTACGAAGCATGGTCATAGTTAAGTCAATTAGCCGTCTCTCATCACCGCCTTCAATTCCAGATACAACAATAGAGAGATGATCCAACACGATCCAATTACACCCACAACCACGGGCGAGGTATCTAATCCTTGAAAGAAGATTATCCAAATCGCTAGAACCGAAGTGGTTGTACAGATACAAACGCTCATTACCAACGGTGCTATCAAACGCTCTCTTAAGTTCCTCATCAGTGACACCTTCTCTAGTTATGTGTAGTGGTTTATTGAGTTCAATACCCATGAGTCCCAACGCTGTACGCTTGGGGTTCTCTTCGAGCATCAGTAGTCCCACGGTTTCACCTTTAGATAACAGGTGGTGTGTGATCTCTCTGACAATGGCTGACTTGCCGATACCACTACCAGCTGTAAAGGTAACTAGCTCACCCCTACGAGCACCTAGAGTGATCTTGTTAAGTGCATCCCACGGATATAGGACAGTCTCTGTAGATTCCTCAGTGGACACCTGCTCCCAAAGTTCAGTACCTGAGATAACACCATCAGGTCTGAATGTTTTGGCATCCCACATAGCCCTGATCAATTCCTCTGGGGCATTCGCCTTGGTAGACTCATTGGGATCCTTACGGGGAAGAGTGGCTATCTTTGCTTTACCAGCAGAGATGATCTCAGCACACTCACGGGCAGCTGCTTGACCTACATCATCCATATCAAACATGAAGATGACTTCATCAAAACCCTCTAGGTACTCTAGGTTCTTGCGGATAGCCTTAGCTGCACCAGCTGCACCATTAGGCACAGAGACAACAGCGTACTTGTTGGATTGGGCTTGAGACATGGAGAGACAATCAATCTCCCCCTCTGTGACAACAATCTTCTTACCTTTATTCCAGAGTTGTGCTCCAAATAACAAGGCACTCTCAAGAGAACCAATGATGTGGAACTTCTTGTTAGCTCCTCTTATTTTCTGAGCGACCAGCTCCCCCGCTTTGTTGTAGTAAGGGGCAATCTGTACAACTGCATCGTTTTGGTATCCAGTTGCGTAGGAAAATTTTCGGCAAGTATCTTCAGAAATCTTTCGAGCAACCAAGTCTTGATATTGACCACTGAGGAAGTCTCCCTTAGTTTTAGGTTTAACTACTTTGGTTTCAATACCATCTGCTGCCCTGCCATGTGTGTTGCATGAGTAGCAGTGGGTCTGACCATCGCTGTATACACTCTTTGCATCACTAGACCCACACTCACATGAAGTCTTGTATAGCTCTACGTTTGCTTCTTGGGTTCTTTCGTCCATTCGATTGGTATCTCTCTATCTGAATATTTGAACCCGTGCTTGTTGCACCAGTCCCCATATGTAGTTGCAGAGAGTTTGGTGATACGAGAACGGGAGTTGCTGAATACAAAGCGAATGTCTTTGTTTGGGTGTTGTGCTTTAACGAGTATGTGTTTCTGTCTATCTGCTGTTACAAACCTGCCCTTACTCTCAATAATGATTCCATTAGAAAGAACAAAGTCAGGGGTGTACTTGGACTCACGCTGTGGTTTGGTATAGAGAAGAACCATCTCTTCAAAAGTAAAACTCACCCCCTGAGAGGTGAGCTTCTTTGCAATTGACTCTTCTAATCCAGACCTAAACCCATACTGGAGACCTACCTGTTTAGAAGTCTTCTTGATTACCATCAGAGTCCTGAGGTGTGAATGGTGTAGTAGATTCCTTAGCTTCATAGCCATCTCGAACTTCAAAGCCAAAGCTCTCAGAAGATTGACTACTACCACCCTCTTTAAGTTCTAAGACTTGAACAGCCTCCAAGCGCATAGACAATCCAGCACCAATAAGACCTGTATAGAATGGAGCTGGTGTGTAGCTAAGGATTAACTTAGAGCCACCACCTACTGTGAGACCTACTTCTAATGGCTTACCCTTAGCATCAAAGAGTGCTGGCTTACGGTTCCAAGCTTTACCATCTTTAGTAGTTCCAGAAGCTTTCATCTTGAAGTTAACTGAAAGTACTCCATCATCATTCCAAGAGTAAGGAGCATCTGCTTGCTTAACCTTCTTAGATGGATTTTCTTTCTTAGCCTCAGCAAACGATTCCTGCATCTTAGTGTCTAGGAATGCCGATAGCTCTTGTGCTTCATCACCAGTGAACTCTAGTTTCACTGAGTAGTTACCTTCTGGTACAAACTTAGTGTCTGGAACATTAAGGCGGGGGTACTGGGCAATGCCAGCGGGTGTTACGAATGATGGTAGTTTGACGAATGCCATGATTAACCTTTATTTAAGTGATATGAGTAGAACGATGGAATATCAATTCCCTGTTCACGGAGTTCATGAACCATAGAATGGGGAAGACGAATACCTTGATGCAGTAGGGCGATAGCCTTGCCGATAGTTGATTGCATGTGTTACTCCTGTGAATTGTTTGAGTGCTTTTGAGTGCTAGAGCGTGGGTGATTCCAAGTCATTGATTTCATTAAGAACCCTATACCTCTCGATTCAGAATTAGTCATGACTTGGAGACTATTTAGGCAAAGCAATACTTACTGAATTTGACTTCCTCTAGATCCAGATCACCTTTAACAAGGTCATCAGGTAGTTCCTCTCGTAGAACCTCATCAGTAATGCTGTCATGTACTGCCCTCTTGAAATCATCTAGCACTTCATTATTAGTAAACATATCTACAAATACCTCCCGCACAATAGCGAATAGTGAATCAGTATCAGCAGCATGAGTACCAAAGGAATCATGGATCACCGCAAAGCTATCTATCCCAGCATCCTTACAAGCACAGACAGTTAAAGTCATTGCAGCTCCATCTATAGAATGCACAAAATTTGGGGAAATTGCGGAGCGTTGTTTGCGATAGTCGATAGCATCAGTGGGAACTTCTAGTTGCAAATTGGTACGACCATTGATAGCTGTATCCACACGGATACTCATCATGTTCTTATAAGACTGCTCTACAGGGAAACCTGAAGGGGCAACCCAGTTGATTGATACCTCAGCCTTATTAGCTACACCCGCTATCTCCTTTATCCAATCCATAGCCTGTACTGCAGCAACTAGGGTGACTGTGACAGCCTCCCAGATCTTCTTAGCTAGATAACCAGCAGCCATGTAGCCACCATCCTCATCGAATGGGAATGCATCACCCATAGACTTCTGAGCTGGAGCCAAGGTATCTACAAGGATCTGCTCTTTAAATCCGTACTCACGGGAGCCGTAGGCTAAAGTCATAACTGGACGTTTGCAGGTCTTCCTAGTGATACCAAAGGATAACCACTGGGCAGCTAAAGTCTTAGTACCAGCCACAAAGCGACCCTCAGCTGTAATGCTATCTTCAGTCCCTGTCAGGATGTCTTGGTTAACTTCTATGAGTACAGCATCAGCCACATCTTGGTATACATCAGCTGGCTTATCAGCAGGAAGCAAGTTCACAGATCCTGCTCCTTTTTTATCAAGAAGCATTGCTGAAAACATTTGAATTCCTGAGCACGATCCATCGAGTGCAACTGGTAAGTGGGAAACAAAGGTATCTCCCTTGTAGCGATAGCCAGACCACTCATAACAGAAGGCTAAGAACTGCCAAGGCTTATCAATCTCAACACCAGCAATAGAACCACTCCAACCTTGGTTATTAAATGGGTCTTCAGCGATAGCTAAGATCTCTTCCTCGTTATCATCAATCCAGTCTATTCGGGTCTGGAAATCAACCTTATCTACACCAGCCACATTAGCTCCGTGGATAGCCAACCAGATAGCCCCACGTTCACCCAGTGGTTTACCTTTACTAAAGCGGAGTAAAGCTTTCTGGAAGTCAGCTCCCTGTGGATTGAGATGTGGAAGTGCATAGATACGACCACGGAAATCCAACTGGTAAGGCATGTGGATCTTGGAGAACTCAGAATATCTCTTAGCAACATCAATGGTCATAGAGTAAGCAATACGAGCACTGGTGGCTTCCATGTGATTGCGGTGAGCCTGTGATGCCTCACGCTTCCACTGCTTGAATGCACCAGTATTAGTCTCAATATCTAGTGGTTTCATAGGTTCTGCATAGTCAGCTTTGGAGGGAATGCCACCTAAGGTACTACCTGATTCCCACAGGGTTGTGAGCACATCCAATACAGACCTATTAACCTGCCATCCAGTGTGTTGAAGAGCATTGATTGAGGCATACACCTTAGGCATATCAGCGGTCTCGTAGAGAGCCTTTAAACGCTTCTGAGTGATACGCTTAACTAAGCTGAATGGCTTGATGTTGCTAGTGATGTAACCACCATCATAGGGAGTAGTCCAATCTCTTGGGAGAACAACCATTGGCTCGAAGGGTGACCGTACACCAGCCATGTTGTACTTCTCAATCCATCTAACAGTAGTGGGTTTAGCTGTAATTAAAGCAACTGTCTTCTTACCTTGACGAACTACAGTGACATTAACTAGATCTAGATAATCAACAACCAGCTCAATCATCTTGCTACCAACAAGGGAGCGTACCTTGACACCCCAAGATACCCAGCCGTCATTGAAGTACTCAGCCCTACGAACTGCATACATATGCTTGTAGTGCTGTGATCCACGCTTCATAGTTCCTTCAACGATGGACTTGTAGACCTTCTTCTCTTGCTTACGGATACCCTCTAGACGGATCTCATCTTCCATTGCTGTGCCAATTTGGACACTCATATCGTTGACACGCTGACTACCTGAGATACCAGCAATGATGGTCTTCAGTGTGAGGTAAGCCATCTGCTCTGGGGCAATGTTTTTACCAACATACTTAGCTGCACTGTGCTTACCACCAGCTTTACCAGACAGGGCTTCGTCCATGAACTCTTCAATCTTCTTAGCTAGGAGTTTGGTTAGCCCAGATACCAGACGATTACCGTACTGAGTGTGATTCTCACTAGCGGATGCTTTAGCGTTATTTACAGCTCTGGTGTAGTTCTCAGTTCCCCGCTGTTTCATTGATTCTTCCAGCTGTACTTGGATCTGCATTAGGTTTGGGGATTCATTGTTTTGTAACATATAAAGCTCCTTGGAATTAGTCCCAGATCGGAATTGATTTGGGCAAAAGAAAAGCCCCCTAGCAGGTACGCTAAGGGGTTAAAACTTTCTAAGTCGTGAATAATACCAGATCAGTGAGTGTGTCCGTTTGTGTCCGTTGGTGGCAGACACGGAGGTTGACACAGTTTCCAACCTGCTAACTACTTCTGTGGTGCGAGAGGAGGGACTTGAACCCTCAATCCCTTACGGGAGCAGGATTTTAAGTCCTGTGTGTATACCGATTCCACCACTCTCGCATCGTGTTACAGCGGATGCTAACTCTTTTAAATCACTATACCACATAATAATAGGTATATAAATCAACAACTTAGAAATAACTGGTGTCAACTATACACCATACCTGTGACTATCTCGACATGGAAACGGACACAAGGTTTATGCAGCCTTCTGGAATGCTTCTAGTGCCTCTAGTCCATCCTCTAAAGCCCTTGGAGCTAAGTGCATATAACGCTGGGTAACCATGATGCTTGAGTGACCCATCCAGTTCTGAATGAAGGTAGCATTCTTGCCAGACTGAGCCAATCTACTGGCACAGGTATGACGAAGCATGTGGATAACAAACTGAATGTCCTCTGTTTTCCCCATGTAGTCCCTTAAGGAATCCCAACGCTTACGAAGCATAGGATCACTGAGATCTGGGAAGAGCTTGGTGTACTTCAAAGCCTTCCGCTTCTCAACAATAGCTCTAACCCTACGAGTCAAAGGAACACTACGAGCTTTCCCAGACTTGGTAGATCCTGCGTGGAGTACTGCATAGTTGTCCACACAGTCAGCTAAGTTCAACTTAAGCACTTCATTCTTGCGGAACCCTGTATCAATAGCAATAGCAATAAAGTCAGCTAAAGCCAGTTGACCATGATGCTCACAGTAAGCTAATGCTGCAGCTTCCTCATCAGGTGTCATGAAACGTACTCGATGGTCTGCCTCTCTCCTACGAGGAACTCTAGGAGTGGTCTCTAGTAACCCCTGATCTTCTGCATAGGTCAGCATGACTGACAATGTAGACATCTTGCGATTAATAGTGCCACCTGAGTTACCTAAGTCAGTGAAGTGCTTCATCAAGCCACGGATCTTCTCAGCGTTGATCTCTTTGATATTGAGGTCTTCGCCAAGGTGATCTATTACTAGTTGAGCATTTGCTTGGAGCTTGATGTTAGACCTGCTGTTCACCCAAATATTTACTGCGGTGAGAGTCTTTAACATTCCCAATGTCGTACCTGTAGTACTGGTAGTCTGCTGCTGGGTAGCTCCAAGTTTCTTGAGCGTTGCTTCTAATTCATACTGCTTTGCTTCTACTTCTGTACCAAAGGACTGACGAACACGACTCTTGCCAGATCCAATACTTACTTCCCATCGTTTACCACGATGAATAATAGGCATGATTTATAGCCCTCCAATTAGCCCCTCAACGAACTTCTTTCCAGCAGGAGTGAGGTGTATGACCTTCTGCCTTCTATCTACTGGGTTCTCATAGGCTTGCACCAGTGAAACTCCAGCATTCTGACGATACTTAGGGATGAACATAAGGTTCGCTAGGTATCTTGAAGATGTACCTACGAGCATGTCACATTCAGCTGTGATGTCACGCAGGGATTTACCTTCATTCTTTGCTACTGCCAACAGGAAACGAACCTGACCCAAAGGCATGGACTCATCTACTGCGGTAATGCGTTTAACGATTGTTTCAATTTTGTTGATCTTTACCCGATCTTGGGTGCTCAGAGGTGTGCTCATGAGATGCTTCTCCTTTAGTGATATTTAGTGCTACATATACGTTAAGAAACCAGATCTCAGTCCCAAGCCTATCTCTTACGATCATCGGTTTTAACTGAAATGAATCTATAAAGCAAAAGTAGAACGGTAATTTCATTAAAATCTTTCTTACAATATTACAATTATCTAACTACATGGATCATCATATACTAGTAATTACCCTCACTTTCAATTTAATTTCTGATTAGAATTTATCACTTTACTACAAGTAATAATTAATTGTTGTAACGATGTTCAGCTAAGTCCAACTAAGGTTCAGCTAAGTCCACGACTAGGGAATTCATGGAAAAATTCAAAAAAATCCAAAAAAATTGGCAAAAATCAATGAGAAAACCCCTGATTTAGAGGTTTTCCCCTTGTTTCTACAATGTTCCGTTAAAAGCTTTCCAAATAGTCTCCCTACTAACCTCCCCCTGTACTGGGGTATATAGATTAGGCTGCGGAGGACTATAGATAGTGCCTGTAGGCTGCCCAATTCCATCATAGAATTGCGTTGTGCCATTCGGGAAGGTCTTAGCGGATCCAGTAGGCTGCCCTATTCCATTGGCAAACTGGGCTACTCTGGGCGCTGGATCGGGCTGCCTATATTGCTGGGCATTGGCTACCCCTGAGATTGCCAGTAGTGCTATTAAAAGCTTATTCATTACTTTCCCCTTATTGCCCACAATGGACACTCTAGGAGCCTCGTGAGAAGCCCCTAGGTATTCACTCTGCTGGTGTGCTCCAGTTACATATAAGCCACCCGATACAACCAAATACTGCAAACCAAAAGAGATATAGGAAGATGATCATAGATAGCCCCTGTTTAACTGCTTGGCTAACTCGTCCCCGCCTAGTGTTCGTATCCATCCGTACCCCGTCCACTTGTTTAATGCGTAGGGGTTACGCTCGAACCTAAGCCAGTTTTCCCCCCAATCAATATTTAGCTGGGAGGCTCCCTCTTTAATGCCCTGCTTTAATACTTTGACAATCTGAGACTGCGAAGGTCTGCGACCTGTGAAGGAATGTTCAAATAAGCTCATGCTGCCACCTGCAATCTGATAGTGGAATACTTAAGGGCATCAACTACAAACCCGCTAGAGTCTTTCCGTGCTCTGCCCTTGGCATACAAGGCAACCACTGCCCCCGCTGGATCTAAAAACCGAAGGTCTGACTCGTCCCCGTTGACTACTTGCATCCCCTCGAAATACTCGGGGATCTCCTGAGCTGTGCGGAATACGACTGCGACCCGTAACCCTGCTGCAATGGCTTGCTTGTTATATTTCTTGAAGGTATCCGCACCGCTAAAACTAAAAGTCAAGTCGTAATTACTGGGGATCTCTTTCCTATTGAATATCTTGGTGTAGTCCATGAACTGTACTGCTGGGAATAGCTCGAAAATACTAAGCATGTGCTCCCCTCTAGGCGTTGCTGGGATATCCTCCCATCTAATGTCACTCGTGCCATTCAAGCGCACTACTGGGATTAGATTAAGCTTGGCAGCTTTACGCACAAGCTTCTCAATATCTCGCACTAGATCCTGCATGAATGCCCTGCGATCCTGCAAGTAATACTGGGTTTTATTAAGTCTTGCAGCTTGTACTGAATTAAACTGCCCACGTCCTGCCATATTGAGACACCCAAAAATACACTGTGCAGCTTCTGCCATAGGGCATAACTGGACACCTGAGAGATCACTAGGGGATAGGTACAAAATCCCTGTGAGGTATCCGTACTTCTCACCCTTGATGGTCTTCGCATCTACCCCAACACTTAACAGGCTGGAAGGACGATAAAAGGGTTTGACTACTGGTTTATTGGCTTGTGCCATATAAATTCCATTCTTTTAGTAATGATCAAAATTGATCCCCTAGTCCCCTGCTGGAAGAGACTAGGAAACAGTTTTGTTATTCATTCCCTACTGGGCTAAACCCGTGGTCTCTTGCGTGGTCTGTAGCATCTTGGAAGTCTTCATACATGGTAGATAGTCCTTACTTAGTGATTAATTAATTAAATAAAATCGGAACCGAAATAGGCAACGAGAGAGAGAACTAGTAAACCGAAGGCGATAGTTAACATTTTGATTCCTCATAAATGACTAGGATTAGTCCCCTAGAACCCTTATAAATAAAGGCTCTAGAAGATAATTCTGTTTGCTGGGCTTTACGGCTCTTCTCCGCTTATCCCCTGCAAGGTCTAAGGGTGAGCGAACCTCTTCCCTTATCCTGCTTGGGTCTTGTCCTACTGACTCTCCCAAACTTAGCACCTTATAAAATGGCGGCTAAGAACCATAAGCACAATACTCACGGATAAGTGATACACCTGTCAACGGAAATAGTCACAACTTGGAAACTTTCGACAAAGAAACTATCCACTAAAGTGACAATCAGGTGTAAGTGATTGATTCTTAAAAGAAATATTCTTAGTTCTGTGATTGTTGCGTATTAAACACGCTTAGCAGCTGCCACAATCAGAATAAGAGGCTTACAAAATGACAACCAGCAGCAACCAGCTGGACACCTGCAGCAGCTGCAAGTAACCCAAGGTCTCCCCTGCTTTCCTAGGGTCAACCTCTGGGCAATATTCTCTGATCTAGGATATTCAAGGGTAAGCGATAGAAGAGCTTTAGAGCCCCTCAAATCCTTCAGGCTGGCTTAGTATTCCCAAGGTGTTCCAAGGGCTTCTACAGGGCTCTAATGGCTTCTAATTGGCTTCCTAGGTGTTCCCGTGGTTTGCACTCCCAAAAAAATGCAACTGATCAGCATATTGCACTTTTAGAGGCAAAAAATAATGATCAGGAATTTAGGCAAAACAAGTGGTAAAACAAGGGGAAATCTAGGGGTCAATGGATAAATAGTCTCCCGATACTCCTATATAAATCAAGGGGTTAGCGGAATTCTGTGCCATTGTGGACACGGCAGTCCCTTTTGGTTTTCAATTCGACCCCCGAGGGGGGAACTGCGCC
>Ga0208497_1000130_pt1 | contig 41689 bp, 64 predicted proteins | sample CryBogCBE25Aug07_FD_184555 | JGI IMG/M metagenome (GOLD analysis project Ga0208497, IMG submission 184555) | Freshwater microbial communities from Crystal Bog, Wisconsin, USA - CBE25Aug07 (SPAdes) | ecosystem: Environmental > Aquatic > Freshwater > Lake | place: Crystal Bog, Wisconsin, USA...
AGCAATTGAACCAGTATCTTCTACCGTTGAAATACTAGAAGAAAACATTAAGCAAGCTGGCATACACAACATATTTGTTCACAAGAATATTGTTTCAAATGTTAGCGGTGAAACAGTAAAGATTGGCTTACAAGACAAGTGTGGCCACAATAGTGTCTATAGTCCAAGCAAAGACTATGAAGAAGTCAAAACCATATATCTTAAAGATATCTTAAGTTTACTATCGACCGACAATATATTTCTTAAAATAGATTGCGAAGGCGGTGAGTACGATATTCTTTTAAATGCCGATCCGAAAGATATGGCTCGCATTACAAGTATCGCCATTGAAATACATGGAGAACTTCACCCGACATTCAAAGGTTTCTGGCATATTCATAAAGCCCTGTATTCTTTTGGATACAAACCTATCCAACAAAATCAATTGAAATCGTGGAGCGTTGACCAATTTGGCAATGCTTTCAATATTTGTAATTTACCAGTAAGTGAAGAAATTTGGATTAGAAATGAATAGTGTACTTTGCTCAATTGGTACTAGGGGCCGATACGATACAACCCTACCCCTTGCTTTGGCAGCCATCATTAACCAAACCAAGAAACCAGACAAGGTGGTTATCTTTGATGACAATGATGAGCCTAGAGACGTTCGGGAAGAATTGATCTATAAAAACTTGTTCCAAATGATGGACTTAAAGAACATCCAATGGGAATGGGTTTTTGCTCAGAAATCAGGACCCCATTGGAATCACCAGACTGCCAACATAATGGGCTACAAGTGGGTCTGGAGAATGGATGATGACTGCATCCCAGAGCCTAACGTCCTCAGAACTTTGTTGAGTTATGCCATACGCAAAGATGCTGGGGCTGTGGGTGGATCAATCCTGACTCCTCCTTTGCAACCACAAATCTACCCTTGCACGGGCAAAATAACTGATATTTCTAAAGAACCCAATATTCAATGGAATTACATCCAAAAGGAAAAAGAAGTTCAACACTTACATTGCTCCTTTGTATATAGGGCTGGTATACACGACTACAACATTGGTTTATCAAGGGTAGCGCACCGTGAGGAGACTTTGTTTAGTTACGGGCTATACCAGAAGGGATTGAAGCTCTACGTCGTTCCTGATGCGATTACATGGCATTTAAAGAACCCCAAGGGCGGCATTAGAAGTGAGACTGACAATTCCCTATACGACCATGATGAACAGATATTCCAAAACTTCATGCAATATAAGGATCACACGATTGTTGTTCTTAACGGCGGTCTAGGAGATCACATTGTGTTTTCTAAAATACTTCCTGAAATAAAGAACCCTTTGGTGTTCAGTTGCTATCCTGACATTGTCCCTGGCCATGCTATAGAACATGCTGAAAGGGGATTCGGTAGTATTGACCAATGGAATATTTATTTAAAGATGTCTCAATGGGATTGGAAAGGCACTTTGGAAGATGCTTTTAGAAAGATGTACTTATGATTATTCTTAGCCCCTATAGCAAAGCTTTACGCAACGGCAAGCCCAATCCTAAGAATTACCCTTATTGGGAAGAAGTCCTAAAAAGCATATCAGAACCCGTGATTCAAATTGGGGTTACTGGTGAAAAGCAGATTTGTGAAGACTTTAGAGAAAACCTGAGTTTTGATGAACTTAGGGAACTGTTGAAAGAATGCCGAACATGGTTATCTTGCGACAGCTTCTTTCAGCACTTGGCGTGGAGAGAGGGCAAGAAAGGAATAGCAATATTCTCGAGATCAGACCCTAAAATCTTTGGCCATAAGGAAAACATCAATCTCCTCAAGAGTAGGGATTATCTAAGCCCCTTCCAATTTATTATTTGGGAAGAGCAAGAATACAATATAGATGCCTTTATCGAACCAAATGAGGTAATAAAAGCATTGGAATTATTTAAGAACTAAATTAAAATCACTAACTATATAACTTAAAGTTAACATCCATGAGCGACTATCTACCGCTTCGTACACCATTTTCAAACATGAGTTTCACTCCAGATGTGCCTAGTAATGCTTTGGCACCAAATGAGTACAACTCAGGCTTGAACGTGGAAACCGATGTAAGGGGCGTTAAGAAGGTTCTTGGAGAGCAATATATCCTATCCTCCATCCCAGGCAACGTTGTTTTCATCGATGCTGGCTACCGCACCCAAACTCAATGGGTCAATATCGTAGCAACCAGAGAAGGCAAGTGGTACATGGTGACCGCGTCTGGTATCTCCAATATTACGCCTGGAGTGGGTGCTAACCCTTCTGTTGCCTTGTCTGGCTATACAGACGATATCGTCATTACTTCTTCTTGGGTGGGTCAGGTTTTCATTATCAATGACGGCTTAAGACCGCCCATGTACTTTGGAAACTATCTGGCTTCAGGTTCTCCTCAGACTGAAATAGCAATCTATGACTCAACGCCTGACAGCTACGTCTGGAACTATGAGTCAGTAGTGGGAGTAACTTCGGTTACTGCTGGGTTTGTCAGGAATTATTGTTCTCCTAACGTGGGAAATATCCTAATAGCAGGTAATCTGACCAAATCCTATTCAACTGGGTTTACCATTAATTACCCGACTACCATTCGTTGGTCACAGGCTTTTGCCAATACAACCGTGCCAAAGACATGGAATCCCACCCTAAACAACATTGCTAATGAACAAGAAATACCTGTTCGGGGTCCGATCATTGACGGGTTTTTCCTTGGCGGTAGTTTTTATATTTGCTCTTATTGGGATACCGTTGTTCTTTCACCTATTAATTACCAGAATTCAACAGCACCTATATTCGGTGTTCGACTCTTTAACCAAGGGCGTGGGTTGATTAATGAGAACTGCTGGACCAATACTGATTCGATGGTTTATGGAATTGATGCTAGGGACATTTGGCAGTTCGATGGGTCTAATTTCTCGGGAATTGGCAACCAAGTTATCAAGAATTACTTTTTCAGTAATCTGAACAAAACGTATGTTAATCGTCTTTTTATGATTAACAACACTCAAAAGTACCAGATTGAAATCTACTATCCTGATCTAAATTCAACTGGTTGGTGCAATAAGATGATTTCTTATCGCTACGATCTACAGGTTTGGAATGCCCCTAAAGACGTTCAAAACGCTGCACATGGCGTTGAAGCCCCAGTCTTTAACACCACCTTTGCTTTAGCTTCTAGAACCGTTGTATACGCCCAAGGAAGCATATCAGGAAGCCAAATCATTCAAACCTCAGTTACCAATGGTTTCTGCGGTAATACTATCAATTGCTATTTCGAGAGAACTAATATTGCTTTATCAACACCTGATGGCCCTATTCCTTATTCATCTAAGGTTTATATCCATCGTTTACTTCCAGAAATGTCAGGCACAGGAACGGTCAACATTACTGTTGGCGGTGCTAACTCAACTGCACAAACCCCTGTATACGGCCAAACAGGCGTTGTATCGATTTCTACCGACACGCCTTGGGTAACTACTCAACAGAACAATGTGCGAACTGTAGCCCTTAAATTTGGCTCTAATGATGCTACAGATACTTGGCAAGTGTCAGCCATGAATTGGCAAGGTATGATTACTGAGGATGCGTTCTAATGCCGTTTTCAATAAGTTCCAATCCAACCGTTCAGGAGCTTTCTGACGCTGTAAATTACTTATTGAGTAACTTTGGCTCGAACGTTTCTATCGATGCTACAACTGGAATTGTTGCTGGCCCAACGGGTAATATTGGATACTTGTACAAGTATTTGTATATCAAATACGCTCAGAGTTACGATGGTTCGGTAGGGTTTTCTGATTCACCCACGGGTGCTACTTACTACGGTAGCAGAAATAACAACAGTTCTACTGAGTCTACCAACCCAGCTGACTATGTTTGGACGGTTGTAACGGGTGGTTTTGGGAGCACCAAATCAATTTGGTATGCAACTTCAGGTGGACGGCAAATCAGCCTTATAGCGTCTGCCACCTCACCTGGATTGTCTTTTGTGGTTGATTCAGGCGCTGCCATTGACTTGGACGTAATAACAGGAACAAACGCTTTGATGGCGGCTTTACCTGCTATTTACAAATGGACTACTGGATCGGCTCCAGCAAGACCTTCTACGACCTCAACCTATACATGGGTTTTGAATTCATTTAGCCCGCCTTCTGGATGGAGTAGTTCGATCCCATCGGACACAACGCCAGGGGACACATTATGGGCCATTTATATCCCTTTGTCTGTACTTGCCAACACAGTAACTTCAACGCTTGATTGGACCAATACTGGATACCCAATTGTTCAGGTTTCACAAAATGGTGTATCTGGAACAAGTGGAGCAAGTGGTAAGAGTGGTTTTAGTGGAAATAGCGGGTTAAGTGGCTTCAGCGGATTAAGCGGGTTTAGTGGTTATTCAGGATCAGGCGGTAATGGTTTAAGTGCTCTTACTGCTTACAAGAGCCAGTCTCAATCGACAGCTGCCCCATCTACGCCCTCTAACACTTCGGGTGCCACGGCTCCGACTGGATGGTCTTTGACGGCTCCTTCGGTTTCTGTTGGGTCTGTGCTCTATTATACTTTTGGACAATATAACAGTAGCGCTGGAACAATCAATGGTGTACCTGCTGGGCAAACTCAATGGGGAACACCTACTGCTGCATCCATATTTCAAGACATTGAATCTGACAATTGGAATGGAAGTACACCTCCGACATATGGAAGTTCTGGAACCTATGGAACTACAGGATACTATATTCAAAGAAGTACTGGTAACGTTTACTTCAACAATGGAATATTCAGGGGTGATTTAAGCGGTGCTACGGGTAGTTTTACAGGGAATATCTCTGGTGGTGCCAACATTAACATCACAGGTAATGCTTTATTCAATGGCGCTTACAGTTCTTCTGGTTCAACCTATGCCGTAGTAGCAAATGCAAGTTACAACGCAAATGGCGGTGTGATTGGCTACGCAAATGGCGTTCTTCAGGCTGGTGTTTTAGGCCAAGCAAGTTCACAGGCTTATGGCGGGGTGTTTCAAACATCTGGAAGTAGCGCTGCCTTGCAAGCCTATTCAAGTGGAGCAGGAGCTGCTTTTAACATTAGTGGTGGAACAATGACCACTAGCAACAATACTTTGGTTACCAATTTATATTCCCAATACACTTATTACTTGAAACGCCAAGGCTCTGGTTCTGGGGATATTTATTTCTATACGGGTCCTGCTACGGGAGGAAGTATAGCGACCTTTCCAGGAACAAATAAACCTGGTCCAACATCTGGAGCATCTAATACTTGGATTGAAGTTTACATTGGTGGAACATCTTATCAAATACCAGCTTGGGCAACATAATGAGAACAGTCAATATACCTGCATCGACAATTTTTGAAGCCATTGGATCAATAAATGAGATTCCAGGCACATGTGTAAATTTTCTTGTGGGCAAAACTGATGACACGGGTGAGTTCATTATGGGCCAACAGTTCGAGAATTTCACAGTAAACGGGGATGATTACAAAGAATTGAATGGAGCGCCCACTTCTTGGGCACCCGACAAGCCAACAGGAACATATAGAAACGATGACTTGTGGCATTATGTTGATAAACAAAGATTAGCAAATACCACAAAATCTAGTTAAAATTCTAGAAAGGGAACGATATGGGCACAACGATGCAGAATATGAGCAACCAGATGAACCCTCCCTTGGGAACATCTCAGAATCCTCAACCGACTACGCTGCCACAGTATCCTACCATTGGTGCTAATTCTTCTAGCACCCCTACAAGTTCGACTCCTAATTTGCCAATGGGCAAGGGAAATACGACAAATTCAGCAACTTCAGGACAACCCCAAATGGGGATGCCTAACAACAATGTGGGGCAATAATGGGTATATCTCTTGGTGGTGGCGCATCTTCTGGCTCTTCGAGTGCCGTAGTAACCCCCGAACAAACGCAACAAAATCAGTTAACTAACCAGTTACTGCAAAACTACATTCCTGTTTTACAGAAAACCTTATCTGGAGCTGGGGATGTTTATGGTGCAAATGCCCAAAACATTGCAAATCAATCAACCAATGTTCAACAACAAGCTGGTGGAATTGCTAAAGCATCCAATGATGTAGGAACCAAAGCTCAGACTGCTGCCGACCTTTTGATCGGTAGTTCCATGAACAACATTAACCAAGGTGCCATAGGTACTGGCCAAGCGGCAAGTGCATTGGGCCAGATTGGAGCTGGTAATGCTGTTACTGGCTCACAGAATCTTCAGGGATTGTTCAATCCTCAGTATGAAGCCAACCAAGTAAAAGCGTCTTTGCAACCTGCAATGGAAGCTGCCAGGGAAGCCGCTCTAGCGCAAAGTTCTTCTTATGGTGGGGCAGGTGGAGCTGGTTCAGCAAGAAATGCGTTGGCCAATGCCAACATGAATTCCCTTAATCAACAACGCTTTCAGAATGCTGCCGCGACCACACAGGCCGCCATTGAAGGCCAAAGACAAGCTGTTGGAACCACTCAGCTGACTCAGGGCAATCAGGCTTTGGCTGGGGCAGGTAACCTTTATGGCACACTAAATCAGAATGCCAATGCCACAGGTTTGCTGGGTAATGCTGCCGCAAATACTGCTTTAAGTGCTGGTCAACAGGGTTTGAATGCCACGACTACTGGATTGACGGCTGCCAACGCACCGATGTCTGCTTTCAATCAATACGCATCGACTATCTTTGGTGTTCCTTCCCAGACAACTTCAGGTAACTTTACTGGCACACAAGGTCAAAACACTTCCAGTAAAGGCTTTGGTGGAACAGGTAAATTATGAGCGACTTTAACTACGGCAAAGGTTATGGCGATTGGCATAAATATGCTGGCCAAACCGACAAAAACTCAGGTGAATTTACATTTGGTGGTGATCCAAGTGTTGATGCAAGTCCTGTTGCGCCCGTAGTTCCACCAATTCAAGAAACAACAGTAAATACAGGCGCTATTGCACCGCCAACAATGGGTCTAAAACCTATTGATACGACAATTCCAAAGTTGCCAACAATAAGTTCAGAGACAACATCTTTGTTGGACGCTTTTAAACAATTGGGGGGATATTAAATGCCTGACGTTCTGAATCCTATTTCTCCAGATGCTTATACTGGCGGTGGAATAAAAGCCACCATGCCCACTACTTTTGCTTTTGAAGAAGACCCAGTATTAAAGATTGGCAATGAGCAAGCTTCTAAAGCGCATGAAGATCGCTCAATGAAAGTTGTTCAAACTCTAAGCAAAGTTATTGATCCTAATGCGACTGCCGAAGACCGAATTGCAGGCGCTAATATTCTCAAGGATGAATCTCAGCCTTTACCTAAGCCAGAACAAAAAGGCATTCCTTTTGAACATCAAATACCTGGAGATGCTCCTGGTTCTAATGAATTTAGATGGTCTGATTTATTAGGTCAACCCAATTCAAGAGAAGCAATTAAAAATTATAAGGGTGGGGCTGATCAACGTGTAGAAGCATTTGATAACAATGGTAATCGTTATTTTAAAGTATATAACCAGCGAGTTTCATCTGCAAATCCAAATGGTGAATTTCGCAGATATGAAGACGAACATTTTAATCCTTTAACTAATAAACAAATTGCTGACGCAGGAATTATTGCTTCTTTGCGTGATATTCCTTTAGCTCAACAAAATTCTTATGTTAATGGTGGGATTACGGCTAAAGCAGCCGCTCAGAACCAAGCTGAATATGGAAATCGTACCGCCAATATTGCATCAGCAATAGCAGGAGCTGCTCCCCAATTGAAGGCCAATGCTTTGCGGGAAAAAGAAATTACTGCTGCGCTCGAGCCATATTCTTTAAGCCCTAAAGTACAAGCTGTTATTGCTGGCATTCATAGTACGGTTTATGGAGCGCAAAAGGATGTTAAAAACGCTTCCGAAACATTAAAAAGAATTGCAAGCGGTACTGCTAGTTCTAATGAAGCATCTGATTTTTTTAAAAAGTCTGGTGAACTTGGAATTGATGTTTTGGCCAAAGCCAATTATGCCGAAGGCAAAGGTACGACTTTAGCCAATGGTAAGAAATTAAGTACAGAAGACGTTAATAGTTTATCTTCTGCTTTTTCTAACGCCATCAATCAATCGGCTCAAGTCCAGTCAACCAAACAAGACAAGATTGATCAAGCAATATTACTCGAGGCAAAACTTGATCCTAAAGTAATTGATCAAATAAGAGAATATAAAGACTTGAGTTTTGTAGATGCCAAGATTCAAAATGATCTTGAGCGCATGGGTTATTCAGTATTGCGCCCAACCGTTCCTCATGAACAAACCAATAGCTATGTTTATGCTGGTGCAAAAGCCAGACAAAATGAGTTGTATGCTGATGTCGCATCTAAATATTTAAAACATGCAACCCAATCATTAACTGGCGGTAAAGCCCCAGCAGTTGGTCAAGTTGAACTATTAACCAATGCCGATCCTGAAACACAAGCTATTACAAAGTCTCATTACAATAATTTAGCCGAATTCTTAAAGTCGAAAGAACAAGTTTATAAAAACATTTCAGAAAAGCCAGACACAATTTCTAGTGCATTGAGCAATGCTCCTGCGATACCTGGAGAAAAGCCTAGCGCACCAGCAATTGAAGCCAAGCCTTCTGGTTCTGTTGCTCCTACTGAACGCAAAGCAGCTCCTCCTAAAAAAACATCTAAAGTAGATTTACTTAATAAACTTTTTCCAAAGTGAGATAAAAAATGGATCCCACAGATTTTTCTCCTGAATTCAATGCGAAGATGCACGAATTGTATGTCAATGGGATTACGCCTGATCAAGTAAGAGCGCACTTTGCTGATTCTAAAAACCCAGAGCATCAAAGATGGGTTGAGCAAATGGATCGTGCATCAGCCTTGCAAGACCAAGATGTTTATGTGCCACCACAAGATACAGTTGTGCCTGAGATTAAAAGAGATACTTCTACACCCTTACTCGACATGTATGGCAAAACTGCCGAACAGGCCAAGGCCGCTGCCGAAGATATGTCATTGGGCACTAAGATTGGCTTGGGTGCAGGAGCAGCCGTACTGGCTGGTGGAGCAGGCGCAATAGGCAATCGTTTGTTATCTAGAATACTACCAACACCAACCGAACGTGCCACCGCTTTACAAGCAAATACTTACGCCAAAAAAACAGATTTGGAAGCCCAGCAACTTGCTAAAGAAAATGGTCCATCTGCCATTGAACAGGCAAAAGTAAGCGAAATTGAAGCAAAGATTGCTAGAGAAAACGCTGCTCATCAATTGGAGCTAGAGCAAAAGAAAGAATTGCATCAAGCCAAGTTAGCTAAGATTAATGAAAAACTAATGAAGGGTGAAACGATTACTCCTGCCGAACCCACGAAGGGTCTTGCCGAGTTGGAGAATGCTACTGGTGGCCCTTTAAACAGCGCTACAGACGTTAAGCTTGCACAGAGATTCCAAGCCCAGAACGCGCCAGTTACTCCTCCTGCTACACCTCCAGCTTCACTTCCTGCTGCACCTCCTGCGTTTAATCCTCCAGAACCATTAGAATTTGATTCTAATCCACAGCCCAATCCCGTCAAGGTAGCCGAAGCTGCCACTCCACCTTCAACCTTGCAAGGTGGCGCTCCTGTACAACCTGGTGGCGATGTTACTGTTGACGAAAATGCTTTAAAAGAAGCTGCATCCAACCCTGTTGAAAAAGCACTCAATCCTGAACTCGCTACCAACGTACAAGCCAAGACTGACTTGCAAAATAAACAAGTTCAAGATGCCATTCTTAAACCAGCTCAACCAACTCCTATTGAACAAGCGCCTAAAGTTGTCGAAGTAAGCCCACAGGAAATTATTCAAAAGAAAACACCTAAAGCACCTAAAGTACCGCCAATGGAAGGCTTGAGTAAAGCTCAAAACTCAATGAGAAACTATTTCATTGGTTCACAAAACTTCACGCCTGAACAATATGATGAATTTGTAACCAAGGTTTATGGAGGTGTTGCTCCTGAAATGGGTGCAATGGGCGGTGGTTTATCGGCTGAAGATCAAGCCAAATATAAGAGTTATCGCAAGGAAAACATTGAAGGTCCAAAAGTTAATTTAACTAGGGACATGAAAAAAGTAATCAAAGCGGGTGGTGTTGCAACTTTACTGTCATTGCCAGCATTTATAAATGCGAAGACAGCAGAAGAAAGAAATCAAATTATCAGGGACTTTGGTGAAGGAATGCTACCCATTGGAGTAACTCCAACAGAAGCAGGAGCACCAGGTCTAACCCCAGCAATTCTAGAATCACAACGCCAAGCTACTCTTTTGGGTAGCCCTTATCGCAAAACCGAAAAGAAGTCTAAAAGGTAATCATGGATATCGATCCCATCCAATACGGCCAGTTGATTTCTAAGGTTGAGTTCTTAGAAAAAGAAGTTAGTATCATGAGCACCGATGTTAAAAAGCTTCTCGAGCTTGCTAATCAATCTAAGGGTGGTTTGTGGATGGGGATGGCTTTTGCGTCTATGGCGGGGGCGGTGCTCCAATTCCTTGGCGAAAAGTTGTTTAAGTAATGGACCCAATCACGATATTCGCAGCATGTAAGGCAGCCCATGCGGGTATCAAAGAGTGTATTGATCTCTACCAAGACTTTAAAAAGGATGGTAAAGATTTAGGAGATATCGTTAATGACATTGGCGGTCATTTAGGTGCGTTCTTTACCCACCAAGAATCGTTTAAAGAAGCCGAGAAGGAAGCCAAAAACAATCCCCTACCCAAGAATATTAGTATCAATGAAGAGGCCATGAATCGAATTCTGCGTCAACAGCAGATCGAACAGATGGAAACAGAGTTGCGAGAAATGATCATATACCAAGTTGGAATGCCTGGTCTTTGGTCAAAATTCACAGAAATGCGTGAAATTGTCCGCAAGGAGAGAGAAAAACTCGAGCGTGATCAAAAAAAGCCGTTATGTTGGCTGCACTCAAAAGGAGGCAGTTTATTGACAAATGGGAGCTTAGAGTTTCGATTGCAGCTGGAATTTTTATCTTACTCTTCACATTTGCCGCTCTTATGTACGGCATTCATCTAGACTATCAAAAAAGTAAAGGAATATTATGAGTTGGTTAGGACAAATTGCACCCACGATTGCCACCGCTTTAGGTGGGCCTTTGGCTGGCATGGCGACTGAATTGATTGGAAAAACCCTTGGTATTTCATCTGATGAAGTAACCAATGCGATTAATTCAAACAAATTAACATCAGATCAGATCGCTGGATTACAGCAAGCTGAACTAGCATTGAAAGCGAAAGCTCAGGAAATGGGCTTGGACTTCGAACAACTGGCTACTCAAGACAGAAAGTCTGCACGGGATATGCAAATGTCTGTTAAATCAATGATCCCACCCATCTTGGCCATTGGCATCACAATTGGATTCTTTGGGATTATGGCTGGCATGATGTCAGGCAAAGTCCAGTCGAGTGAAGCATTAATGATACTTTTAGGTTCCCTTGGAACTGCCTGGACGGGAGTTATAAGTTTCTATTTTGGGTCGAGCGCATCAAGCCAGGCTAAAGACCAGTTGATCCACAACTCAACACCTATAACAAAATGACACCTTTAACCAACAATTTCAGTCTTGAAGAGCTGACAGTTACTGATCACAGAACCCTAGATAACACTCCTAATTACCAAGAGCGTGCAAATTTACAACGGTTAGCTGAGTTTTTAGAGAAAGTAAAAGAATTATTGGGTGGCAAGCCTGTCATGATTAATTCTGCTTTTCGCAGTAAGGCTGTAAATGATGCCTGTGGATCGAAAGATTCGTCTCAACATAGGGTAGGGTGCGCTGCTGATATTCGAGTGCCTGGAATGACTCCTGATCAGGTTGTGAAGGCTATTATTGCTTCTGATCTACCCTATGACCAAGTGATCCGTGAGTTTGATCGGTGGACCCATGTTTCAATTCCTAATGATTTGGAACTTAAGCCACGGCACATGTCGTTAATCATTGATAAATCAGGCACAAGGGTTTATAGTTAAGACTCTTTGCAAGTGCCATTTTTGGGGAGGATTCGTCTTCCCCTTTTTTTTGTCATAAATCTGTATCTTTGCTAGGATATGCTTTCATGATGAAAATCAAGCACATAGATACGAATGTTGAGGAGAATGTTGCGTTACTCAACAGTCTTCAGAAAATATGCTTGCCCTATGACAAACCGTATAAAGTTAGCGCTGGAAATTGGTGGATTGCTTATCAAGATAATCAACCGATTGGTTTTGCTGGGATTGTGCCTTCTGCTCGTTGGTCCGATGTGGGTTATCTTTGTCGCTCTGGGGTTATTTTCTCTGCTCGTGGACGCGGGACTCAGAAGAGACTTATTCGCGTACGTCAAATATTTGCTAAAAAAATGGGATGGTCATGGTTGATTACTGATACAACCGACAATCCACCATCCTCTAATTCTCTTATTTCCTGCGGTTTTAGGTTGTATGACCCCTCAATTCCTTGGGGTGGCAAAAACACTCTATATTGGAGAAAGAAATTATGATTGAAAGAATATCTGACTTAGAGTTTATTACCTTGTTTGACATGTGTAATAGAAATCCACAGACCATGAGCAAGTCTATTGGGATGTCAGTCAGGAATATTCAAAATAGAAGGGACGCATTAGAAGCCAGATACCAAGAAGAAATGAAGACTCACACGCTCTATGACATGGTTGGAACAAAACCAGAGCGCTTGAATCTAGGAATAGAAAACGGAACAGTTATTGTATTTAGTGATGCCCATTTCTGGCCTGGCATCAGGACAACAGCATTCAGAGGTTTGATTTGGGCCATTCAAAACCTAGAAAACATTAAAGCGGTTATCAACAATGGGGATGCCTTTGATGGAGCCTCTATAAGCCGTTTTCCAAGGATTGGCTGGGATAGTACTCCCACGCTAATTGCGGAGCTTAAAGCCTGTGAAATAGCCCTTGGTGAGATCGAAGATGAGGCCAAGAAGGTCAACCATAAGATGAAGTTGATTTGGCCACTAGGGAATCATGATGCTAGGTTTGAAAACCGCTTAGCTGCTAACGCTCCACAGTATGAGCAGATAAAAGGTTTTAGTCTTAAAGACCATTTCCCACTATGGGAACCATGTTGGAGCACCTGGATAACAGATCGCGTTATTGTTAAACACAGGTGGAAAGGTGGAATACATGCGACTCATAATAACACCTTAAATTCTGGCGTCACTATGGTCACAGGCCATTTACATAGTCTTAAGGTTACACCGTTTGATGATTACAACGGAACAAGATATGGTATTGACACAGGTACTCTAGCAGACCCACATGGTCCACAATTTGAAAACTATTTAGAGGATTCTCCTACCAATTGGAGAAGTGGATTTGTTGTTCTAACTTTACACAAGGGCATTTTATTGTGGCCTGAAGTGGTTAAAGTGTTAGACAAAAATCACATTGAATTTAGGGGTAAAGTAATAAAAGTTTAAGTGTGCAGAAAGTACCGTTTAATGATACTTTCCGCACATCCAATGTAGCTTATTTTTTCTTAGCGACTAGGGTATAGCTGACTTCTTCTTCTTCGTCATCTTCTTCGACATTGAATGAATCTTTGAATTCGTAGTTAGCTAGAGTTTCATCAATAGCAGATTGAAGTTCAAAGATCAAATCAAAATCATCGGCTTCGATTTTGATTTCAATATTCCAGTTATTCATTTCGAGTGTGTACAACATGCTAGCTCCTTGGTTAAAAAACCTATTGTGTCGCAAATTTATGACAAATTATCGCAGACCTTCATTATTCTTTGAGGTTTACCGCTCTTCCCAGGTTTAGTAAGACCCGTATCTTCAATTAAACCTTTGGTTAACAATGCTCGATAGCGAGCGGTAATCGAAGAATAAGGTCTATCAGGGAACAAAGCCAATATCTCGTCCGAAATAATGCCCTCTGGATGGGCTTTAATGGCCTCATAGACCAATTCTTCCATCGTTCTGCTGTCTACCCTATGCGCTGCTATCTTTGAAGTCTCAACGGCATCTCTACGCATTAAAAACTTAGGGATGGTGCCAAACATTTGATCTAACATTTTTAGTCCTTTAAAAATTTTCATTTACCAATTTCTCCAAACCTTTTTCAAGGTCCCCGTTACCATACTCGATCAATAACTTAAGTTGAATAGGGTTTAGCGATAATACAACACCGACTCCTTTCTTTTTTGTTGTTGGCCGACCAGCGCCTTTTCTTTTACCGCCCCAGTTGACGGGCTTACCGCTCATCCACCAAGGACGGCCTTTTTGTGGTATTTGGTCAACAAGGTCGGGGTCAATCATTCTGATTCTCTGAAAAGCACCTCAACGTGTGGGTGGCCATACTTTTTAACAGAATGTGTGTACACAATTTGTGCATCACTCCAGAAAATAACTTTTTCACACCCATCGAGCACCGCTTTAACCACGTTGTCTAGATCAGGCTTCTTAATATGCTTCTCAGAGCCATTTAAACAGGCTTGCTTGCGTTTTTTAGAGTAAGACTCAGGAACACCAAAGGAAACGTAAATAAATGCGTCTAAGGCCGTTTCAAGAGGTTTTGAAGAACCCATTGCTTTGGTGGCGCATTCTCTGACATGATCTTCGTAGGCACGGGTCTTTGCATCTGTGTAAGTAGAGACGAACTTTCCTCTATTTGCAAAGCGGGGTCTACCTTTTGCACGGGGGGGTCCGTCAATCTTGAAGTTTATTTGAAAGGTCATTGAGTTCGTCCATTCTTTCTTTTACTGCTTTTCCAAGTCCACGATACATTTTGGTGGGATGTTTTTCCATTTGCATGACCTGATACCTAGCGTGATCGACTGCCCCAGGCATCAAAGCCATGCGGGCATAGTGATCAATGATTTCTTGGTCCGACGATACGCGGTGGGTTGATTGATTCGTTGTAGATGTTAGTAGGGTCATTTTGAATTGCAGTTGCAGTATCGATATCACCCGTAATGATCAAAGCCTGAGTGACTTTGTAAGTAGGTTCATAGATACCGAATTTGACGTTGTTTAAGATTTGGTTTGCTTCTTCGTAGTCCATTTAATATTCTCCATGCATTTTGATTAATTTAATTTCTTCAGCAGTCGGTCTATAGCCCCTGCATTTTTCTATAAACAACCCTACTTCATCTGGAATCATCTTTCCAACATATGGAACTCCTTTACACCATATGTCCAATAACTCCACTTGTCCTCTTGTTAGTCCTTTCTCATCTCCTACCCTATCTAACCAATCCCTATCTATCTCCATGTATTACCCCTTTGCTTTTTGGTGGACGAACCTAGCCTTTCCTAGACTAGATTCGTCTTTCCTTCCATTCTGCTTTTCGGAGCCACAGAACCCGACAGTCGTTCGATGCAAGGGCACTATCTTCGCCACCCCTTGATGTATCTCAGCATCTACCCCACAGTACATCTATCCCTCTACCCCTGCGGTTATGTCCCACAAGCAGAGCGGTTGAGTCGTAGAAATAAAAAAAGCCACTTAAGGATGTAACTTGGTCGTGTCCCCAGAATGGGGCAAGATACATCTTTAAATGGCTTCAACTTATTGCACACGACTGCAACAGTTTGGATTATATCGATTTAAGCGCCTGTCTCAACTCCATCATTCGTTTTTTTACGTCTTCAGGCATTGGTGCAGCATTTTTGGTGTCGTTATCAAGCTTTTCGAGAATAGGGTCTCTGAAGTTGATATTGATCGTTACAGGAGTAGGAATCTCTGCTCCATCCCATCTTTCCTGGTTGATGTAGACCAAAGGAGCGGGAATAAAATCCCCGTTGCTTTTTTTCCACATATCCGTTGTTTTAACCCAAGTCAGATGGGCATGGATTTGTTTCCATTGCTTATCGAGTGCCTTTTTCTTCCATCTTTCTAAGCACTTTGACTTGCTAGCCTTCCGTGGAGAACTGGGCCAGAGTGCCCAAAACAACTCAAAACAATTCTTTTCAACGTTTTCGCTCATAAGTAGCCTTTGCATGTTGCCAATATTCAATAACTGCTCTTCTTCTTTCTTTTTGTTCTTCAGTCTTCCACCACAAATACGCCTCGAATGGGTTCTTAAATGAATCCCATTCTTCTTGCCAGAGTTTTTCCTGTTGGTGCAAGTGCGTACATATATGCCTATATTCAATTTCCGTCATTAGTAGTAACCCAGTAAACCAGAAATAGCGCCAATACGAACGCCACAAACCCACTAACGAACATTAAGCACGTTAGATAGTAGATAAAAATATCAAACATCCTTGTGAATAGGTGGGGGTGCAAACCAATCAGGGCGCAATTCCCTCAATTGGTACAGGCGCAACTCAGGAATCTTTCCTGTCTTTGCCCATTTATAGACTGCTGGGGGCTTTATCTTCAGCATTTGGCTGATTTGATAAAGGGTGGCTTTGGTTTTTAAGGTTTCAATGTTCATTCGGTTATAATAACTTAGAACCTATAGAATGTAAATAACCTAGTAAACCTTGGGGATATAATTTAGGTTGTTGACAATGTTTAATTAACTTTGGTAGACTAACCTCACTTTAACAAAAGGGGTCGATATGAAAGAAGTTGATTTCAAATCTTTGCAAATACAAAAGGGTGGCTTTGGTGATTCTGCTGATGCTTACATCATTTCTGGTTTCTATACCGATGGTACTGAAATCGAAGATGAGGTTCTCGAGCGCTTGACCAATGAGTGTGATGTAGACCAGATGCTTTTTGATCGGGCTTGATATGTTGTTCAAAGCAGTTGCAAAGTATTTTCCACCTGGCGCGATTCATTCGATGCCAGTTGGTTATGGCGAGGGCGATACCTGGTTGGTAGCGCTTGTGGAGTGTTTTAAAGACATCAACTATCTTGATGATGCCGACAATAAACACAAGGATAAGTATTGTGAGATTATTATTAATTTACACGATCAAGTAGCAAGAATCCCAGTTGAATGGTTAAGGAACTAAAAATGAAACTAAGCGAACTAATTGAAATCCAAGCCTCCATGCGTGCTCTGCGCGATGGCGTTCTCAATGACTATGAGACCATGTCCAAGTTCAAAAAAGAGCTTCTAGACATTTCTAGGTGCATGGGGATGCTTTCTTATGTGATAGAAACCAGAACTAGAGATATCGAGGTGGAAATTGAATAACACAAGCTCACCCGATGAGCCTGCCAAGGTTCTGTTTACAAAAGACGAAGAAATCATTCAGAATCTTTTGCTGGGCAACAAGACTAAGTTCTATTTGAAGACTGGCACTTTGGTTATATATACAATCATGTTTATTTGCGTGGCATTGATATTAGTTACAAGGAACTAAAAATGAGTTTTACAAAGAGTTTTATCGAGAGTTACAGGGAGCAGAGCAATGACTCAATTTATTGTGGCCATTGCCTGACTCCCATCGTCTTCCAGAAAGAGTGCTGCGGACAACATTTGTTCGTTGAATTTGGTTCACTATCAGACCAGGATCAATTGAAGATCATTGAAGCTGAATGGGCGCACGCTTTTGGAGAGCACGCATGATCAAAGACCTATTGAAGCTCAATGTCAATGAGCACACCGAAAAGAAGGGTAACCTTACTTATTTATCATGGGCTTGGGCATGGGATTTAGCGCTTAAAGCAGACGAACAAGCGACATATAAAGTCGAAATGTTTGGCGACAAGTGCTACATGGATATCAATGGAACTGCGATGGTATTCGTTACTGTTACGATCTTTGGTAAACCCATGACTTGCCAGCTCCCTGTGATGGACTATAAGAACAAGGCCATTCTAAACCCCGATGCTTTTGCTATTAACACCGCCATTATGCGTTGCATGACCAAGGCTCTGTCGTTGCATGGGCTTGGCTTATACATTTATTCAGGCGAAGACTTGCCCGAAGAAGGCGTTTCTAAGATCAAGCCGACTGATGGCGCTTTAGTTACTGATAAACAAAAATCAATGTTGCATGATGTGGCCACTTCAATAAGGGACCACTTCGAGCAAAACGACATCATAGGTGCAGTCGAAGAAGTATTGACTGTTACCGATGTGGAAGAGAAGACGTATCTCTGGAGTCTATTGGATTCTAAAATTCGTACAGCAATTAAAAATCAACTCAAGGAATCAAAATGACTACATACGACAACACTAACTCAGGCACATTGTTCAAGAACGACAAGAAATCAAAAGATACTGATCCAGCATACAAAGGCCAGATCAATGTCGAGGGCAAAGAATATTGGATGTCATCATGGATCAAGACCAGCAAACAAGGTTCTAGCTTTATGAGCATTAAGTTGACCGCCAAAGACCGCCAGATCAGCGAGCCAACTCGCAAAGCTGCCGATTTGCCTGACGAAGATTTACCATTTTAAGGTGCCAAAATGAAACCCAAGTCTATCGCTGTGCTCGATATGTGTATTGACAATGGAATTGAATCAGGGTGGAGAGCTGCTCATAAGTATGATGACAACCCTCCTGACAACCGAATCAAAGAAGCCATCAGGGACGCATTGGCCTACCAATTCTATGAATGGTTTGACTTTGAAGGCAAAAACGATGACAAGTAGAGTCAGAAAAAAGCGCATCACAATTGATGTGGTGGAAGACATAGACAAAATCAGAGACAAGATCGAGGAAGAAACGGGGGTGTGCATGACTTATGTGCAAACCTTCGACTTCCTTATTCATTTCTACATGCGCCATTGCAATGAACCAAAAACAAGATGGGTGGGTTTATGACTAAAGACGAAATCATAGAGATTGCCAATAAGGTCAAGTTACCGCACGATTATGTCAATGGCGAGCCAATGTGGTTAGATAAACTAGAAGAGTTTGCCAAACTAATAGCAGAGCGTGAGGCGTGTGCTGAATGCGGTGTGGGTGGTGGACATGCGCTCTATTGCGTGGCTTGTGCTGAAAAGCATGTAAAGCGAAAATGGGTAGGATTGACCGACAAAGAACAAATGGCAATTGCTTATAGCGATATAAATTGTTGGGATTGGGGGCTTTTATTGGATGCAACTGAAGCCAAACTAAAGGAGAAAAACACATGACCCCTACTCAAATGGGGGGTACGCGTATACATAAATATAGTTCAAGGAGAAGAACACATGAATAGAACTGTTTGCCCCAATGGGATGGTTGATACTTGTTGCGAAAACTACGATAACTGCACTCTTTCTTACTACGATAAAGATGCGGAAATCAAACGGCTTAACGAGAAGATCGAGTTTCTTGCACGCACCAATATGTTGTACAGCGATTGGGAGCATCGGGAAACGCAGGTGACTAGCGAATTAATTCGCAAAGGTATTGAAGAACACAAAATCAATATTGAGTTACGAGCAGAGATTGAACGCCTCAAACAACGCACATGGGTAGGACTGACTGAACTAGACTGCGTAGGTTGGTTTGGCTATGACACGGGAGTTGGCGCTTGGTTTGAAACAAACAAAGGTGATGATGACTCTATTCCGTTATACAAAGAACCACCACAGCGTGAATGGGTAGGACTGACAGAAGAAGATTTAAAACCAATATGTGATGAATGGCGAATTGTTTATGGCGCATGGATGGACGACTTTGCCAGAGACATTGAATCCAAACTAAAGGAGAAAAACACATGACCCCTACTCAAATGGGGGGTACGCGTATACATAAATATAGTTCAAGGAGAAGAACACATGACTGAAGACATTGATCCAATCAAAGCAATTGATTTCATAGCAAGGGAATCAAAGAACTATGCCCAGGCTTATGCCGATGCCAATCACCTTGAGCGCTTCCTGAAAACTATTAAATCTCAGTTGATGAATGATGAAGCTGGAACCTTGGGAGCAAAAGAAGCTTATGCTTATGCCCATCCAAGGTATGTAGAGATGCTGGAAGCCCTTAAGACCGCTGAAATGAACAAAGAGCACCTCAAGTACATGTTGGACGCTGCGAAGCTAAAGGTTGAGGTTTGGAAGGTTTTAGAGTACAACAGACGGGTAGAAATAAAGAACCAAATGTAATGCACTCTAAAAACAAAAAAGCCATGACTTCCCTTGAACGGGAGCATGTCGGTAGGATTAAGGAAATGGCCTGTATTGTCTGCGAGCAATCAGGCCCATCCGAAGCGCATGAAATCGACCAGGGCGAATGGTTTACTAGTCTACCCTTATGCGTTGATTGCCATCGGGGGGCTATAAATGGCATCCACGGGCAGAAACGCATGTGGAATATACATAAACTTGATGAACTAAAAGCGTTAAACTTAACACTTCAGAAAATATTTGAGGAGCGATAATATGGACCCAGTTGGCGAATTCCTGTTAACGATGCTTCATGGCGTTACAAACGTCCATTTATTGCATTGGCAAGAGAAAAACGGCTTTAAACATCGTGTTTTGGGTAAATTCTACGAACTATTGTCAGACCAAGTTGACGAACTTGCAGAAGCAATAATGGGGGGTTATAACACCGTCCCGCAGTTTCCTGTAGACTATTTCCATCCAGCTGCGACTGGCGAAGAAGAAGTGATGGCATTGAAGCAATATGTCGAGGAAAACAGAAACAAATTGCCCCAAGATTCTGCCATTCAGACATTGGTCGATGGAATTCAAACCCAAATTGACAGAACTTTGTACTTGATCAGAAAGGATTAATATGAAACCTGGACTCTATGCCAATATCCACAAAAAGCAAGAACGGATCAAGAAGGAGAAAGCTGAGGGAAAACCTGTGGAAAAGATGAGGAAAGTTGGTTCCAAGGGCGCTCCAACTGCCCAAGCATTCAAAAACTCAGCGAAAACGGCCAAGAAATGAAGAAGCACGACAAGCCTATAGCCCACAAAACGACTGGTAAGGGCAAGACATACAACCCTACTGACAAAGGCGCTGGTATGACCGCCAAAGGCCGTGCAGAGTACAACAAAAAGAATGGATCACATTTAAAAGCACCTGCACCCAGCCCGAAGACTGAAAAAGACAAGGGAAGAAAAGCATCATTTTGTGCCAGGATGGAAGGCGTTGTTAGAAATGCCAAGGGTCCAGCAGAAAGAGCAAAAGCAAGTCTAAGAAATTGGAAGTGCTAATTATTTACTTTTTGGATTTGCAAATTAGTTGAAAAATGAAGGGGGGGTCTAAATCGTTTTTTAGCGCGGAAATAGTTTTTTTATCGTTTTTTAGAAAAAAAACACAAAATCACACAAAATTACTCTAAAATGCCCCCCAATATAGAGTAAAAGTACTATTTTGCATGGTACGATCGATTAAAACCGCTCACAATCGATTAAAAAAACAGGGTTAATACTTTGCCCTATGCTGCATAAATAAACCGCTCCAAAGGGCTTAAAACGCGTTTAAATTAGGTTTATAAATACTAATGTAAACCATTAAATAGTAGGCAAAAAAAAGCCCTCAATTAAGAGGGCAAAAGGGAAAAATCAGAGAATTAATAGTCTTACTGAATTTATGGGGACTTTTATCGGTTTTTTAGGGTTTCTCAATTTGTAAATAAATACGAAGCCATTTTCGATATGGGCCACAGTATATAAAGCTTCGTCATTTCCAAGGGCCACAATTGACCCTCTAATCACAATGGCCCCATTAGGTGTTTATCGGTTTCAATATAAGAAGCCGCGTGTATATAGGGTAAATGTAAATCAAAATCCATAAACCGTTCTTTCAAATCTTCAGTTGAAAATGTCGCAAAATAATCACATAGTAAAAATTCGAGATTTTGCTTAAATTCAATTTCACTATTGACAATTTGAGCGATTAATTCGCTTCGTGATAATGTGTTTATATTAAATGTCATATTAAACCCCTACTGATTGAATTGAAATAACCCGTTTTTTATGCCCTAGAGCATGGTCCGCAATAACGATATCTTTTGCATTTTTACTAGTACCAGCGCAAAGCATACAATTTTCACACGTTGTTTTTTTCCCGCTTTCGGCGCTGGCAGGACATGCAGCTTCGCCCACTTGCTTGTCAACGCCTACAGAGACCCTAAAAACCCGCATACCATATAAATTAGCCCTGGCAGCTTCGTCAATGGTATCGGCGCTGGCCATTGCTAATGGTGCCCATGCACTATGGTCAAATTGTGCATTTTCCCATTGATGCGTATAACCTACATGGTTCGCTGTAAATTGGGTTAACTCTTGCCATATTTTTACTGGTGCAGCTGCGCCGTCTCCATATGTGCCAATGCGAAGCTTTAAACCCGTCAAATAATGTGCGACCTCATTAGGTGAAGCTTTAACATATCGGCCGCGCTTATATGCGTTATAAACCATTAAAACCGATCGACCTACATTAACGTAACATTGTGGAGCGCCCGTATAAGCCGCCAATGAAGGCCTATGTATACAATGCCCACAAATAGCAGCGTCCGCGCCCGTTTTAAGGGCTTCAACAGGGTTAATATCCGATCGGATAATAAAGCTTTGCACCAATGCGCCCGTTTTTGTGTTTTTTGATGCAGCTTTAATCTTATTGATAATTACTACAATAGGTGAACCGTCTAATAATGAGGGACCCTCATATACTATATAACCCAATGGTTTAAATTTACTATTCATTTTCATTTTATGCCCCTAATTTATGTAAACAAACCGAAATATCGCCAAGTAAAACATGGTCCATGTTTTTAGTGTTACCAGCTAAATAACGTTGAATAACATCAAAATATTCATCACGCAAAATCAATTTAATAGATAAACACTTTAATAGTGCTTTTTCGTCATATGTTTCATTCGCTGCAATAGCTGCAATAGTTTCAGATAATTTCATTTTCATTTCCTTTAAACGTTGAAAGACAATAGATAACCAATAAACACACACAATAACATTAAGACAATAAAATCAATTAGTTTTCTCATTGTTTAATCCTTTATTACTCTAATATTGAATGGACTATCCGCCAGCTCAAAATGCGCAGCATAATTTGAATGATCTATATATCCTGCTTCAGCACAAAAAGCATTTAATACCTCATCAAAATCATTTGAATCATATTCAAAAATCGTTGAGACGCCATTGTCTTGCCATATTTCATATTTCATTTTGTTCCCCTTTAAATGCCTGGAGTCAATGTGCCCCAGTCCTACTAATATAACGATTGAATAACCAAAAGACCATAGGTATAAACCCTAATAAATAGTAAATAAATGAAAATAAATAAATTAACTCTAATCTTGAATATGCACTAATCAAGATGTAAACACGTTATCCACAGGATATAAAAACACCCATATAACCTAAGTAAAAGAATAGCAACTAATGGAGAGAGAGTAATAAGAGGTATGTAGCTCGAACGCCCAAACCCTCGAAAACAATAGATTCCCCCGTAACGTATAGGGAAACAGTAAGGAGAGAGACAGTAGAGACAAGCCCATTAGCGCGAACCATTCCATTACTTTACTATTAAACTTTGAACACAATAACAATCGGACCCCCCCATCAGCGCCTAAAATCTATCCCCCCCCAGGCGTTTTCAGAGGAGAGAGAGGGGGGGTACAGCTGGATTCATGGGGAGGGAGGGGGGCCCACTCACCCATTCCCAAAATTTCTACAAAAACTTTAAGTCTTACGTTTAATAAACCTTTTTACGTTGTATACTGATCTACAGGAAATGGAGACTTAGCATGGAATGGTCATTGGTTACACCTTATGAGGCTCTACGGGTTATTGATACGTTTGAGCCTATTTACAGGGATGAGAGTACTTTGGGTTACGACAGGGACTTTATCCACAGGGTATTAACAGTTGCATCCACAGTACAGATGTTTGATAAATCTAAAGAACTGATCGCAAAGTGTACTGAGGGGGATCGGATATTGGGGGTATGTTGGTTTGATAGGGGAGGGTATGCGCCCTATTCAACCAAGGAAATATGTAACTCAAAGTTTCACCATGTTGATCTGACGCTGCCGACAAGGACCAGATATAGAATAATTAACCAAATGATTGACCAACATTTGTTATGGGCTTATCATTGGAATATACCGATGGTTTGTTCTACTAGTGTTAGGGGAGACTATCAGGGGTTTATGAGGATTCATGAAAAGAGAGGGTTTACGGTTCATGGGTCTTTTGCGTACATGGATGTGAAGGAATGGTATGAAAACCAAAGACGCACAGATAGCAATTGAATTGGCAACTGGGAAGAGACTACCGAAACCTAAGTCGGTGGTTAACAATGTTACTGAGTATGGTGCGTTATTCAACCGATTGAATACAGAAAGAACAGCAAAAGGGCTACCACCTTTAAAGACGGCTATGGAGGTTTTGATTGATGCCATGCAGTCTGATGAGTTGGATATGAAAGATAAGGCTAGAATTGCTGATAAACTGGCTCCATTTGAGTCTTCTAGAGCGCCTATCATCTCGATAGAGCATGTTCAGAATATTCAGAAAGAGGATGAGATTGATGCCGATGAGGCATTAGAAAATTTCCTAGAATCTTTAAAGAAAGTCTAAAATGCCATTAATGAAATCTGGTAGTAAGAAAGCCTTCAGTAAGAATATTGCTACTGAACGTGAAGCTGGTAAACCTGAGAAACAGGCAGTTGCTATTGCCTACGCCATGAAACGTGATTCTGATGACAAACGCAAATCCAAAAAGGTGAAAAAATGAGTGGATATACTTCTGGTAATAAGGCTCCTACATTGATGGCTCAAGCTCCTAATCGCAAGGGCAATATCGGTAAGATGGAGGCTTCTCACTATTGCGGTGTGACTGGAGTCACGAATCCCAAAGGCGGTCTTAATCAGCCTTCTGGTAACCAAGGTGCTCCTAAGTTTGCTCGTGCTACTGATGACACCAAATCAGGTGCTACTGGTGGCCGTAAACAAGCTGTGTTGTTGGCTAAGCCAACACCTTATGATGGCAAGATTCATAATGACGGGTATTTGAACTCCGATCGCACCAACTATCTAAAGTGAGGTTAATATGTCTGGTTATGGAAAAGTGATTAATGGTGGTAAGCAGATGGCCAAAGGGCTTACCAAAGGAATCAATGACAAGTTGGAAACCTTTTCGGAATCCAATGGTAGAGCAAAAGTAATTGCTACTGCCGTAAAAGATGCTTATGCAGTAAAAACCCTATCGACCCAACATACCAACAATGTGAAGTCTAAAGGTAAATTTGAAAAACCCAGCGTTCCCAAAAACGTTTAACAAGGAATTGAAATGGCTACTTATGATGTTGAAGCCTTAAAGGCTGACTTACCCACGGCTAAAGACTTAGCACAATTCGTCTACGACAAAACCCAGGTTGCACTTGACCTCGTTGGCAAACCCAAAGAAGAACAGTACCTGGTTGCTAAGAACGCGCTAGAGGGTAAAAAAATTCCTTCTGAATATCAGACGGATGAGAACCCCTACATTGATCGCAAGGAACTTATTCCTGTTGACGATATCAAACCATTGCCCGAAAGAAGCCCTGACTTACCACCAGTAACGTCTAGGGTTCATTTCTTCGGCGCTACCAACATGCCCCACCCTCTAGACCCACAATCTGACCGCAAGGTTATGATGAACTTCTGGAAGTACGATAACGGCATGATTACTTATGAGATTTCTGGGCCTGTAGAACAAGTTGCTGTTGGCTCACGAATCAATAAGTTTGGCCAGACCCAACCTGAAAAGTATTCTTGGATCGACCCCCGTACCGAAGAGATTCTCCTTCGTAGACAAGATGGCTCGTTTACAGAAAAAGGTCGGGGTATCTATTCTTTCTGCATTGGTGAAAAGGGTGCAGGCATCTGGTCATTGATCGACAAAGATATCATTTCATTTACTGAAAAGAATATTGCTAACCCTTGGGCTTAAATGGAAAACTATTCCGAAGTCTTTAGAGACAAGCTTCACGCTCAAACGGAAGTTTGCGCTCGAAAGAGTCTGGAAATTCTAGAAAAGAATCTCAGAGGCAACCAAACGTTAACCCCTGAAGAAATCTTCTATCTGGCCAGCGCTGCTGAAATACTTTTAGATTTGTGCGACAAGTATGGCAAAAAGTGAAGCTAGTGACTATGTACTTCCGCTCTACCGCCAAAGGGCACTCAAGTACCTGGTAAAGCTGTCGGGTGGTAAAAAAGCAACAAAGTTAATGAGCAAGGAACAACTGGCAAGCATGAGCGTTGCTAGGGACAAGATTGCTTATAACATGATGTTTGACCAGCTGAAATGGTTCAAGCCATTCGACTACCAAAAGCGGTTTTTTGAGACAGGCACCCAGTTCTCCAGAAGAGGAATGATTGCCGCCAATCGATCTGGTAAGACAATTGCTAGTACGTTTGAAACCGCTTACCATTTAACTGGCCAGTATCCCAAATGGTGGAAAGGCAAAGTATTTGATGAGCCAATCATTGCAATGTGTTCTGGTGAATCTTGGGAGCAAGTTGCTAAAACGCTACAGTCAAAGTTATTGGGTTGCGATGATATTAAACAATCTTACAAGCTGGGTTCGGGGTCTATTCCTAAAGCCACGATTGATCCAAAATCGATTCGTTCCGATGGTGCCAATGTTCTTGCGATGGAAGTCTGGCATAAGTCGGGCGGTAAGTCTAAGCTTTACTTTTCTAACTACACTCAAGAAACCAGGCATTTGCAGGGTTATGAGCTTGATTTGGTTGTCCTTGATGAGCAGCCTCCTGATGAAACATTCTCTGAACTTGTCGTTCGTACTGCTTCCAGAAATGGACAGGTCATATGTTCGTTTACTCCTCTCAAAGGTCTGACGGGTCTGGTGCGTAAGTTCTGGGATCAAGTCGAGGGCTACTGCCATGTCAGGGTGACTTGGGACGATGTCCCGTATGTCAATGAATGGGATGAGCCGTTCTTTAGCAAAGAAGAACGTGAGCAGTTGTCTAGGGACTTTATGCCTTGGGAGCGGGATTGCCGTATGAAAGGCATTCCCTTGGTAGGTCAGGGCGTGGTGTTCCCTATCCTTGATTGGCCAACCTACAAGAGTACGGATATTGATCTTAGGGACAATGAAAAGCTCGAGCGGTTAATTAGTTTTGATTTGGGAATTAAAAATGACCCAACTGTAATCAGCTTCTTTTTCCGTGATCCAGTCGAGGAAATCATTTATCTTCAGAGGCAAGTTAAGATTCCTTCTGGCGAAACTCCTGACGAATATGTGCATTATTTGCTGGATCGGGAATCTAAAGGAGTGCCTATTGCTTTGCCCCATGACGCTGCAACCGCAGGTCGGTACACGTTAAGTGAGCAAAGTGTCAGGGAAGTCTTTGAAGATAATTATGGCTTAAACTGCATATCTGGGGCTATTTTGAACCCCGCGAATGATCAAGGTAAAGTAACTAACCACAAATCATATGGAATCAATATAATGCGAATGGGGTTTGAGCGTAAAACCTTTATGATTAATGAAAATTGTAAAGCGTTTCTTGATGAATGCAGAAACTACGCTATTGATTCCCAAGGTCGGTTTAGTGATCCTGATGACCATATTGACTCAGCAAGGATTGGCGTTTTGGCGTTGATCCAAGGTCATGGTGAATCCGTTGTCAGCAGAGCCAACAATTTCGAGATCAGGCGTTTTGCACCCGTAGAAGGCAAGGTCCAAAGGATATAACATGTTAGACAAACAAAACGTAGTCGTTATCAATCTTGCATCCCCCACGGGTCATCGGGGTATTGTTGAACAAGTTGCCCACGAAGTCTACGTTAAGATGGTTGACTACTTAAGACTTACTCAAGGCAAGAATACATACAATCGTTTTACTGATTACCACTATTTACAAATTCCTGTTGCCAATTCTACTGAGCCTGTTCGTGGAATTGATTACATTGCGCCTATCGTTACCCCTGCTATTGACTACGCTACCGCCATTATCACCAAGTGCTTGATGCCTGACGGTGAAGTTAACTTTGAGTTTGGACGCTTTAGCGAAGCCGATGCGATGGCTTGTTCCCAAGCTACGGACATGGTGAAGTATTTTATCAATGATAAGAATGATGCCTACGCAATTATCAGGGATTGGGCACAGGATTCTTTGCTCCATAAAAACGGCATTGTGATGGTTATGCCTATCCGTGAACCCATCACGATGTACAAGGAAGTTGAAGGCACCAAAGACCAATTGAGATCGTTTGAAATAACCTTAGCAGATAAGGGTCTTTCTTATAAACGCCAGAATATGAAACGCATTGACGTTAATTTGCAAGGCGCAATGCAAGAAATGATGAATCCTCCACAGCAAGAAGAAGAAGGCGAAGAGCCAGAATCCCAAGCTGATGAGATGAACGAAGCCATCAAGAACAATTATATTTACCGTGCAAAATATAAGCTGACAGGTTACTCAACCAACATCAAAATCAAACACGTTGCTCAACATTATTTTGTTTGCAACCCCACAGTTCCTAAGATTGCTGATCAAGACTTTATCGGCTTCTATGATCCAATGACGATCCATGAAGCCAAAGTCCTTTATCCTTACATTGATCTAGAAAAGTTTGCCGATCACGCTGCTTACGGTCCTGCTGGAGCCTATCAGGCGGGCGCTTTAGAGAACGATCTAGCGCTCCATGCCCGCGACTCTACACCTGTACCAGGCCAAGGCGTTATCGCCTCTCAGGGCGCTGATAGATACTCCCGTGTGGTGATGCTAACCACAGCATGGATGCGTAAAGACGTTGACGGTGACGGGGAAGAAGAGATCATTGAATTGTGTTATTCGGGGTCTTATATTATTTACTGCAAGGAAGTCGATTTTATTCCCCTTGCTAACATGAACCCCAAACCCATTGTTGGTAACTTTTTTGGTTACTCTTTGGGCGAGCGCATGGTTCCCCTTCAGGAGTACGCAACCTCAATCCGCAGGGCTGAATTGGCCTTTGCTCTTCAGGCCAGCACCCCAAGGATTGGCGTTAATCCCGAATTTTTAGATGCCGAAGAAGTTCAGCGTGGCGTGTCTGCCATGTTTATTTTGGATCGTAAGTTTGATCCTAATAAGCATGTATTTGAGTTTGCACCGCTTCAAGGTAATCTGGCTTACGTCCAATCTTCTATGGAGCGATTTGATGCTGAGAAGATGGCGTTAATTGGCATGACTTCACCTGGGGACACGTTAAACCCTGAAGTTATGAAAGACGGAAATAGTGGGTTTAAGCTTCAGACTGCTATGGGTCCGAACCAATTGATCCAAGATGAAATGGTCAAGAATTGTGCCATTGGTTTGAAAGACGTTATTTATTTGGTTTGGAAGACCATGATTCAATATGCTGATGACTACAACATCCAGCAATTGGCCCATGTCTGCGCTGAAGATGCTGGTGGGTTCCTTGATGCCCAAGCCGTTGAGAGCTACCAATTTATCGACCGCAAAATGATCAGTTTGGATTTGGCTATGGGGTTTATGAGCGAAGAAAACCGCCTGACTCGCCAACAATTGATTACCGCTGCTCAACAGCAGTTTGGTCAAGCCATGATGCAAGTTCCACCCAATTTGCCTGAAATGTTCAGTAAGCTAAGACTGCCTTACGAAGAGACATTGCGCGTCTTGGGTATTAAGCATTTAGATTCTTATTTGCCGACCCTGCAAGAATGGACGCAAGTCATGCAAGCCAAGGCACAACAACCGCCAGCAATTGCCGACCAAGTTGAAACATCTAAGATGGAAATGAACAAAGCCAAGGCTCAAGAAACCATGATGAACACTCAGTTCATTAAGAAGAAAACAGAAGACATCGATACTGACAACATGTTTGAAGCATTGGCAGCATCAAGGGACAAACTAAGGGCTGTACAGATTGATTAAAGGAAGTAAATGAAAAGTCTACTAGAAAACGTCACAGGTTACTTTAATAAGCGAACCAAGTATTCAGACGCCAAAAGCACAAACCCTGAAAAACAAATTCAATTTATTGATAACGGGGAATGTGCTCAAAGGCTTTTAAAAAACACCGATTTTGCATTGATGTTCAATCTATACAGATTCAATCTGTTGGAGAGACTTGAAGATTCAAAAAGTGATGCCGAAAGGATAACTAACTCACATTACATATCTGGCGCTCGAGATATGATCGATTTCATTGAACTAACAGTATTTCTATCCAAAGGCGTTCAGTCTAAGATAGAAAAGAATTAACATTTATTAAAGAATAGGATAAACTTATGGTAGACGTAACCTCAACAGAGAACGGAACCCAACAAACTGGAGACCCAGTTGCAACCATAGCTGAGATGATTGCCGTCAACAGACGGAACAATCCTCAACCCAATGGTAGTAACCCACCTCCAGGTGGACAAGAGGAGGAGAAATCCGAATCCCCACAGGCGCAACCTGAAGATGGAAGCGAACCTGAAGAAAGCGTAAGTGAGACTGAAGAGCCAACAGATGAAGAAGTGGCAGAAGAATCCTCCGAAGGAGATAATTCAACTGTTAACTTCTTTGAATTTGCTGATGAAAACCCTGATTTGAAGTTTAAGATACCCAATAAGAACGCTGAAGGCGGTTTTGTTGAATTAACTGCAAAGAAGGCGGCCACGCTTCTTGGTCAAACAAGTGCTTTGGATGAAAATTCTCGCAAACTGAAAGCCGAACGGGCTGATTTTGAAGAGTATGAAGCGAAACGTAGGTCTGAATTAGACGGATTGCAAATTGGTTTAGAGTTAACAATTGCTCCACAACTGCAAACGGCAGCGGATGAGTTGATAACCCTTCAGCAATACAACCAGAAATGGGCGCAAATCCTGTCAGAGGCGGCAACACCTGCTCAACAATCTGAGGCGCAAGCAGCGATTGCTCAGAACAAAAGGTTGATCGAGGAAAAGTCCCAGTTCATTCAAGCGAATCGTCCTAAAGTTGAACAGTTTTATCAGCAAAGAACTGAATATGTTCGCTCAATGATTGAGCAAAATAGGCAGAACTTTACAGATAAGGAATTGGCCAACAAGGCTAACTTTAACGATCTTCGTGAAAAGATAGCCAAGGATTGGAAAGGTGCAAACCTAGCAGCCATCCCTGGAATACCGAATATTGATTTGGTATCGAGCGATGAGCAACTTTTATCACTTATTCGGGATGGTTATAAGTTCCGTGAGGGTCCTAAAGTGAAAAATGCAGGTGGTTCATTGGCGGCAGCAGGTAAAGTAACTGCTAAAGGCAAAACAACCATGCCCGATCCAACTGAAGAACTTCAAAAACGCGCTCAAAAAGGCGACAAGGGAGCGACTAGGGACTTATTAGCAACCATGCTTGCGTCAAACAAAAACAGACGTAAGTAACTTTAGGAGTATTTAAATGTCAACAATCACATCAACATCCCTTGGTAATGGTAACGGTAGCTATGCTACTGACATCGTTGTCAAGGATTTGGACTTAACTGTTTCTAACTACGTTAAAGACCGCACGCCTGTTACCAACATGGCTATGTCTAAAAAACGTAAAATCAATTCAACTTTGCACATTTGGCCAAATGACTATTTCCGTCAGCCTGGCTTGAATGCTAAGTTGGAAGGCGCATCTGTTGATTCATCAACTGCCGCTTCTAACACACGTTCTAACTTGGGTAACTATTCACAGATTTTCACAACTGTGATTGGCGCTACAGGTACTGCCCGTGCTGTTGAGCAAGCTGGTGGTGATCCCCAGGCATATCAAGAAGTCAAGCAATTGACTGAGATCATGTTTGACGTTGAGTTGCAGATGGTTCGTGCTGACGGCGCTTCTATCAAGTACGCTGGTCAAGCAGGTACACAACCTTCTGGTTCTTCTGGCGTTAACTCTGGCCGTAGATTCGGTTCATTGTTTGCCTTCGCTGGTACACGTTCTGGTAACGGTCTAAGCGGTGTAGACGTTCTCAACCTAGCAACTTCTGATAGCAATGACGTTACAAGCGGTGTTAGCACTAACACTCCTTTCAACGGTACATTGGCTAACGCTGGTTTGGGCTACTTCAGCTTTACCGCAAGTGCTTCTGGTGTGACTCTTCAGCAATTCAGCCCCTTCTTGTACAAACAATTGGTGACTACTGCTGAGCAGCGCTTCAACGCTAAGATCACTAACATGGTTGTTCCCACTTCAATGAGAACCCATATTTCTGATACTTTGCCCACAAGCCGTTCTATCAACAGGTTCAATCCTGCTGACAAAGGCGATACCATCGGTACCTACGAAGGTGACTTTAACTACACATACCAGATCGACGACGACTGGATTATGGACCAAACAGGTTCAGACAATACTTCTGTGTTGTTCTTGAATCCTGATGTGGTTCAATGGGGTTCACTCCGTGAGCTTGGCCCAAATAACGAAGTGTTCTCGAACGCTGACGCTTCTTTGGACCAGTACATCATGGAAGGCACATTGATTGTGCGTAACCCAGCTGGTGTGGCAGTTTTGGCCGCTGTTAGCCCCACAGGCGCAGCAGTTACCGCTGCCCGTGCATCTACACAGGTGAAGCGTTATCTAGCATAAGCTAGTTTCTGAAGAGGGTCCTCACGGGCCTTCTTTGGAAAGGAGCTAACGCATGGAAAAGTATGAAACAGATGAAATCAGCGAAGACTATTATTTAAAAGGTAATCTGGAAGCTGGTTTTGATGGTGTATTCCGTCAGAATGACAAACTGTTCAATGAAGTAAAATCGGGTACTTGGTCGCAAACATTCAATACAGCTAACCTAGATTACAAAGTTGGGGCTATTGATGGCGAGCGATATGTCCAATATACGCAGCACAACGTAGATGCCATCAAGGCTGACTGCAAGCAAAAGAGAGAGTTTTACGCCATTCACGGCACAGACAATCCCTTCTTTGCTGGTACGTTTCATGCAATGGAGCTACCCAAATGCTTTGCTCACGAAATTGAATCCAAGTACTTTAACAATCGGCCTTGGGAGTTGATTAAAAGGGACAAAAAAGACAAGATTCTTTTCTATGCTATTGTCAACGAATACTATTCAGATTTCGTTTGCCACCCTAGCGGAAAGATACCACTACCGTATAATCCAAGCATTCCGACCCGTTAAGGATTTTCAATGGCTCAATTCATCCAATCTGCTAATACTCTTGTAAGCCGTGTAGCATCTTGGGTAGGAGCCATAGCATCATCCACTAGCGTAAACGCATCATCTTACACTTCTTCCTCTGGTGTTATTGCAACCGCATCATCATTGGTTGGCATTCTTAATGTAGGGGATTTTGTTGGGTTTAATTTAACCTATCCTTTCACAGTAGTAACTTCAGTCGGATCATCTAGCATTACTGTTAATGACCCTGACTTGATTTGGAGTGGCGCTACCTACCCTACAGCCATCCTTAAGCTTCCTACCCAGTCCATTCTTGAGATTCAAAACTCCATTCAATTGGCTGAACTTAAGATGAGAACTGTTGAGTTGCCTGCTTTGCGTTCTAACCCTTACGACCCAACATCACCTTCCTATGTAACCACGGATTCACAGGGTTTGGCACCTATTCCTGCCGACATGAATTGGCCTATTTTGTTTTTCCAACAAACGCCAAGCTCATCTGTTGATCCTGGTAGTGTTGCTTCAGGGTTTGGTCCTTGGATTATCTATGACAGGGTTGGAGACAGAGAGATCATCCGCAGAAAGATGATTGACCAGCTCTACGTCAAGCCCTTTGGTGTACCAAGGGTAATTCGTGCATCATTTTCAGAAGTCGGCCCTAACTACGTCTTTACGCCCAATCCAGGGGCTAGTGTGCAGATTCTTGCTTACTACCAAAAGACCTTTCCTTTCCTTTTCAGCCCAACATCAGATTCATTGAATCCTATTGTTCAAAACAATGCTGTTTTGGCCACATTCCCTGAAGGCTATCTTTATGGCACCTTGGAAGCGTATTACGATAAAAACAAGAATTCTTCAGAAGCTGAAAAATGGAGAGCACGTTTTGACGAAGCTTATGGTTTGATTGAAGACCAGAACTTCCGTGATAAATGGAGAGGTGGCGACCAACACCTCACATCTGAGTTTCAGCCCCGTGACTATCGTTACAGTTTTAGGTGATCTATGGCAACAGGTGGCTTATACGGTTCAAGTCTTAGTGGTACGTTGGTTGCCCAGCCAGGCACGGAATCGGTTGGTCTTTATGGCAATTCGGTTCCTTATGGTGGCACTTATTTTGAGTGGTTTATCTTCAAAGAAAGTGCTACCGCTCCAGCGACCCCAACTGGTGGCTCTTGGAACTTTACAACCAACGTAGGAACGCCTCCTACTGGATGGACAACAGTACCCCCTGTAACGCCTACAAACGTTGTATGGGCTTCCATTACGTTTGTTAACAGTAAGACTGGGTCTACGTTTACTTGGTCGGCTCCTGCTAGTTGGGTTGCACCTGGTGTTTCTGGTATTTCAGGCTATTCTGGATATTCTGGTAATAGTGGCTTTTCAGGAAGTGGTACATCAGGATATTCTGGGTATAGCGGTCTAGGTTTGAGTGGCTATTCGGGATACTCTGGTTCTGGAATAAGCGGTTATTCAGGCTATTCTGGTATTAGTGGATATTCGGGTTATAGCGGTTCGGGTATATCTGGTTATTCGGGGTACAGCGGAGTATCTGGCGCTGGTTATTCTGGTTATTCAGGATATTCGGGTATCTCTGGGTGGTCTGGCATTAGTGGTTATTCAGGGATTTCAGGTTATTCTGGCTCTGGAATAAGTGGGTATTCTGGCTACAGCGGATCAGGTGTAAGTGGATATTCAGGTTATAGTGGCGCTCAAGGAACAAGCGGATATTCGGGTTATTCTGGTATATCGGGTTATTCGGGAGCTACGGGATCAGTTTCACAGATTATTGCTGGAACTAATATTACAATATCACCTTCAAGCGGATTAGGTGCTGTAACCATTAATTCTTCAGGCGGTGGTGGGTCAAGTCCTTCTGCTTATGCGTATGCTTGGTTTATTTCAAAATAAGGAAAACCATGTTAGTTCTAGACTCAATTCTTAAATCAATTACTGTTGCCATGTCAGGGGCGGCGGCCACCACAAACCCAGATTTTGTAACAGCTTACTCGGACGATACTGGATCATCATTTACTGAAGGTTCAAGCGATGGCGCTTTGAACGGGACAAGTCAAGTTACTTTGGTTTCTGCTCCTGCTGCATTAACAAAACGGCTGATCAAATCCATCTTCATTCAAAACAAAGATACTGCTGCCGTTACGATTACTGTTACTTTGAACAACAATGGCACCTTAAGAAACCTTGCCAAAGTTACCTTGCAAGTAGGCGATACTTGGTCAACAGATGGTGTTACCGATATAAATGGAAACTTCAAAGGTTTAGGCGTTTCTGGATTTAGCGGATTCTCAGGTATCAGCGGATACTCTGGATATTCTGGATATTCGGGTATTGGAACATCAGGCTATAGTGGCATTTCAGGATACTCAGGTTATAGCGGTATATCAGGCTATAGCGGTATTGCGAGCATGGTTTATCCAAGCGCTGGTATAGCAAATTCAACTGGTACTGCTTGGGGTACGTCTTATACAACCACAGGTTCTGGAACTGTTGTTGCATTGGCCACAAACCCCACATTTGCAAACATCCAAACAAACAGTTTTACAAGTACAACTCCCGTACTTTCATTCAATGCTTCCAATAGCCCAATAGCGGCTGGAGCAACGGTTTCAGGTAGTTACTTGCAGTTTGTCATGCAAAACAAGAGCGCTACTGCTGGCGCTTCTACCAATTACGTTTTGTCAAACGATTCTGGAACTGATTCATCTTATTATGGTGAGTTTGGGATGAACAGTTCCGTTTTTAGCGCTTCCACTCCATCTGATTTCTTTTCAATAAATAACAATATTTATTTTTCGGGCCATGATGGCGATATAACAGTTGGATCGGGTAATGGATTTAAAACATACATTGCTTGGGGAACAACAGGGCAATCTGCTCACGTTGTTAATGCAACTGGCGCATTGGGCTTTTCGACTAACTTAGGAACAACTCCTGCCTTATCTGGAACAACAGGATTTGGAACTTCTGGCCAAACCGTTTTATCTGGCGGTTCGAGTGCTGCACCTTCTTGGGGAATACTAACTGGAACTGGTGGTGGTACTGGCGTAAACAATGGATCAAACACCATTACTTTGGGTGGTTCATTTACTACTTCAGGCGCATTCACTACCACGCTGACAGTAACAGCGAGCACCAACGTTACCTTGCCTACAACAGGCACATTGGCCACATTGGCAGGTTCAGAAACGCTAACAAACAAGACGCTGACAAATCCAACAGTTACAAACTATGTTGAAACGCTCTATGCTCCAGCAGCTGGATCAGCATTTACTATTTCACTCGCCAACGGCACAGTACAGCAATTTTCATTGAATGCCAATGGAACACTCACATTGCCATCTAGCGTGGCTGGCAAATCGTTTACCATCATTGTGACTTACTCAGGTTCTTTTTCATTGACCTGGGCGGGTGGCGGTACTTTAAAATGGGCGGGTGGAACAACACCCACTTCAACATCTGCTAACGGTAAATATGACATCTTTAATTTCTACCAAGATGGAACTTCGACCTTTGGTTCTGTTTTCGGTCTAAATTTCTGATGAGTGCATTTAAAGATTTAACATCAAAGCGTTTTGGGCGTTTGCTTGTGCTTAGTCGTGTGGCTAATAAAGGCAAACAAACCATGTGGCTTTGCTTGTGTGACTGTGGAAAAGTTAAGCCTGTACAAAGTGGCGCATTAAACACAATGGCTACGACTTCTTGTGGTTGTTATAAATCAGAAATTATGATTAAAAAATCAACAACACATGGCATGTCTGAGTCAACAGAACATAGCATTTGGAGTGCCATGAAGAAAAGATGTTTTGATCCAAAAAGCACTGATTATTCTAGATATGGTGGTCGAGGAATAACTGTTTGTGAAAGATGGAAAGATTCATTTGCTAATTTTTATGCTGACATGGGTTCTAAGCCAGAAGGTTTTTCAATTGACAGAATAGACTACGATGGCAATTATGAACCTATGAATTGCAAATGGTCTACGCATATTGAACAGGCCAACAACAAATCAACTAATGCAAAATATGAATATGGAGACGAAATTCATACTATTGCTGAATGGTCAAGAATTTCTGGAATGCCACAAACCTTGTTAAGAAAACGACTAGTATCAGGAATGCCCATGCCTTACGCTTTACTCAACATTGATTACAGGGTGCATTCATATGTTTAGCAGTCGTAAAACATCAGCCCCAAGTGGTGGAGTTCTTCTTACTAAGTCTTTAAGATTAAGAAAAAGTGCCAATGCTTATTTAAATAAAACATTTGGCGGTTCAGCAACAAACTCAAGCAAATGGACAAAATCTTTTTGGTTTAAAAGAGGAATATTAGGTTATGTGCCACTTTTAACATCCCAAACTGTAAGTACTTCTGCAAATTATGGCATTCAATTTAATGCTGATGATACTTTTGCGTGGACATTTTCAAATACACTTTATATAAATACTACACAAGTTTTTCGAGATACATCTGCTTGGTATCATATTGTTTTAGTATGGGATTCTGGAAATGCAACCGCATCAAATCGAGCAATTCTTTATATAAATGGCGTACAAGTTTCATCATTTACTGTTGACAATAGATCGTCTGTTACAACTAGCCAAAATGCTTGGGGAACATCTGGTACGGGATATATTGGCAATAATGGAAGTACAAATGATTTTGATGGTTATTTAACTGATTTTTATTTTATTGATGGTCAAACATTAACACCATCTTCATTTGGATCATTTAGTGGAACTGGTGGAGTATGGCAGCCTATAAAATATACAGGCACATATGGTACTAATGGCTTTCATTTAACATTTACCAATACAACATCCACAACCACACTAGGTTACGATACATCTGGTAATAGTAATAATTGGACAACCAATAATATTAGTCTAACCGCTGGCAATACATACGACAGTATGAATGATGTGCCTACGTTGACAAGTGCAACAGCTAGTAATTATTGTGTGTTGAATCCTAATAATTTATATAGTACATCTACTCTTCCTAGTTTATCCAACGGAAATCTTGATGCAAGCATGACAGTCAATTCTGGTATTGCTTATGCAACAATAGGAGTTTCATCGGGTAAATGGTATTGGGAGGTCACTTGTAATACTGGTGGAGTATCGTACATGATTGGTATTTCCAAAAATGTTTTTCCTATTACTGATTGGCAAACAGTTAATGGTTTTGGATATTTTGCTTCCAATGGTAATAAGTATACTAATAGTGCAGGTGCTACTTATGGAGCCACATACACTAATGGAGATGTAATTGGTGTAGCATTGGATATGGATGGGGGGACTTTAACTTTTTACAAAAATGGAACAAGTCAAGGAACAGCTTTTTCTAGTTTATCTGGTACATATTTTCCAAGTTTGCAAAACCCAGGCGGCACATCAACGCAATCTTTTAATTTTGGTCAACAAGCATTTAAATATATCCCCCCATCAGGATATGTAGCACTCAACACATATAACCTACCCACGCCTACCATAGCACAAGGTAATTTGTATATGGATGCTACTTTATATACTGGTAATGGTGGCGTTCAAACAGTTACAAATGCTGGAAGTTTTAGACCAGATATGGTTTGGATAAAAAATAGAAATACAACAAATGATCATTCATTAAATGATTCTGACCGTGGCGCGGGACAAACATTATTTCCAAATACTAATGTTGCAGAAGTTAGCTATCCTACATATTTCACATCATTTAATTCAAATGGTTTTAGCCTGGCGTTAGGTGGAGGTATTTTTAATAGTAGCGGTAATTCGTTTGTTGCATGGCAATGGCAAGCGGGTCAAGGTTCTAACGTATCAAATACAAATGGTTCTATTACATCAACAGTAAGCGCAAATACAACTGCTGGTTTTAGTATTGTTAAATATACGGGTACAGGCGCCAATGCTACTGTTGGACATGGTTTAGGTGCAATACCTGCTTTACTTATTTTTAAAAATAGAACTACAGCTTCAACAGATTGGCCTGTAAAAACAAATCAATTATCGACTAATTCTTATTTGTTTTTAAATTCATCTGGAGCTGCTGCTACATTTTCTTCTTTTTGGCCTAATGACCCTACAAGTTCAGTTTTTTCAGTTGGTACAGACAATAGAACAAATGGTTCTAGCAATGCAATGATTGCTTATTGCTTTGCCACCGTTGCTGGATTTAGCGCATTTGGCAGTTATACAGGTAATGGTAGTGCAACAGGGCCATTTGTATATTTAGGATTTCAACCTAAATATTTGCTAATTAAACGTACAGATTCAACAAGTGATTGGTATATTTGGGATAGTGTAAGAAATACATTTAACACAGTTACAAACACTTTGTTAGCAGACTCGGGTGCGGCTGAAACATCCGCAAGTTCAGTTAATATTTTATCTAATGGATTTCAATGTGTGAGTGCTACTGTGGTCAATGTAAGCACAGGAAATTATATTTATGCCGCATTTGCATCTAACCCATTTAAATATGCCAACGCATTCTAAGGAGCAATAATGTTTGCAATCGTTCAAAACAACACAATTGAGCAACTGGTGCAACCTGGCACTCAGTTTACAGTCAACGGCACAACCTATTCGGACAACTGGTATCAACTAGCAACCCAAGAAGAAAAAACAAATCTTGGTATTATGGATGTGGTATTTGCTGAAAGACCCGATGACAAATACTATTGGGTTACAGAGTCGGCGCCAGTCATCAACGGCGGTGTAGTAGACATTGGGTTTACAACAACGCCTAAAGACTTGGCTGGCTTGAAATCTAATGCTACATCAGCAATTGATCAGCAAGCCTTTTCTTTGTTGTCTCCAAGCGATTACATGACCATCAAGGCATTGGAAACTAATACAACCATGCCAGCCAACTGGAAAACATGGAGAGAGTCAGTCAGGACAACGGCTGCCAATGCAAAGACGGCTATTACAGCAAGCACAGATATAGACACGCTAATTACTGCCAGTACAGTAACTTGGCCTCATGATCCTAATTATGTAGCACCCGTGGAGCCAACAACTCCCTAAATTTAAATTGAATTGGAAATGAATATGGATAAATTGGAATGGTTAGGATATAGAAGTAAAGAAGCCAATGAACTTTATCATGAAGTCATTGTTAATAACAGTTATGCTATAACGCCTGAGATTTGCAAAGATCGAGAGTTTATCGACATCGGTGCAAATATGGGCATGTTTTCTATACTTGCATCTACACTAGGCGCAAGTAAAGTAATAGCAATTGAACCAGTATCTTCTACCGTTGAAATACTAGAAGAAAACATTAAGCAAGCTGGCATACACAACATATTTGTTCACAAGAATATTGTTTCAAATGTTAGCGGTGAAACAGTAAAGATTGGCCTACAAGACAAGTGTGGCCACAATAGTGTCTACAGTCCAAGCGAAGACTACGAAGAAGTCAAAACCATATATCTTAAAGATATCTTAAATTTATTATCAACCGACAATATATTTTTGAAAATAGATTGCGAAGGCGGTGAGTACGATATTCTTTTAAATGCCGATCCTAAAGACATGGCTCGCATTACAAGTATCGCCATTGAAATACACGGGGAGCTTCACCCTACATTTAAAGGTTTCTGGCATATTCATAAAGCCCTGTATTCTTTTGGATACAAACCTATTCAACAAAATCAATTGAAATCGTGGAGCATTGACCAATTTGGCAATGCGTTCAATATTTGTAATTTACCAGTAAGTGAAGAGATTTGGATTAGAAATGAATAGTGTACTTTGCTCAATCGGTACTAGGGGCCGATACGATACAACCCTACCCCTTGCTTTGGCAGCCATCATTAATCAAACCAAGAAACCAGACAAGGTGGTTATCTTTGATGACAATGATGAGCCTAGAGACGTTCGGGAAGAACTGATCTACAAAAACTTGTTCCAAATGATGGACTTAAAGAACATCCAATGGGAATGGGTTTTTGCTCAAAAATCAGGACCCCATTGGAATCACCAGACTGCCAACATAATGGGCTACAAGTGGGTTTGGAGAATGGATGACGACTGCATCCCAGAGCCTAACGTCCTCAGAACTTTGTTGAGTTATGCCATACGCAAAGATGCTGGGGCGGTGGGTGGATCAATCCTGACACCTCCTTTGCAACCACAAATTTACCCTTGCACAGGCAAGATAACTGATATTTCTAAAGAACCCAATATTCAATGGAATTACATCCAAAAGGAAAAAGAGGTTCAACATTTACATTGCTCTTTTGTATATAGGGCTGGTATACACGACTACAACATTGGTTTATCAAGGGTAGCGCACCGCGAGGAGACTTTGTTCAGTTACGGGCTATACCAGAAGGGATTGAAGCTCTACGTCGTTCCTGATGCGATTACATGGCATTTAAAGAACCCCAAGGGCGGTATTAGAAGTGAGACTGACAATTCTCTGTATGACCATGACGAACAGATATTCCAAAACTTTATGCAATATAAGGATCACACGATTGTTGTTCTTAATGGCGGTCTAGGAGATCACATTGTGTTTTCTAAGATACTTCCTGAGATCAAGAACCCTTTGGTGTTCAGTTGCTATCCTGACATTGTCCCTGGCCACGCTATAGAACATGCTGAAAGGGGATTCGGTAGTATTGATCAATGGAATATTTATTTGAAGATGTCTCAATGGGATTGGAAAGGTACTTTGGAAGATGCTTTTA
>Ga0208497_1000133_pt1 | contig 41352 bp, 40 predicted proteins | sample CryBogCBE25Aug07_FD_184555 | JGI IMG/M metagenome (GOLD analysis project Ga0208497, IMG submission 184555) | Freshwater microbial communities from Crystal Bog, Wisconsin, USA - CBE25Aug07 (SPAdes) | ecosystem: Environmental > Aquatic > Freshwater > Lake | place: Crystal Bog, Wisconsin, USA...
GTTCTGCCGCGGTGATCTGCACGTGGCTGATGTGACTAGAGTTCCAAAGAGACTCGAAGATGGAGTTCGCAAAGCGCAGGACCATGATGTTCTGGGCCGTCTCTTTTCCAAGAAAGTGATCGATTCGAAAAGTGTCTTTCTCTGGAAAAACCTCGCCGACCAGACCGTTCAGCTCTCTTGCTGTTGCAAGATCCATCCCAAAGGGTTTTTCGACAATGATGCGGGCCCAACCTCCACGGAGGGCATCGTTTAAACCGCTGCTTCTGAGATGCCCCAGAATGATCGGAAACTGGTCGGGTGCCACGGCGAGATAGAAAAGCCGGTTTCCTCCGGTCCCTTTTGCGACATCGTTTTCCCGCATTTCCCGAGCTAGCTCGGAATATCCGCGTGGGTCGTCGAAGGCGCTCTGATTATAGAAAATTGAGGAGGCGAAATTATTCCAGAGTTCATCGTTGACTGGGGTGCGGGAGAATTTTCGGGTTGAAGTCTCCAGTTCCTTGCGGAACTCCTCGGTGGTTTTTTCACGCCTTGCGAATCCTCTGATGATAAGGGAGGGAGGGAGAGCCCCCTCGGCAGCAAGATTGTAAAGCGCAGGAATGAGTTTCCTGTGCGTGAGATCTCCCGTAGCCCCGAAGATCACCAGCGTGCAGGTTTCGGGAGTCAGTCGATTGGCAATGCCCTCCCGAAGGGGGTTCGCCGTTAGGATGTCATCCGGATTCATGGAGAGGATTGGAAATGAAAAGAGGGTTGCGCCGGCCAGTTCAACGAAGCCAACCGGGCTCCACCCTAGTCGGGCTGGATCAAGGCAGTGGGAATCGTGCGGTGAAGGTGGTGACTTCGACACGCAGCGAGGCAAGGGCTTCCTCGTCGTTGCGTGCCTCGAGTCCTGTGTGGATGAAATCAGCCACCTGCATCATCTCCTCTTCGCGGAACCCACGCGTCGTCATGGCAGGTGTTCCCAGTCGGATGCCACCCGTCTTGGTGATCGGCTCCGTGTCAAACGGGATCGCATTCTTGTTCACGGTGATGGCGGCCTTGTCGAGTGCCTCCTGAGCCTCAAGCCCATTGATCCCCTTGGAACGAAGATCGACGAGAAGCACATGGTTATCCGTGCCACCGGAGCTGATTGTGTAGCCGAGAACCGACAAACGCGCGGCGAGCGCCTTAGCATTATTAACGACTTGTCGCGCGTATTCCTTGAAGGAGGGCTGTAGTGCCTCGTGGAAGCATACCGCCTTGGCCGCGATCACCTGCATGAGGGGTCCACCCTGCACGCCCGGAAAAACCTGTCCGTCAATTTTTTTGGCGTACTGCTCCTTGCAGAGGATGAGTCCTGATCGCGGGCCGCGCAGGCTCTTGTGCGTGGTTGTGGTCACGAAATCGGCAAATGGTACCGGATTTGGATGAACGCCTCCAGCCACCAGACCAGCGATGTGGGCCATGTCGACGAAGAGATAGGCCTCCACCGAGTCGGCGATCTCACGAAGGCGAGCGAAGTCGATTTCACGGGGATAGGCAGAGGCTCCTGCGGTGATCATCCGCGGTTTTACCTCAAGGGCCTGCTTTGCTAGAGCGTCGTAGTCGATGCGACCATCGGCTTGGGAGACCCCGTAATGGGTAACCTCGTAAAGCTTTCCGGAGAAGTTGGCCTTGTGGCCGTGGGTAAGATGACCTCCGTGTGCAAGATCCATGGTAAGGATCCTGTCCCCCGGTTTAAGAACGCTGAAATAGACGGCCATGTTTGCTTGGCTGCCGCTGTGGGGTTGGACATTGGCATGATCCGCTCCAAAAAGCTCTTTAGCCCTCTCGATGGCGAGGGACTCAACGACATCAACATGCTCGCACCCGCCGTACCAGCGCCTTCCGGGATAACCCTCGGCATATTTATTGGTAAGGCAGGAGCCTTGTGCTTCCATCACGGCCTGACTCGTGAAGTTTTCGGAAGCAATCAGTTCGATGTGTTCAAGTTGACGGTGGTGCTCTGCATCAATGGCCTCCGCGATCTGGGGGTCGGTGACGGCCAGCGAGTTCAGAAGTGAGGATGATTTGGTTGTGTCGTTTGGCATGGTGATAGAGGATTGATCCACAAAAAGAAGGATTTGTGCGAGCGCGCTTTTAATGACATCGCGGCAGCGCTTGTAAGTTGCAGGTCCCTGCCCCATGGGATCCGGCACGTCTCCCTGGATTTTGGTAAAGTGTCCCACCAAATGAACCTTCTTGGAGTGAGATGGAAAAAGTTCTTCAATGAGGCGTTGGTGATTCCGCGTCATTGTGAAGACATGGGAAGAGTTCTCCAGCAACTCCTCGGTAAGTTGCTGGCTCCCGAAGGAGTTCAATTGAATACCGAATTCTGCAAGAGCGGAAACTGCTAGTGGACTGGCCGGAGTTCCTTTGGATGCGCTGACACCTGCGGAAATCACGGTAAGATCCTTCCTGTCCTTCAGAAGCTCACGCATCATCGCTTCAGCCATGGGGCTGCGGCACGTGTTACCGGTGCAGACAAAAAGGATTTTTTTCATGAATGACTTACCGGTAAGTATACGGATGCCGAAGATTTGTAAAAATAAGTATCTAAAAAAACGAAGTCAATGCGGTCTTACTGTCATGAGACGTTGGATTTTTTATAAAATAACATTTTCCCTTGAAATCGGTACGAATTGCCTAGGCGAAAAGGAATGGTTTTTTTTAGTGACAACTTTGATGCAATAGTGATAGATTTCAGTATTGATTTTTATGCAACGTAAAAGTGCTTTTTCCCGCAGGCTCCCCGATTTAGTCACCGAGGAGATTGTAACAGTCCTGATTGAAAATCGAAAGAAGCCACCTCTTGCTTGGGGAGTGATCTTTGAGTTGATGCACGCGAGGTTAAAGAAAAGGAACGCTGCCAGCGGCGGTGAGGAGATGCTCCGCCTCCGCGGGTACGAAAAACTCAAAAACCTTGTAGATCAGAACATGGTTGAGAAATTGGGGGGTAAAATCCCCGGACAAGCGAAATTCAAGGCAAAATCCACCATTGAAAATGCTCTTGTCACGGTTGAACCCGCTCCTGCAGGTGTTAATCCAGATGCTTCCAAGACTGATAAATCCAGCGCAAAGAAAGCGCCAACAAAGAGCGTCGTTTCAAAGGCAACTAAACCCACCGCCTCTACTGTCACGAAGAAAAAGTCAGTAAAAGCCGTTACTAAAGCAACTAAAGCAAAACCAGCCCCCAAAAAAGTGGCAAAGGTTGCAGCTAAAGTCGTCGCAAAAAATGGTCTGAAGACTGCTTCTAAGAAGAAATCGCGCTAATTCAAAATTCGTCGTTTTTCTTCAATCATTCGACTACTAGTTGGTGTGTATATTTATGGAGCCTGATGGTAACTACATTTCATTGCTGATCCACATCGTTTCGGCGGTAGGATTTGCCCTCACGACGTGGATTGGAAGCTTGTTGTTAGGCCGTATCGGAAGACGCACGGGAGCCAAGGATGTTGCCTATGAGTGCGGGATGCTTCCCGAGGCTGGAGCACAGCCTCGATTCAGCGTGAAGTTCTACTTGGTGGCAATGCTCTTCATCCTTTTTGATATTGAGATCGTTTTCCTTTATCCTTGGGCCGTTGTTTATCGTGAGTATCTATTGCAGTACGGCATTGGCATTCTTTGGACGTTGGTCACCTTCACGGCAATCCTTTTGGTTGGCTACATTTATGCCATCAAGAAGGGAGCTCTGGAGTGGTCCCGGTGATTTTTTATCAATCAGGGAACAGCTACTTTTCAAGAGAGAGTTTTCCTTATGGTTAAGGAAACTTGACCTCAAGTTTCGAGCAGGTATGGTTCATTTCCCAGTTTTTAGGAAGGGTGGCTGAGTCCGGTTTAAGGCACTCGACTCGAAATCGAACGTGGGGTTATTCCCACCGAGGGTTCGAATCCCTCCCCTTCCGCCAAATTCCCGAGCAACGTATTTGGGAGAATACTCCCTTTGCCGTCACCATTTTCATCTTAAGAAAGTGGCGATTGATGGGAACATGCTCTATTTTACGGCTCTAAGGAATTCTTGGGATGTGTGCCGTTTTTGAGTTCCAAAATAAGATTTTCAAGCCAGGGGGTAAAATCACTGCTCGCTCTCAACAAGGTGATGTTAATCACGTCTGGGCCGGCTTTGCCCGTCATGAAATTCTGGATTGGTGGCTCAAGCGCGGAGGGATCATACTTGATATCCATGCCGATTCGTTTGCCGAAAGATCAGATCAGACACGCCGTCTTATTTGGGACATTGTTCCTGAAAATCATGTCATTCGGGGGGTCCTTGATCTTCAGTCGTCCGATCATCGCATCAAGATTGTGACGAGATCCGCGACCAACGAAGAGACCAAGCATTTCCATCACCCTCGGATGCCGCTCCTTGCTCTACCGCTTTTTGGAGCAATCCCTCCTGAAGTCGAGGATTGGTCTTCGGCTAGGGAGTTGTTTTAGATCTTATGCCCTTGGCATGGAAGAGTTCGGTTTTTAGATTGTCAGACATGAATACAAGAATAGTCATCCCCATTTTTCTGCTGATCACACTTTCGTTCTTGATGCTTTCCTGTTCCAAGAAAAAGGAAACGGGAATCCCAGTGGGGCAATTTGCCTCCCTGACTGGGGCTCAGGCAACTTTCGGACAGAGTACGGATCGCGGAGTGCAGATGGCTCTTGAGGAGATCAACTCCTCGGGAGGTGTGCTCGGAAAACCGATCCGACTCATTACCAAGGATAACCAATCCAAGCCCGGAGAGACTTCCACGGTTGTGAGAGAGTTGATTTCACGCGACAAGGTCGTTGCGCTGATTGGCGAAGTGGCATCTGGCAGATCACTTGAGGCGGCCCCCATCGCACAGCGCAGTGGTATCCCGATGATTACACCCGCTTCCACGAATGAGAAGGTTACCGAGGCAGGCGATCACATTTTCAGGGTCTGCTTTATCGATCCGTTCCAGGGAACGGTCTGTGCGAAGTTTGCGCGCAAGCTTGGTGCCAACAAGGCCGCCATGCTGACAGATGTTTCCAAGGACTACAGCCTGGGGTTAGCCAAGAGTTTCAAAGCCGAATTCCTCAAGGAGGGAGGCGTGATCACCGGAGAGCAGAGCTACAGCGGAGGCGACAAGGATTTCAGTGCCCAGTTGACAGCGATCAAGGCGGGCAATCCCGATGTGATTTTCCTACCAGCTTACTACACCGAGGCGCCACTTATCATCAGACAAGCAAGACAGCAGGGGATTGCTGTTCCTTTCATTGGAGGGGATGGTTGGGACTCACCCGAGTTGGTGAGCGTTGGCGGGACAGCGGTCGAGGGATGCTATTTTTCCAATCACTTCTCCAGCCAGAGCACGGATCCCGAAATAGTTGCCTTTGTGGAGGGGTATCGTAAGAAATACAATCAGGATCCCGACGCCATGGTTGCTCTGGGATACGATGCCCTTCGCTTGCTAGCGGATGCCATGAAGCGTGCTGGGACAACTGATCCCTCAAAGGTCAATAAGACTATTGCTAGCACTAAGGACTTCCCGGGAATCACGGGCAAAATCACGCTCGACGATCATCGCAATCCCAACAAACCGGCCGTCATGCTCCAGGTGAAGAACGGTAAGTTTGTCTATGTGGAGAGCGTTGCTCCTTGATGTAAGAGGGAGCGGGTGGTGCTGTTTTTTATCGGCAACCAGAAAATCAGTTTTCTTAAGACAATGGTTTTTCTAAATCATGACGTCACTTTTGTATCATGTAATACTATTTACCAATCTGGCGGAATGACAGTGAGTCGATTGTGAGATCAAGCGACTTCTCGGCGACCCGTAGAAAGCCCTCCGAGGAATCCGTTAAGACGATGTCCAGACGCGGTGTATCGAGATGGATGGATCGAGGGATGTCTCGATGGTGAGTTTGTGAGGCAAGAAGTTCCCGGACTGCCAGCGCACAGTTTTCAGCTGAGTCGACGAGTGTCACCCCGGGACCGCAAATCAGTTGAATAGTTCGCTTGAGAAGCGGATAATGAGTGCATCCCAAGACCAGGGTATCGATTCCGTTGGCTAGCATCGGCTCCAAGTAGCGTCGGAGGATGACGCTCGTGACATCATCCTCATAGAGTCCCTCCTCGATCAGCGGCACAAGCAGGGGGCAGGCAGCCGATGAGACTGTGATCTCGCTGTCCAAGGTGCGGATAGCCTTCTCGTAGGCGAAGCTTCCAATGGTGGCCTTCGTGCCGATCACGCCGATCCGCTTGTTTTTCGTGGCCTTGACCGCGGCGCTTGCTCCAGGTTCCAGAACGCCGATGAGGGGAACATCAATCATGGGTGCCAGGATGGAAACAGCGAGAGCTGATGCCGTGTTGCAGGCCACCACAATCAACTTGGCACCTTCCCCGATGAGATGCTCCGAAATCTCACGGCTATAGCGGATCACGGTCTCGGCACTCTTTCCACCATAAGGAACTCTAGCGGTATCCCCAATGTAGAGGATCCTCTCAAGAGGGAGTACACGGCGTAATGCCTCGACCACGGTCAATCCCCCGATACCGGAATCAAAAACCCCGATGGGAGCATCTGCAACATCATGGGAAGGGGTGTTGGATTGCGATGGCATGCCAATGTTGATCATGACTTCATGTAATTTTCAAATTGTTGCTGGTTTGCGCAAGGAGGATTAACCCAATCCGTTTTTTGAGCGTTCCATGATTTTCACGGTAAAAAAGATGAGGGAATGGAGATCGTGTCTTCCAGTGTCTCCTGCGCCCAGAAGCTCTTTTCCAAGGTTTGTTGGTAGCCGTGTATCAATACCTCGGCGCGGATAGCGTGGGGTTCCTCGTTTCCCCAGGTCGCTCGGATCACAAGATTCATCCCCTTGACGAGTTCCATAGGAGCACGGTATTCGCCCGGTGCAATCAGATTTTTTTCAGTAAGGATGATCCGTCCATTTTGGATGACTTGGCACCGGTTTGGCATGGGGAAGGCGTGAAGGAGAAGTGTTGCTCTTAAGGCGGTTCGATTCAACGGAGTGGGGGAGGGGGCTGTCGCCAAGGATTGATCTGCAGATAACTGTGTCTGCAACGCATGCGAGTTGATGGCTAGATGGTGGATGGACCAAAACGCCGAAAAAAAGACCACAGAGACAAATCCCAACGAAATCAAGGGATAGGCCTTCATAACTTGACTTGAAGTTTAGAGGTCGTCGTCGGAATCAGTCATTCCCTTGGTGACGCCGCGCAACTTCGCCTCAATGAAGGCGTTCAATTCACCATCCATCACCCCTTGGACATTTCCGGTCTGAACACCGGTCCGGTGATCCTTCACCATCTGGTAAGGCTGAAAAACGTAGGATCGGATCTGGCTACCCCAGGCGATTTCGCCCTTCTCGCTATACTGACGATCGAGTTCTGCACGCTTCCTGTCAGCCTCAAGTTGGTAGATCTTCACCTTAAGCATGCGCAGGGCCATGACCCTGTTCTTGAGTTGGCTGCGTTCGGCCTGGCAGGCCACGACGATACCGGTTGGAACGTGGGTCATTCGCACGGCCGTCTCGACTTTATTGACATTTTGGCCGCCCTTTCCGCCTGAGCGGTAGGTATCCACCCTGATGTCCTTTTCCTCGATTTCGATCGGTGCATCCTCGATATCTGGATTCACATCGAGGCTTGCAAACGAGGTGTGACGTCTTTTGGCGGAATCGAATGGCGAGATGCGCACCAGGCGATGAACTCCGCGCTCTGTCTGGAGATATCCGAAGGCATAGTCCCCCTTCACAGCCAAGGTCACCGACTTAATGCCTGCTTCCTCCCCCTCCTGAATATCAATGACGCTTGCCGTGAAACCGTTACGCTCGATCCAGCGCTTGTACATTCGCATGAGCATGTCGGCCCAGTCACAGGACTCGGTCCCTCCGGCGCCTGCATTGATGGTGATAAAGGCATCGTTTTTATCGAATTCGTTTGAGAGAAGCTGGCGCAGTTCGAATTTTTCCAACTCGGCGGCAATGGAGTGATACTCGCTCCAGACCTCTTCAACGGCCTTGAGTTTGGCGGCGCCATCCGATTCCTCCATGGCCATTTCCTTCAGGATCACAAGGTCATCGGCCCGTTGTTCCATCTGGGAGAGGGGGCCAAGCTTGGCCTTAATTTGAGAGACCCGCTCCATATCTTTCTGAGCGGATTCCCTGCTGTCCCAGAACCCGGGCTCAGTCATACGGCCTTCTATGGCCGAGAGTTCATGTGCCAGTGCGGGGGAGTCAAAGAAACCTCCGCAGAGCACCGAGACGGTCGGCGAGGGCAGAGGCATCCAAAGTAGAGAGATCGCTAGAGTCGGACATTAAAGATCTGAATAGAGAAGCGTGAAGGCTTGATTCCTATAATCAGGGGCGGGTATGCCCCGAAGTGGAACTTAAACGAAAAATGGTTTCACCCGGTTTCATCATGTCGAGTTTGTCACGCGCTATGATTTCGAGATATTCCCTGTCGGTTTGTAGAAGGTGAACCTCCCGCTTTTTTTCCATGGTAAGCTTTTGGAGTTCAATGAGATGAGTTTTTTCTTTTACAAGGTCTCTCTTCATTTCGGAAAGGCGGATCCATTCAGGATAAAAGGTAAATCCCGCCGTTAAAAGGGCGCAGAAGACAATCATCACCGTGACGACTCTCATCGCCGTTGGGAGCATTTCTGCTCCAGAGCGGCGGTGTGGGTGCGCGGTCCGAATGTTTTGACTTCCAGTCATTCCTTGCCGTTTTACCATTTAAACTTTCCGCCGTAAACTGCATCTTCACCGAGTTGCTCTTCGATACGGAGAAGTTGATTATATTTGGCAACGCGATCAGTACGGCAAAGTGAGCCCGTCTTGATCTGCCCGGCGTTTGTCGCGACCGCAATGTCGGCTATGGTGGTATCCTCGGTTTCGCCCGAGCGGTGGCTGATTACCGAGGTGTAGCCGTTCTCCTTGGCGAGTTCGATGGCATCGAAGGTCTCCGTCAGAGAACCGATCTGGTTGACCTTGACCAAAATGGAGTTTGCCACACCCTTCTCGATTCCCTTGCGGAGGAATTCGACATTCGTCACAAACAAATCATCACCCACGAGCTGCACCTTGTCACCAAGGGCCTCGGTTAGGAGTTTCCAGGTGGACCAGTCATTCTCGGCACATCCGTCCTCGATCGAAATGATCGGATACTTGGCGCAGAGTTTCTTATAGTAGGCAACCAGTTCGGCACCAGTTCGGCGGCTGCCATCGGATTTCTTGAACACGTAGACTTTTTTTGCCGCGTCGTAGAACTCGCTGGAGGCGACATCCAGGGCAATCGCGATCTGTGAGCCAAGTTTGTACCCTGCCTTCTCAATCGCAAGCGAGATGGAGTCAAGGGCATCCTCGGCACCCTTGAGCTTAGGGGCGAACCCACCTTCGTCACCGATCGCCGTGGAAAGACCACGATCCTTCAGGACCGCCTTGAGGGCGTGGAAGACCTCGGTACCCGCGCGGAGAGCTTCGGAAAATGAAGGGAGTCCCTTGGGGATGATCATGAACTCTTGAAAGTCGATCGGAGCATCCGAGTGGGCACCTCCGTTCAAGATGTTCATCATCGGCACGGGGAGAACCTTGGCGTTGGGGCCACCGAGGTACTTATACAGGGGAAGGCCGAGCTGGGCCGATGCCGCCCTTGCAACGGCCATCGAGACCCCGAGGATCGCATTGGCCCCGAGTTTTTTCTTCGTGGGTGTGCCGTCGATCTCAAGCATCACCTTGTCGATGGTTATCTGGTCGAGTGCGTTGTATCCCACGAGCTCGGGAGCGATGTGCGTGACCACGTTGTTGACGGCCTTGACCACACCCTTGCCAAGATAGCGGCCTTTCACCCCGTCACGGAGTTCGACGGCCTCGTGTTCTCCGGTCGAGGCTCCGCTTGGGACTGCGGCCCGGCCGACGGCTCCGCCAGCTAGATGAACATCCGCTTCAAGTGTGGGATTTCCCCGGGAATCAAGGATTTCGCGGGCGTGAATGGCTGTGATGGTCGTGTCGTTCATGTCTAGAATGTTGATAGTGCTGTGAGTGGGAATTGATTGAAGCGGATCGTGGCTTGTTATCAGCTTAGCGCCACTTAAGCAACTGTTGTGCCGAGAGCTTCGATTTCGGTGAAGGGAAGGATAGTGGTGATTTTGACCGAACGGCTTCCATTATCGGCCGGGAGATCGACTGATTCCCCGATTTTCTTGCCGAGGAGGGCCTGACCGATGGCAGCCTGATAGGAAACCCAACCCTTTTCAGGGACTCCATCCCATGCTCCCAAGATGCTGTAGGTCTCTGGCGAACCGCCGTCCAGAGGCTCTACGGTCACCACCGTGCCGATCGAGACCAATCCCGTATCAACATTCTCGAAGTTGGTGCCGCGGGCGTTATTCAGCATGAGCTCGAGTTCGCCTTTCTGGCGGTTCAGGACAGCCTGCTGCTCCTTGGCAGACTTAAACTCAAAGTTTTCCCGGAGATCCCCATAGGATCGGGCTGTGGCGATGTCGCGGATATTCTGCGGGATGAGGACCTTTTCAATATGTTCCAACTCCTCCTTGCGGCGCTGGAGACTGGCCCAGGAGACAACAAGGCTCTCGGATCGCTCGCTTGGGGCCTCCTGATCATTGGTGACCAGAGACTCGAGGCCCGGATGAATCTTGAGGACCCTTGCCAGGAGTGAGCGGCGGTTGAGATCTGTAAAAACAGGGCTGAGCATGATTTTGCGAATGGCAAGCCTGGCGGAATCGTTTTCGGATTTCCCCAACAGGTCGGCAACGAGTTCACGATCCTCAAAAAGGAACTCCTCGAGGCGCTTGCTCTTGATGTCGGCATGAAGGTCTGCCTCCATTGCCGCCAGAATGGCTGCAAAAAGCTCCTCGTCCACCAGTTCGGGGAGGGCCTTGTGACGGTCCTTACACAGCCAGAGTGTGAAGTCGGAACTTGCGGAGCGCTCGCGGATCATCCTGCGCGCGTGGTCGGCAAAGACCTCCCTTTTTTCCTGGGCCACGAAGAGTTTGAGAATCTCGCTACTGAGGCGTGGTTCGGAGGTGCGAGTCAGGCGGAGAGCTTTCTCCTCCCAGTTCTCCGGGAAAGCTGCAGGGAAGGCTTCAAGGACTCGACCGTACTTTGAAGCAGGGATTTCGCCGAAGATGTCGCTCAGCTTGTAAGGTGCTTCAGAGAGGAATCCCCCCACGCTGGGCGCATCGGAAGAGGGCTTGAGGGATTCATGACGCGAGCAGATTTCATCGCGGATAATGAGAAGCTCGATGGCCTTGGCCACGTGGATCTTGCCCCCGCGCTTGGCGGCTTCCTCAACTTCATTCGCAAGGGATTGGAGTTCCTCGACCTCCTTGGCAAAGTCGTTGAGAGACTTGAGAGCGACATCTAGGGCCGCCACCTGATCCTTGGGATGACGGGCTGCGCGGAACTGCTCGATCAGGCGCTCGTGGGGATTCTGAGAAGTGGACTGAAGGACGATAGGATCGCCTTTTTTTGTGGGGATCTGGAAGTGACCATCCGTCTTAAGTTTCTTTTTCGTTGCATCGAACCACTTCTTGAACCCCGCGGCATCAAAGACCGATGGTACAAGGGCGGCGGCGATCTCATCATTGGTTGCCGCGCCTCCGTGATCCGAGAGGATGGCACGGACTAGTCCGACCGGATCGGTTGAGGCTTGGGCCTTCACTTCAGCAGCGTCCAAGGCAACGCGGGCCAGAATGTGGGCGGGGGGAATGAAGGAGAGAGTTTCCGCCGCATACTGAAGCTGCATCGGATGACCCTTCTTGGTGACGAAATCAATGGTGATCTGGCCCATGATCAACTCCCATGAGGCGATCCGGCCAAACCCCCAACTGCGATGGGTGCAAAAGGCTCCCGGAGAAAGTTTGGACAAGGATTCTGCTGCGGCCGGAGTTATCTTTCCGGCCTCGATGTATTGGTTTAGTTCGTCGCTCATTGGAGCTGGGAGACTAATCGTCGCTTTCGATCTAGGGAAGCGTTGAATGGAGATGATTTACCGGCGGCTCCCTTGAGGTCGATTATTACTCAAGATTTTTCACCAAAAAATCACAAAGAGCATCACGGTCATCAAGATGGGTGAGAGTTCCTGATTTTCCAAGAACGCCGAAGCCCGATCCATAAGAAGGGCCATTCACCACGCACGCATGGATCCCACATTTGGAGATTTGAGAGGCGCCCGCGTTCAGCGCTTTCTCAATTGACGGGAGGGTGTTTTTACCATCAAGAATGTCGGAAGATTCGAATTTCCACCCCGTGACCTTGGCTCTGGGAAACCAACCTGACATCAGGGGAAGAAGTTTTGGAGTTGTCTCAAGGGTTAGGTGGAGGGATCCGTTGCTCGTTGGGATTTTTCCACTGCCTCCACCCGGCAAATAAAAGTCGCTGATGGCAGCTGCATGAAAAACGGCATCAATGGATTCTTCCTGCGCAAGCTTTGTAAGCTGCACCCTGAGATTTTCCGTTGTTGTGAAGGGGATAACACGCCCACCCTTTTCAAGTAAGGGGGTGATCGGGAAAGTTGAGCCGGCACCTCTTAGAGTGATCACATGATGTCCGCATTCAATCAGTTTTAGTGCTAATTTTGTTCCCAGTTCTCCCGTCGAGCGATTACTGATGATCCGCATGGCGTCCAGAGGTTCTTGGGTGGGGCCCAAGGTGACAAGAATATTCATGGATGGGATGTGATTAGTTATAAAACGGACATATTGTCAGTTCTGATATGTTGGAGGATGCGATAAATAGTAGTCGGATTCTTCCAAAGCGCACCTCATGGCGCAATAGCCAAAGTGCCCTTGAGGTACTTCCCGATAATGTGCTCCACCCCAAATTTCGCAAAGCGACTTAAGTGACTCTGAAGGAGATAAACGGTCATATCTACCTCCGATTATCGTGATGCGACGGGGGGCGGTCAAAGGGGTGACTTGAGTAGGGGAACTGAGGTGGGCGTGACGAGCGATGAGATCTGGGTAAATTTTGTTTCTAAGAAGTAAAGCGGACATCATGGAGCTTGCAGGGCTCTTGAATGTAGCGTGCCGCACATCGGCCACTGGTTGTAAGAGGATCGTGAAGTCGGTGACTTCAAGCGAGAGGCTAAGGGAGGCGACCCATGCCCCATAGCTTGTAGCCAGGAGGGCAATGCGAGTGGATCCTCGTTGACGGGCCCAAGCCATGATTTGCCTCAGCTCGATGACCGATTGCCTCAGAGTCTCTGCGTTTCTTATCAGATCGGAAGTGATGGTAAGTGCACCATTCCAGTACCCTTTTGCTCGCCGGGTATAGTGGTAGGGAAGATGCGGAAAGACGACATTCCACCCCTTCTTGTTAAAACGCTCTGCAATCCGGCGATACCCAAAGTCATTGGCCGACATCAAAGAGTGAAGGAGAATGAGTGTCGGCGCCCCTGATGGTTTGTTGATCTCGTAGAGACGCGCTCGTGCCGTATTATTCTCCGAGTGAGGGCTTTCCATAGGAGAGTTCCAGGAAAGAAGGTTTCCATCCCTTCTCCATGCCGGAGGTATTAATGTTTGATTCTCTTCTGGTATTGCATAAAAACTCCTGTGATCCTGACGTTCGCACTCCCTTAGGTAAGAGTGGAGTTTTTCCAGACTCACTGTGTCATGGCGCAGTTGCCATTGGCAACCGTTCATCATGGCGCACATGATGGCATCCATTCCCACGTGGGCTATTCTGTTGGTAAGTGCAATCAAGTGCGCTCTCCTTTCCTGTGCTGGGGTGACTGAGGTAAATCCTCCGATGATATTCCGAATCGCTCCACAGCCTCCTCTTTCATTGACGTGAAGGCCTTTGCAAGTTCTAAGGCAAAGCGCTCCTTTGTTCCCGTTTGGTGCGCATCTTCCTTCGGTGGCTCCACAGCATCACCAATCAGCAGATAGATGGAGGTGCGACGCAACCAGTTGGCCGGTTTGTAGAGACGGTCACTTCCGATCAAGACGCATGGAATCACGGATACTCCGGAGTGCATGCTAAGGGCAGCAAGGCCCGGCTTCATTGGTGCTCCATTGAGGATCGACCACTCTCCCGTTCGTAGTCCCCCTTCGGGAAAGATGCCAATGACCCGATGGTCTGCCAATCGGTGAAGGGCATTGCGGAGCGCGGTGCGATCCGATCCGTTGCGGTTCACGGGGATGCAATTTAGCCAGGTGAAGAAATGCTTTGACCAATAGGAACGAAAGATTTCCTCCATGGCCAACCAGTCGATGCGCCGTGGGAAGAAACCACTGATAATCGAGGGGTCGAAGTGGCTGATATGGTTTGAGGCCATAATCAGCGCCCCCTGTCTGGGAACAGGAGCTATTTCAACAACGCGAACCCTGCAGGTGAGAAGGAAAAGCAGGCGACCTGCCTTGATAACAATCCAATGGAGGAGTGAGCGCCATAACCTTTTCGGGAGGCTGCCGCAGGAGTGGTGTCGAACAGGTTTTCGGAGTAAGGCTGCTGATGCCGGATGAATCGCCACGGGAGTCAGCGGTTGGAGTGCCAAAATTGATGAGTGAAATGGCTCGCTGCGATCCTAGACCTTCTCAAGGAAGTAAGAGCGCTGCTTCCCGCTGATCGGGCGTCCCAGTTTCTCCAGAACAAGGAGCATGTCTTCCCAAACCTTACGTTTCTCGGCGAGGGTCTGGTTTCGGAGAAGGTAAGCCGGATGATAGGTTGGCATCAGGGGAACGCCGTTGTAGTCGAGCCACTTGCCCCGCACATCACGCATGGTTTGAGGCTCGCCGAGCAGGCCCTCCACAGCAGTGAGGCCGAGTGCCACGATCACTTTCGGCTTGATGAGTTCGATCTGCTGCTTGAGCCATGGAAGGCAAGTGGCCATTTCGGCAGGTTTCGGCTTCCTGTTGCCCGATTCTCCCACCGGCATGTCGGGACGGCATTTCAGGACATTGGCGATGAAGATCTCCTCCCGCGTATATTCCATTGCGCTGATGATCTTGGTGAGAAGTTGACCGGCCTTCCCGATGAAGGGTTCGCCTTGAAGATCCTCTTCCTCGCCCGGAGCCTCACCGACAAAAAGAAGTTCTGCAAAAGGGTTTCCCACACCGAAGACCACCTGGGTCCTGCTTGACACAAGGTGAGCACAATGAGTGCAGTCGAGGATCTTACGTTTGAGGATTTCAAGTTTTGCCAGCCGTCCGTCATCTTCGGAGGTTAGAACGAGCGGAGCTACGGCAACCGACTTCAGTGCGGCCGGGGCGACCTTTCCAGTGCTCTCAAACGAAGCGGGAAGGATTGCTTGCAGCCTTTGGAGGCTTGCCTGCGTGGCTTTTGGGGCGCGACGGAGATTTTTTTTCATACCCTGTAGGATCGGTAATGCCGTCTTGAGGGCTGTCTGGAATTCTTCTGCATTAGAACTCATGGGCGTGAGTTTGTCTTTGGAGGAGGGAGGGGAACGAGTCCAAAATCAGCCGGGAGCGGTGCCTCGAAGATCATCGGTTCACCCGTGCGGGGATGAACGAACTCGAGCTTCCAGGCATGGAGGAGATGGCGTTTGAAACTATCTCGTTTGCCGTAGAGGGGATCCCCCGCAATGGGGTGGCCCAAGTGCTGGAGATGAACCCGGATTTGGTGGGTGCGCCCCGTATGAGGCATGCAGGCGATCAATGTCCATCCATCGCGGGTGGCCAACAGTTCGTAATCCGTCAGCGCATCACGTCCCGAAGGGGGGCGCCTCGGCGTCATTTTCTGACGCTGAACCGGGTGTCTGCCAATTGCCAGATCGATGGTTCCTTTCACGTGACGGGGCCTTCCGCGAATGATGGCCAGGTAGGTTTTTTTTACCTGTCTGGCTGCAAAACACTGCGAGAGGGCTGCGTGCGTCTGATCGTTCTTGGCCACCACGATGCAACCCGAAGTCTCCTTATCAAGTCGATGAACGATTCCGGGACGATGCTCCTCGGAACCTGCCGAGAGGGTTCCTCCGTGATGGAGCAACGCATTCACAAGTGTACCCTCTTCGTGACCTGCTCCGATGTGAACAACCATGCCTGCGGGCTTGTTGACAACCAGGAGATCTTCATCCTCGTGCAGGATGTGCAGGGGAATGTCCTCAGGGTGAGCCCCCGCCGGTGGTTTGTAGGGCTCCTCCACCACACGGAACACATCGCCCGGGTTGACTTCGTCGCTACTGCGTACGGGAGAGCCCAGCAAGGTCACCCGTCCTGACTTTACAAGGGACTGTATCTTGGAGCGGGAGAGTTGAGGGAGACGTCTCACCAAAACCATGTCGAGTCGTTGACGTCGATCCTCCTCCGTGGCGGCGATTTCGTGGACTGCTGGATCGGTCATAGGATTGGCGGTTGCTGGCTGTCGTAGGCTAAGGTTTTGAAGAAGGATGGCTCCTGCGGGGAACATGGTCAATTGATGTCATCCGGAATGTTCCAGAACTCTTGATTCCCATCCGGCTTGGTGAAAGCCTGTTAGCCGTGTATTGTTCCCTTTTCAACCGTAAGCAACCGAGTCATCAATGAGGCTGATCAAATCCACACTGTTCCTTGGCGTTCTGACGGGCGCCCTCTTTTCCCTGCTCTATTTTTCGGGTGGTCTTGAGGGAGTGGGCGGTTTTTGGAAGGGCTTGATACAATCCCAGTGGCAGGGTGTTGCCGGAGGATTGCTCATTGGAACCTCTCTGTTTCTGGAAATTGCCGTCATATGGATCGCCCTTCAGTCATCGCGCCAGGAGACGGTAACTATCGTGACGATGATTGCGATCCTGTTGTTGGGAGCGTCTCTAGTGGCCAATCTCTACAGCTCTTACTTCAATCCTGTTCCCGGGATCGTTGCGATCCTGCTTGCTCTTGTGTCCGTGCTGATCTTTGAAAAAACCGACACCGGATCCCGGGAGCCCGTGTTACGCAGACTCTTCGGGCACCGCTTGCGCGCCGATATTTTCAGGCGTTTAGTGGATGGCGGTCTCGGTGTTGATTTTCCGGGAGAGCTTCACGAGGCCTCCGTGCTGGTCTGCACCATTCACAACCATGTCGATCTCATGGAGTCGTTAAGCGCCTCGGATTATGTCTCCCTGATGAATATGTACCTGCGCACGGCCTCCGACTTCCTGGTCGATGTGGGAGGCTATCTTGACGAATGTTCGGGAGAAAGCATACGCGTCATCTTTGGCGTGCCCCTACCGGTGAAGGGGACTTTCAATCACGCCTGCAAGGCGGCACGTGCCGCCCTTGATCTTGTCTCTCGCTTGGAAGATCTCAACCGCGAGTGTGATGCCCATTGGCAGAAACGCCTTGATTTCCGGATCGGCCTGAACTCTGGGGGGATGATTGCGGCTGCCTATGGTGGCGCCCGAATGGGACGCTTCAGTGTCTCCGGTCCCGCCGTGGAGTTTGCCCGCCATCTCTCCGCGGCCTGCGCGCAATACGGATGCAGGATTCTCAGCGGTCCCGCGACTTACGAATTGGCCTCCGAAAAGTTGGAGGGACGTCCGATTGATTTGCTCCAGCGTGCCGGGAGTCGGAGGCGGGTTGAGTTGTACGAATTCCTTGCTGCCAAGAATGCACTCTCCCCGGAACGCGAGCGCAGTCGTGATCAATTCTGGAAGGGCGTCATCTACTTCCGCGAACGAAAATGGGCGGAATCCATCAGCGCATTTTCCTCAGCCCGTATACCCGGGATTCCCGATATGGCTCTTGATCATTATCTCGAGAGGGTTGAACGCGCCCGACGGGGTGAGGATGAACCGACCCCCGAGCGGGCACTTCTGGCGGAAGCGGTGTGAGGAAAATGGCTTTCAGACTCGATGGCATCCTTCTTTCTGTTTTTTCATTCTGACCTTAAAGCCCTCAGCATAAAACGTTAACAGCCACCCGATCCTGTGCCTCTCGACTATCCCGACTCCTTCCGTGAACTGGTCCGTCAGTTTCGACGACTTCCCGGTATCGGTCCTCGAAGCGCCGAGAGAATCGCGCTCTGGATCCTTCGTTCTCGCGATGCAAAGCCTGAACAGATTGTTGCCGCGATCTCCCGGGCTCATGAGAAGCTGACAACCTGCAGACTTTGCGGTTTTTTTGCTGAGCAGGAGGAGTGTTTTCTCTGCCTTGATGAGGGGCGATCCGGGCGCGAACTATGTGTCGTCGAATCACCAACCGATATCCTTCCCCTTGAGCGTACGGGTGTCTTCCGAGGCCGTTATCACTCGCTGGGGGGGAAGCTCTCCCCGTTGGATGGGATCGGTCCCGAACAACTCAGGATTGCCGAGTTAATCGAGAGAATCGGTGAGGAGCGTCCCTCGGAGGTGATCCTCGCACTGGGGGTCGATGTTGAGGGAGAGGCTACCTCCCATTATCTTGCCGAGATGCTTGCACCGACCGGTGTTCATGTCACCCGCATCGCCCAAGGTTTGCCCGCCGGGGGAGGGGTCGAGCATGCCGATCAGATAACGCTGCACCGGGCTCTGGCGAATCGTGGCGTGTATGGACAGCGTTAAAATCATGATTCCTTGCCGATCGTTCCTCTTAAACGTCTGCCTCTTAGTAAGTTTTTTGGTCACGGTTTTTCCAAGCCGTGTGATGGCCTCAGTTGATAAAAGTCTCAATCCGCTGGTTATCCTGATGATCCAGAGGCTTCAGTTGTCGCGTGAGGTGGCTTGGAGTAAATGCCGGGAGGGTATTCCGATTGCCGATCCTGCGCGTGAAGCCCGGATGCTGACGGAGTTAAAAGCAGTTGGATCAATGGAGGGGCTCTCAGCTTCAGAGGTAACAAGATTCTTCATCCCTCAGATTGCCGCCTCTCGCCGCTATCAGGAGGAATTGATCGCGGGATGGCGCTCGGGAATAGATGTTCCCAAGTTGAAACCGCTCGACCTGACAACTGAGATCAGGCCCAAGTTGGATAGAGTGAACCGCGAAATGCTCCGCCAATGGCGTCCTCTCTGTCGTACCGCTCTTGACTGGGCCGACCGTGCTGAAGCAGAAAGAATGCTCCGGGACCGAGGAATTCCTGTCGAAGTGGCACGGATTGCTGTCCGTCCCCTAGGCAGTCAATAGGGGCAGTAAATATCCCCTCCTCTATTATTTCGCAGAGGGATTGAGATGCTGGAAATGATTCTTTCGGGGCATTCCCTCAGCGTGAATTTTTTTCTCCGTTTTCACTACGAACGTTTTAAGATGTTCCCCCATGGCTACTCCTAAGATTGATCCCTCCCTCCATCAGGAGCGCAAGCCCGACTGGATCAAGGTTCGCCTACCTTCCAACCCTGTTTTTTTCTCTACCAAGGCGATGATCTCGGATCTTCGCCTGCACACTGTCTGCGAGAGTGCCCAGTGTCCGAATCGCTGGGAGTGCTGGAGCGGCGGTACGGCAACCATGATGATCGCCGGTGACCGTTGCACCAGGGCTTGTGGCTTCTGTGCTGTCGACACAGCCAAGCCTTTTCCTCTTGAACATGATGAACCCGAGCGTGTTGCCGAGGCTGTCCGACGGATGAAGCTCAAACATGTCGTCATTACGGCCGTTGCCCGTGATGACATCCCGGATGGAGGTGCGGAGCATTTTGCCCGTACCATCCAAGCGATCCGTGACATGGATGGCGCGATCATCATCGAAATTCTCACTCCCGATTTCAACGGCAAGGACTCTTCGCTGCATACGGTCATCGATGCGGCACCGCATATCTTCAACCATAATCTCGAGACCGTTGAGCGCCTCACTCCGATGGTTCGTTCCCGTGCGAAGTACCGCCTCTCTCTCGACTTTCTCAAGAGGGCTCGTGAACTTGGCGAGGGCAAGGGGCTGAAAATGGTCACCAAGAGCGGCATCATGCTCGGTCTCGGTGAAGAGGAGAATGAGATCTTTCAAGCCATGGATGACCTCCGCGAGGCCAATGTCAGTGTCCTCACCATGGGGCAGTACCTGCGACCTAGCCCTCAGCATCTCCCTGTTGTGGAGTACATCACGCCCGAAACATTTTCCCTCTACGGCGAGATCGCCAGGAAAAAAGGCTTCACCCATGTGGCGAGCGGCCCGCTCGTTCGCAGCAGTTACCACGCATCAGACTTCAATCCGATCGAGTCTTTGGCTGAGCGGGAAGGGTTAAATAAATAGGTTCAGGATAAGTGCGCCATGCGTGTGTAGTCTCCTTGGTGTAGGATTCATTGCTTGGTCGATTCCATTTCATTGGGATCCCAAAGTCTCCTCTGGTTCATCCTGATCAATTCAGGTGTCTGTGTGATAAATGAAAAATGAACCTGATTTTGTAAAAATTCCCTTGTACGGCATTTTAGATTCATATACCGAACAAATGATCGGTATATGAATCTCACCCTGCGACAGACCCAAATCCTCTCTTTCATCCGCGACTCCGCCGAGGAGTGCGGCCGGATACCCTCCGTGCGGGAGATCATGGGTAAGTTCGGATTCAGTTCCCCAGCGACCGTGGCGTCTCATCTTGATCTCATGGAGAAAAAGGGGGTGATCCGCCGCGAGTCGGGACGCTCCCGCAACATCCTGCTCCCTGATTTCAAGCGAAGGCCTGAACTGCTTGAGGTTCCGGTTTATGGAATGATACCCGCAGGGATCCCCGAGGGGCAGGTGCAGGATTCTGAAAAGTGCATAACGATTGACCCTTCAACCATTCGTCTCCCGAGAAGTGCCAGAACCTTTGCACTTGAGGTAAGGGGTGATTCGATGATCGCGGCCGGAATCCTCGACCGCGATATCGTCATTCTTGAGCACTCCGAGCCAAGGCATCGAGATATCGTCGCCGCATTGATCGACGGCGATGTGACGCTCAAGCGTTACCTCATTGAGGGTAGTGTTCCATTTCTACGGGCAGAAAACCCGTTGTACCCTGATCTGATCCCAGCGCGTGAACTGATTATCCAGGGTGTTTTCCGAGCTTTAATCCGTACCAACACCCAACGATAGCACCTCGCCACCCAACTCATGAAAACCGCCATCAAAACACCGATCCGTTCATCCGACGAACTTTGGCAGTGGGCTGCCCTCAAAAGATCCTCGGATCTTGCCTCCAAATACCCCGAGTTAAAACATTCCGCTTCTAAGCCATCGCCTATGGCCCAAGGCATCATCGCCCGATTTTACGCTATTCTCCGCTCCACGATCAATAGCTCCCTGCGGTAGCATCAGTTCGACTGGTCCACGGGCTCCAGATCGGGCTTTGTCGGCAGGTCGGTTTGATTCGTGGAGTTGGTGGGATTTTTTTGCTCAGGCGGAGAGTTGATTTCTTTCGTTTCCTTCACTCCGTAGATCTCTTGAAGGACTTTGCCGATAAGCGGAGCTGCATGACTCCCCCCGTGGATGGTGTTGTCACCTGGTTCCCCCTCATAAACGGCTGCAAAAGCATATTGGGGATGCTCCGCTGGCACGAATCCTGCAAACCACGCGGCGGTGCGCTGTTTGTTCGTCGGACCCCACTGGGCCGTGCCTGTCTTGCCGGCCACTGTGGTTCCCTTAACCTGGGCGTGATGGGCGGTGCCCTGACCATCTTCGGTGACTGCAATGAGTGCCTTGCGAAGCGTCTCCATATCCTCAGGCTTGATCTGAATGTTATCGCGCAAGCGGTCGGGATATGCTGAGAGAACCTTGTTATCGATTCCTTGGATCTGCTTGACGAGACGTGTCTGGTGAAACTGCCCACCAGTCGCGATGACGCCGTAAGCCTGAGCCATCTGGAGCGGTGTGATCAGGATATCTCCCTGACCAATACTCATGTTGGCGACATCGCCTTTGAGAATTTTCCGTTTTTGAACCCGGAGCATGTAGTCATCGTTGGGGATATTGCCTTGGGCTTCCCCTTTAAGAGGAATCCCGGTTTTCTTTCCAAGCCCTAAGCGGTTGGCCCATTCAATAATATTTGGAGCCCCGATCTTGATGCCCGCCTGAATGAACCAGGTGTTGCACGATTGGGTCAGTGCCTCGACGAAATTCAGACGGCCGGCATCGGTCTTCTTCCAGTTGTGGAACGTGAAGTTACCGATGTCGATGGCGGTCGGGCCGCTGTAGGTATCCTTTGCAGTCAGTTTACCCGACTCAAATCCCGAAAGACCGACGATTGTCTTGAAAGTTGATCCGGGAGGATAAGCGGAACGGAATGCCCGGGGCAGGAGTGGTGTTGAAGGATCCTCACTCAGCTGTTTGTAAATATCGGGATTCAGAATGGGGACGAAGTGGTTAGGATTGTACTCGGGCCACGAAGCCATGGCATGGATCTCACCCGTCCAGGGATCGATGATGACAATGGCTCCACGCTTGCAGTTTTCTTTAAGCACTTTTTCACAGATGCGTTGGAGGTTCTGATCAAGGGTTGTGATGACATTCTCACCCGGAACGGGAGGCTGGGCGATCCGCTCGGAGGTTTTCTTTCCATCGGCATCGTAAGTGATGTGAAGACTCCCCGGTTGACCCTTGAGTTGGTAGTCGAAGGTCTGCTCGATCCCCTCCCGGCCCTGGCTTTCGCTGAAGATCAGGTCGTTGTTCTCGATGGGGCGGATGGAGAGAGGGGCCTCCTTGCCCGTGTAGCCGATCATGTGGGAGGCAAGTTCCCCGTTCGGATAAAAGCGAGCGTAGACCTCCTGCAGCACTAGGAAGCTGGTAAGTCCTTGACGCGCCCTGGCAAGTTCCTCGGGTTGGAGGTCCTCAAGAAGGATCAGCGGAAGGAGGCCACGGTTATGGTAGTGACTCAGGATCGCCCGATCGCTGACAGAGATGTTGCGTTGTAGAAGTCCCCTGGCAAACGTGATCTGCTGCCGTGCAAAGGCAATGACCTTGGCATCATTCCAGGTCAGGGGGGAGGGGAACTGGAGTGCCAGATTGTAGCTCAACCTGTTTTGGGCGAAGGGATACCCGTTGCGGTCGGTGATCTGTCCCCTTGGGGCTGGAATTCCCAATTGGAACGTCCTTGCCTGCTTTTGGGTCTCCCATGTCGGCTTGGGATTTTCATCCATGGGTGCATTCGTCCCATTGTTCATCTGCGCCCCGCATGGGAGGCAGGCAAGAGCCTGAAACAAGACTGGTAGCAGGAATCGTGCTCTCATTTCAGGGAGGCTCGCGGCATGGTGATGTGGGGAGGCTTCAGGTAGAGAGGTTCCGGAGTTTCTGTCTGGCCACAGGGATCTCCTTTTTCCGCCATCATGGCAAGACGTCCGGCATCGGGGAAAGCAATGGTAAGATCCGTGATTCCGCCGAGAGGAGTTGAGGAGAGAATCGGGAAGCGGGGCTTGGAATGAAAATGGCCCACGGCCTCGACGGGAGAAAGAAGGAAAGGCTTTTCCAGAAACTCGCCGTTCTCGATAGCGGCGACCCAGTAGTGTCCGCCCCTGGCATCCCCCGCAGCCCAGAATCCAGTGTCGTGTCCGGTCATGCTATCGAATGCCCTCATAGCCAACGGGGAGGGGTAGGCATGGAGAGGTAGTTCCCCGGCGGTGGCAAAAGCGCGTGCTACGGCAATACCGGCTCTCACGCCATTGTAGGATCCGGGTCCGAGTCCCACGCAGATGGCATCCGGCTTGCCGCATGCTGTTACGGCAGCCTGCAGGCTTTGAAAGAGTGACGAGGAGTCCGAGCGTGCGTGTGGTGTGTCGCAACGATAGCCCGTCTCGTAGCCTCCGTTTCCACAGATTAAGAATGCCACCGAGGTCACGCCTGTGGAGGAGTCGAGGGAAAGAATCTTCATGCTAGATTGTTCCAAACCGATGTTTGCCCCAGCGAATCATCCTTGAGTCATCCTGTTGAGGTATGATCTGGATACGAAGAGCGCCGGGGGGAAGGAGTTCTGGAAACTTGTTTCCCCATTCAATAAACATGACACCCTCACCGTAATACTCCTCCAAGCCAAGTGCCAGCGCTTCGGTAGCAGAATCAAGGCGATACCAATCGGAATGATGCAGTGAATGCTCCTCTGATCTGTAGCTCTGCAAGAGAGTGAAGGTTGGGCTGGTCACATCCTCATTGACTCCGATGGCGTGAGCCGTCGCTTTTACAAAGTGCGTCTTTCCTGCTCCCAGAGGTCCCTCCAAGCTGACAACTTTCGCTTTCAGCATCAGCGGGAGCAGTTCCCCCGCAAGGATGGATGTCTCTTGGAGAGAGTAGACCAGGCGACTTTCGCCTTCCAGTTGTGGGAAGGTTTGATCTGTGGCGGGATTGTCAGTTGCCATTTGCCCCGCATTTTAGTTGGCTTCTTCTAACTGGCAACCTCGGCAGTTACCCGAATGCTCAAAATATTCCCTCCACTTAACCCTTAATCTAAACACTCATGTCCAATCCCACCGAACTCCCAGCTTGGAAGGCTCTTGCCGCAAATCGTGACCAGATCGCCAAAACCACCCTTAAGGAACTCTTTGCCACCGACCCATCACGCGGTGAGCGACTGAATGCCGAGGCCTGCGGGATCTTCCTCGATTACTCCAAGAACCGTGTCACTGACGAGACCCTTAATCTCTTGGTTGACCTCGCCAAGGAGTGTGGCCTTGAGGCCCATCGCGACAAGATGTTCGCCGGGGAGAAGATCAATATCACCGAGGACCGTGCGGTTCTCCATATCGCCCTCCGTGCTCCCAAGGGTGAAGTGATCAAGGTTGATGGGATTGATGTTGTTCCCGAGGTGCACAAGGTGCTTGGGGAGATGGGAGGCTTTGCGGATCGCATCCGGAGCGGTGAGTGGAAGGGACACACCGGAAAGAGAATCAGGAATGTCATCAACGTTGGCATCGGCGGTTCCGATCTGGGGCCGGTGATGGCCTATGAAGCGCTCCGTCATTACAGTGACCGCGAGATGACCTTCCGCTTCGTCTCGAATGTCGATGGCACCGACTTCGCGGAGGCTGTCCGTGATCTCGATCCTGCGGAGACTCTTTTTATCATCGCCTCCAAGACCTTCACCACGCTGGAGACCATGACTAATGCTCACTCCGCTCGAGACTGGTCACTTGCTGGCCTGGGGGGGGAGATAAAGGCTGTAGCCAAGCACTTCGTCGCAGTTTCGACAAACGCGGCAAAGGTCTCGGAGTTCGGCATCGACACCGCGAACATGTTCGGTTTCTGGGATTGGGTCGGCGGTCGCTACTCGATGGATTCCGCCATCGGTCTCTCGACCATGATCGCCATCGGACCGAAGAACTTCTCCGACCTCCTTGCCGGCTTCCATGACATGGATGAGCACTTCCGCACGGCACCACTCGATAAGAATCTTCCCGTTCTCCTCGGTCTTCTGGCCGTCTGGTACAACGACTTCTTCGGTGCGCAAAGCATCGCCGTGCTTCCCTACGAGCAGTACCTCAAGCGCTTCCCGGCTTACCTCCAGCAACTCACCATGGAGAGTAATGGCAAGTCGATTCGCCTTGACGGCGAGCATGTCACGGCCGACACGGGACCGATCTACTGGGGCGAGCCTGGCACGAATGGCCAGCACTCCTTTTACCAGCTCATCCACCAGGGGACCCGACTCATCCCGTGTGATTTTATAGGCTTCTACAAGGCACTGAACACACTCGGCCATCACCACAATTACCTCATCTCAAATATCTTTGCCCAAGCCGAGGCGCTGGCCTTCGGCAAGACGCCGGAGCAGGTGAAGGCGGAGGGGACGCCCGATTGGCTCAACCCTCACCGTGTCTTCGAGGGGAACCGCCCCTCGAATGTCATCATGGCCGACAAACTCGATCCGCGCACGCTTGGGACCCTCGTGGCTCTCTACGAGCACTCCGTCTTCACGCAGGGTGCCGTCTGGGGAATCAATTCGTTCGACCAGTGGGGCGTCGAGCTTGGCAAGCAGCTTGCCCAGCATATCATTCCCGAACTGGAGTCGCCCACCGAGCCCGATCTTAAGCATGACAGTTCCACGAACGCGCTGATCCGCCGTTACCGTGCTAACAAGTAAAGGTCATCAAACTATTGTCCCATGGAGATCGAGGTTCTTGCCAACGATGATGCGGTAGCCGAGAGAGCGGCCGTAGTGATTGCCGCCCAGGCGCGTGCTGCCGTGACAGCGCGAGGTGTCTTCACTCTTGCCGTCAGCGGTGGGAAGACCCCTTGGGCCATGCTCAAGGATCTTGCCTCCGAGGATGTGCCTTGGGCCCATGTCCATGTCTTCCAGATCGACGAACGGATTGCTCCGGAGGGAGACCCCGACCGGAACCTGACTCACCTCCATGAAAGTCTCTTGGGTAATGCTCCGATCCCGAAGGAAAACATCCACGCCATGCCGGTGAATGCCGCCGATCCGGCGGAGGGTGCCAAGGAGTATGAGCGAGTCCTGCAGGAGATCTGCGGTAATCCACCCACATTAGATATGGCTCACCTCGGTCTAGGTCCAGATGGACACACGGCCTCGCTTGTTCCGAACGATCCTGTTCTAGGAGTCACAGATCGTGATGTGGCGCTCACGGATCCTGTGCACCTCTATCAGGATCGCCGTCGCATGACGCTGACCTATCCGATGATCAATCGCTCCCGGAAGATCCTTTGGCTTGCCACGGGTACCGCAAAGATCCCGATGATTGTGAAACTCAAAGCTGCTGATCACTCGATTCCCGGTGGGAGAATTGATCAAGCGAATGCGCTCTTACTCACGGATACTGCCGCCGCGTCAGGTTTGTAGAGGCTTGGGATTGAGGCGCAGGGAGGTATGTTTTTCTCGTTTGCAGCAAGTTCACTGCAGTTTCACTGACCACCTAGACCTGCAACCAAGCACTGCTTTGCAGCTGTCATACCACTTTCATAAGCACCTCTCATCGTGGCGGGGTAATCTTTAGAGACTGCCTCACCTGCAAAGAAGAGAGTTCCCCCGAGGGGTTTACCAAGAGCAACTCGATCTGCCGGAGTGGCACCGACACCCATGAAAGAGTAGGCCCCAAGTGAGTGAGGATCATGCCCCCATCGTGAGACCAGAATATCTTTAGGCGGAGGAACTTTCCTTCCCAAAGCTGACGAGAGGGCTTCGGTGGCAGCTTTTGAGATTTCGTCATCACTCATTGATTCGACGGCATAAGCCGAGGCAGCCGTATTAAATGCGATCAGGGCTGCTTCCCCAGTAAATGGGTAAAGATTGACCCACTCGGCCCAGTCTTTTCCTTTTGTCCCACCATTCCAGTCGAACAAATGAAGATCCTTGTTCCAGAAAACATCCTCAAAGAGCAGGACTGTTTTCTGGTAGTTCCCAAAGCCAATCGTCCTGATCGCTCTGTTCTTATAATCCGGCAAGGAGGGTTCGAAAGTAATCGAACCTTTTTTCAAAATACCTAACGGTACTGTGAGAATCAATTTTCTGGCAGTCACTTCAAGCCCCTTTTCTGTTATGACACGAACACCCATACTATCATGGAAAACGCGATTAACTGTTTCGCCAAAGTATATGTCCTGACCTCTTGCCAGTGGTTCAAAAATAGTATTGAGACCGCCCTTGATAAAGGCATCACCCCCGATGAGGTCTTTCCCCTCATCCCACCAAAATGCCGAAAGTTGCGCCAAGTTGGCTGCAAATTCATGCTCTATTTCCGTATGAGCCCGGAAATCAAGTTGAGCAATTTCTTCCGAAGACCAGGAGATTTCTTTTTCAGCGGCTCTGAAAGAGTCTTGAAGTGATACATCCATGGCTTGCTTTTCCGCCCAAGAATCAGCTGATTTGAGATTTTTTTTAAAGTCTCTATGGATCTTCAGCATTTCCTTCTTTGAAATCGCGGTTCCTCCGGAGTTAAAAACTACTGAGTTGTTGTAATCGAAAGGCATCAGATGAAATCCTGCTTTTTGTGCAAGTTCGGCGATTGGATTTTCAGAGATACCGTGAATCCAACTGGCCCCCATATCCACTGGAGTCTTGCCGAGCCAATCCGCCCGCGAAAAAACCCGCCCCCCAATTCTTTCCCTTGCTTCCAGAATCGTGACGCGCCATCCCTTCCTACGAAGGTAATCAGCGGCAGCTAAACCGGAGACGCCAGCACCAACAATGATGCAATCCGTCGAGCATGATGCGCCGAGGGAATTGCTAAGAAGCATTGAGGCAATTGCTCCTCCGCATAACTTCATGAACCCTCGTCTTTTGAAGTTCGATCCGTTCATGATCAAGTCTTATTGGAGGGTTGTTTGCTCGATCAGGAAGCCTATGGTGAGAATCATTTTCCCGACTGGCCGATTGTTTTCAACTCCCTGTCTGTGACCAGCAATACCAAGCCATTGATTTCAGCCATTTTTTTGCAAAGGGCTATACGACTTGGATTGGATGGATACTCAACTAAAAGCACCGGTTTCATGGCGGCCTTAATGAAATTGATATCTGCCAAAATCTCTTTGGTATGAGACCTCGATTGGAGTTTGTTACCCTCCGTGAACAAATCTTCTATGCCAATACCATTAATGGCCGACAGGAAATCAGGATGTTCCAATAATTGAGAACCGTTCTGGGGGATGACGATAGCGGTCGGATTTATCTCCCTGGAGCGTTTGCTAATTCTTTTGACCCAATCAACCATATCGCGCCTGAAGCTTTGTTTGGTATCCGGATTGATCCTATTTTTTTCATAGGATCCATTGTGTAACTCGAAAGTCTCGAAACCATCGACGATATCGAGGTATACGCCGTCAAATCCCTCCTTCATTACCTCATCCACCTGAGAGAGTATCAATTGCTGCCAATCGGATTCCCAATAACGAACGCGAAAGTTACCATGCCATTCCGCGTTCTCCTTTCCCAGCCAATGGGGTGCTTCTGGTGTGAGACGTCCTTTTTTCATCCAGGTCTCCTGCCAGTAGGGTCTGTAATCCTCGGCCTCACCAATTGACAAGTAAGCGAGGATCTTCCTGTTCGGTTGATACGCTCTTATCGTATCCAGATCATCTTTATTCCAAGGCTCATCACCACTGAATCTTCCGTCCAGAACGATCCAATCTCTGTTGCATTTCCCCAGTGTTTCGACCGCAACTGACTTTGTTTCGGAGAGAGAGTCAGATTGAAGGACGTAACCAAAAGATGACGGAATAATTTCAGAGAATCCTGAATGTAGAATGAGGAATACAAAGCAGATCGGGAGGAAGCGGCGAAATGCCTGATCAATCTTTCTTTTCATAGCATAATTTTAACGAATGCCAGTGACAACCCTGCCCCAGTATTGATTGCCCGGATTCTTAAAAGAGTAGCCCGGTTTCAGGGATTCCAGCTGATCGTAAGGTACCAAGAGCTGGCCGTCGCAGTTCAGTTGGGTGTTTAAGAGCAAACCCTTGGAATTATATCCGGTCACGAGGACAAAGTGATCCAGATCCCAGTCCGGGTGATCTGTCGGATAGATTTTACATCCGCAGATCACCGGGTAACCCGAGCGAACTTGCTTTTGGATCCAAGTCAGAAAACTCTGAAGGTCATTGGGCTTTCCGGAATACCGACGAAACAATAAACCAGAGTTTCTAAGCGCTCGATCCATGTCCTCATCCTCAAGATCAGAGGTTCTCGGGTGACCTTCTCTGTGAATGATATCCTGTGGGACTTGCTTGCCATAATAAGCCAGTGCCATCTGGATACAGGCTTCACCACACCATCCTGCCTCCAAGTCAGCTTTTTTAGGGTCCCAAGCCACATCAGGAATGTGGAGATTCACTCCGATATGGGAGGTATCTATCCTAATGATGGGTTTTGGCATCGCGCATCCTGAAAGGAGCAGAAGTGAAATCAGAACACTTTGCTTGGATTTCATAGGGGGATAGCGAGGGTATGGGCCTCTAGGCCCTATGAATCTCAAGGCTGCCTTAAGCCCGCTGCTCCAAAGGAGCAACCATCTTACCGACAGCAGGTCCGACGTACTCGCTGAGGGGTCTGTAGAGGCGGTTGTCGACCAGTTGCTCCAGAATATGAGCCGTCCATCCGGAAGCGCGGGCAATCGCGAAGATCGGGGTGAACATGTCGGTCGGTAGGCCCAGCGAGTAGTAGACGGTGGCCGAGTAGAAATCGACGTTCGCATTAAGGCCCTTACGCTCCTTCATGAGTTCAGCGATGCGCTCCGACATGCGGATCCACTTTCCTTCGCCGAGTTGTTCACAAAGTTGGATGGCCATGGAGCGGAGGTGAGGAGCGCGGGGATCGAGTGTCTTATACACTCGGTGACCGATGCCCATGACCTTCTTCTTGTTCGCGAGGGCCTGTTCGACCCATCCATCGACTTTCGTCTCATCACCAATCTCCTGAAGCATATGGATCACACCCTCGTTAGCTCCCCCGTGAAGCGGTCCCTTGAGGGTGCCGATTGCCGATGTGACTGCTGAGTAGATGTCGCTCAGGGTGGCGATCGTGACGCGTGCGGAGAAGGTGGAGGCGTTCATGCCGTGGTCGGCATGGAGGACATAGGCGACATCAAGCGTCTTCGCGGCTTCTGCGGTCGGTTCCTCTCCGTTGAGGAGATAGAGGAAGTGTGCGGCCTCGCCGAGGTCCTTGCGGACAGGAGGAAGATCCCTGCCCAGTCGTGCGCGATGGTAGTAGGCGGCGATGACGCCAATCTTTGCGGTGATGGAGGCTGCACGGTGCCGGTTCTTTGCGGGATCGATCTCACCCGTCGGGACCTTGTCATAGAGTCCGAGCATGGAGATACCGGTACGGATGACATCCATGGGGTTGGCATCCTTGGGTGCCGTGAGAATGAAATCAATGACACCTTGCGAAAGTTCACGTAGAGAACCAAGTTCCACATGGAGGGCTTCAAGTTGAGCCTTGTTGGGGAGTTCTCCGTGCCAAAGCAGGTAAACGACCTCCTCGTAGCTGACCTTTCCGGCCAGTTCATTGATGTTGTAACCAGCGTAGATTAGGGTTCCCTCATCTCCTCGCACATCGCTGAGTGCTGTGGAGTTGGCGATGATACCTTCGAGTCCTTTGGCGATGACGGTCATGGGCGTGGGCTTTTTGGCAAGTAGTGGATTGGTTGGGAAATGATGACTAGCGCTTTATCCGACGGATGAGTGCATCCGCCATGTCGGAGGGAGTCTCGGCAATTTCAATCCCAGCTGCTCGGAAAGCGGCGATCTTGCCTTCTGCTGTTCCCTGGCCCCCACTCACAATGGCTCCTGCGTGGCCCATCCGGCGTCCTTCGGGGGCGGTTGATCCGGCAATGAATCCTGCGATCGGCTTCTTGCAGTGTTGGGCAGCCCATGCCGCGGCCTCTTCCTCGGCCGTTCCCCCGATCTCACCGATCATGATGATGGCCTCAGTTTCCGGGTCCTCGTTGAACATTTTCAGGACATCAAGGTGTGAGGTGCCGTTGATCGGATCCCCACCGATGCCGACGCAAGTGCTCTGTCCATAGCCGCGTGTGGTGAGCTGCCAGACAGCCTCGTAGGTGAGCGTGCCGGAGCGGGAGACGACGCCGACGGATCCCTTCTTATGGATGTATCCGGGAGCGATGCCGATACGGCAGCCGCCATGGGACTTTTCACCTGTTCCGGGAGTGACAAGTCCCGGGCAGTTGGGACCGATCAGGCGAGTCTTGGAGCCCTTCATGGCCTCCTTGGCACGCATCATGTCGATGACTGGGATCCCTTCGGTGATGGCGACCACGAGATCGAGGCCGGCATCGATCCCCTCCAGGATGGCATCGGCTGCGAATGGAGGTGGAACGAAGACAGCGGAAACGGTGGCACCAGTTTCACGCACGGCCTGCTCGACGGTATCGAAGATCGGGACTCGGCTTTCAAAAAGTTGCCCACCTTTGCCCGGAGTTACTCCAGCGACGACCTTCGTGCCGTAGTCGAGGCTAAGTTTGGCATGACGGGCTCCGAAGCTTCCTGTGATGCCTTGGATCAGGACTCTGGTGTCGGGAGTGACGAGGATGGACATAAAAAGTTCCTTAAGGAGATCAGGCGTTGACGTTTACTGCGGCCACAATCCTGCGCGCCGCATCAAGGATATTCTCGGCACCCTCAAGCTTGAGGCCGCTCTCGGCTAGGGTCCTCTTGCCTGCCTCGACATTATTTCCCTCCAGGCGGACGACCAGCGGAATGGAGAGTCCCGTCTCCTTGGCTGCCTCCACAATACCGTGCGCAATGACATCACAATCCATGATCCCGCCAAAAATATTCACCAGGATGCCCTTGACGCTCTTGTCAGCCAGGATGATCCGGAATGCCGAAGCCACCTGTTCCCGGGTTGCTCCTCCCCCAACATCAAGGAAATTGGCGGGACTGCCTCCGGCATGCTGGATGATGTCCATCGTTGCCATGGCCAGTCCGGCCCCGTTGACGAGACAGGCAATATTTCCCTCCAGACCGATGTAGTTAAGGCCGTACTTGGAAGCCTCGACCTCACGTTGGTCCTCTTCGGTGACATCGCGCATAGCAACGATCGAGGGTTGGCGGTAGAGGGCGTTATCGTCAAAGTTGAACTTTGCATCAAGCGCCAGAAGGCGTCCATCGGTTGTGACGACGAGGGGGTTGACTTCCACCATGGAACAATCGCGCCCGATGAAGAGACGATAAAGATTCGAGAAGAGACTGGAGGCTTGGTTCATCAACGGGCCCGTCAAACCAAGTGAGCTCGCGATGACACGGGTCTGATAGGGCTGCAGCCCCAGAAACGGATTGACCGGAATACGGAGGATTTTTTCCGGAGATTTTTCCGCAACGGTCTCAATATCAACACCTCCTTGGGTGCTTGCAATTACTACAGGGACTGAGGTTGCCCGGTCGATGAGGATTGCAAAGTAGAGCTCCCGTGCGATGTCAACGGCTTCTCCCACAAAGATTTTACCGACCTCCTTGCCCTCCGGACCTGTCTGGTGAGTCACTAAAATCTGACCGAGCATCTTGAAGGCGAGATCCTTGGCCTCGCTTGGTGTGTTGCAAAGGTGGACCCCTCCCTTGAATCCGCTTTTGAAAGTTCCCTTACCGCGACCGCCGGCATGGATCTGGGCTTTGATGACCAACTTTCCTGCTGAGAGCCCCAAGGCAACGCTTTCTGCCTCTTCAGGAGTGTAGGCAACCTTACCGGGTTGGGTGGCGACGCCGAATTCGGCAAAAAGTTCTCTGGCCTGAAATTCGTGGATATTCATGAAGGATTAGTTTTCTTAATACACAGGCCCTACCCCGAGGAAAAGAACTCCTTCAAAAAGGGCTCAAAAAAGCAATCAGAGCAGGGGTCCCGATGCAAAATGATCGGCGGCAGCGGACTGGATGACATCAACCCAGATCGGGAGGGCAAGTTCTGCACCATAGCCACCATGCATGATTGTCTTGGGGTGGTCGAATCCAACCCAGACCCCGCAGGTGAGGCCCTGAGTGTATCCTAGGAACCAGGCATCGACGAAGTGATCCGTCGTGCCCGTCTTACCTGCGGCGGGCTTTCTCAAGCCTAGTTCACTCGCCCTAGCCGCCGTCCCTCTAGTCAGGACCTCGGTGAGGATGGCCGTTGTTGTTCTGGCGGCTGTTGGATCGAGCGTGGGGATCCGCCCATGGGTGGCGCGGTAGAGAACCGTGCCTTCCGAGTCGGTCACCTGTTCAATCAGGTGCGGTTGGAGTTTTTTCCCCCCGGTTGCAAGCGCTGTGTAGGCCGTTGTCAGGTTTCTGAGTGTTGATTCGAAGCTACCGAGGCAGATTGAAGGATAGTGGGGAACATGTTCCGCAAGTCCAAGGCGCTCCATGGTTCCCGCGATATCGCCCAATCCGGTCTTGACGCCCACACGCACGCTCATGGTATTTCGGGAATGAACAAGCCCATCCTTCGCGGGAAGATACCCTCCGAATGTGCCGTCACTATTCTGCGGGTTGTAGGCTCTGGAGTTGGGTGGTAAATCGAAAGAGGTGAGCGGAGCGTCGCTCACGGGAGTCTCAGGAGTAATGACTCCCTTACGAAGGGCTTCCTCGTAAACAAACGGCTTGGCTGAGGAGCCGATCTGGCGCATGGCGACAAGGGCGCGGTTGTATTTGCTCTTGGCAAAATCACGTCCCCCCACGATAGCCGTGATGCCTCCCCCCGCATTATCGATCGCCAGGAGCGCCCCCTGGAGTGGTTCCTCTGGTTCGGTCCCTTTGGCGACATGATGCTGAAGGCGGAACCCCTTGCCCTGCTCCACTTCATGGAGTCTTTTTGAAACAGATGCTTCTGCGACACTCTGAAGCGCCGCGTCGATGGTCGTGTCGATCCTTAGACCTCCCGTGTCAATCCTGTCGAGGGCAACGACCTGCTCCAGTTCATGCAAAATGGCATCCACAGCCCAGCTATTGAGCGGATTGACGAGATTCCTCTGGCTTGGGGTGATGATTTCTTCCTCCGCCTTTTCCAACTGGGACTGGGTAATGGATCCGAGTTCGAGCATCCTGCCAAGGACCACGTTCCGCTGCGTGATTGAGGCATCCATGTTGTTGAGCGGTGAGAATCTGTTCGGGCTACGGATCAGTCCGGCCAGGAGTGCGGCCTGCGAGAGATCCATGTCCGAGGCCGGGCATCCGAAGTATGATTGACTTGCGGCCTCCACCCCATAGAGACCGGATCCGAAGTAGATCCTGTTCATGTAGAGTTCGAGAATCTGTTCCTTACTCATTTCCATCTCGATGCGGAAGGCCATGGCGGCCTCCAGAAACTTACGGTTAAAGGTCTTCCCTCCGAGTGGGAAGCTATTGCGGGCCAGTTGCTGAGTGATGGTGCTTGCTCCCTGTTTCATTCCGCCGAAGAGCAGATTGCGAATCGCGGCCCTTGCGATGCCTACGGGATCGATCCCGTGATGCTCGTAGAAGCGAGAGTCCTCCCTGCTGATCAACGCATTGACGAAATTCGGCGAGACTTGATTATAATGAACGACGACTCTGTTTTCACCTATCGTCCGGCTATAGAAGGTGCCATTCCTGTCGTAAATTGAGGACCTCTGAGGCATCTGACCGATTGTCGAAATATCGAAAGTCAGAGCCCAAAGGTAGTAAAACACGGCCACCATGATCCAGAGAAGCAGGAAGGCCAGACCGAGCTTGGCCAGTGTCACCAAAAAAGAACGTGAACGTCTTCGGGGGGATTTCTTTCTCCCCTTGGCAGAAGTTGTATTGCGACGATTATTCACAAGAGTTGGACACTAGGCTTGCAAGACTACGCCTTCATGCCCCTTCATTGCCAGTCACCACTCAAGCGCCCTCAAATACGATGATTGAAATCCAAATCCTGACACCGATTCCCGCGATCGCCGAGAGTGTTCTTGCCGAAAGCATACTCGGTCGTGCCAGGGAAGGCGGACTCATCAGGATCGAAACTGTCGACCTGCGCCGCTGGACGAGCGATCGTCATCGCACCGTTGATGATGCACCCTATGGCGGAGGTCCGGGCATGATCATGAAGATAGCACCGATCGCCGCCGCCCTTGCCGAACTCCGCAGAGCCGGTAGCAAAGTCATTTTTCTCACTCCACAGGGCAAGCCTTTGCGCCAGACAATCGTGCGTGAATTCGCCCGGGAGCAGCACCTGATCCTTCTCTGCGGTCATTACGAGGGGATTGATCAGAGGGTCGTGGAGCATCTGATCGACGAGGAGATCTCAATCGGTGACTACATCCTGACCAATGGGGTGCTGGGGGCGCTCGTGCTCAGCGATGCCATAGCACGCCTCATTCCGGGAGTTTTGGGAGACGATCAGTCCGCAGTGACAGAGTCCTTTGAGACGGGACTGCTTGATCATCCCCATTACACGAGGCCTGAGGAGTTCAACGGTTGGAGGGTTCCTTCCATCTTGCTCTCGGGAAACCACGGGGCTATTGCCGCATGGCGTGCCGAACGGGCGATGGAGGCCACTAAAAAAAACCGCCCTGATCTGCTAGGATAGCAGGAAGAGGCGATATAGCTCGCCTGAGCGTGTGGAGGTTCCAAGAATTTTTTGTGCCAATTTCTCCACAAAATTTTATTCCCTTGATGGAAGGTGAATGTTTTTGGGTAATACACGTGTAACCACAATCATATGAAAACACTCCGCACACTCACCCTCGCTCTTGGAATCTCTGGACTTGCCGCAATGGCCACCGCCAATGCAGGAACAAAAGCTCCGAATCCTGATGCGACCACCAATACAAGCGCCCTGACGGCCGTAAAAAACACATCCGTGCAGGCCGTGGGAACTGTTGCGGGGACCGCCGAGAATGCAGGCAACACAGTCATCAATGCTGGAACAGGGGTCGCCGGTACTGTCGGCACTGCGGCGGTAGGCACCGTCAAGACTGCCATTGTTGCGGGTCAGACCGTCGTTGGTTCAGGCAGCGCCCTCATTACGAATAATCCCGTCAAGGGAGTCGAGAACTCCCTGCAGACCGCTGCAAAGGGGAGTGTTCAAACCGTGGATCAAGGTGTGAAGGCCGTTGCGGAAACCGCCGGAACGGCAGTTGCCACGACAGTTTATGCCGCCGGTGACACGGCAACCACGGCCAATGGAGCTGTCGTTGGGACAGTGAAGACAGGAACTAACACCGTTGGCACCGTTGTGACAGCCGGAAAAGAGGGCGTGCAGGCCGCCCAGGATGTGGTCGTCAAGCCATCCCCATCTCCCGCCAAGTAAAGGGAGTTTACGAACTCTAAAACCAAGGGGTTTTTAGAGGAGGAACTGCCGCCTTGCTTTATCAGCATTGGCGGCAGTTTTTTGCCTGGAAAAAGAGGGGGCCGCCTCTGTCGAGGCAGCATCGGTTTCATGCATGAATCTCGCGGCAAAAAATCATCCTGTTGTTATGGATATGCCAACCGGAGTGGCAAGGCGCCCTTTGTTTCAGGATGCGCTCATTTGTAAGCAGGCAAAAAAAGAGGCGACCCTTTAAACAGGTCGCCTCTTTAAGAAGAATCTCTTCCTGATTACTTCATCAGGAGAACGTTACGTGAGCGCTTGATCGCTTTGGTGATCTTGCGGTGGAGGTGCGCTGCCACTCCGGTCATGCGACGGGGGAGAATCTTGCCGCTCTCGGTCGTGAATTTCTTGAGGAGGTCGGGGTTCTTGAAGTCGATCGCATCTGTGGAGATGTCGAGACGACGGTGGGGCATGGCGCGGTTTGCGCGGCGGAAGTTGGACTTTCGCTGTGGTGTCTTTGGCGTGCTCATTGATGAATAGATTGAGGAATTTCCGAGAGACGACTACTTGGTCTCGCGATGGAGAGTATGGCGTCGAAGATTCGGATTATACTTTTTCTTCTCCAGACGGCCAGGGGTGTTAAGACTCTTTTTGTTACGGGTGGTGACGTAACGGGAGACGGGCTTTCCCTCGGCAACTGCTTCGGTGCACTCCAGAGTGATGATATCGCGTGGCATAAAAGTAAGTGTTGGGTTGGTCGGCGGTATTAGCTGGCTTCTGTGGTTTCTTCCTCTTCGCTTTCAGTCTCCTCCTCGGTCAGGCCGAAGAGAGAGGTGATTTGCGGCCTTGCACTGTGATGGTGCTGGCGCTTTTCAAGCTCAGCCTGACACTCCACCGTGTAACGGGTGAAAGGAAGGGCCTCAAGGCGGTCGTGTCGGATCGGCTTTTCGCAGGTCTCACACACGCCGTATGTACCATCTTCAATCCTTTTGAGCGCCTCGTCAATCTCGTAAAGCGATCCTTGCTCTTTGGAGAGCATACTGAGGGCGAAGTCACGATCGTAGGCATCGCTACCCGCATCTGCCTGATGCATGCCGAAAGCAGAGGTTTCCGTCCCTGCATGCAGGTTGTCCCGGGCTACTCCCCTCATGGCATCAAGAAGTGTATCCTTGAGTTCTAGGAGACGCTGACGTTGTTTGGTAAGGAAAGGGGTGAGTTTGAGGTTTTTATTGCTCAAGGGTTTCCTGATGAATTGCTGAGCCAGGACCCTGTGGTTGGAAGAAAAAGATGGAGTAACTTTTTTAGCGGAAGTCTTGGAGGACTTCCTCGAGGGAGCCTTCGCCACGATAAGAGGCTTCTTCGTTGCAACACCCTTTGTGTGAGCCGTTTTGACGGAAGGCTTGGCTTTGGATGTCGCTTTGGCAACTGGCACCAGTTTCGCCTTAAGGGTCTTAGTGGGAGATTTCTTGGGGGCTAATTTCTTGGCGACTGGCTTGGCTTTTGGCTTGGCGACTGGCTTTACCTTGGATTTCAAAGTCTTTGCGGGTGCCTTTTTCAAGGGTGTTGGTGCCGTTTTTTTGATGGGTTTTACAACCTTCTTTTTAACGGGAGGAGCTGATTTCTTGGCCATATCGGTATCTGAAAGTGGTTTTCTGGTAGTAGGTCGGGGAACTTAGGGGAAGGGCTTGTTATCTGCAGCAATCCCATCCCGCAAGAGAAAACATACCCTTATTTAGAAAATCTTCCCAATGTCGAGCAGGATGCCAAGAAGCGCCAACCTCAGGGACCAAAGAAGAGTCCGAATCCAGTTGCCTAAGACAAGAAGATCCATTGTGCGAGGATCAGCCCGAAGGCTGAGGATGCCATGAAGCGGAATCTGTACCAAAAGTGTACTCAACCAGATCAGAAGAAGGCACCCCAGTGCAATCAGGTACAGGGGATTGTAGGCAATCCTGTATCCCGAGAGGATCAGGGCGAGCGCCGTGCCGATTTCCACAAGCATGATCGGAGCCACGACCCAAGCGGTCCGCGTGGTGTTGCAGTTCTCGTAAGCCACAAAACCCTCCTTGGGAATCTTTTCGAAAAGTGGGTAATGGGCGATCTGAACGAACCAGATGATCCCGGTCATCATGGCAGTTGCCAGTGTTTGAATGAGAAAGAGATGTTGAAGGGAGGGGGTCCTAAGATTCATGAAGGGATCCTAAGGGAAGAAGCGGGATGATTGAAGTTGGAATAAAGATTGGCGATTGGAGGGTTGAAGAGTGGGGAACGATCCCCTAGTTTGCTGTTTCTGCTTCTCTCCATGAAAACATTACCCGGCTTTCGCGATCTCTTTCCTGAAGATTTTGCGCGTCGCCTCTACATTACGGGACTCTGGAGGGAGACCGCCCGGCGCTACGGATTTGTCGAGTTCGACGGGCCCACTCTTGAATCCGCCGAACTTTATAGGAAGAAAAACAGCGGAGGGGAGATACTCGGTCAACTCTATGAATTCACGGACAGGGGTAACCGGGCCGTGGCTCTGAGGCCCGAAGTCACACCGACCCTGGCCCGCATGGTGGCTGCAAAGCACCGTGATTACCCCAAGCCGATTCGATGGTTCAATGTCGGGACCTGCTTCCGCTATGAGCGCCAGCAGCGGGGAAGGTTGCGCGAATTCCTGCAGTTCAACTGCGACCTGGTCGGAGACGCAACGCCGGCGGCCGATGCGGAGGTGGTGGCACTTTTGATCGATCTTCTTCGTTCCTTCGGTCTTGGTCCGCAAGATTTTGCCATCAGGTTGAGTGACCGTTCCGCATGGCATGACTTCCTGCATCTCCATGGCGTCGAGAGTGACCGTGCAGCGGAGTTTCTCAACATTGTGGACAAGATGGAAAAAATGCCTGTTGAAAAAACAGAGGAACTTCTGTCTGCCTTCGGGATCCCATATGTGACAATCCAAGAGTTTATCTCCACCGGCAGGATTCCTGCCCTTGATCCGATGCTTGCCGATCTGGAGGCTCGTGGCCTGCGTGCGTACGTCCGACCCGACCTGGGTGTGGTTCGCGGACTTGCCTATTACACGGGAGTGGTTTTCGAGGCTTTTGCGCTTCAAGGCAATCTGCGGGCCATTGCCGGAGGAGGAAGGTATGACCGACTTCTTGCGGACCTCAGTGACGGCTCGGCCGATCTGCCGGCTGTCGGATTCGGTGTCGGCGATGCCGTGCTCCTCGAGTTGATCAATGAGATCCCATCTGCCAAGTCACTTCAAACCCTCTTTCTCAAGTCTGAAACTCCCGTGCAGGTCTATCTTGTCATTGCAGATGAGAGTCACCGGCTGAATGCCCTCGCTCTCGCCCAGCAACTCCGCGCCACCGGATGGCGCGTTGGATTCCCTCTTGGTCAGGAAAAAGTTGGCAAGCAGTTTGGGACGGCGGAGGCGCTGGGGGCATCTCATGCGGTCGTGATCGGGACCGAATGGCCAAGCGTGAAAGTAAAACGGCTTTCCGACCGCATGGAGCAGGAGTTGGATCACTCTGCTCTTGCCATTTGGCTTGAGGAACATGTCGCTGCAGCTCTCCTAGATAGATAGTTTTTTTCACCTTTTACCTTTCGGCCGATAACCGGTTAATGTTTGGATTTTCCTATGCACTATCGTGACTGCCTATGCGGCGCCCTGCGCCCTTCTGATATTGGACGTGATGTAACCCTGAGCGGTTGGGTCGCCTCACGTCGTGATCATGGCGGGGTTATCTTCATCGACCTGCGCGACCGCGAGGGGATCACCCAAATTGTATTCCGTCCCGAGTTGCATGCCGAAGCGGCCACCTCCGCCCACAGCCTGCGCTCCGAGGATGTGATCACTGTTGTCGGTCAGGTGGCGGCCCGACTTGTTGGCACTGAAAACCCAAAGCTTGCAACAGGCGCCGTGGAGTTGATCGTTTCCTCGCTGACCGTGCTCAACCGCTCCGAGGTTCCTCCCTTCCCGATGGACGAGAAGATTGCCAATGAGGACCTTCGACTTACCCACCGATTCCTTGATCTGCGACGTCCTGCCATGGCGGCGAACCTTCGCCTGCGACACCGCGTCACCAAGTCGATCCGCGATGTCCTGGACACCGAGGGCTTCTGGGAGATCGAGACACCGATTCTTTCCAAGAGCACTCCTGAAGGGGCTCGAGACTTCCTTGTGCCATCGCGCCTGACGCCGGGTTCCTTCTACGCACTCCCCCAGGCACCGCAGCAGTACAAGCAACTCCTCATGGTCGGCGGTGTTGACAAGTACTTTCAGATAGCCCGCTGCTTCCGCGATGAGGATCTTAGGGCCGATCGTCAACCCGAGTTCACCCAGGTCGACATCGAGGCCTCCTTCACCAAGGCTCAGGACCTTCAGGATCTGATCGAGAGAATCTTCCAGCGTGTCTTCCGTGAGGCTCGTGGTGTCGAGATTCCTGTGCCCTTTCCCCGCATGACCCATGCCGATGCGATGAACCGTTATGGGAGTGATAAGCCCGACACCCGCTTCGACATGGAGATCAGTGACGCAAGTGATATCTTCGCCCGGAGCCAGTTTAAGGTCTTCCGCGGAGCCCTTGATGCTGGTGGTGTGGTCAAGGCGATGAATGCCAAGGGATTCGCCGGCATCACCACGGGGCAGATCGAGGAACTCACCGAGATGGCCAAGTTGGCAGGCGCCAAAGGGCTTGCTTTTATCAAGGTTGAGAACGGCGAATGGAAGTCTCCGATCGTGAAGTTCTTCAGTGAGGAGGAGAAAGTCGCCCTCTCGGCTCGCCTCGATATGCAGGAGGGAGATCTTGTCCTTTTTGGAGCCGACGCCTGGGAGACCGCCTGCACCGTCCTTGGTCGCGTCCGACTCCGTGTCGCAGAGA